>ERZ724516.1275-NODE-1275-length-14851-cov-5.739659_pt1 | contig 14851 bp, 8 predicted proteins | sample MGYA00376049_ERZ724516 | MGnify/ENA primary metagenome ERZ724516 (study PRJEB28724, sample SAMN07190886) | activated sludge metagenome | isolation source: activated sludge of sewage treatment plant in Hong Hong | place: USA: Christiansburg, Virginia | collected... | reverse complement strand
GCGGCGACGCGGGGATCGACAGGCCGATTGTCTGCCACCGCAACCGGCTCCTGCGGATCGTCCGGCAGCCGCTCGCTGCCGGTCAGCACCCGGTAGCGTTGCAGGCTGCGAACCACCCCGAGTTGCGCGTCGGCAGCGGCGGCGCGCGCACTGGCGGTTTCCTGCCGGGCAAGCAGCAGGTCGGAGCGGGCAATTTCTCCCACCTTGAGTCGCCTGCCGACATCCGCTTCGAGTCCGAGCGCAGTTTGCAGGCGTGTTGCGGCAACCTCGGCTTCACTCCTGGCCATGATCAGCGTCCACAACGCCCGGCGCAGTTCACCGGCCACGGCCAGCCGTGCCGCCTGGATGTCGCCTTCGTTCTCTCCGCCTTCGGCCTCGGCCAGGCTCCGGCGCGCCGCCTTCTGTCCGGGCAGCCAGAGCGGAACGGAAACGCCGATTTCGCTCTCCTGGTTGCCGAGATCGCTGTTCCAACGGTCGGTCCGGTGAAAAGCGTCAACCTTCGGGGCGGCAGGAAACCAGGATTCGGCCACCGTTCGGCTGGCGGCGACTTCGTCCCGTTTCGCCTCTGCCGTTCGCCCCTGTGGGGAATTGACCCACGCTTTCTCGAACACCTCGCGCAAGGTGTCCGCCTGCGCGGAAGCTGTCGTAACGCCAAGCAACACGCTCAGGAGCTTGACTGCAAGCCGTGCCTTCAACGTTCGCTGGGGATTGCAATGCATCGGAAGCGCCCATCGTGAATCATTGATGGACGCCATGTTGCCGGACGCTGACCAACAGAAAGCTGACTGAAAAATTACAAATTCGTTATCTGCGTCGCTTCTGGGTGACAGCGCGACAGCAGCCTGTGCGCCTCACGCCGTGTACAGGCTTTCGCGGCGAGAACCTTGGGAGTGGGAAGATTCCATGGCAAGGGTGAGCCCGCAGGAGCGGTAGGCTCGCCGTTCACGGTAACTCCCGCACCTTGCGGTAGCCCGCAGCGGTCGCACTGATTTCGCTCCACAGCTCGCTGATCGGTATGCGGTTTCGTGCGGTGTAGTCCACCCACTCGGTGGCCGCTACGCTACCGGGGTGGAAACGGACGCCCCAGATCGGTTCGAAACCGTCGCGTCGCAACGAATAGCGGGCGTCGCCGACGACGCTTGCATCGTCGTCGGCAAGCGCCGTCCACCCGGCCGAGAAATAGCTGAAACGCGCGAAGTCACGGCGGATTCGTGGATCGGCGAGGGCCTGCGCCGACAAATCGTCTTCGCGAAAAAGCTGCAAGCGACTGCCCTGCTTCCACAGGCTGTTGTCCTCGCCGAGAATTCGCAGGCGATCGGTGTACAGGGTGGTGCCCGATTGATAGACCGAGCGCCAGAGTATGGGATTGCCGACCGTCGGAAACATCTCGGCACGCGCTACCTGATGCCCGCGTGCGGCCGCGATCTCTGCCTGCACATCGAGTGCGCGCTCGCGCTGCCAGGCCGCGCCGCCAACATAAGCGACCGCCAGCAGCAGCGACAGCACAGCCGGAAGCCGCGATCGCCGGCCTGCGGAAAACAGTAGCCCGAGCAACAGAATCAGCGTCAACAAGGGGCCGATGGTGGTGATCCAGTGCCAGGCGACGCGCTGCGGCGAGAAAGGCCACAGCAGGTGCGTTCCGTAGTTGGTACAGGCATCGAGGAGCCCATGCGTGGCGTAACCCAGCGTGCTTGCCGCGAGCAGCGGCCGCCAGTCAGGGCGGTAGCGCTTCTGTAACAGCCAGGGCGACGCGGCCAGGGCACCGCCACAGGGAATGAACGCCAGTGCGTGCGTGAAGTGGCGGTGGTACTCGATCGCCAGCAAGGGATCGCTCGCGCTGCGGATCAGGATGTCGGCGTCAGGCAACACGCCGCCGAGTGCCCCGAGCATCCACGCCTGACGACCCAGCCGCGGACCCAGGGCTGCCTGCGCAGCCGTCGCGCCGAGCAGGGCATGGGTCAGTGGGTCCACTCGCGCTCCACCAACAGCGGCGAACAAGCGACGGCCACGCAGTGCGCCCGAATATCATGTGCCGACCGATCATTCGACGATGCTCGCTGCGAACAGTCGAGATCGTTCATCTTGCGCCCAGTAACGATGGAGTCACGATGGAGTCGGACATGGCAGGAGGCGGTCGTTCAGACGGGCCCCGATCATAGCATCGCTCGCGCTGGGCGAGATCCAGGTCCCACCGCCTGCTGTTCGGCCAGCGAGCCGCGCCGAAGCCTGGCGGAGATGCGTCGCAGCAAGTCACATCGCTACCTCCCCCGGCCGGCCGGCGCCGCAACCTTTTCGTGCACGGCGGGGAGAATTGCTTTTGAGCCTGAAACGGCACAGACTCTCTGACAAGAGGCGTAACTACAGGTACCAGGGGCGACGTGATACGGGGGAGTTGGCGGCAGCAATCGAGGAAGGGCGGCTCAGCCACGGCGCTGACGTGCTCCCTCGCCTTGGTCGCCGTCCGGGGGAAGCGATTGGCGCGACTGCTGCTTGCTGTGGCTTGCCTGACGCTGCCCGCCGCGTCGATCGCCGACGAGCGCCCGGGGCACGCGCATGTCGACATCCTCGTCCTCCATTCCTACCATCAAGGGCTGCCCTGGACCGACAGCGAGCAGGACGGACTCCGGGTCGGGCTTGCCGAGCATCTGCCGCGCCTCGGCCTGTTCATCGAGTACCTGGATGCCTTGCGCTTTCCGCTGCGCGGCCCCGACGCGGAAGCGGCGGCCGCGCAGCGTCTGGCCGAGCGCTACGCCAGCATGCACATTGAGTATCTGGTTGCCACCGACGATCCGGCCTATCGGCTTCTCTTGGCACATCGGGATCGCCTCTGGCCGGGGATTCCGATCCTGTTCGCGGGCGTCAACAACATCGACAGCAGGGACATCGCTCATCTTGACCGGTTGGCCGGTGTATCGGAACGCCCGGACTTCTTCGCCAACCTGGCGTTGATCCAGTCCTTGCACCCGAAGGTCGATCGGCTCGTCGTCGTCGGCGACGAAACCAGGACCTTCGCGTCGAACCGCAAGGCCCTCGAAGACGCCAACGCGACGCTCGCCCGGCCGTTCACCGTCGAGGTCATCGTCCGCCATTCGCTGCGGGATGTCCTTGCCGAGCTGCGCAGCCTGTCCGGCGATTTCGTCATCTTTCTGATGGGTCGGCCGTTCGATGATGAGGATCGCATTGGCGCCGAGGCCGTCGTGGCCGAGGCGGTCCGCGGCGCTACCCGGCACGCGGTCTATTCCGCCTGGAGTTTCTTTCTCGGCCACGGCATCGTCGGCGGCAAACTGGTTTCCGGCAAGGAGCAGGGGCTGGCGCTCGCCGGCCTGCTGACCGACCTGTATGCCGGCAAGGCGCTGGCCGACCTGCCGCGCGTTATCGACAGTCCGAACCGCTACCTGTTCGACCATACCGAACTCGATCGCCTGGGCCTGTCCGGACACTCGCTTCCACCGGAGTCGGTCGTGATCAACCGGCCGGCCAGCATCTGGGACTCGTACCCGAAGACCTTTGCCGCTTCGCTGGCGGTTTTCGTCTTCCTGCTGGCGCTGCTGGCTCTGCAGCGACGAAATCTGCGCGTCAAGCAGGCGCTGTCGGCGGAAATCGAGAAGGAACTGGTGCTGGTGCAGGCGCTGATGAACGCCGCTCCCTTCCCGATGTTCTTCAAGGACGTGGCCTTGCGCTACCAGCGCATCAACGATGCCTTCGTCGCCTTTCTCGGCAAGTCTCGCGAGGAGATCATGGGCCAGACGGCGAGCGCCGTCGCACCGCCGGCGCAGGTGAGCGTGTATCGCAGCCGCGACGAGGACCTGCTGGCCGAGGGAGGCAGGCAGATCTACGAAACGGTCGTGGTCGGCCCGCAACAGGCGCCGCGGGACGTCGTCTTTCACAAGGCCGTCGTTCGACTGCCGGACGGTCGTGTCGAAGGCATCGTCGGCGCCATGCTCGACGTCAGCGAGTTGCGGCGCAGCGAGCGCGAACTGCGCGAACTCAACGAGCACCTCGAGCAACGCGTAGCCGGGCGGACCGCCGACCTCGCGCAGTCCAACGTCCGCCTGCAGCAGGCGGTCGATTCGCTGGCGCTGGCGCAGGATGAGCTGGTGCGCTCGGAGAAACTCGCCTCGCTCGGGTCCATGGTCGCCGGCGTGGCGCATGAACTCAACACGCCGATTGGCAACGCTCTGACGGTGTCGACGGCGATGCAAAACAAGCGTGACGCCCTGGCGGCCGAGTTGACGCAAGGTGTGCTGCGCAAGTCCAGCCTCGATCAGTACCTTTCCCATGGCGAGAGCGGCTTCGATATGCTGGTCCGCAACCTGGAGCGTGCGGCGCGGCTCATCACCAACTTCAAGGAAGTCGCGGTCGACCAGACCAGCGATCGCCGCCGGCGTTTCCGCCTGCTCGATACCGTCGAGGAATGCGTTCACACCTTCACCGCCGGCGTCGGCGCCCGGGTGCCCGGGTTCCAGGTCGATGTCGCAGAGTCGATCGCCTTCGACGCGTTTCCGGGGGCGCTGGGTCAGATTCTCTTGAACCTGTTCGAGAACGCGCGCGTCCACGCTTTCGCCGATGGCGCTCCGGGCACGATCCGGATCGGTGCACAGGCCCTGCCGGACGGCAACGTCCAGATCAGCGTCGGCGACAACGGCAAGGGCATCGCTGCCGATGCGCTGCCGAGGGTCTTCGATCCATTCTTCACCACTCGTCTCGGGCAGGGCGGCAGCGGACTCGGTCTGGCCATCGTCTATCGGCTGGTCACCAAGAAGCTCGGCGGCAAGATTCGCATCAGCAGCGAACCGGGACAGGGAGCGATCTTCATTATCGAGTTGCCGGCAACCGCGCCGGAAGTCGACAGCGGCGACGAGGTCACGGCGACGCACGCGGGGTGGGCACCGCCGGCGGGGATGAACCCGGCCGGGACGGGGGCCGGGGACGCATCGCCTCTGCACCTGCGCGACGAACTCCTCGATATCCGCGAACTGGTCGAATCGCGCGCCGCCGCCGCCACCACACGGCGTATCACCGACGCTGGCCGAAGGCGCCTGGCGGATGTTTTCGAACGGCTGGACAAGAGCTTCTCGACCGAGGACGCCGAGGCGCAGGTGGCCTGCGATCTGGCTTTCCACATGGCGATCATCGACCTGTCGGTGGATCCGGCACTGCAGAAGGTCGGCGCGGCCGTGATTCCGCTGATGTACGGCCATATGCGGCGCACCCTGACGCGACTGATGCCCGATCCGGAGCGACGGGACACGCTTCGCCGACAGCATCGGGCGATCTACGAGGCCATCATCGCCGGCGATCCCGATAGCGCTTCGGCGGCGGCGGCGGCACACATGGCCTACGTTCGCACCCAGGCAGATCGGCGTGAGGAGACCGCAGCGAGCTGACGCGCCCGACTCCAGCCCTCGCTTGCCGTCGCGTGGCGCCGACGATCCAGATCCGCGCCGGCGTCGCCAACCCCAGCCGAGGCCGCATTCAAGATTGACGCCCTTTGCTGGTGGCCCATATACTCGCCTTGATGCCATTGGCTTTACGGGCCCTTGATGGCGGTACAGTTGCTCCCGCTGCCACCCTTGGATTTACTTTTCGCAACGATGCCAGCGTTCTTCTGATGACTCCTGCCGCCACAACCGACGACCTCACCGGTCGAGACCGCGACTCCTTGCGGGCCGATGCATCAACTCAGGACAGCGCCGACGGGATCGCGCGGCACTCCTTGAACCGGCAATCCAGGCGCCGTTTGGCAGCGGCCGGCGAGCTGCGCAAACGCTTCACAGCCTCGCATGATCGCCGCTCCATGATGGCCGGATAAGGCGATGGCCTCCGCTCGTCCTCTTCGCCTGTGGCTGGCGCTGCGCATCGCACTGGCGGGAATGGTGCCACTGGCCATGGTTGCGGTCCTCATCGTGGGGGTGCTGCTGCCGCAACGGCGTGCCGACCTCGATACAGGCTATCAGGGCCTGGCCGGCGCCCTCGCCGCGCAAGTCGAAACTCACCTGCTCGGCGCCGAACGTCAGCTGCGCGCCATCGCGGAGGACTTCCGCAGCCACCCGGGCGACCACTCAGCCCCGAACTGGTCCCGCACCCTGGACGCGCACGCCGGCACGGGCGACGTGTTCGCGGCGATCTACATCGCCGATCCGGACGGCTCGGCGTACACCGTCGGCCTGCCCCGGGCGGAGCGCGGCCGGCGCCGGGATCTGGTGCACCTTGATCTTTCCGAAAGGGCAGCCCTGCGCGAGGCGCGCCAGCAGAACGAAGAGGTGTGGTCGGCAGCCTTCCTGTCCACCGTCACCGGCCGGCTCGCCGTGAGCGTGGCAATTCCGCTGTCTGAACAGGTGCTCGTCGGCCAGATCGCCCTCGACCGACTCGCGCTGCTCCTCGGTCGCTCGCCCGCCGAATCGGCGATGCACACGATCATTCTCGACGCTCAGGGCCAGATCATCGCCCATTCCGCCGGTGTCCAGAGTGGCGCGCCGTTCAGTGTCGACCACCTGCCCGGCATCCGCGATGCCTTGCTGGGGCACCGCACGACCCAGGACTTCGCGGTGGACGGCGAGATGTTTGTTGGCACCTCGGTCAGCATTCCGCGATTCGGCTGGATCCTGCTGGTCGCGCAGCCCCGCAGCGATACGCTTCGACCGTTTCTGTCTACCGCTTGGGTGCTGGCCGCCGGCGCGCTGGCGGCGCTGCTGTTGACGGTCGTGATGGCGCTGACCATGGCGCGTAGTCTTGCGCGGCCCATCGGTCGCTACGCCGAACAAGCTCACGCCATCGCCGGCGGCGATTACAGCCAGCCGTGGCCGGTTTACCGGATCCGGGAGTTCGACCGCCTGGCGGGCGATCTGGAACGGATGGCACTCGCCATCCGCCAGCGCGAGCAGGAGCTGGCGAAGAGCGAGGCGCGCTACCGGTCCGTGATCGCCAGTGCCCCACTGGCCATCTTCCAGTTCGACGAGCGCGGCGTCTTCGCGCTCAGCGAAGGCAAGGGCCTGGCACGCGTCGGTCTGGTCGCCGGCGAAGCGGTCGGACAGTCCCTGTTCGAGCTTTACCGCGGCTACCCGGAACTCTGCGACTATGCCCGCCGTGCCATCGGCGGCGAGCCCTTGCACTTTGTCTCGCGTTTCGGCGACACCTGGTTCGACACCTGCTTCAGTCCCGTGCGGGATGCCGCGGGCTGTCTCCAGGTGATGGGCGTGGCGGTGGACATCTCCGAGCGCCTGCACGCGGAGAAGGCGCTGCGGGAGAGCGAGGCGCGGCTGCGTACCGCCATCGAAAGCATACCCTTCGACCTGTTCCTCATCGGCCCTGACGGGCGCTATGTATTGCAGAACACGGCTTGCCGGAAAGCCTGGGGCGACGTGCTTGGCAAATACCCTGGAGACGTCACCGACGACACGGCAATACTCGCGCGCTGGGACGACAACAACAAGAGGGCGCTTGCCGGCGAGATTGTCGAGGAGGACGTCCGGTTCACCGTCGGCAACGAGGAGCGATACCTCCATAACATCATCGCTCCGATCAAGGACGGAGATGACATCCGGGGCATCCTCGGGATCAACATCGACATCACCGAGCGCAAACGCTCCGCGGAGTTGCTGGAGCTGATGCGGCTTTCCGTGGAGTACGGCTCCGACGCGATCTTCTGGATGAACCGCGACGGCAGCATTGCCTACGTCAACGAGCAAGCCTGTCGCTCCTTGGGCTACGTGCGGGCCGATCTCCTGCAATTGCGCCTCTGGGAAGTCGACCCGAACTATTCCACGGACACATGGGACGAGGCCTGGCGGGCGCTCACGGAAACGGGTTCGTTCCACGCCGAAACACGGCACCGGCGCCATGACGGCAGCGAGTTCCCGGTCGAGGTGAACGCGATAGCGATCACTTACGAGGGTCGAACGTATGCCATCGGTTTTGCGTGCGACATCACCGAGCGTAAGCGAGACCACGAAATCCTGAAGCGAAGCGAGACCGATCTCCAACTCGCTGTGGAGGTGGCAGGGCTGGGTCACTGGAAGTGGGATATCCGCACCGGCGAGCTGATCTGGTCCGACCGGTGCAAGGCGCTATACGGTATGTCACCCGATACGGAGCTTACCTACGAGCGCTTCCTTGCACGCGTTCATCCGGACGATCGCGCACGCGTTGACGCTCTGCTCCGGGAGGTGCTTGAGAAACGAGGTGGCTACGAGCTGGAAAAGCGACTGGTCTGGCCTGATGGGTCGGTGCGTTGGACGTCCTCGATGGGACGGGTGATCTGCGATTCCGACGATCAACCCGTGCTCATGGTGGGCGTGACGCTTGATATTACCGAGCGCAAGCAGGCCGAGGACGCCCTGCGCTTGACCCAGTTCACCGTAGATCGCACGGCGGACGCCGTTTTCCTGATCGATGCCGAGTCACGTTTCAAGTACGTCAATGAAGCGGCCTGCGTCGCGCTTGACTATACCCGGGAAGAGTTGACGTCGATGTCGATCCCCGACATCGATCCCGACGTTTCCGATCAGATGGCGAGCGACATTTTTCAGGATCTCAAACGGCAGGGCAGTCTGCGATTCGAGACTCGCCATCGTCGCAAGGATGGGACGACATTCCCGGTCGAGGTCAATGCAAACTACATTGCGTTCAGCGGCGAGGAACTCAATAGCTGTTTCGTCCGCGACATCACCGAGCGCAAGCGGGCCGAGGACGAACTGGAACGGCACCGGGAGCACCTGGAAGAGTTGGTCACCGAACGTACTGCCGAATTGCGCCAGGCGATGCAGCAACTGGTGCAAGCCGAGAAACTGGCCGCGCTGGGCCACCTGGTGGCCGGCATGGCCCACGAGCTCAACACCCCGCTGGGCAACGCCCGCGTCGTCGCCAGCAGCCTGGGCGCGGAAGTACGCAACTTCGCCGCCGCTGTGGACGCCGGCGCCCTGCGCCGCTCCCAGGTGGCGACTTTCCTGGAGCGAAGCCGGGAAGGGGTCGAGCTGCTGGAGCGCAACGCCGCCCGCGCCGCCGACCTGATCAGCAATTTCAAGCAGGTCGCAGTGGACCAGGTGAGCGCCCGCCGCCGCCGCTTCGACCTGCGCCAGACCGTCGAGGAATTGCTGGTCACGCTGCAACCCCAACTGAAGCGCACCGCCCACCGCATCGAGCTGGACATCCCCCAGGAGCTGGAGCTGGACAGCTATCCCGGTCCGCTCGAGCAGGTGCTCGCCAATCTGGTCGGCAACTCCCTGACCCACGGCTTTGCCGGGATCGAGGCCGGGCTGATCCGCGTCCGGGCCGCGCCGCTCGATGGCGATCGCGTGCAGATCGACTACACGGACGACGGCGTCGGCATCCCCGATGGGATACTCCATCGTATCTTCGAGCCGTTCTTCACCACCCGGCTGGGCCAAGGTGGCAGCGGCCTGGGTTTGTACATTGTCTATAACCTGGTCACCGGGGTGCTCGGAGGAACGATTCGCGGCTTCAGCGACGCGGGCAAAGGGGTCGCGTTCGTCCTCATCCTGCCCCGGATCGCCTCCGAGCGGAGCCTGCAGACCGACACGCATGAGCAATGACCCCGTCGCGTCGTATCACCCTCCGGTCAGTAGCCAGCGGGTGGGCGCCAGCAGAGCCCGGTGCAACCACCGTCGGTCCATCGTGTCACCGCCGTCAATGCAGGCCTGTCGGCGGAGCATCGATGTCTACCTCCAGCAGCCCGTTTTGATCGAATCCACCTCAACATTGCAAGGGGCTCAGCATGTCTGACCTGGTTTTCTATACCCATCCACAGAGTCGTGGCCGTATCGTGCGCTGGATGCTGGAAGAGTGCGAAGTACCTTATCAGACCGAAATCGTGCAATACGGTCTTCAGATGAAGACGCCGCCGTACACCGATATCAACCCGATGGGCAAGGTGCCGGCGATCGTGCACCAGGGGAGAGTGGTCACGGAATGCGCCGCCATCATTGCCTATTTGGCAGACGTGTTTGCGGCAGCGGCCCTGGCACCGCCAGCGGCGCAGCGGCAGGATTACTATCGGTGGCTTTTCTTCGCCGCCGGGCCTTTCGAGCAGGCGACGACGAACAACGCGCTGGGCTTCGTGGTCAGTGAGGAAAAGCAGAGGATGGTGGGCTATGGCAATCTCGACCTGGTGGTCAGTACGCTGGCCAGGGCCGTCAGTGCGCATCCCTATATCGCTGGCGACCACTTCTCGGCGGCTGACGTCTACGTCGGCTCGCAGATTGGCTATGGCCTGCAGTTTGGCACCTTGCCCGATCGCGCCGAGTTTCGCGATTACTTTGCTCGCCTCGAGAACAGGCCAGCCCGTCTGCGCGCCACGCAAATGGATGACGCACTGATCAACAAGCCGGTGTGAGATCCGTCGCGAGTGACCTCATCCACGTCCGCATGCGGCGATCTTCAGCCAGTTCAACCCGTTACCCGACTCGCTCTGGCACGACAAGGTCACCGGACCGGCGATGACCGAGGTGTTCGAGAAGACTGCGTGCCCCGGCGACAGCATCGCTAGCGCCGTGCCTGCGTCGGACTCCGCCGGAACGATGGCCGCAGCTACTGGGGCTGTCTCCGCGCCCAGGCCGCCGATCTCGGTCGGATGATCGACGAGTTCAACGAGAAAGTTGGAGGCTGATGACGTGAAATCCCTGCGCGAACTCTACCGCATCGGCCTCGGCCCTTCGAGCAGCCACACCATGGGGCCGCGCTTTGCCGCGCAAGCCTTCAAGGCCGCCAACCCCACGGCTGCACGCCTGCGCGTCACGCTGTACGGCACCCTGGCGGCCACCGGCCGCGGCCACCTGACCGACCGGGCGGTCAGCGTACCGTTTGCGCCGACGCCGGTCGACATCGTCTGGCTACCGGATCGTTTGCTGCCGCGGCACCCTAACGGCATGCAGTTCGAGGCCCTCGACGCCGGCGGTGGCGTTCTTGCCGCGCGCGTCGTGTACTCGGTAGGCGGCGGCGCCTTGCTCGACGAAAACGGCCAACCCGACGGCGGCGACGATGTTTATCCCTACGCCGGCATGCGTGAGATTCTGGACGAAGCGGCAGGCGAAGGCCGGCGCCTCTGGGAACTGGTCGACCGCCACGAAGGACCGCCGATCTGGCCGTATCTGAGCGGTGTGTGGACCTGCATGCGGAGAGCCATCGCCAGCGGCCTGAATGCCGAAGGCCGCCTGCCCGGGACGCTGAACGTGCCGCGCAAGGCCTCGGCCTATCACGCGCGCGCGCAAAGTCTCGCCGGCTACTTCGGACAAACCGCGCTGCAGTTTGCCTACGCGCTGGCCGTGTCTGAGGAGAATGCCGCCGGCGGCGAGGTCGTGACCGCGCCGACCTGCGGCGCCTGTGGCGTGTTGCCCGCTGTGCTGTTCTTCCTGCAGCAACAAGCGCAGCTGTCCGACGAAAAGATCCACCGCGCCCTCGCCACGGCCGGACTGATCGGCAACCTCGTCAAGCGCAACGCCTCGATCTCGGGCGCCGAAGTCGGCTGCCAGGGCGAAGTGGGGACGGCCTGCGCCATGGCTGCCGGTGCTGCCGCGCAACTGCTGGGGGGCTCGGTACGGCAGATCGAATATGCGGCGGAGATGGGGCTGGAGCATCATCTGGGCCTCACCTGCGACCCCATCGGCGGCTACGTGCAGATTCCCTGCATCGAACGCAACGCCATTGCCGCGGTACGCGCCGTCGACTGCGCCGCCTACGCCCTGCTCTCCGACGGCCAGCACATCGTGTCCTTCGACGAGGTCGTGCGCACGATGTGGGAAACGGGCTGCGACATGAAGGCGAGCTATCGGGAAACGGCGCGCGGCGGACTCGCCAAGATCCATGCGCTGCGCAAGAAGGGCGCCGGCAGCGTTCCTGGCATGGGGAGTTGAATCACTTGCCCCACTCCACCAATTCGAGAGACAATTAACCCTAGTCCCTACTAGCAGAAATGTTTCCCCGGTTTGGAGGACTGCTTCTCATGGTTGCCCGCAACGCTTCACTCTGGCTGCTGGTCGTCTTGATCCTGTTCGGGTGTGCGACTGCACGGCAGCCCCCAGTCAGTCTCGCGGAGGGTTACTTAAGCACCCGCACCGATCGCATCGGCGTAGTGCTGTCGGAGATTCCGAAGGCCGATACGTCCTTCCCGGGCGCAGACTGTCTGCTCTGCATAGCGCTGGCCTCGATGGCCAACAGCTCGATGACAAGCACTGTGCAAGCATGGTCGACCAACGAGCTGAAGCCACTGAAGGCTGAATTGGTGGAGGCTCTGAAGTCCCGTGGGCAAGCGGCCGTGGCGATCGATGAGGTATTGACGATGGACGCCATCCCTGACCGTAGCGGTGCCAACCCCGGCTTCGCACGGAAGGACTTCTCCGCATGGAAGGCAAGTAGTGGTGTCGAGCGCTTGCTCGTCGTTCACGTGCGCGCCCTTGGTGCCTGGAGAAACTACTCGGCCTACGTGCCCACTGGCCCGCCGCGTGCGGTCTTCCGAGGCGAGGCGTATATCGTTGATCTTGCTTCCCACAAACTCGACTGGTATGAGACTTCGACCTTGCGCGTACGGCTGAGGGCAATTGGGATGAACCGCCGAATTTTCCAGGCTTGACCAATGCGTATTATCAGGTCGTGGAAGAAGGCAAGGATGCCATCAAGCGCGCCTTCGTGAAGTGAAGGCCCTTTACCGCGCGCTGATCCTGTGGCTTGCGTTGGCCGCTGGTTCGGTGCAGTCGGCGGAACCGTTGGCACCGCTGGTGTTGACGATTCCGAGTGGCACTGCACCGCATTGGCGGGGCATCAGCCCCGATGAGGCCGCGGGAACCCAAGGACCAACGATGCTCTACCCCGCGCCCAACGCGGCTGGTTTTCTGGCCGCGGTTCTGACGCACGCACTCTTGGTCCAGGGCGGGCGCTCCGCCGAACAGAAGGCGCGCCAGGCCGAGGCAGATCAGGTACCCAAGCCGCATGCGCCCACCATCGCGACGCTGTCCGCGGAAGTGTTGCTGGCTGCTGCGCGCGAGCACCTCACGCAACCGCTGCTGGAAGCGGGGCGTGGCTTGGTGGTCCAGATGGAACCGCGCTACGCTCTAGCGCCTGACGGGCGCACACTCGTACTCGACAACGCTTTGCGTGTTCATGCCGCGGACATGCCGTCGGTGGCAAGGTTTGAGACCACCGTGCGAGTAATCTCGCCTCCCTGCGACGCAAAGGACCCGACAGCCCATTGGCTTGCCGAGGGGGGACTCGCGCTCAAGCGTGAGAGCGCTTCAATGCTAGCGCATAGCATAGAGATTGCGCTCTCGCCCCTGGCGCCGACCGACGCGGAGGCTTTCCGCACGCAACGCTATCGCTTTGGGCATCAGGAAAAAATGGAGCGTGGGCAGCCGGTGGCCACAGGTTGTGCTGGCATCGTGCTTCGTACATTGCGCGATTGGTTGATGTCCGTGCCGATTGCGCCTGTTGAGGGGACGGCGAAGTGCGCCGATCCTTACGGACGCTTGGCTGAGTGAAACGTCCACGAAGTCAGCCCCGTTTCTATTCAATCCGGTGGGCGTTACCTGGCGGACCGCTCTTGATCGCTTGAAGCGATGCAGCAGCGCTGGTTTCTGGCTCCGTCAGAGTGGGCAGAGCCATCTGGCAACATCGGAAGCAAGCGACAGTGCTTGCGGCCATACGTCGGCCAAGTGCCGAACTGCGCCATGCCTCACCGATGACTTCGAAGACCAAGTCGATCAGACGAGTCCGGAGGCAGAGACATTCCCTGCGCCGATTCCCCACGATGACTATACTGAATCGTCAATGTCACTTTGGAAGGGGAACGGCATGAGAATGAGGCCGTTACAGATGGTTGCTGTGGCATTGGCCGTCACCAGCAGTTGTGCTGCCGAGAACCTGAAAGGGGGATTGGGTCCGCGCGGCGAGATTCTGACCCACGGCCTTTGCGAGAGAGGAGAGGTGACACAGAAGTATGCGGTGCCCGAGTCGGCAGGGGGCTACGCCACCAAGGCCCTTCGGCTACGTATTACGGAGAGGACGGACATTGTCCCGCTGCGGCCGAACGCTGGCTTCGGTTACGAATGGAGAGCCTGGGCACTACCAAAGGACGGCGAACTGATGTTCTCCTACCGTGTCTCCCATCCACAAATCGTGAGGCCCGACGGGCGCGTGCTCACTGAGTCTTTTGAGGAGCTACCGATGGCCGTTGTTGATGGAACGGTCGCAACGGTCGACTGCTACGTTCTTGAGGAAGAATATGAACTCGTTGCCGGAGACTGGGAGTTCTCCGTGTACTACGAAGGCACTCTGCTGGTCTCGAAGCGATTCCAAGTCCGTGCAGGCGACGTGCGCTGATCCGACTGCCTTCGTGAGCGCATCAGTGATTTTTGTGTTCGCTGTTGGCGTCTTCCACGCCACGGCATCCAGGCGACCAGCACAGGACCGCTTTATTCCTCGCCTCCCCGGCGCAGCCGCCACTGCTTGACCAGCGCGTAGATCGCCGGAATCACCGCCAGCGTGAGCACCGTGGACGAAATCATCCCACCCACCATCGGCGCCGCGATGCGGCTCATCACTTCCGAACCGGTCCCTGCCCCCCACAGGATCGGCAGCAGACCGGCCATGATCGCGACGACGGTCATCATCTTCGGTCGTACGCGCTCGACAGCGCCTTCCATGATCGCCGCGTAGAGGTCATCAACGTCTGCCGCGCGCCCCGCTGCGCGGCATTTGGCCTGAACCGCTTTCCAGGCGTGGTCGAGGTAGATCAGCATGATCACGCCGGTCTCGGCCGCCACCCCGGCAAGCGCGATGAAGCCGACGACGACGGCCACCGACAGGTTGTAGTCGAGCAGCCACATCAGCCAGATGCCGCCGACCA
>ERZ724516.1273-NODE-1273-length-14865-cov-8.308305_pt1 | contig 14865 bp, 14 predicted proteins | sample MGYA00376049_ERZ724516 | MGnify/ENA primary metagenome ERZ724516 (study PRJEB28724, sample SAMN07190886) | activated sludge metagenome | isolation source: activated sludge of sewage treatment plant in Hong Hong | place: USA: Christiansburg, Virginia | collected... | reverse complement strand
GCTTGGGCAGGCGCAGGTCGGCAGTGAAGAAGAAGCAGTTCCAGCCCGCCCAGTGCTTTTTCAGCGCCGAACCGAGCTGCGGATAGAAGGCTGCCAGCTCTTCCTGCTCGCCGATGCGTTCGCCATAGGGCGGATTGGCGACCAGGATGCCATTTTCGGTCAGGGGCTGGACTTCCAGCAGATCGCCGCGGTCGACGGTCACCACACCGCCAAAACCGGCTTCCTGCAGGTTGCGCCGGGTGGCCCGCACTGCCTTGTCGTCGAGGTCGTAGCCGCGGATGTCCAGCGGCTCGGGCGCCTTGCAGCGCGCCTCGGCCGCCTGGCGGATGGCAGCCCAGTTGAGCACCTCGAAGTTGGCCAGCAGTTCGAAAGCGAAGCCGCGGTCGAGGCCGGGCGCGCGGTCGAGGGCAATCTGCACCGCTTCGAGCAGGAAGGTGCCGCTGCCGCACATCGGGTCCACCAGCGGCATCCCGGGCTGCCAGCCGGCCAGTTTGAGGATGCCGGCAGCGAGGTTCTCCTTGAGCGGCGCGTCGACGCTGGCCTTGCGCAGGCCGCGCTGCCACAGCGGCTGGCCTGAGGTGTCGAGGTAGAGGGTGCACTCGTTTTCGCTGAGGAAGACATGGATGCTGACGTCGGGGTTGCGCGTCTCGATGTTCGGGCGCTCGCCCCTGTCCTCGCGGAAACGGTCGCAGACGGCATCCTTGACGCGCAGGGTGACGAAGTCGAGCGACTTCAGCGGACACTTGATCGCCGTCGTCACCACCCGCATCGTCCGCGACACCGCAAAGTGGTTCGGCCAAAGCTGGCGCACCGCCAGGCGGTAGATGTCCTCTTCCTTGGCGTAAGGCCCCTTGACGATATGCCACAGGATGCGCGTGGCGATCCGTGACTCCAGGTTGGCGCGATAGCAGGTGCTCCAGTCGCCGGCAAAGAACACGCCGCCGTGCGTAGTCCTCAACTCCCCGGCGCCGAGCGCGCGCAGTTCGTCGCTCAGGAGTTCTTCCAGCCCGCGCGGGCAGATTGCAAAGTAGGTGTTCATCAGAAGGGCTTCAGGACGACGAGATAGAGGACGACAAGGAGGACGATGACCGGCAGCTCATTGTAGAAGCGGAACCAGACATGCGACTTGCTATTGCCGGCGCCCTGGAACTGTCTGAGCACGCGGCCGCAATGCCAGTGATAGAGGGCCAGCAGGCCGACCAGCGCCAGTTTGGCATGCAGCCAGCCACCGGCGAAGCCGTAGCCCAGCCACAGCCAAAGGCCGGTCGCCACCGCGAGGACGCCGAGCGGCGTCATGAAGCGGTAAAGCTTGCCGGCCATCAGCAGCAGGCGGTCGCGTTCGGCGACGCTGTCGGCCGGCACCATGGCCAGGTTGACGAAAATGCGCGGCAGGTAGAACAGGCCGGCGAACCACGAGATGACCATCCAGAGGTGCAGGGTCTTCACAACGAGCATGCGTTTCTCCTAGAAACAGCATCGGCGATCCCGGCATCGACAGTCGGGAAGGCGAGGCGCAATTTGAGTTCATTCTTCAGCCGCCGGTTGCCGATGCGCCGCGATTCGCGCATGAAGGACATCTGCATCGGCGACAGGCGTTGCGCGGCCTCGGCACGCGATAACCGCAGCGGCAGCGGGAGGTCAAAGGCGGTGGCGACGCGGTCGAAATACGCGGCCATCTTCAGGTCGGAATCATCGACCACATTGTAGGCACGGTTGCTGCGTCCGTGGCGCAGCGCCGCGATGCAGGCCGCCGCCAGGTCGTCGGCATGGATGTGGTTGGTAAACACGTCATCGCCTTCGGCCAGCGCCGGCAGCCCCTTCTGCAGACGCTCGACGGGCAGGCGGTCGGCAGCGTAGATGCCGGGGGCGCGCAGTATCGAGACGACGACGCCGGTCCGCCGCCCCCACTCGCGCAGGCAGCGCTCGGCATCGATCCGCCGCCCGGCGCGCGGACTCTCGGCGTTCGCACGCCGGGTCTCGTCGATCGCCAGGCCGCCGCAATCACCGTAGATGCCGGTGGTGCTAACGTAGATCAGGCGCCGTGGTAAACTTTCGCCCTTGCCCAATGCCGCCAGCAGGTTGCGCGTGCGCTGGTCGCGCCGCCCCTCGCCGGGCGGCGGCGCCAGATGCAGCACGCAATCGGCGAGGCCGGACAGGCGCTGCAGGCTGGCGCGGTCATCGAGGTCGGCCAGCAGCGGGACCGCGCCGGCCGCACGCCAGAGCGGTGCGCGACTGGCATCGCGCAGCATGGCGAAGACGCGGAAGCGGCGGGCAAGGCGGGAAAGAATGCGGCGGGCGACATCCCCGCTACCGACAATCAGGATTTTTTGCACGCCGGCATTGTAGCCGACGACCATGGGGAAGAGATGAGCCACCAGATCACCGTCCAGCCGAGCGGCCGGCAGTTTGTCGCCGAAGCCGACGAAACCATCCTCGATGCCGCGTTGCGCCAGGGCCTCACCCTGCCTTACGGTTGCAAGGACGGGGCTTGCGGCTCATGCAAGGGCAAGGTCCTCGCCGGCAGCGTCGATTACGGCAAGGCGCAGCCGCAGGCGCTGAGCGATGCGGACAAGGCGGCCGGCCTGGCGCTCTTCTGCTGCGCCAGGGCAAGGTCCGAACTGACGCTGGAGTGCAAGCAACTAGGCTCGGCAGGCGACATCCCGGTCAAGACCCTGCCCTCGCGCATCGAGAAACTCGAGCAACTGGCGCCCGACGTCATGGCCATCCACCTCAAGCTGCCGGCCAGCGAACGCCTGCAGTTCCTCGCCGGGCAATACATCGACATCCTGCTCAAGGACGGCAAGAAGCGCAGCTTCTCGCTGGCCAACGCGCCGCACGACGATGCCCTGCTGCAACTGCATGTCCGCCACATGCCGGGCGGCCTGTTCACCGACCAGGTCTTTTCGACGCTGAAGGCGCGCGACATCCTGCGCTTCAACGGACCGCACGGCAGCTTCTACCTGCGCGAGGACTCGGCCAAGCCGATCATCATGCTTGCCGGCGGTACCGGCTTCGCGCCGATCAAGGCCATCGTCGAGCACGCCATTGCCGAGAAATGCCAGCGCCCGATCCATATCTACTGGGGCGCCCGCGCCCGGGTCGACCTCTACCAGAACGCCCTGCCCCAGCAATGGGCCGCGCAACACGCAAGCATCAGCTACATCCCGGTGCTTTCGGACCCGGCTGCCGGGGACCAGTGGGGTGGGCGCACCGGCCTCGTCCATCAGGCCGTGCTCTACGACTTCCCGGACCTCTCGGGCCACCAGGTCTATGCCTGCGGGGCGCCGGCGATGATCGACGCGGCACGCCGTGACTTCATCGCCATCTGCAAGCTGCCGGAAGAAGAGTTCTTCGCCGACGCCTTCACCTTCGCGACCCCCTGACCGGGCCAACCGCGACGAGCCTCAGCAGGCCCGGGAACTCAGCGGTTGACGTCAACCACGACCCTGCCCCGCACCTTGCCTTCCAGCAGATCGGCGGCGACGGCAATCGCTTCGCCGAGGCCGATCTCGCGCGTGATTGATTCCAGCTTGGCGATCTCCAGGTCGCGGCCGAGGCGGGTCCAGGCTTCCTGACGCACCGCGAGCGGCGCCATGACGCTGTCGATGCCGTAAAGCGTCACACCGCGCAGAATGAAGGGCGCGACGGTGGCGGGAAAATCCATCCCCTGCGCCAGGCCGCAGGCGGCGACGGCACCGCGATATCTGGTCGTGGCGCAGGCGTTGGCTAGGGTATGGCTGCCTACGGCATCGACCACGCCGGCCCAGCGTTCCTTGCCGATCGGCTTGCCCGGGAGCGAAAGTTCATTGCGGTCGATGATGTCCGCCGCACCGAGGGCTTTCAGGTGCGCGGCCTCCGCGGGCCGCCCGGTCGACGCCACGACCGTGTAGCCGAGTTTGGCCAGCAGCGCGATGGCGACGCTGCCGACGCCGCCGTTGGCGCCGGTCACCAGGATTTCGCCGTCGGCCGGCTTGATGCCGTGCTTCTCGAGGGCCAGAACGCAGAGCATGGCGGTGTAGCCGGCAGTGCCGATGGCCATCGCTTGGCGGGCGGTGAAGGCGGCGGGCAGCGCCACCAGCCAATCGCCCTTGACCCGCGCCATCTGGGCCAGGCCGCCGCAATGCGTTTCGCCGACGCCCCAGCCGTTGAGCACCACCTTGTCGCCGGCTGTCCACGCCGGATTGGCGCTCGCGGTCACCGTACCGGCGAAATCGATGCCCGGCACCATCGGAAAACGGCGCACGACCGGCGCCTTGCCGGTGATCGCCAGGCCGTCCTTGTAGTTGAGCGTCGACCATTCGACCCGCACGGTGACGTCGCCCTCGGGCAGCACGGCCTCGTCGATCTGCTGCAACTGTGCCTTGTAGCCGGCCTCGTCCTTGGTGATCAGGATGCCCTTGAACATGTCGATTCTCCTTTTGCGAGATGGGTCAGGGCACTGACTATAACTGAAGCGCAGGAAATCCGGCGTCCGGCAGCGCCTTGCCACAGGGCCTGAAAACCGGCCTGCCAGGTGAGTCGACCGCAGCAGGCCAGGCCGGCGTCAGCGCTGCCAGGCGCAGCCCTTGAGCGCCTGGCCGTTCAGGTCGACGTTCGCCGTCCAGCCGAAAACCGAATCGGCCATCGTGTCGTGGCAGAGTTTCTTCTCGAACGCGACCGCCAGCCGGTTGCCGTCGCCGGCCGCGTCGAAACGGGCCGCCCCTGCTGCGGCTTTCGGCGGGGTGAATGGCAGGCGCAGGTCCGGTTTGCCCGGACGTTTGACGACCACCACCTCGTTGCCGACCGCCAGCAGCCAGCCGGGTTCGTTGCCCGCGGCGCGCCAGGATTCCTCGCTGCCCCCGGGTTGCTGGCAACGGCCTTCGGTGCGCGCCTGGTTGAGCCCCGAAGCCCGGATCATCCCGCCGTCGACGACCGCCATCAGCTCGACGTAGAGCTTCTTGCCGGTGGCGAGTCCGACGCTGTCCAGCGCGGCGGTCACCGCACGGTCGGCAGAGACGTCTTCGAACATCGCGTAGCTGCGGTCACGGCAGGGGGTGAACACCACCTTGTCGCCCTGCTTCATCAACAGGCCGTAGGCCAGCTTGGGCGTCGTGTCCTGCGGCTTGGCGTCCGCAGCGTGGGCGCCCAGGGCGGCGAGGGTCGCGAACAACGCGATGGTCGAACTGAGGATTTTCATGGTTTACCGGATGATGAGGAATGACGAGGCGCCATTGTCGCGCGGGTCGGCTGCGAAAGGTTTGATCCAGCCGAAAAAGCCGCGTCCTGCTATTCGCCGAGGTAGGCGGCGCGTACCTTGGGGTCGTCGAGCAGGAGCGCCGCATCCCCGCTGATCGTGATCTCACCGCTTTCCATGACGTAGCCGCGCTGGCTGGTCTGCAGGGCGAGCCTGGCGTTCTGTTCGATCAGCAGGATGGTCATGCCCTGCGCGGCGACGGCGCGGACGACCTCGAAGATCTTGTGGACCATGATCGGCGCCAGGCCCATCGACGGCTCGTCGAGCAGGAGCAGCCGCGGCCGGCTCATCAGGGCGCGGCCGATGGCGAGCATCTGCTGCTCCCCGCCGGACAGCGTCCCGGCCAGCTGGCTGACGCGTTCCTTGAGGCGCGGAAAGTAGCCATAGGCCATTTCCATGTCGTCGGCGATCGCGGCCTTGTCGTTGCGCACGAAGGCGCCCATCGCCAAGTTTTCGGCGACGGTCAGGCGCGGGAAGACGCCGCGCCCTTCCGGCACCATCGCGATGCCCTTGCGGATGATGTCGTGCGACGCGATGCGCGTGATCTTCTCGCCGCAGAAATGGACGTCGCCGCCGACCGCGTCGATGACCCGGGAGATCGCCTTCAGCGTGCTCGTCTTGCCGGCGCCGTTGGCTCCGATCAGTGCGACGGTTTCGCCTTCGTTGACGTGAAAGGTGATGCTGCGCACGGCCTGGATGCCGCCATACGCCACATGGAGTCCGGTTACTTCAAGCACCTAGGTATGCCTCGATCACGCGTTGATCCTTCTGGACGACTGCCGGCACATCCTCGATGACGAGGGCGCCGTAGTCGAGTACCGCCACCCGGTCGCAGAGCCCCATGACCAGCTTGACGTCATGCTCGATGAGCAGGATGGTCGTGCCGTCGCGGCGGATGCCCTCGATCAGGTCGCGCAGTTCCCCGGTCTCGGTGGCGTTCATGCCGGCCGCAGGTTCGTCGAGGCAAAGCAGCCGGGGCTCGGTGGCCAGCGCGCGGGCGATTTCCAGGCGGCGCTGGTCGCCGTAGGAGAGGTTCTTCGCCAGGTCGTCGGCGCGATCCTCGATGCGCACGTAGTGGAGCAGTTCGATGGCGCGCTGGCGGATCGCCGCCTCCTCGGCCTTCGTCGCCGCGGTCTGCAGCATGGCGCCGAGGACCCCGGCCCGGGTCCGCACGTGGCGGCCGACCATCACGTTCTCGAGCGCCGTCATGTTGGCGAACAGGCGGATGTTCTGGAAGGTGCGCGCGATGCCGCGCTCGGCAGCCTGGTGCGGCGCATCGGCGAGCAAGGCGGCGCCGGCGAAGGTGAAGCCGCCGCCGTCCGGCACGTAGAGCCCGGTCATGCAGTTGAAGAAGGTCGTCTTGCCGGCGCCGTTGGGGCCGATCAGCCCGTAGATCTCGCCGTGCCGGATACTCAGCGACACGTCGCGCAGCGCCTTGACGCCGCCGAAATGCTTGGCGACCGCATTGGCGGCGAGCAGCACCTCCGCCATCAATCGCCCCCCTGCAGTTCGCGCTTGCGCTCGGGCGAGGGCCACAGGCCGGCCGGCTTGAAGCGCATGACCAGCACCAGCGCAAGGCCGAAAATCAGCATGCGCAGGCTTTCCGGATCGACCAGCATTTTCCCGAAGACCGCCATCTGGAACGGGCCGACGCCATAGCGCAGCGCTTCGGGCAGGATGCTGAGCAGTACCGCGCCGAGGATGACGCCGGGGATGTGCCCCATGCCGCCGAGGACGACCATGGCCAGGATCATCACCGACTCGATCAGCGAGAAACTCTCCGGCGAGACGAAGCCCTGCATCGCCGCGAAAATGCCGCCGGCGATGCCGCCGAAGCTGGCGCCCATGGCGAAGGCCAACAGCTTGATGTTGCGGGTGTTGATGCCGACCGCCTTGGCGGCGATCTCGTCCTCGCGGATAGCCTGCCAGGCGCGGCCGATGCGCGAATGCTGGAGGCGCAGGTTGATGATGATGACGAGGATGGCGAGCGCGACAAGCAGGAAGTAGTACTTTTGCGGTCCACTCAGCGCCACGCCGAGAATCTGCGTCGTCCCGGAAAAGCTGAAATCGCCGAACTTCACCGGGTCGATCAGGGTAATGCCCTGCGGCCCGTTGGTGATGTTGATCGGCGCATTGAGGTTATTCATGAAGATGCGGACGATCTCGCCGAAACCGAGCGTGACGATCGCCAGGTAATCGCCGCGCAGCTTGAGGGTCGGCGAGCCGAGGAGCACGCCGAAGAAGCAGGCGATCACCGCGCCGATCGGCAGGATCACCCAGAACGGCCAATGTACGCCGAAGTGCGGGCTGGCCAGCAACGCATAGGCGTAGGCGCCGACCGCATAGAAGGCGATGTAGCCGAGGTCGAGGAGGCCTGCGAAGCCGACGACGATGTTCAGACCGAGTGCCAGGAAGACGTAGAGGATGGCGAAGTTGATGATGCGCACCCAGGCCTGGCCGCCCATCGCGGCGACGAAGGGCAGCGCGCAGAGCGCCACGGTGATCAGGATGATGCCGCTGGCGGAACGCGGACTGAGCCACTTGATCATGCCCGGTCTCCCGTCTTCTCGCCGAACAGCCCGGACGGCCGGAACATCAGGACGACGATCAGGACCACGAAGGCGAAGATGTCCTGGTAATGGCTGCCGAGGAAGCCGCCGGTCAGGTCGCCGATATAGCCGGCGCCGAGCGCCTCGATCAGGCCGAGCAGGATGCCGCCGGCCATCGCCCCTGCGAGGTTGCCGATGCCGCCGAGCACGGCGGCGGTGAACGCCTTGAGCCCGAGCATGAAGCCCATCTGGTAATGGGCGATTTCATAGTAAGTGCCGACCATGACCCCGGCCAGCGCGCCGAGCGCCGAGCCGATGACGAAGGCGGCGGAAATCACGCGGTTGCTATTGACACCCATCAGGTTGGCCACCTGCGGATTCTGGGCCGTGGCGCGCATCGCCATGCCGAGCTTGGTGCGATAGACGAGGAAGACGAGCCCGCTCATGGTCAGGCCGGAAACGACGACGATCATCACCTGGACGGCGGTGAAGTGGGCGCCCGCAAACTCGAAATTGACCTTGGGCAGCAGCGGCGGAAAGGTCATGTAGTTGCGCCCCCAGACGATCATCGCAACATTCTGCAGCACGATCGACATGCCGATCGCCGTGATCAGGGGCGTCAGGCGCGGCGCGTTGCGTAGCGGCCGGTAGGCGATCCGCTCCAGCCCCCAGCCGAGCGCCATGCAGACCACGACCGCGCTGCCGAGGCCGCCGAGGCCAGCGACCGCAACCGGCAACCCGGCCTTGAGAAGCAGGCTGGCAACCGTGATGGTGACCAGCGTGCCGATCATCACCACCTCGCCATGGGCGAAGTTGATCAGGCCCATGATGCCGTAGACCATCGTGTAGCCGAGCGCGACCAGGGCGTAGATGCTGCCCTGGACGAGTCCGTTGATGATCTGCTGAAGGAATGTATCCATTATGCGGCCGACCTCAGCATGAACAAACGGCACCTTGCGGTGCCGTTTCGCTCTGCCTGAAAGGGTGTTACTTCTTCTCGACTGCGGCCTTGGTGGCGTCGGCTGCTTCCTTGACTGCCTCGGCACCGGACTTGACGGCACCTTTGGTCGCGTCGGCAGCGGCTCCAGCCACGGCCTTGGCGGCATCGCCGGTCGCCTGCGCAGCATCCTTGACCGCATCGGTCACGCTGGCGCCGCCCAGGGTCTCGACATACTCTAGCTTGCCGCCCTTGAACTGATACATCGAGATGGCACCGCCCTTGAGATCGCCAAATTCGTCGAACTCGATGAGCGCGGTCACGCCGTCGTGCTTGGTCTTGCCGACTTCCGGCAGGAACTTGGCGGAGTCGACTGAACCGGCACGCTTCATAGAATCGGCCATCACCATCACGGCGTCATAGACATAGGGGGCGTAGAGCTGGATTTCGCTACCGTACTTCTTGGTGAACTTTTCCTTGAACTCCGGACCCTTGGCCAGCTTCTCAAGCGGCATGCCCGGCAGCGAGCAGTAGTTGCCCTCGCTCGCCTCGCCGCCCAGCTTCATGAATTCCGGCGTACACACGCCGTCGCCGCCAAGGAACTTGGCCTTGATGCCGAGTTCCTTCATCTGCTTTGCCATCGGGCCGCCCTGGGCGTCCATGCCGCCGTAGAAGACGAGGTCGGGCTTGGTCGACTTGATCTTGGTCAGGATGGCCTTGAAGTCGGTCGCCTTGTCGTTGGTGTATTCCGTGGCGACGACCTTGATGCCGGACGCTTCGGCGGCTTTCTTGAACTCGTCGGACAGGCCCTGGCCGTAGGCAGTGCGGTCATCCACGATGGCGACGGTCTTGGCGCCCTGCTTGGCGGCGAACTGGCCCAGCGCCTTGCCCTGCTGGACGTCGTTGGCCATGACGCGGAACGCCGTCTTGAAGCCCTGCTGCGTGTACTTCGGATTGGTCGCCGATCCCGAGATCTGCGGAATGCCGGCATCGGAGTAGAGCTTGGAGGCGGGGATCGTGGTCCCGGAGTTGAGGTGGCCGATGACGCCATTGACCTTGGCATCGACCAGCTTCTGGGCGACGATGGAACCCTGCTTCGGGTCGGCCTGGTCGTCTTCGGCAAGCAGTTCGAACTTGATCTTGGCGCCGCCGATTTCAAGGCCCTGCGCGTTCAGTTCCTCGACCGCGAGGCGCGCGCCGTTCTCGTTGTCCTTGCCGAGGTGGGCCTGCGGGCCGGTCATCGGTGCCACATGGCCGAGCTTGACCACGACTTCGGGTTTCGGCGCCGGCGCTGCCGGAGCGGCGGGCGCGGCCGGTGCTGCGGTTTTCGGTTCTTCCTTCTTGCCGCAGGCGCCCATGGCGAGGGCGGCGGCGACGGAAAGGGCAACTACGGAAAGCTTGGCGTGCATTGATATTTCTCCTGAGTTGTCGGGGGGTAGTGCGAAGACGCCGGCCGATTGTCCGGTCACGCCCGAGCCCTGTCAATCACATGGTGCTATGATGGTTCGCGAGGAGCGCATTATTCTGGCATTCGCATGAGGCCGATTCGATTTCTGAAGAGTATCACCTACCGGGCGGCGCAAGACGCCTTGATGGTTCTCCCGCGCCGCAAGCGTTATCGCGTCCTTCGCTTCTTCGCCGATTACGACCCGGCCCCCAGTTCGCGCCTGGTCTTCAAGATCGCCGAGACGCGGGAAGAACTGGAAGCCTGCTTCCGCCTGCTGCACGATGCCTACGTCAGGCGCGGCTACATGAAACCCGACCCGTCGGGTATGCGCGTGACCATCTACCACGCACTGCCGACGACGACCACGCTATGCGCACTGTTCGACGGCAAGGTGGTCGGCACCATTTCGCTGATCCGCGAAAGCGCGATCGGCTTTCCGCTGCAGCGCATCTTCGACCTGACCAGCGTCCGCGCCAAGCGCGGCAACATCGCCGAGGTTTCGGCGCTGGCCATCCACCCGGCATTCCAGGGGCTTGGCGGCATGGTCCTGTTGCCGCTGATGAAGTTTCTCTACGAATACTGCACGACCCTATTCGATACGCGGCACCTGGTGATCGCGGTCAATCCGAAGCACATCGAGACCTACGAGTCGCTGTTGTTTTTCCGCCGCCTGTCGGCGAACGTGGTTCCCAGCTACGATTTCGCCAACGGCGCACCGGCCGTCGGGGCCACGCTGGACCTAAAGCACGCGCCGGAAATCCTCCGCAAGTACTACGAGAAGCGCCCCCTGCGGCGCAACCTCCATCATTATTTCGTGGCCATGCGCCTGCCGAACATCGAGCTGCCTAGCCGGCGCTTCTACACGACCAACGACCCGGTCATGACACCCGAGCTGATCGATTACTTCTTCAATCAAAAGACCGAGGTCTTCGCCAACCTGAGCGACCGCAAGAAGACCCTGATGCACATGATCTACGACCTGCCCGAATACCAGCGCGTCCTGCCGCCGCTGCCGGAGCTCGCGGATGAGCGGATGGTGCGCCAGCATCGGCGCTTCTCGGTCAAGTGCCCGGGCCGCCTGACGCCCATGGCCGGCCCGGAAAAGGCGATTTCGATGGAAATCAGCGAAGTGTCGCGCTACGGCTTCCGGGCGCGCACCCACGAGGCGTTGCAGCCGGATACCTGGCTGACTGCCGTGGTCCAACTCGGGCGCCAGGAAACCGCGCTGCTCCAGGTGCGCTGCGTCCAGGATACCGAGTTCGCGGACAGCCACCGCTATGGCTTCCAGATCGGCGAGCCCGACCTGGTCTGGCGCAAGTTCGTCAACGCGCTGTACGACGGACGCACCCAGAGCGACCTCGACCATGCCACCCGCTTCCTCTCGCGCAAGTAGGCGATGCGCAGCGCCCGCGCGCTGATCGCATAGAATCGCGGCATGCCATCAACACTGCAACGCCAGCTGGCCCTGCAAGGGGCAGCCATCATTCTGGTGCTCGCGCTGGCCTGGCCCTATTTCGGCTGGAAAGCCGAGGCCATGCCGTGGCAGGAAACCTGTCTCGCCATCGGCGGGGTTGCCTTCGCTTTCGCCGCGCTCACCCGGCAACCCTGGCCGTGGCGCATCATGCACGCCGCCGTCATGCCGCTGACCTGGTTCCTCTACCCGGCGCCGGGATGATCGGCCGCCGTCCCGACCGCGTGGTGCTGGTTGTCGTGCTCCTCGGCACGCTGATGACGGTTGCCGCCTACGTGGGCGGCCTGCTGCTCGCCCGCGACCGGCAGCTGGAGGTCGGCGAGAGGCAGGTCAAGCACTTCGGCATCATGATGGCCGAACACACGGCGCGCAGTTTCGAAGCCGTCGATATCCTGTTGCGCGACATTTCGACCGAGCTCTCCGAACATGAGCGCAGCTGGGAAAGCTGGGAGCCGAGCCGCGGCTGGGATTACCTCGTCAAGCGCCATTCACGCTCGCTGCCCCAGTTGCGCGACCTGATCGTCTTCGACCGCGGGGGCGACCAGCGCTACATCTCGACCTACTTCCCGACGCCGCACATCAACGTCCGTGACCGCCCCTATTTCCTGGCCCTCGAAGGCGGCCAGTCATCCGCCAGTTTCGGCCCCTACATCGGGCGCAACTCGGGCCGCTACACCTATGCGCTGGCAAGGCGCATCAGCGATGTCCGGCGCAACTTCGCTGGGGTCGTCTTCGCCGCCATCGAAACCAGCTACTACAGCGAATTCTGCTGGGCGAACCGCCTCGCCGACGATTTCGAATCGGTGATCATCAACGCCAAGGGCCTGGTAGTCGCCACCTGCCGCCCGACCGACCTCAGCAAGCAGTCGCCCACCCTCGGCGCGCCAGCCGTCGACGCGCTCTACGGCGGCAAGCTGCGCGGATGGCTGCCCGCCACCGGTGTCGCCCGCAACAACGGGCTGATCGCCTCCGTCTCACCGGTGCCGGATTTCAGCGACCTGCGCGTGCTCACCGTGCAGACCGAAGCAAGTGTGCTCGAGGCCTGGCGGGCGCGCAGCGAACAAGTGGGCGCCCTCATCCTGCTCGTCGCCGCCATTCTCCTGAGCGGTGGCGCACTGGTGCGCTGGCAGGTGCGCAAACTGCAGGCAATGACGGCGGAACTGGAGGCCAGCCAAGTGCAACTGACGGCGCGGGTGAGCGAAGCGACGCGCGAACTGGCCGCCCAGAAGGACGAAGCCGAGCGCGCCAACCACGCCAAGAGCCGCTTCCTCGCCGCCGCCAGCCACGACCTGCGCCAGCCGATGCACGCGCTGGCCCTCTTCGCCAACGACCTCCAGCGCCAGGTCCGCACCGGAACCTCCGGCGAACTGGGTCGGCTGGCGGAACAGATCGCCACCTCGACCAGCCTCCTCGGCCAGATGCTCGACTCGCTGCTCGACATCTCGCGCCTTGACGTCGGCGGCATCAAGCCTGAAATCAAGGCCTTCGCTCTGGCCCCGATGTTCGAGCGCCTGGCGGCCTCGTTCAGGCGGACTGCGGTCAACCGCAACCAGACACTGATTTTCCGCCCGACCGCGGACTGGATCGAATCCGACCCGCTGATGCTCGAACGCATGCTGGCCAACCTGATCTCCAACGCCCTGCGCTACACCCCGGCCGGCGGTCGTGTGCTGATCGCCGCCCGGCGCCGTGGAGGCGCAGTGCGGATCGAGGTGCGCGACAACGGCCAGGGCATCGCCCCCGAACACCAAGCCGCCATTTTTTCGGAGTTCTACCAGGTCGGCAACGCCGCCCGCGATTCCACACAAGGGCTGGGACTCGGGCTCTCGATCATCGACCGCCTGGCCCGTGCGCTGGACATCGAGGTCAGCCTGCGCTCGGCCGCCGGCCGCGGGACCGTCTTCGGTCTGCGCCTCAAGACCGGACAACCGCGGACCGTGATCAACTCCGCGCCGCCAGCCGCCAACGACGTGGCCATTCACTTTGTTGGCCAGGGCGACGAACTGCAGGCAGCGATGGGACTGGCCCGCAGCTGGAATTACGCGGTCAGCCAGACGACCGCCGCCGATGGCCCGCCCCCCGCCATCCTCAAGCGCATGGTGGTGATCACCCTGGGCAGCCTGGCCGCCACGGTGCGCAGCGCCTGCCCGCCGGCGACGCCGGTGATCGCGCTGGTCGACCTGCCTGACGCGAGCTTGCCGGCAGGTGTCCATGCGCTGTCGTCGCCGTTGCGCCCGGCAAAATTGCGGGCGCTACTCGAACAGCTTCAGAAGACCTTGCTGAAATCGATGCCGTGACGGGCGACCGAAACCAGCGCCTGGGTCCGGCTGCTGACGCCCAGCGTCCTGAATATGGCCGTCACATGGATCTTGACCGTACCCTCGGAAAGGCCGAGGTGATCGGCGATTTCGCGATTCGACAGGCCACGCACCATGAGCGCCAGCACTTGCGCCTGGCGGTCGGTGAGCCCGACCTCGGCCGGCGGCACCCCTTCGCTGGACGGGGCAGCCGGCGGCACGTCGTCGAGCTGCGCCCCGTTGCCGGCGCCCAGCGGACGGAAAATGTCGCCGGCCATCACCTTGCGCAACGCCGCCAGCAGCGCAGCGCCGGAATAGGCCTTGGGAATGAATCCGGAAGCCCCGAGGTTCATCACCCGGGTAATGGTCGGCAAGTCGTCGAATGCCGAGACCACGACAACCGGAATCGCCGGAAAATTGCGGCGCAGGATGTCGAGCCCTACGAAGCCGTCGATACCGGGCAGGGCCAGGTCGAGCAGCAGGAGATCGACCTCGTCTTCGCCTTCGAGGATACTTAGTGCCGACTCGAAATCCGCGCTCTCGCGCAACACCACCCCCGGCTCAAACTGTGCCAGCAAGCGCAACAGTCCTTCGCGTACCAGCGCGTGGTCTTCGACCACCAGAATTTTCAGCATCCCACCCCCCGTTTCCCACAGGCTATTAATTTATCATTTGCGCCGGCGAAGTGGTTTAAGATGCAATAAGACAATGGTAAGGAGAGAGACATGTCTAGCGACAACACGAACATGAACGACCCGCTGGCCTTCCTGCGCAACATGTGGAGCGGCATGGGGGTATCGATGCCCGGCATGGTGACGCCCACCTTCGATGTCGACGAGCTCGACAAGCGCATCAAGGACATGAAGGCGGTCGAAAGCTGGCTGCGCATGAACCTGTCGATGCTGCAGATGACCATCCAGGGCCTGGAAAT
>ERZ724516.1272-NODE-1272-length-14873-cov-6.221892_pt1 | contig 14873 bp, 17 predicted proteins | sample MGYA00376049_ERZ724516 | MGnify/ENA primary metagenome ERZ724516 (study PRJEB28724, sample SAMN07190886) | activated sludge metagenome | isolation source: activated sludge of sewage treatment plant in Hong Hong | place: USA: Christiansburg, Virginia | collected... | reverse complement strand
TTTTGATATATGCGGTTTCTCTAATTTGAGAATTGGGGCAGACTGCGCGTCTGCCTTTTGCTTTTTCGGATCATGAAAAAATTTGCCTTGATTGCCGTCGCCCTTGTGCTGGCGGCGTTGCTTGGTTGCCAGCAAGCACGCGACCCTAAACTACCACCAGGTGGTGATTTTGTTCTGCAATCCGCCGATGGGCCGGTCGATTCGCGCAGTTTTCGCGGTAAGGTCATGCTGGTTTATTTCGGCTATACGAACTGTCCCGATGTTTGCCCGGCCTCCCTAGCAGCTGGTGGGCAGGCGCTGAATGCCTTGACCCCGGACGAGCGCAAGCGGGTCAAACTGATCATGGTTTCGGTTGATCCCGAGCGCGACAGCCTCAAGCACCTCAAGGAATACACGGCTTTTTTCCATGGTGAAATGATCGGTGTTACCGGTACAACAGCAGAAATCGCCAGCTTGGCCAAGTCTTTCGGTGCTGGTTATATCAAGCAGCCGGCCAAGGCCGATGGCAGCTATGCGGTTGATCACACAGTATCTACTTACGTCGTCGATAGCGAAGGAAAACTCGCCGCGGTTCTCGATCTCGGTGTAACTACCGACAAATTGGTCGCCACCGTCAGAAAGCTGCTTTAGTGCGTCGTCCGTCCACCCTTGCCTTTATGATGCTGGCGCTGCTGGGTGTGCTGGTCGTTCTGATTTTTGCCCATTCCTGGCAGTTGACCGTAACAGATCAATCCCGACTGCTGGCCAACCGGGCCTTGGTCACCCAGTTGGGCTTGACTGATCTATCGCTGTTCAGTGAATCCCGCTACACCCGCCATCCTTCGCAGGCTGATCTACATTCCGCCTTGCAGGATCACCCCGGTGCATTCGATCATTTCCCCACCGGCTCGCTGATTTCGCCGCCGGCTCACTTGAATAAACCCCATGAACGTCTGGCTGGAAAAACAACGTCACCTGATTGATTTCACGCTGGCCTCACTGGCCCGGCGTAAAACCAAGAACCTCGGGCTGCTGCTCGCCTACACCGTGCTCGTTTTCGTGCTCGCCTCACTGATGCTATTCACCCAAGCGCTGCGCAGCGAAGCGAGCTTTGTCCTGGCTGGCTCGCCGGAGGTGATTTTGCAACGCATGGTGGCCGGGCGTCATGACCTGATCCCGCCCGGCTACATTGAAAAAATTGGCCGTATTCGTGGCGTGCAAAAGCAGGAAGGCCGGCTCTGGGGTTATTACTACGACCCCGTGGTGAATGCCAATTACACCTTCATGGCGCGCCCGGCGGATGAAGTCGCCAGCGGCAGCATCATGGTTGGCGCCACGCTGGCCCGGGCACGCGGCCTGGCGGCGGGTAATGTGATTTCATTCCGCTCGTACTCCGGCAAGCTCTTTGCCTTCAAGGTGTCCGCCGTTTTGTCGCCGGATTCGGAATTGCTATCAGCCGATCTGGTTCTGCTCTCTGAAGCGGATTTCCGTGCTTTCTTCGAATATCCGGCGGGCTATTACACCGACATCGCCTTGTCTGTCGCCAATCCGCAGGAGGTGCGCAAGGTGGCCGAGAAACTGTCGACCACCCTGCCCGACTCACGCCCGATCTTGCGCGAGGAGGTCTTGCGCACCTACCAAAGCGTTTTTGATTGGCGTGAAGGCATCATGCTCACCGTGCTGGCCGGCGCCATTCTCGCTTTTGCCATCCTCTCCTGGGAAAAAGCCTCGGGTTTGTCCGCCGAGGAAAAGCGTGAAATCGGTATCCTCAAAGCCATCGGCTGGGAAACCAGCGACGTGATTCGCATGAAAATGTGGGAAGGCCTGCTGATTTCACTGACCGCCTTTTTGCTCGGTTTCATCGCTGCCTACGTCCATGTTTTCTATTTTGGCGCGGCGGTGTTTGAGCCGGTTTTAAAAGGCTGGGCCGTACTCTATCCACGCTTTGCGCTGGTGCCGACGGTCGACGGCTTGCAGATCGCCACTTTATTTTTCTTCACGATTTTCCCCTACACAGCGGCGGTGCTGGTGCCCATCTGGCGCGCGGCGATTACCGATCCTGACTCGGTGATGCGCGCATGATCGAACTCTCGCAAATCAAAAAGGCCTTCAACCAGGGCCAGCCCAACGAATACTGGGCGCTGAACGGTATCGACCTGACGCTGGAAGTCGGCAAAGTCACCGCCTTCCGTGGCCCCAGCGGTTCGGGCAAAACGACATTGCTGACGCTGGTTGGCTGCCTGTCGCGCCCGACCAGTGGCCGTGTCCGCTTCAAGGGTGAAGATATTTCCGGCTTGCCGGAGCGTTTCTTGACCGAAATCCGCCGCCAGAGCTTTGGCTTCATCTTCCAGCAATTTAACCTGATCAAGGGGCTGACGGCACTCGAAAACGTCATTCTGCCGGGCTTTCCGACCGGTCGGCCGCGTGCCGAGCTGATTACAGCGGCGGAAGAGATTTTCGAACAACTCAAACTCAGCCATCGCCACACGGCCAAGGTGGAATGGTTGTCGGGCGGCGAACAGCAGCGCGTCGCCATTGCCCGTGCGCTGATCAATAACCCGGAAGTGATCATTGCCGACGAGCCAACGGCCAATCTCGACACTGCCCTGTCGCGCGAATTCATGGCAATTCTGGAAGGCTTTACGGCGGACGGAAAAACAGTCTTGCTGACCAGCCACGATCCGCTAGTGGTCGAATCGGATGCCGTGCATCGCGTGGTTGGCATGCGCGATGGTTGTCTGGTCGCCGACTAAAAACCGATGCTTTTCCAGCCAGCAATCATTGCTCTACTCATGGCTGCCGCCATAGCGGTGCTGATGCTGGGCGCCGCCATGCCCTTCGCCGTGCAAGTCATCCGCCACTGGGATATTCGTAGCGGCTCGGAGCGACAGCTGGATTTCGAGCGCCGTACTTACCTGTTTTCAACCCTGCTGACTTTCGTTTTCGTCATCCAGCTTGCCGCCCTGTTGCTCTTCGTCTTCAACGCCGATCGCCTGTCTGCCATGTTCGTCGGCGCGATGTGCGCGGTCGGCACGCTCAACGTCAATGACTTCGGCTTTCCCTCTCTGATTACCCAGATGGTGGTTTTTTTCCTCGCCGCCATGTGGCTGGCGATCAACCATGTCGATACCCGCGCACCGGATTACCCGTTGGTCAAGATCAAATATGGCCTGCTCATTCTGTTGTTGCCGGTGATGGCGCTCAGTTTCTGGCTGGAGCTGCAATATTTCCTCGGCCTCAAGGCCAACGTAATCACCTCCTGTTGCGGCAGCCTGTTTTCCGGTGACGCCAAAACCATTGCCGGCGAAGCCTCAGGTATGGAAGCAAAACCCGCCCTGTTCCTGTTCTATGGCGCGCTGCTAATAGCGATAGTCATTGCGCTGTGGCACTGGAAAATGGGCGTTCGGCTCAGTGGCTACTTGCTGGCCAGCACCAGTGCAGCGGCCTTTGTCGCGGCGATCATCGGCGTGCTGTCCTTCATTTCGCTCTACATTTACGAGCACCCGCACCATCACTGCCCGTTCTGCATCCTCAAGCCGGAATACGATTACCAGGGCTATTGGCTTTACCTGCCGCTCTTTGTCGCCACCGCAGCCGGCTTGGGCGCTGGGGCGATGCAGCCGTTTGCCCGGGTGACCAGTCTGAGTCGGATCATCCCCAAAGCCTCTGCCCGCCTGGCCGGTTTGGCGGCTGGCGGATATATTCTCTTCACCCTTGTTGCGACCTATTTCGTGCTCGCTTCCAACCTGATTTTGATCGAACACTGACATGCGCTTACTCACATTGCTTCTCGCTTTTGCCTTGCTGGCCGGCTGCGGCAGCGACAACCCGGCGGTCAAGCTGAATATGGGCGATCTGGCGCCCAAATTCCAAACTGTTACGGTCGACGGCAAAAATTTCGAGTTTTTTTCAGGCAATGCCGGCAAGCCGCTGGTCATCCGCTTCTGGGCCGACTGGTGCAAATACTGCGAAGGTGAAATGAAAGCCATCGAGAGCGTCTATCAACGGCACAAGGGCAAGGGGCTGGAAGTGCTGGCGATCAACGTCGGGCAGGACAAGGCGACCATTGAAGCCTTCATCAAAAAGGTTGGCTTCACCTATCCGTCGCTGCTTGATGAAAAATCGAGTATTGCCCGCAGCTATGGCGTAGTCGGCTTGCCAACGACTTATTTTGTCGATGCCCAAGGGGTGATTCGCGCCAAGATCATTGGTGAGGCCGATGAAGCGACCTTCGAGCGGCAGGCATTGGAAATGCTCAAATGAACGTCCCATGCGATCTGTGTGGCCTCGATGTCGGGATCAAACCTTTTGTCCTGACCGCGCCGGAAAAACAATACCAATTCTGTTGCGAAGGCTGCCGGGGAATTTACGAGATGTTGCATGACATCAAGGAAATACCGGCTCAAAATGGCAACAATCAAACGAACAAATCCTGAAAGGAAAGCATCATGATGACCGAAGAAATGATGAAGCACATGCCGAACATGATGAGCAATGCCGGCCACGCCATGAGCACGCCGCTGGCCAAGGGCGCGATGATGGCGGCGAGCGGTTTCGCCGCTGGGCGCGGCCTGCTCGGGGTCAGTCTTCTGCGCAACCCGCTGACCTTGTTGGCCGCAGGTGTGGCGGGTGGCATTGCTGCCGGATTCCTGCTCCATAAATACGAGAAGGAAGTGATCGAAGCGCTTTCCAAGGCGACCGGCATGGGCAAGGATTTCGCCCTGCAACAGAAGGAAAACCTCAACGATCTGATGGCCGAAGCGCAGGAGAAGGTTGAAGGCGTTGCATCGACGTCAGAAAAGCCGGCCGCTTGAGGGAGAAAGCTATGTCGCAAGCCGCACAACTGGCACAGCGGGTGATTGTCCTGCACCGCGAGCCAGGCTATTTGCGCCTGGAATTGCCCGCTGAACTCTGCATGCCGGAAGCCTCGGCGGCCATTGAGCAAGGTATGGCGGGTTTGGCCGGCATCAGTGTCGCCGTGGTTGATCGTGGCTGGCAGCGAATTTCCATCCGTTTCGACCCGACGCTTTGCTCGGCAGCTCAGGTGGCGCGCCAACTATTTGGCTTGCTCGACAATTTGCCCGCGCCATCTGTCGAAGAAACTGAAGCGCCTCCGGCTGAGCCAGTTAGCAACGGTTTGCAGCCCATGCTCGATAAATTCAAGGCCATGCTGTCACCGGCCGGTGAGGCGCCGGCTGGTTCCCTGCAGGCAAAAATCCAGCCGATCCTGGCCAGCGCCTTGACCGAAAAGGCGATCACCAATTTCCTCAATGATCTGGTCGCGTTTTACCTGATCAAGGCGCACTGGGATCTGATTACCAAGCGCTGGCTGCAACAGCCTCTGGCCCATAGCAATGCCTGGATGACGACTTTCTATCTCGTCTTCCTGCTTGTCCGCTATCGCAAGTCCAACCTCAAAAAATGAAAAACGCCCAGCTTGTTCATCGCCTCTCGCGGCGCATTCGCGTCGTTGCTCCCTCGCTGGTCAAGGAGCAGGAGCGTTGCTACATCCTGGAAATCCTGCTGCGCAAACATCCGGCGGTCAAGGACGTGCGCATCGTCGCGGAAATCGGTTCGCTAGTCATCAATTACGACCCGGCGAATCTGCCTGAAGCCCGTTTGCTGGCCACACTGGATGCCGTGCTCGGCAACCTGATCGCTGCGCCCAAAGCTGCGCCACCGCCGCCCGTTGCTATCGATGGCCCGGTACGTGAATGCTCGGTCGCCATCGAAGGCATGACCTGCGCCTCCTGCGCCCTGCTTGTCGAAATGAAGCTGAAGCGCGACCCGCGTGTGCGCTCGGCGGTAGTCAATTTTGCCTCGGCAACGCTGACCGTATTTGGCGTGATTGATCGCGAAGGCGTTTCCGAAGTGGTCGCTCGCCTCGGCTACGAAGCTCGCCCAATGGATACCTTGTCGCAGCGCCGCCTGCTGGTCGAGCGCGAAAAGGAACGCGTCGAAGAAGCCAAAAAGCGCTTTGTAAAGGCCGCCTGGATGACCGTGCCGGTGATGATTTCCGGCATGGCCATGCACCATTCACCAGTGTTGCGCGTGATGGAGTTCGGCTTGTCGACGGCGATTCTCTTTGGCAGCAGCAACAGCATTTTCCGCAAAGCCTGGACGCTAGCTCAACAGGGCGAAGCCAACATGGACACCCTGATCGCCATCGGTTCCGGCGCGGCTTGGGCCTACAGCATTCCCGGTGTGTTCAAGATGGGCCACCACATTTATTTTGAATCGGCGGCGGGCATTTGTACCTTTGTCCTGCTTGGCCGCTACATGGAAGAGCGCGCCAAGGGCAAGGCCAGTGAAGCCATCCGCAAGCTGATCGAACTCCAGCCGGAAACGGCCTTGCGCATAGCCGCCGATGGCAGCGAACATGAAGTGGCGATTGACGACGTCCAGCTCGGCGACCGTCTGCGCGTGCGCGCCGGTGACAAAGTGCCGACTGATGGCCGCGTACTAGAAGGCAATTCCTCTATCGACGAAGCGATGATTACCGGTGAATCTCTACCCGTCAGCAAGGCGGCGGGCGATACAGTGATTGGCGGTTGTCTCAACGGCAATGGCAGTTTCATCATGAGAGTGACCGCCATTGGTGGCGACACCGTGCTATCCGGCATCGTCAAACTGGTCGATCACGCGCAGGGTACTAAATTACCGGTGCAAAAGCTGGTCGACCGTATCTCTGCCCGTTTTGTCCCGGCGGTGGGTGGTGTAGCTGCGCTAACCTTTGTTGGCTGGGCGCTCTCCGGCCACCCGGTTTCGCGGGCGCTAGCCCATTCCGTGGCCGTGCTGCTGATCGCCTGCCCCTGCGCTTTGGGTTTAGCAACACCAACGGCGATTATGGTTGGCACCGGACAGGCGGCCAAGCGCGGCATCTATATCCGTAATGGCGAAGCACTGGAAACGGCGTCCAAACTGACCACCATCGTTTTCGACAAAACCGGCACGATTACCGAAGGCAAACCGGTCGTCACCGATAGCTTCATCCTGCCCGGCATCGATGAAACACGCCTTGCTTCGCTGCTCGCGGCCGCCGAAGCGGGTTCAGAACACTTCCTGGCAAGAGCCATGGCCGATTGGTGCAAGCCGCGCGCCGAGGCCATGCTGAGCGCCGACGAGTTTTCAGCCTTGCCTGGACGTGGCGTGATCGCTTCGGCAGGCGGACAAAGCATCGTCGTCGGCAATGCCGCTTTGCTGGCGGAAAACGGAATTGATAGTGGCGTTCTGGCTGATGAAGCGACCCGACTGGCCGAACAAGGCAAAACCCCGGTATTCGTTGCGGTCGACGGTAAATCTGCCGCCATTTTTGCAATTGCCGACCAGCCGCGCCCCGGTGCCCGCGAAGCCATCGCCCTGCTTCATCGCCTCGGACTGAAAACCGTTATGGCTACCGGCGACGTTGAAGCGGTCGCCCGCCATGTCGCGCGTGAAGTTGGTATCGATGAAGTTGTTGCGCGTGCTACCCCTGCCGACAAACTGGCCGTCATTCGCCGTTTACAGGCAGCAGGCCAAAAGGTTGGCATGATCGGCGACGGTATCAATGATGCACCGGCACTGGCGGCGGCTGATGTCGGCTTTGCCATCGGTGGCGGGGCCGATATTGCGGTGGAATCCGCCGACATAACGCTGGTTGGTGGCGACATCGCCCGCGTTGCCGCCGGTATTGATCTCTCGCGCAAAACGATGGCGATCATCCGCCAAAACCTCTTCTGGGCGCTCGGTTACAACGTCATTTCGATTCCCGTTGCAGCGGCAGGCCGGCTCAATCCGATGATCGCTGCTGCGGCGATGGCGATGAGTTCAGTCTCGGTCGTCACCAACTCGCTGCGCCTGCAAAAAGATTGATGGATCACTCGCACCATCAAGCTATTGCCGAGTTTTCCTACTGGCTCGCCTTCATGACCGGCGTTTTAGGTAGTGGGCATTGCTTGGGGATGTGTGGCGGCTTGGTCTCCAGCTTCTTCATCCGCCTCGGCGCCAAGGGTATTTGGCCCTATTTTGCTTATCACGGCGCCCGCGTTGGTGTTTATGGCATCGTTGGCTTGATCGCTGCCGCACTGGGTGCGGTGCTGGTTTCCACCGGGCAGTTTGGTAAGTTGCAGGGTGTTTTACAGATTATTGCCGGCATCGTCGTCATCCTGCTAGGCCTTGATTTACTGGGTGTTTCACCGATTCGCAACAGCTTGGGTTTCGCGCCGATTGCCTGGTTACGCAAACAATTTGGTCAGGCGGTGCAAAAAGGCCCGGTACTTGGTGCGCTGATCGGTGGTGCGATCAACGGCCTGATGCCCTGCTCGATGACCATGGCGATGGCGGTCAAAGCCACCACCGCCCCCTCTGTTCTTGAAGGCGGTTTGTTGATGCTGGCCTTTGGTGCCGGCACCCTGCCTTCTATGCTTTCTGCCTCCTTTTTGTTCGGCAAACTGGGGCCAAAACTGCGCGGCTGGTTGCTCAAAGGTGCCGCCATATTTGTCATCGCGCTCGGTATTTCGACGCTCTGGCAAGGCCTCGCCTACTACGCCATCATGCGTAATCTGTTGGGCTAGGTGCGACACTATGTCGCATATCTGCTTGATAACAGAGGACTAATATACCGGGGTTGAATTACGACTCAGGGAGCACCACCATGAAACGCCGCGATCTACTCAAACTCTCCGCTTTGACTGGCTTGGCCGCAATTTCCACACAAGCCAGCGCCGAGGCCTGTTCCACGGATGGCACGCCAAATCAGTTCATTCCCAAGAAAGCCGCTGACGCCAAACCGCTGGAAAATGAATTCGAGAAATTTCCGAAATGCCCCTACTGCGGCATGGATCGCAAAGAGCATCACCGTGCCCGGATGTTGGTGCAGTATGCGGATGATTTGAATGATGGCGTTTGCTCCATCCACTGTCTTTCGCTGAGTTTGGGCGTCAATATCGATCGTGAGCCAAAGATTATCTGGGGCCCGGATTATGGTTCCACCATAGAACCCCGCCCGCTGGTGCCGGTAGATCAAATGACTTACCTGATCGGTGCTGATCTCAAACACGCCATGACCAAGCGTAGCAAACATTCCTTTGCTTCCACCGATGTCGCCAAGGAATTCCAGGCCAAACACGGTGGCACCTTGGCCAAGTTTGATGATGCTCTGCGCGAGTCCTATCTCGACATGGCCGCCGATGCCAGCATGATCCGCAAAAATCGTGAAGAGCGCCGTAAACGCGCGGCTGAAATGAAGAAGAGCTGATGCAGCGCCGTCATCTTCTCGCTTTTTGTCTGGCCTTCTGGGCGAGTTTCGCCATCGCCCAGAAAGTCCCCAAACCGGGTCCCAAAGACCTTTGCCCGGTCTGCGGCATGCTGGTTTCCAAGTACCCGAACTGGGTTGCTGTAGTGACCTGGAAGGACGGCCACAGCCATTTCTTTGATGGTTCGAAGGATATGTTCAAGTTCCTGCAAGATCTGCCCAAGTTCGCGCCGGGGCATAAAAAGGAAGATATTGCGGCGATTTACGTGACCGATTTCTACAATCTAGAACGCATTGATGCACGCAAGGCGCTATTTGTTGTCGGCTCCGATGTGCTTGGCCCGATGGGCCATGAATTGGTCCCGCTGGCGAACAAGGCCGACGCAGACGATTTTCTGAAGGATCACAAAGCTATAAGGATTCTGAGTTTTACCCAGGTCACGCCTGAGGTTACTGTTGCGCTTGATAACGGAAAGTTTTGATCAAGTCATTCAATCTGGCGTAATGTAAAAACCCGTTTCTGGCCAGCACCTTCGTGATGTGCCCGGTAGTAACGCCAGAACACAATCAGTACGGTAATCGCCAATACATATTTACCCAGCCCGGCAGCAAATAACTCGCATCGGGTATACGCCAGTAAAACGAGGACAAGACTGGCTCCTGCGCGCATCCAGGGCAACAACCAGGCTCTGTCGGTTCTGAGTGCTTGACCGATGCTGGCAACGGATGGGATGAGCACAAGCATGGGGGTGAGCAGCGTACCCATTCCAAACAAGAGGCCGTAGTAGGCGCCTTGAAATGAACTCCCGCCCGCTGCTGCTGCAGCCAGCAAGGTTGCTAGTGGCGCACAGGGAATCAAGGTCAGGCCGATACCGAGCAGCATCGGTGAGAGCTTGGCAAAGCGTCGTGCCGGGCGACAGCCTCGGTGGGTAGGGGTTGGCCAAATTAGCCAGGCGGCTGCAAACAGGCTACTCAAGCCGATCACGAGATTGCCGGCGCCGGCGGCCAGTTCACGTACGAACCAGGCGCCGAGTGCGCCAGCCAAGGCGCCGAGCAGGGTGTAAGAAATCAATCGACCGCCGAGAAAGTAAGCGGTGTCACGCATGCCGCTGCTGCGGCCCTCCGCTTTTCCGAGGGCAAATGTGCCAATGAATGGCAGGCAGGTGACGGCGCAGGCAGTCAAGCCGAGCGACAGGCCAAGCAGGAAAACCGAAAACCCGGAAACTGCCGGATCAGGCAACATCGCTAGTTACCACGGGTTTGCGAACAAATTTTATCGGTTTGACGGTGCCTTCCGGAGATTCGCTGCGTACCCGGTTTTTGTAATAGTCGCGGCTGGAGGAAAATAGATTCCACGGCCCGAATTTCACCTTGATGATGCCATCGTCAGGGCAGAACTCGGCGCAACGCCCGCATAAGTTGCAGTCTTCATTGAAAGCTTTTAGCCCGTGATTGTGATGGATTTCGGGAATATCCATCGGGCAGGCCTTGGTGCAGATGCCGCATTTATCGCATTTCTCATTTTCAATCTTGACCAGGCGGGTCAATGAAAGATGACGGAAGGTGGCATTCATCGCCAGCATCGGGCAAATCCGGCAAAAGGGCTGGCGCATGGCGAGCGCGGCGATGAGCACAAAGCCGGTCATCACATTGGCAATGGCACTTAGCACCATGCTCGGCATGTCAGTCATTTTCAGCGCAACTTGCTCGGTATCTGCGGTGAGTAAGGTGGTGGCAATCCGCGAGGGGCAAATGTCGCAGTAAGGATTGCCCATCGAGTGCGGCGCAATACCCATCCCGGCCAGTATCGGTACGAGAAAAACCAGGCCGAGGAGGATCAGCCATTTAATCGGTCGTGCGCGGTTGGCTGTCTTGTTGTCGAGCAAATGTTGCGGTCGACCGAAACGACGGCCAATTTTATTGATCCACTCCTGTATCGTGCCGAGCGGACAAACCCAGCCGCAGAAGGCTTTGCCGAGCACGGCGAAGAAGATCAGAAAAGTCCCCAGGGCAATAACCGTCGGCATGATGACTTGCTGCGTGATCTGCTGCGCCTTGACCAGCGATTCGCCAATGCGATGGTGCATTTGATGCTGCAAGGGAATCAGTACGCAATAGCCGCCATTGCTTTTGTCGTAGGCGCAGGAGAGGGCCGGTAAGGCCGTCGAGATTTTCTCAGCGGCGTAATAGCCAACGACGGTACTGCCCCACACGGTTAAAAACAGGGTGAATATCTGAACAATGAATCTCAGCCGGGACAGGCTGGGCACAAGCCGTTTCAGTGACTCAGTCATGCGTAGACTCCTTGCGACGCAAGAGGGGAAGGGCGAGGAGCATGCCGAAAGCGAGAAAGCCAAAACCGGCAGAAAGATTCCGTTCGCGCATCAGATCTGGAAAGTAAAAGTAATTGAACGCGGTCTGGTGCTTGGTTTCGCCTTGCTGGTACTCGGTGGCGAGAACGAAGCCTTTGCGGGTTCGGGTTGCCCCATTTTTCGGGTCGATAGCCGCCGGATCAATGTCGCGCGGGAAAGCGATTTTTGCAACGCCATTGCCATCCGTGACAACCCGTGACTTTGTGCCGGACTCGGTTTCGAGTCGAACCAATGCACCAGGAAGCGGTTTGCCATCAAAGCGGACATGAAACGTCCAATCCTCACCTTCGCGCATGCCACCGTGTTCTGGCAAGTGATCAGGAACAATCTCCAATCCACCCTTGTTTTGTTTGAGCAGTTTGGTTGGCGCATCGCCCTTGGCTGGAAAGCTCCATGCGGTCGATGCTGTAATGACCTTATTGCCGTTGCTTTCACGAGTGCTTAGCCAATGATGGCCACCCTTGTCCGGGCTGGACGGGGCAACCAGCCAGCGACCGCCATCGAGAATCAGTTGTACTGGTTTTGCAGGTTCGTTGGGGTTGAATAGTTGTAGTTCGGTTGTGCTGATATTGCGCGGAGTCAGACTCACCATCCCGCGCTCCGCCCGTGGGCCGCCCGGGGTAATTGCCGGTAAATCGGTCCAGAACTTTTCGGGAGCGGGTCTTGGCGCTAGGCTCGCAGGATTGGCTGCAGCGTGTGATTCATCTGCCCAGGATGGCGCTGAGAATAGTGTGAAGCCCAATAGCAATGCGCTGAGCGGAACAAATTTTTGACTCAATTTTCGCGTTGACCGTAACATTTTGCCTCCTGCGAGCGTGAATCAGAATTTGGCAACGATGCCACCGCTGACGGTGAAACCAGGAGCGATGTAGCCAATTCCCTCGTACTGCTTGTCGGTGAGGTTGATCAAGGTCAGGCGAGCGGTCACATCCTTGTAAAGGGTTTTGGTCAGGCCGGCATCGTAAGTGGTGTAACCGCGATACAGCGTTGTATTGGCTTCGTTGGAGAAACGGTCGCCAACATAATTGACCACACCAAAGGCGGTTAGCCCAAAAGGCAGGGTGAAGTCAGCGCGGAAATGGCCCTGATGTTTGGGAACATTGGTCAGTTGCTTGCCTTCAAGGGCGGTGCTTTGGCTGTACTTGGTGATGATTGAATCGTTGAGCGTATAGCTGGCGTAAAGCGTGACGAAATCGGTGGCACGCCACATGCCTTCAAATTCAAATCCTTTGGCGCGAACACCACCATAGTTGACCTTGTCAGTCGTGCCGGGAATGGCGCCGGCGCGCTGGATTGTTGAGATGAAATCTTCGGCTGTCGTGTAGTAATACGTCGATTTCACATAGGCTTTTTTGCCAAAGTAATAATCAAGGCCGATGTCTCTGGAAAGTGCTTTTTCCGGTTCGAGCAAAGGATTGCCATAAGCGACGGTGGTGCCGCTACGCCGACTATTACCATAGAGCTGTGAAGCATCTGGAGTGTTGAATGATTTGCCAATTGAGCCGCGCACGATCAGGTCATCGATGATTCGATATGAAAGGCCGCCTTTGGGAGAGAACGCCGTATCCGAGCGCTCATCCCAAGTGCCTTGCCCTGGAAATGATTTTTTGGTGTCACTGAAGGTGCCGCTGGTCTGCCAGCGATCCCAGCGGCCGGCTAGATCGATGTTGAGCGCACCAAACTTGATTTCGTCCTGAATGAACAGACCGGTTCTTGTTACATTCCCCTTGGTTACCTGCTCGCGCCCGACTTCTGCAGGATAGCTGTTGGTTACGGTCACTTCGCCATCCGAGTATTCACCACCGAATGTCAATTTTTGGTTGGAACCAATCTTGTGGCTGGTTTGGGCGCGGATGCCTGTTTCTTTGTCATCGAAGACGCCACGATAGGCAATCAAGGTTGCACCGCGGATTGCGTTATTGGTTCTTGGAACGGAGGTGGTGGTACAGCCATCCGTTACGCAGCCAGGTCCATTGGCGCTGTCGGCATCCATTTTGCCAATTCGGGTATAGAGCACGAGGGTTGTTTCGGACGATTCACCGAAGTGACGGTAACGGGCTGAACCTAGATATTGCTCACGATCCTGTGCGTTGTAGTCGGGAATGTTGTAGAGACCGGTGGCTACGTCACGGAGGTACGAAAAATTGAAATCGAGTAAGTTGGCGTTGTCAATTTCATGAAAGAATTTTGCCCCGACGGTCGTTTTTTCGGTGCCGGTTTTGGCTCGCTGAGATAATGGCACTGAGGTGGTGCTGGTGTCCGGGCGCCACATGTTGTAGCCGTCGCTTTCGAGATACGCAGCAGAAAGTGCTAATCCACTGCTTTCCCCGCGATATGACATAAAGCCTGCTGCGCGTTTGGTATTAATGCTTCCAAAATCAACTTCGCCGCGCCCATGCAAACCGGGGGCAGGCACTTTCGAAATGATATTGATGACGCCACCCATCGCATGGTTGCCGTAAAGTGCTGAACCGGCACCGCGAACCACTTCAATGCGCTCGACGTCAGAGGTTCCGAGTTGAGACCAGTCCACCTGGCTGTCGTACTGAACATTCATCGGAATGTCATCGATCAAAACCAGGCTACGTCCGTTGCCCGGCAGCCCGCGCACATAGGTTTGAGCAATCCGGTTCGGTGACGAAGCATCCATACGTGCCGCATAAACGCCTGGCACGCCTTGCAGCACCTGATCAACCGTGGTGGCGCCGGACTTTTCGATTCGTTCTCTGTCAATAACGGTCACGGCTGATGACACTTCCTTGATGCTGCGTTCGGTCTTGGTTGCGGTGACAACCATTTCGGACAACTTGCGATCATCGGCTGCATGAAGCACCAGCGGGAAACTCAAGGAAAATGCAATGGAAAGTCGTTTTGCAACCGGTGAAAGCTGAAACATCAGGAACCCCTCGATTAGCCTGTGAGCAACATGCTCACTTATGTAAATTTGGGCGGACTGTAGCGGGGTAAGACTTTGGTGAGAATGTGACAAGATGTCGCAGAAGAAGCCATGGGGTCAAAAATAATTACAGTAACCACCTGAATAAAAATAGATTTCTTATAAATTATTGGTGCTCGATATTCAGTTTGGTGCGGCAAAATGCCACGGTTGATTTGTTGTTTAAATGCCAAGCGATCCCTGTTTTTGGGTTGCTACTGCGTAAAGCATCACCTTCGTGACCGAATGATTGCAATAGCGTAGAATCTGAACTTCATTATTGCTACCGATCTGAGGGTGGCGGTAAACGTGGGGCTGACATGGCTTCGACGTGGGTTGCGAATCAGAACAGTGC
>ERZ724516.1270-NODE-1270-length-14878-cov-7.462727_pt1 | contig 14878 bp, 13 predicted proteins | sample MGYA00376049_ERZ724516 | MGnify/ENA primary metagenome ERZ724516 (study PRJEB28724, sample SAMN07190886) | activated sludge metagenome | isolation source: activated sludge of sewage treatment plant in Hong Hong | place: USA: Christiansburg, Virginia | collected... | reverse complement strand
CGTCCTACGCCATCGCCTACGAAAATCTGGGTGACGTTTATGCCAAGCTGGCTAGTCAGGCCTATGACAAGGCATTGCAACTTGATTCCGCAAACTCGGCCACACAGAACAAGATGGCCCTGATTCGAGATCTGATCACCACCTCCGGCAAAGGCAATGTCAAGCCCCAGGTGCCGACGGCAGCGGCCACGCCAACAGCGGCGCCGGTTGCCGCAGCACCGGCCACGCCAACCACCAAAATGGCAAGCACCGCGCCTAGTGCCAGCATCGTGACCAGCTCGCCAGGCGCAGGCTCAGCCGCAACGACAGCCAAGACCAGCGAGCCCAAGCCGGCCGCACCAGTTGGCACGGCTGCCGACGATGTCGCCAAGGCCATTGCCGCCTGGGCCAATGCTTGGTCGCGCAAGGACGTCAAAGGCTACCTTGGACAATATGCTTCTGACTTCAAGACGCCCAAGGGACAATCACGCAAGGCTTGGGAAGAAGAGCGCGACGACCGTATTGCCGGTAAGCCAGGCAAGATTTCCGTTTCCTATGATGAGCCGCAAATCAGTATCAATGGCGATCGCGCCACGGCCAAGTTTCGTCAGCATTACAAGGCGGCCAGCCTGAGCAGCTCGACTACCAAGACGCTGGTTTTCGTGCGCTCCGGAAATCGTTGGCTGATTCAGGAAGAAAATTCCCGTTGATCTTGTTTAGCAAGCTATTCATCCTTGGCCTGATTTGCTCCATTGGCGGTGCAGCTCAGGCAGTTTCCGCTTCGTCCGTCGCAGCCCGCTTGCCGACCACAGTTTCGGACTCCGGCCCGGAACCGCAACTGGCAAAAATTTTCAAGGAAATCGAAGGCAAGCGACTTGATAGCGCAATGCAATTGACGGAGTCACTGCTCCGTCAATATCCAAATTTTCGCCTCGGCCATCTGATCAAGGGAGATTTGCTACTCGCCAGAACTCAGCAAATCAAAACTTTTGGCGCCATGAGTGGGGCGCCTACCGAGAAGGTGGAAGATCTGCGCGCCGAGGCCATCATCCGCCTCAAAGGTTACCGCGAAAAACCGGAAGCCCAGTTCGTGCCGCGCTACCTGCTGCAGATGCAGCCCGACCAGCGTTTTGCCATCGTTGTCGACACCAAACGCTCACGGCTCTATGTCTACGAAAATGACATCGCCAACGGCGGTCGACCGCGCTTTGTTGCCGATTACTACATGACACAAGGCAAGCTGGGCGCTGAAAAACTGGTTGAGGGCGACAAAAAGACACCGGTCGGGGTTTATCACGTCACCGCCAACCTGCCGCGCGAGAAGTTGGCTGACCTTTATGGCAGCGGTGCCTTTCCGCTCAATTACCCCAATGAGTGGGACAAGCGGCAGGGACGCAATGGCAGCGGTATCTGGCTGCACGGCACACCTTCCAACACCTTTTCGCGTCCCCCGAGGGCATCCGATGGTTGTGTTGTGCTGGCCAATCAGGATCTGGATATGGTTGCCAAAAACCTGCAGGTTGGCCTGACACCGGTCATCATCAGTAACTCCGTTGAGTGGTTGTCGCTTGATGACTGGAACAAGGAGCGCAACGAGCTCAACAAAGCCATCGACTCCTGGCGCGCTGACTGGGAAAGCCGCGACACCGAACGCTATCTCAAGCACTATTCAAAACGCTTTAAATCAGGCGAGCAGAATTTTGAACAATTCGCCGCCCAGAAAAAACAGGTTAATGCCAGCAAGGAGTGGATCAAGGTCAAGGCCGACAATCTCTCTGTGCTCCGCAACCCGAGTAAGGAAGAAGTTGTCGTCGTCACCTTTGATCAGGACTATCGCAGCAACAACCTGAACAATCAGATGAAAAAGCGTCAGTACTGGCTGCGTGAAGACGGCAAATGGAAAATCATCTACGAAGGAAGTGCCTGATGTTCAAGAAAATATCCGCTCTCGCGGGCGGACTGCTCGCTTCGCTTGCCGTATGGGCTGCACCGACCGTTGAAATGACCACCAATATGGGCAAATTCACCATGGAATTATTTCCGGACAAGGCGCCGAAGACCGTTGAGATGTTCCTCTACAACGCCAAGCATGGCTTTTATGAGGCCACCATTTTCCACCGGGTAATCGACGGCTTCATGATCCAGGGTGGCGGTTTCAACCAGGCAATGGACAAGAAGAAAGAAATCACGCCAGCGTTGCAGAACGAAGCGACCAATGGATTGAGCAATGACCGTGGCACAGTGGCCATGGCCCGCACTCAGGATCCACATTCGGCTCGCGTCCAGTTCTTCGTTAATCTGAAAAACAACGATTTTCTCAATCACAAGACAACCGGCGATCCGCGCGGCTGGGGCTATACCGTATTCGGCAAGGTGACCCAGGGCATGGACGTGGTCGACAAAATTGCCAAGGTGCCGACCGGCAACGCTGGCTATTACGAAAACGTTCCGACGACCCCGGTCATCATTCAGAACGTCAAAATCATCTCCGAAAAATAAGGATTACCCAATGATCAAGCTCACCACCAATCACGGTGTCATCACCCTCAACCTTGATGCCGAAAAGGCCCCGAAGACGGTAGCCAACTTTATCGCCTACGTTGAAGCCGGCCATTACAACAACACCGTTTTCCACCGCGTCATCAAGAACTTCATGATCCAGGGTGGCGGCATGGAGCCGGGCATGAACCAGAAGCCGTGCAATGCGCCGGTCGACAACGAAGCCGCCAACGGCCTCAAGAACAAGCGTGGCACGGTTGCCATGGCGCGGACCAATGACCCGCATTCGGCGACTGCCCAGTTCTTCATCAACACCGTCGATAACGATTTCCTCGACTTCAAGTCGCCGTCTGGCCAGGGTTGGGGTTACTGTGTTTTTGGCGAAGTCGTTGAAGGTCTCGATGTCGTCGACAAGATTCGCTCGGTGAAAACCGGCACCAAAGGCTTCCACCAGGATGTGCCGGCAGAAGACGTGATCATCGAAAAAGCTGAAGTCATTTGATCCTCTTCATTTCCGATCTGCACCTGTCGCCCCGGTCTCCCGGGGCGACTCGTTTGTTTCTCCAGTTTCTTGCCGGCCGCGCCCGACAAGCTGAAGCGCTATACATTCTTGGCGACCTTTTCGAAACATGGATCGGCGATGACGACATTGACGAGCCCTATCATGCCGAAATTGTCAGCGCCTTACGCGCAGCCAGCGATGCCGGGTTGAAGATCAGCGTCATGCACGGCAACCGGGATTTCCTGCTTGGTAGTGGCTTCACCGCCGCCTCAGGTACGCTACTGCTCAAGGATCCCTATGTTTTATCCACGGCAGAATGGCAGTTTGTGCTCTCGCATGGCGATGCCTTATGCCTCGACGACAGCGCCTACATGGCCTTTCGTGCCCAGGTGCGCAGCCCTGAGTGGCAGGCCACCCTGCTCGCCAAGCCTTTAAGCGAACGTCGTGCCATCGCCGCGCACATGCGCGAAGTTAGCGAATCCAGCCAGCGCGGCAAGGACAACCCTTACACCGACCTGCAAGCTGCCGCCACTGACGACTTCCTGCGCGAGCACGGCTACGCCACCTTTATCCACGGCCACACGCACCAACCGGCAACGCACGATCATATCGTCGATGGCATTCATGTCGAACGCTGGGTCATGTCCGATTGGCATGAGGATGCTGGCGAATGTCTGGTCTGGAATGGCGAAGCATTGCACCGCGAAGTGCTTTACCCAGAAAATCTGCCTTAAAGCCGTGTCGTCCGCACCAGAAACGAAGTCCCCATGTGGGACAACAAATGCACTCGCCGTCCTTCGCGACGTCTTTGGCTACCCCGCTTTTCGCGGCGCCCAAGCCGAAATCATCGAACATATCCGCAGCGGTGGCGATGCCCTGGTTCTGATGCCAACCGGCGGCGGCAAGAGCCTCTGCTTCCAGATTCCCGCCTTGCTGCGCCCCGGCTGCGCCATTGTTGTCTCGCCACTGATCGCCCTGATGCAGGACCAGGTCGACGCCCTGACGCAACTCGGCGTTCGTGCCGCCTGCCTGAACTCGACACTGGACTGGCGTGAGGCGCAGGCCATCGAGCAAGCCATCTTCAACAGTACGCTAGACCTCGTCTACATCGCCCCCGAACGCCTGCTGAACGAGCGCACGCTGTCGATGATCGATGCCCTCTACGAGGCTGACAAGCTGGCTCTTTTCGCCATTGACGAAGCCCACTGCGTCTCGCAATGGGGGCATGACTTCCGGCCCGAATACCTGCAGCTATCGACCCTGCACCAACGCTACCCGAACGTGCCGCGCATTGCGCTGACCGCTACTGCCGACACTGCAACGCGCAGTGAAATGCTGGTTCGCCTCGGCCTCACCGAAGCCCGCGTTTTCCTTTCCAGTTTTGATCGCCCTAATATCCGCTACACGGTTGTCGAAAAGGACAACGCAAAAAAACAGTTGCTTGGATTTTTGACCGGCCGCAAGGGCCAGGCCGGAATCGTTTATTGCCTGTCACGCAAGAAAGTTGAAGAAACCGCCGAATGGCTGTCAGCCCAGGGCTACCCTGCGCTGCCCTACCATGCCGGTTTGCCGACGCCAACACGTGCTGCCAACCAGCGCCGCTTTCTGCGCGATGAAGGCCTGATCATGTGCGCCACCATCGCTTTTGGCATGGGCATCGACAAGCCGGATGTACGATTCGTTGCTCACCTTGATCTGCCGAAAAGCATCGAGGCCTACTATCAAGAAACCGGGCGTGCTGGCCGTGACGGCGAGCCCGCTGAAGCCTGGATGACCTACGGCATGCAGGATGTCACCCTGCAGCACGCGCGCATTGCCGAATCCGGGGCGGGCGAAGGCCAAAAAATACTCGAATCCCAGCGGTTGACCGCACTGCTTGCCTATTGCGAAGCACCGCGCTGTCGGCGCCAAGTACTGCTCAATTATTTCAGTGAACAACGCGAAGCCTGCGGCAATTGTGACGTCTGCCAGGACCCGCCGGAACTTTGGGATGGCACACAGGCCGCACAGAAGGCGCTCTCCGCCATCTTCCGTACCGGCATGCGCTTTGGTGTCGCCCACCTGACCGACATCCTGCGCGGCAAAGCAACCGACAAGGTCAAGCAATGGAATCATGACCAACTACCAACTTTTGGCGTCGGCAATGACCTTGACGAACATGGCTGGAAGAGCGTCTTCCGCCAACTAGCCGCAAGCGGCCTGGTCCATGTTGATATGGAAGAGCATGGTGCGCTGCAACTGACCGATGCTGCGCGCATCGTGCTTAAAGGGGGGCAGCGTGTTGAATTACGTCGCCCGGTACGTCGGAAATCAACGACACCCAGCAAATCAAGTACCGTACAAAATGATCTCTCTGTAGCCGATAACGAAGTATTCCAGTTGTTGCGCCGCTGGCGCAGCGATACGGCCAAGGAGCAAGGCGTTCCCGCCTATGTCATTTTGCACGACAAGACGCTACGCGAATTGGCGGAAGTCCGTCCGGTAAGTAACGGCCTGCTGGCCACAATCACTGGCATGGGCAGCGCCAAAATTGATCACTATGGTGATGAATTATTGGCGCTGATCCGCGAAGCGGCTTAAGCCATTAGTTGTGCCGACTACCGCTACGATGTTGCGGCGGTCCACTGCGTTTCTGGCCTGGATTCTGAGCTTTTGGCTTACCCGGCACAGCCGGTCGGCGTGCCCCGCGCGGTGGTTGCTCAGGGCGTGGCGCGGCAGTGGCCGAGGCCTCAAAGCCCTCAATAACCACCCGTTCCAACGTGCGCTTGATCAACTTCTCGATGTCGCGCAGGAACGGGCGTTCATCGTGGGAAACCAGTGAAATCGCCTCGCCTTCCATACCCGCGCGACCGGTACGACCGATGCGATGCACATAGTCTTCAGGGACATTCGGCAACTCGTAGTTGATCACGTAGGGCAGCGAATCGATATCAATGCCGCGTGCCGCAATATCGGTTGCGACCAGCGCCACCAACTTGCCATCCTTGAAATCAGTCAGCGCACGTGTACGGGCACCCTGCGACTTGTTGCCATGCAGCGCAGCGGACTTGATGCCGGACTTCTCCAGCGTTCGTGCCAGCGCGTCGGCACCATGTTTGGTACGGGCAAAGACCAGCACTTGATGCCAGCCGCGCGTCGCGAAAAGATGGCAAAGCAGATCCTTCTTTTGCTCACGATTGGTTTCAATCACGCGCTGGGTCACTGTCTCGGCTGCTGTATTACGCGCCGCGACATCAACCGAAACCGGGTTATGCAGCAAGCCACTGGCCAGTTCGCGGATATCGGGTGAGAAGGTCGCCGAGAACATCAGGTTCTGACGCTGCTTCGGCAACAAAGCAATAATCTTGCGGATATCGCGAATGAAGCCCATGTCAAGCATGCGGTCGGCTTCATCGAGAACCAAAATTTCGATTGCCGAGAGATCAACCGTGCGTTGTTGCACGTGATCAAGCAAACGACCTGGTGTAGCCACCACGATATCTACCCCGCGGCGCAGGTTGGCGATCTGCGGGTTAATCCCGACACCACCGAAAACAGCCAGTGAGACAATCGGCAAATGCTTGCCGTAAGTACGTACGCTTTCCTCGACCTGAATGGCCAGTTCGCGGGTCGGCACAAGAACCAACACGCGCGGTTTACGGGTGACGCGCGCCAAATGGCTGTGCGGTGCACTGGCCAGGCGGTGCAGGATGGGCAACGTAAAGCCAGCCGTCTTGCCAGTGCCGGTTTGCGCCGAGGCCATCAAGTCACGGCCGGTCATTACGGCGGGAATGGCCTTCTGTTGAATCGGGGTCGGCGTGGTATAGCCCTGCTCGCTGACAGCGCGCAGGATATCGGCCTGAAGGCCGAGTTCGGTAAATTGCATGGGAACTCCGTGCGACTGCCCCGACGAACTCGTCGGGTGCCGCTTGTAAATCAGATGAGAGCCAGACCGCGTTCGAGATCGGCTTGAAGATCCTCCACCGCTTCAAGGCCGACAGCGATGCGCAGCAGCCCTTCGCTGATGCCAGCCGCGGCCCGGGCTTCCGGGGAAATGCGGCCATGCGTGGTAGAGGCAGGATGGGTGATAGTGGTTTTGGTATCGCCAAGGTTGGCGGTAATCGACAACAGTTGGCAGTTATCCACCACCTGCCAGGCTTGTTCGCGGGCGCCTCTCACTTCGAAGGCAACAATCGCCCCGCCACTCTTTTGCTGAGTTTTTGCCAACTCATACTGTGGATGCGAGGGCAGACCGGGATAAAAAACCCGTGACACTTTGGGATGAGATTCCAGCCAGGCAGCCAATTGAGCCGCATTGGCCGATTGCGCATCGACGCGCAATTTAAGCGTTTCCAGACCTTTCAACAGCACCCAGGCGTTAAAGGCAGAAAGCGTTGGCCCAGCAGTGCGCAGGTATTTGAAAACTTCTTCGGTAAGCGCCTTGGCACCACAAACCGCACCGCCAAGAACACGTCCCTGACCATCAAGAAACTTGGTAGCCGAGTGGATGACCATATCTGCCCCCAAATCGAGCGGTCGCTGCAGGATGGGCGTACAAAAACAGTTATCGACGGCAACCAGTATGCCCTTGGCGTGGGCGATTGCGGTCAACGCACGAATATCGGCGATTTCTGTCAGTGGGTTGGAAGGCGTTTCAAGGAAGAACATCTTCGTCTCTGGACGAATCGCCGCCGCCCAGGCGGCCGGGTCGGTTTGCGGCACGAAGCTTGTCGTAATGCCGGTTCGTGCCAGAATATTCGAGAACAATTGCACGGTGGCACCAAACAGGCCGTTGGAGGCCACAATGTGATCGCCCTGCTTCAGATGGGCAAGCACCGCCGCCATGATTGCCGCCATGCCGCTCGCCGTGGCGACGCAATCTTCGGCGCCCTCCAGTGCAGCCAGGCGCTCTTCGAACATGGTGACCGTCGGGTTGGAAAAACGGGCGTAAACGTTGCCCTCCTCCTCACCGGAAAAACGCCGAGCCGCCAGCGCCGCGCTTTTAAAGACAAAGCTTGACGTCAGATAGAGCGCTTCGGAATGTTCGCCAAATTGGCTGCGTTCCTGACCAGCCCTGACGGCAAGGGTTTCCGGACGATAGTCCGCACGATCCTGGTCAAACTTGCTCATCGTTCCTGCGCCTCGGTCGCCAGTTGCAAAACGAGTTGCTGCGATGCCCGACCGTCATCGTCGTCATCATTGGCGTTGGTCTTGGGCTTGCCGCCACGATTTCCCTCGACCGCATCCAGGTAATACTCATCAATGTCGCCAGTGATGTAGCAACCATCAAAACAGGAGGCATCAAATACGGTCAGATCGGCACGAATGGACGTAACTGATTGCTTGAGCGCATCGATATCCTGGTAAACCAGCGCATCGGCGCCAATCTCAGCAGCGATTCCGGCATCATCACGGCCGGTGGCAATCAACTCCGCACGCGTCGGCATGTCGATGCCGTACACGTTAGGGAAGCGTACCGGCGGCGCAGCCGAGGCGAAGTAAACTTTGACTGCACCTGCCGCACGGGCCATTTCGACGATTTCCCGACTGGTTGTGCCGCGCACGATGGAATCATCGACCAGCAACACGCGCTTGCCTTTGAATTCCTGACCCACCGTATTCAATTTTTGGCGCACGGATTTCTTGCGCATTGCCTGACCGGGCATGATGAAGGTACGACCAACATAGCGGTTTTTGACAAAGCCTTCACGGAATGGAATACCAAGCGCGTGCGCCAGTTGCATGGCCGCCGGCCGGCTGGAATCGGGGATGGGAATTACCACATCAATTTCTTCGACCGGGATATGCTTCTTGACCTTCTCGGCAAGAAATTCCCCCATCGCCAGACGGGCTTCATAGACCGAAACACCATCGATCACCGAGTCCGGACGCGCCAGATAGACGTACTCAAAAATACACGGCGCATACACCGGTTGTTGCGCACACTGCAGGCTATGCAACTTGTGATTGAGGTCGATGAAGACCGCCTCGCCCGGCTCGATGTCACGAATAATTTCAAAGCCCAGCGTGTCGAGCGCGACCGACTCGGATGCGATGAGATATTCAGTCCCTTCCGGCGTTTCGTTCTTGCCATAGACCAGCGGACGAATGCCGTAGGGGTCACGAAAAGCCAGCAGACCGCATCCGGCGATCAGCGCGACAACCGCGTAGGCGCCACGGCAACGACGGTGAACGCCAGCTACTGCCTGAAAAATACTTTCCACATCGAGTTCATAGCCATGCGCATTGGACTGCAGTTCATGCGCCAGCACATTGAGCAATACTTCCGAATCGGAATTGGTGTTGATATGGCGACGATCAAGGCGGAACATCTCGCCCTTGAGCTGCTCGGCGTTGGTCAGGTTGCCGTTGTGGCCAAGCACGATGCCGAACGGTGAATTGACGTAAAAAGGCTGCGACTCGGCAAAGCTGTAGGCCGACCCAGCTGTCGGATAGCGTACGTGGCCAATACCCCAATTGCCTGGCAAGGCGCGCATATTCCGTGTGCGAAACACGTCGCTTACCAGCCCTGGCCCCTTGTGCAGATGGAAAGTATTGCCTTCCGCCGTTGCAATCCCGGCTGCATCCTGGCCACGATGCTGAAGCACCATCAGACCGTCATAAAGCAACTGGTTAACCGGTGATGTTGCCATCACGCCGAGAATTCCACACATAGTTTTATCCTGCCTAGCTAAATCGAATTCGTTTTGCCAAATCGTCCGGCAACCATGGTTTGGCTGCCAGCACAACTGTTTCCAGAGGCGCCGCCAGCGTCGCACTCTTCCACCATTCCTGCTTGGGCGCCGAGGTCATGCCACCCAGAGCAACCAGAACAATGATCATCAACATCCCGCGCATAAAACCAAATATTGCACCCAGCAAGCGATCTGACAGAGTCAGGCCAAGCGCCTTGACCATGCTGCGGACGGCCATTCCGATCAAAGACATGGCCAAAAGCACGCCAACAAAAACCGTCACACAACCTGCCAGCATGCGCATTGTCTGATCGGTAACACCGGCGAATATTGCCTGCCCCGCTGCGCCACCGTGCTCAATCCCGGCAAAAATGCCGATACCCCATGCGGCCAGAGCGACCACCTCGCCGACCACACCACGCCACAAGCCCAGCAGCAACGACACGGTAACAATACCGATCACCACATAATCAAAGCTTGTCATTACTTCGCTGAAACCACACCGGTCACACCAATTTTCTGCATTTTCTCCAGCGCCTTGTCAGCCGCTTCACGACTGGCAAATGGGCCAGCCCGAACCCGTGTTTTCTTGCCTTGTGGTGTGTCAAGCGGCTCACTGAACGTCTTGATACCCTGCTCGGAAAGCTTGGCTTTCAGATTCTTGACGTTAGCCTCATTGGAAAAGGCACCAATCAGTACCAGATACTCCCCGGACTTGGCGACCGGCACATCGCTCTGACCTGCCAGAATGGCCGCTGCGCGCTTGGCATCGCTATCCTTGGGAACAAGCTTTTCAGCAATTTTCTCAACGGGTTTTTCGGCCTTGGTGACTTTTTCCAAAGGCTTATCGACAGGCTTATCAAGAGGCTTTTCGCCAGGTTTTTCGCGAATAGTCTCCACCACCTTGGCCGTTGGTGTGACAGATGGCTTAACGTCGCTCGCCGGTGCCGAAACCAACGGTTTTTCGGCAAGCACTTCAACTGGCTTTTCAACCGGTGCGGCAGCAAACTTGGGGGCAAATGGCTTTTCATCCTGGCCGGGAATACGGATTTCCACATCCTGAACTACCTGACGCGGTTGGTGATCCATCACCATCGGCAAAACCACCGCGACCACCGACACGAAGGCGATGGCGCCAACCAGGCGGCGTCGTGCGCGCTTCTTTATTTGCAACTGAGCGTCTGTTTCTTCCATAAACTAGGACTTTTTCCGTAGCACTTCGAGCGCCCCGGCTACCGTGTGGAACGATCCAAAGGCAAAGATTCTATCACTTTCCCCAGCCTGTCCCTTGGCCGCCTGCATGGCAGCCTGCGGTGAGTCATAACAAATGACCTCTCCGCCTAGTTGTGCGGCAACGATGATGCCTTTCACGGTTTCCGCCGAAGTCCCGCGTACGCCAGCAAGTGTCGCTGCATGCCAGTAATCCACCTTGCCCTTGAGCGGCAGTAGCGCGCCAGCAATATCCTTGTCGTTCAACATGCCGACCACGGCATGGGTACGATCAAAAAAACCCATGCTGGAGAGATTGTCAGCCAGAACCTTGACCGCTTGTGGATTGTGCCCGACGTCGAGAACAATGGCCGGCTTGCCCGGAACGACTTGAAAGCGCCCGACCAGTTCGGTTTCAATCAAACCAGGGCGGATCGCCTGCATGGTCACTGGAAGCTGGTTACCCAAAGCCTCCAGCGCCGCCAGTGCGACGCTTGCATTGTAGAGCTGTGTTGGACCCCGCAACCCCGGGTAGGCCAGTGCACGCTTGATCAAGTGGTCTCCAGAACGACACCACCAGCGCCACTGCAGACGGTTTTCGTTGGTTTCTGCACTGGGCCGCTCAAAACCGAAATCACGGCCAATCAGACGCAGATCGGCACCAATTGCCGCAGCATGATCCAGCAAAGTTTGCGGCGGATGCGGATCCGCACAAAAGGCAGGTTTGCCGGAACGATAGATACCAGCCTTCTCAAAACCTATGCTCTCGCGATCATTTCCCAGCCAGTCGGTGTGATCCAGCGCCACGGTAGTCACAATGGAAATGTCGGATTCGTAGACGTTGACCGCATCAAGCCGCCCGCCCAACCCAACTTCGAGGATGACAGCCTCGACCTCGGCCGCAGCAAACACCTCCCAGGCGGCCAGAGTGCCAAACTCGAAATAGGTCAGCGCCACATTGCCAGCTTGCAGACGTGCCGCTTCGACGCGGGCAAATGCAGCACACAACGCGTCGTCGGTAACCGGCAGACCATTCAGCCGCACGCGCTCGTTGTAATCCTGCAGGTGCGGCGAGGTGTAGCAGCCCAGCTTGTAGCCGGCATGGACAATGATATTTTCAAGATAGGCACAGGTAGAACCCTTGCCGTTGGTACCGCCAACGACGATCACCGGGCAATACCGCGTCTGGCCCAGCGCTTCCTTGACCAGCCGAATACGGTCCAGGCCAAGGACTATGCCGGCCTGGCCCTTGGGGTGCAAACCCTCAAGGTGGGCCAGCCAGTCAGACAGCGTCTTCAAGCTGCAGCCGGAAGCTTCAGGAGGAGCGCCAATTGCTGGGCAACTTTGTCACGCAACTCGCGGCGATCAACGATCATGTCGACAGCACCTTTCTCCAGCAAGAACTCGGAACGCTGGAAACCTTCCGGCAGAACCTGACGCACGGTCTGCTCAATGACGCGCGGGCCGGCAAAACCAATCAGGGCTTTCGGTTCGGCAATGACCAGATCACCGACAAAAGCAAAGGAGGCTGATACGCCACCCATCGTTGGATCGGTCAAAATCGAAATGAAAGGCTGTCCAACTTCGGAAAGTTTGGTCAGTGCAGCGGTGGTTTTGGCCATCTGCATCAGGGAGAAAAGCCCCTCCTGCATACGCGCGCCACCGGAAGAAGTGATGCAGATGAAAGGCATCCCCTGTTCAACAGCGGTCTGCACGCCACGCACAAAGCGTTCGCCAAGCACCGAGCCCATCGAGCCGCCCATAAAACCAAATTCAAACGCTGCTGCAATGACCGGCATTCCTTTGATGGCCCCTTGCAGACAAACCAGTGAATCACTCTCGCCGGTCGCCTCGTGTGCCTCCTTGAGGCGAGTCGGATAGGACTTGGCATCCTTGAATTTCAGGGTATCAACCGGCATGATTTCAGCGCCGATTTCGAAACGGCCATCTGCATCAAGCAGCAGATCGAGGCGCTGCCTTGAAGCGAGGCGGTTATGGTGACCACACTTGGGACAAACCTGCATATTGTTGTCGAGATCGGTTGCATAGAGCACCGCCTCACAGGACGGACATTTGCTCCATAGACCTTCGGGCAGGCTGGCGCGACGAGTGGCGCCCTCCTCACGTTTGATTTTTGGGGGTAATGTTTTGGTCAACCAGCTCATTTTTTTACCTCATCCACACCACGACGAATGTCTGCCACCAAAGTCCTGACCTTGGCGCAGGCAGTTTCAGTCGTGGATTTTTCAATTTCTTCAATAATTCGGCTGCCAACAACTACCGCATCGGCAATTACGGCAATGCGTGCGGCGGTCGCTGCATCACGAATACCAAAACCGACGCCGACTGGCAGGCCAGTCTTTTCGCGGATCAATGGCAAACGTTCGGCGACAGCCTCAACGTTGAGCGCGCCGGAACCGGTAACGCCGGCCAGCGAGACGTAATAGACATAGCCACTGGCAATTTCGGCGACTTGGGCTATGCGTGCTGCGGTCGACGTCGGGGCGAGCAGGAAAATTGGATCCATGCTCTGCGCCTTCATCGCTGCACCAAAAGCAGCGGCCTCTTCCGGCGGGTAATCAACAACTAGAACGCCATCAACACCAGCCTTGGCTGCTGCCTCAGCGAATTTTTCGAGACCCATGGCCTCGATTGGATTAGCGTAACCCATCAGGACGAGCGGCGTTTTATTATCAGTGGTACGGAAGGCAACAACCAGTTCCAGCACTTTGCGCAGCGTCATACCCTTGGCCAGCGCCCGCTCGGAGGCACGCTGTATGGTTGGCCCATCGGCCATCGGATCGGAAAATGGCACGCCGAGTTCGATGACATCAGCGCCGGCTTCGACCAGCGTATGCATCAGCGGCAGCGTTAGCGCCGCATCCGGATCGCCAGCGGTGATGAAGGGGATCAGCGCCTTGCGGCCTTCGCCATTAAGGCGTTCAAAAGCAGACTTGATGCGCGACATCAGACGGACTCCTGCAGAGCAGCCCCAAGGGAGGCTGCCGCCCCCTTGAGGAGCAGCGAACAAAGTGAGCGTGGGGGCATCAAAATACAATCCCGGATTTTTCGGCCACAGTATGCATATCCTTGTCACCTCGACCGGAGAGGTTGACCAGCAGAATCTTGTCCTTGCCCATGGTTGGCGCCAACTTGCCGGCATAAGCCAGCGCATGGCTGGACTCGAGCGCCGGGATGATGCCTTCGATGCGGCACAGATTATGGAAGGCGGCCAGGGCCTCACTGTCGGTCACCGGCTGGTATTCGGCACGGCCGAGATCCTTGAGCCAGGCGTGTTCCGGGCCGACGCCGGGATAATCCAGACCAGCCGATATCGAATGCGTCTCGATGATCTGGCCATCTTCATCCTGCAACAGATAGGTACGGTTACCGTGCAGCACGCCGGGCACACCTGCCGTCAGCGAGGCCGAGTGACGACCCGTTTCCATACCGTCACCAGCGGCTTCGACGCCGATCAGGCGGACGTCCGGCACATTGATGTAGGGATAGAAAATACCCATCGCGTTGGAACCACCGCCGACACAGGCGATCACTGCATCTGGCTGACGGCCGGTCATTTCCGGCATCTGCGTCAGGCATTCCTCGCCGATGATCTTCTGGAAATCGCGGACCAGCATCGGGTAAGGATGCGGGCCAGCCACCGTGCCAATGATGTAGAAGGTGTTGTGGATGTTGGTCACCCAGTCGCGCATCGCTTCGTTGAGCGCATCCTTCAGTGTTTTCGAGCCGGATTCGACCGGCACCACCGTCGCTCCCAGCAGCTTCATGCGATAAACGTTGGCGGCCTGACGCTTGACGTCCTCGCTACCCATATAAACGATGCATTCCATGCCATAACGAGCAGCCACAGTGGCCGTGGCGACGCCGTGCTGACCGGCACCGGTTTCGGCGATAACGCGTGGTTTGCCCATACGGCGCGCCAGCATGGCCTGACCGATACAGTTATTCACCTTGTGGGCGCCGGTATGGTTCAAATCTTCGCGCTTGAGATAAA
>ERZ724516.1269-NODE-1269-length-14881-cov-10.488062_pt1 | contig 14881 bp, 15 predicted proteins | sample MGYA00376049_ERZ724516 | MGnify/ENA primary metagenome ERZ724516 (study PRJEB28724, sample SAMN07190886) | activated sludge metagenome | isolation source: activated sludge of sewage treatment plant in Hong Hong | place: USA: Christiansburg, Virginia | collected... | reverse complement strand
CCGGGCGGCACGGGCTACCTCCGCGCGCATCCCGAGCGACCGCCGCGCACCTGACAGCTTTGGCCCGGCAGGGGCAGACCTCGGCCGTCAGCCGACGGTGAGCACCTCGCCGAGGTCGTATGCGGGCGCCCGGTCGACCTGGTCCAACTCGCAGGACTGCGGGTCACGGTCGGGTCGCCACCGCAGGAACGTCACGGCGTGCCGGAAGCGGTGTCCCTCCATCTGGTCGAAGGCCACCTCGACGACCCGTTCGGGGCGCACCGGCACGAAGGAGCTGTCCTTGTTGGACGAGAAGCGTGACCGCTCGGTTGCCGCGTGCCGTGCCTGGCCCTCATCGTCGAGGACGACGAGCGGGGCGAACTCGTCGATCAGCGCGCGTCGGGTGGCCATGGGGAAGGCCGCGATCCCGCCGACGGGGATGAGCAGGCGCTCGCCGTTCCACTCGCCATAGAGCCCCAGCAGCAGCGACCCCACGCCCTGCCCAGAGGTGTGCACGCGGTAGCCGAAGACCACCGCGTCCGCCGTGCGCTTGTGCTTCACCTTGAGCATGGTGCGCTTCCCCGGGGCGTATGCCGCGTCGAGCGGCTTCGCGACGACTCCGTCCAGGCCGGCACCCTCGAACCGTTCGAACCAGTCGCGGGCGATCGCCGGGTCGGTTGTCATCCGCGTGAGGTGGATCGGGTCGGTGTCGGTGAGGTGGCCCAACGCAGCCTCGAGGCGCGCGCGGCGCTGGCCGAACGGCATACCGAGCAGGCTCTCGTCGCCCTCGGCGAGGAGGTCGAAACAGACCAACTCAGCGGGGGTTTCGACGGACAGTTTGCGAACCCGTGATTCGGCCGGATGGATGCGTTGGGACAGCCGTTCCCAATCGAGGCGTTCGGCGCCGGGACCTCCGGAGCGCACGACGATCTCGGTGTCGACCGCGCAGCGCTCCGGCAGCAACCGGCGGACGTGCTCGACGACCTCGGGGAAGTAGCGGGTGAGTGGTTTGGTGCCGCGGCTGGCCAACTCGATGTCGTCGCCGTCGCGCAGAACGATGCAGCGGAACCCGTCCCACTTGGGCTCGTAGGCCAGGTTGGCGCCGACCGGCACCTCGGCGACCGCCTTGGCAAGCATCGGCTGGACGGGGAGATCGATGGGCTGGCGCATCGGGCCATTGTGCGCCATGACGTGAGGGTCGGTCGTGAGCGACGGTCGGGCCGGCCGGGTCAGCGGCTGACGAGCCACCGCCCGATGAGGTCGCCGTCGGCGTGCAGCAGGACATGCGGGACGAGCGAGACGCGCAGATCGTCGGCCTCGACGATGCGCTTGTGTCGGCCACCGACGAGGTGCGGTGCCAACGTCAGGCACAGTTCGTCGACGACGTCGGCCCGCAGCAAGTCGCCGAGCAGGCGTGGCCCGCCCTCTGAGTGGATGCGTTGGAAACCCCTGCGCGCCAACGTGTTTACGGCTTCCGCAAGGTCCACGGCGGCCTCGCCCGCCACGATGACGTGATCCTCACCGAGGTCGGCGCGCAGGTGCGCGAGGTCAGGGCACGAGGCGGCGGTGATGGCCATGACGCTGCCGGTTGCGCTCTGTCGCAACCGATCAGGGATGTCTCCCGACCGGGTCACCAGGGCGAGCGGCAGCGTTGGCGCGAGGCCGAGATCGGCGCGCAGCGCGGCATACTCCGGGTCGAGGGTGAGCGGGCCATAACCCTCCGTGCGCGCCGTCCCCGCGCCGATGACGACGATGTCCGAGAGCGCGCGCAGCAGGTCGAAAACGATCTTGTCAGCGGGGCTGTTGATCGATCCCGTGACGCCGTCGGCGCCGGTCGCCGCGCCGTCGATGGTGCTCACCATGTTGACGCTCACCCAGCGTTGTGCGCCGGTCGGTCGGGCGTATGCCGCGGCGAGACCTCGCAGATCCAGCCGGCTCCCGACCGGGTGATGACGCTGGATTTCCGGGGGTGCGATGAGCAGGTCCATCACCGAAGTATGCGGGCCGAGCCCGTGTCGGCGTGTTCGCGAAGGTGCCCTCGAACTGACGGGGACGTTACGGCAAGATGTCTGCATGTCAAAGAGCAAGAGCAAGGGCGCCAAGAAGGCAGCCAAGAAGAAGGAATCCGACAAGGCCGCTAAGGCGGTCAAGGCCGTCAAGGTCTCCAAGGCCACCAAGGGCTCGGGTAAAGGCGCCAGCAAGAGCAAGGCGTCCAAGCGGGGCTCTTCGAAGGCCGAACCACTTGCCTCCTCTCCCGCTGCGCTGGCCGCGCCGAACGTCTACGACGTGCCGGTCGACGTCGAGCCGGTCGAGAAGAAGCTGCGCCCCGACGAGCCGATCACCTCGGTGCTTCGCGTGCGTCGCGGCTTCGTGCTGGCCGACTTCGACCCCGAGTCGACGCCCGGTTTCGATGAAGGCCGCAAGGAGGGTGAGGAGGCACTGTCCGCCTTCGCCCCGGAGATGGGCGCGTGGCAGGAGCGGCTCTTCGCCGAGACCAAGGGCGGCGGCAAGCGCAGCCTGCTCATCGTCCTGCAGGGCCTGGACAGCGCGGGCAAGGGCGGCATCGTCCGGCACGTGATGAGCAACTGCGACCCGGCCGGCATCAAGGCCACCGCGTTCAAGGCGCCCACCGAGGAGGAGCGCCAGCACGACTTCCTTTGGCGCGTCCGTAAGGCCCTGCCGGGGCCTGGGCAGATCGGCGTCTTCGACCGTTCGCACTACGAGGACGTGCTGATCACCAAGGTGCGCAAGCTCGTCCCCGCGGGCGAGATCACCAAGCGCTACGCGGTCATCAACGCCTTCGAGCGCGAGGTGATCGACTCGGGCACCGAGATCCTCAAGGTGTTCATGTACATCTCTCGCGACGAGCAGAAGGCCCGTCTCATGGAGCGGCTGGACCGCCCCGACAAGAGGTTCAAGTACACGCCGGGCGACACCGACAACCGTGCCTACTGGGACGACTACATGAAGGCGTTCCAGGTGATGCTCGCGCGCACCTCGACCGTGGCCGCCCCGTGGTACGTCATCCCGGCGAACAACAAGTGGTACGCGCGGTATGCCGTGCAGCAACTGATCCTCGAGAAGTTGCGGGCGATGAGCCCGGACTGGCCGGTGCCGGACTACGACATCGAGGTCGAGAAGGCCCGTCTCGCGGACAGCTGAGCGGGTCGGTCAGGGCGAGGCCTGGCGGGCTGGATCGGGGCGGTTTGGACACGCCCCGGTCCGTCCGCTAGTGTCTACTTTCGCACCAGACGGGGAAGTTACACCGGTGGTGTTCCTGCGGACGTAGCTCAGTTGGTAGAGCGCAACCTTGCCAAGGTTGAGGTCGCGAGTTCGAGCCTCGTCGTCCGCTCGGAGGTAGACCGCCTTCACGGTGGAGTGGCCGAGAGGCGAGGCAGCGGCCTGCAAAGCCGCGTACACGGGTTCAAATCCCGTCTCCACCTCGGGCTCCACCTGGAGTCAGCAGTACCGAGGGCGATTAGCGCAGTGGTAGCGCGCTTCCTTGACACGGAAGAGGTCACTGGTTCAAACCCAGTATCGCCCACCACCTCGAAACGGCCCCTGACCTGCGCAAATGCAGGGCAGGGGCCGTTAGCGTTCAGTCCGCGTTCGTCAGATAGGCGACACGCGTGTGCATCTCTGGGACATGCTGCCCAGGGCTGAATGGCGGGATCTGTTCCTGCCCTCAGCCCCAATTCATAGGAACTTTGCCTCCCCTGGACGACCCGTTGTCGGTGGTGTGAGACATGATCTGATCCATGCCGTTCACCGACACCGACCGCATCGCCCTGCTGTGGGCGAAGTCCGACGCCGGGGGACGCCCACATTCCCTGGTGGGACACCTGTTGGATACGGCCGCGGTCGCTGAGTTGATCTGGGATGAGTTTTTAGCTCCAGGTACCCGCGCGCATTTGGACGACGCTTTCGCCGGCCACGGACGGGACCTGTTTCGCCTCGTCTGCGGCTGGCATGACTTGGGTAAGGCAACACCCATCTTTCAGGCACAACGAATGGATATCGCTGCGGCTGCCATCGCCGCCGGTATCGCTGTCGTGCCGAGTTCCGGGCGCTGGCACCACTCTCAGGCCGGCGCGATGGTGGTCAAGCAGTACCTTGCCGCTCGCGATCTTGAGGGCCTTGAGTGGATCCAGCACCTCATCGCTGGGCACCACGGCATCTTCGCTGCTGGATCGCGGCGTGCTGCGCCACGAGGGCACGGTGCAGGGTCGGGTTGGGGTCCGTTGCAGGTGCATCTGGCCGACTTCGTTGTGGCGTCGTTGCGAGTCGACCTCCCGGGTCTGGATCGACCAGCCCCCGAGCTGGGCCTTCAACTCGCCGTAGCGGGCTACGTGTCGATGGCCGACTGGATCGCAAGTTCATCGTCGTTCCCCGGGCTGGGCCTCACCTTGGTGTCGATGTCCGAAGCGCGTGAGCGCGCCGCGGCGGCATGGGAACAACTGCATCTGCACAGGGGCTGGGACGCCAATGTGCTGCGCAGTGACAACGCAATGGTCCGGGATCGGATCGGACACTCACCGCGACCGCTTCAGGAGCTTGTGGCAGATGTTTCAAGAGGCCTGGCATCCCCGGGCCTGGTTGTCATCGAGGCTCCCATGGGCGAAGGCAAGACCGAGGCCGCCTTCATTGCTGCCGAGATCCTTGCTGCGCGATTCGGCTGTAATGGCTTTGTCTTCGCGATGCCCACTCAAGGTACGACTGACGTCATGTGGGAGCGTTGTCGCAGATGGGCTCAAGGAGTGTCGCCCGGGATGCCCGTGTCGCTTCTGCACGGCAAGGCCATGGCTAACGAGCAGTGGCGTGAGATGGTGGAAACGGTTTCCGTCACCGGGGTGGACCTCGACGATGCTTACGGCCCCAGCGCCGGCTTCTTCGCTGAATCCCCTGATTTCTCAGAGTGGCTACTCGGACGCCATCGAGGTCTGCTCGCCCCTGCAGTCGTCGGCACGATCGACCAGATGCTGTATGCCGCTGCGCGCGTCAAGTACGTCGCGTTGCGGCATGCCGGACTCGTCGGCAAGGTCGTGATAATCGACGAAGTCCACGGCTACGACGTCTACATGAGCCAGTTCCTTGAAGCTCTGCTCGTGTGGTGTGCAAACGAACGCATCCCAGTGGTGCTCATGTCGGCCACCCTCCCCAGCGCCCTGCGCGAGAGGCTCAGTCAGGCCTACTGCGCGGGCGTCGAGGAGCGAGTTGCAAAGGGGGACCGGGGAACCCCCAGCACGTCTGCCCATCCCAAACGGGGATACCCCATCGTGACAGCCATCAGCGCGGCAGACTCTCCTCGGGAAGTTGCCACCGTCTGCTGGCGGCCAGACCTCCTCGTTCGGGTTGAGGTGCTGGCGGACGACTCGACCGTGGACGTGGAACCGATCGCCAGGTGTGTAGCCCGAGCGACCGCAGGTGGTGGTTGCGCCCTCGTGGTCCTGAATACCGTCGCTCGAGCTCAGGCGGTCTATCGCTGGCTGCGAGATGCTGGGGTTCCGGCAAGGCTTGTCCACGGACGACTGACCACTGCGGAACGCGCCGAGCGTGCTCAAGCGCTTGTCGAAAGCTTGGGCGGTGGCAGCCGTGGCTCACGTCCCAAACGGCTCGTCGTTGTCGCCACCCAGATTGCTGAGCAGAGCTTCGACGTCGACGCTGACTTGCTTGTCACCGATTTGGCTCCCATGGACCTGCTCCTGCAACGGATCGGCCGCTTGCATCGGCATACCCAACCGCAGGGGACCCGTCCTGGTGCATTGAGCGAGCCGCGGGTCATCGTTACGGGCTTCCGTACCGGTGGGCCCGACGGGCCGATCCTCTGCCCAAGCTTCCCGTATGTGTATTCCGAGGAGACGTTGTTGCGAGCAGCGGCCCTCGTGAGCGACGGCGCGCAATGGAGCATCCCCTCGCTCGTCCCCGACCTCGTCGAGCGCGCGTATGCCGTGGTCCCCGAGGTACCGCCGGCGTGGCGGGAACGGGTGGCCGAGGCGGACCGGGTAGGGGCAGACCTGCGTGCTGCCCGTGCCGGGCGAGCGCGAACGTTCGTCCTACGATTCCAAGAAGCGACACACACGCTCTCTGGCCTGCACGAGCCGGTCGCTCAGGGCGATGCCGACGAGGCTCGGGTGGTTCGAGACGGTGAGCCAACGCATGAGGTGGCGTTGATCCGGCGCGTCGACGGCGAGTTTGTCACCTTGTCGGGTACGGCCTTGGGGCCGACAGGTGAGCGGTGTTCGATCACCCGAATCGCCCGCGAGGTGTTGGGTGACACGGTCCGGGTCCGCGAGACCGAACGAGTGGTCGGCGCCGAACCCCTTGCCGCGTGGGCGCATGTCCCGTTGCTTCGCCGGATCGATGCAGTCGTCCTTGACGAGCAGGGCCGCGGTATATCCGACCCGCGCCTTCGCTACGACAGCGAGTTCGGTTTGGTCATCGAGCGCCGAGGCGCCCGATGACCAGGGGACGTCTTGGGCTCCCAAATGAGTGCGTCAAAGAAGGAGGAGCGACTTTGTCGACAAGCTACGACCTCACGGTTGAACGGTGGGTTCCAGTCATCCGGGGTGACGGACGTCCAGGGTTGGCCTCGCTTGAGGAGGCGATGCTTGATGCCCACGTGATCGCTGGACTGGACCACTCAGATCCCCTTGTTGCGGTAGCCCTATACCGCCTTCTCGTGGCCCTCGCTCGAGACGTTGCCGACGAGGGCAATGCTGCACTTGTCGACCAGCGTGAGTGGGAGCGTGCCCTTGGCGCCGGTCGATTCGACGAGGAGGTGGCCCGTCGCTACTTCGTGAAGTGGCGAGACCGGTTCGATCTGTTCGGGGAGCACCCGTTCTATCAGGTTGCCGGGCTGGAAGCGGTGAGCGGCGAGGTCAAGTCGGTGAGTCTCCTTCTGCCAGCGTCCGCCACTGGCAACAACGTCCCTTTGTTCGCAGCCATGCTGGACAGCGCTTTGCCTGGATTACGTCCCGAGGAGGCTGCGCGCCGCGTGGTGGCTTGTCATGCATGGGATACCGCCGCGATCAAGACGGGCGCCAAGGGGGACCCAAGGGTCTCGGCGGGCAAGACCACGGGCAATCCGACTGGTCCCTTGGGCAGCCTCGGCGCCGTCATCCCGTTGGGACGTACGCTCTTCGAGACCATCCTGCTGAGTTGGATGGTCGGCCCCCAAGGCACTGAGGACCTGCCGGCGTGGCGTCGCGACCACACAGCCATTTGGTCTGAGCGCCTGCCAAGTGGACCGAAGGACCTTCTTACCTGGCAGTCGCGACGGATCAAGCTCATCCCTTCCTGGGATGCGGCGGGACAGCTCCATGCCGACGCGGTCATCGTCGCAGCGGGTGATCGGCTGCCGTTCAGCCCTCCTGAGCTTGAGCCTCACACGCTATGGCGGGCGTCTGGGGCGGCCAAGGCGGGCGTAGCGGTGCGACCCGTTCGCCACCAGCCGGGCAAATCCTCATGGCGCGGGCTCGGCGGCATACTTGCGGGCCGCCTGCCAAATCCGGAAACGGGGATCTCGACGTCCGGAGCGCTCGTGCAGCTGGCCGCCACCGAGGCCTTGCCATACGCATACCCGCTCAATCTCCTGCTTGTGGGCGTTGTCTATGGGAATCAGTCGGCAGTGATCGAAACCGTCATCGTCGACGAACTCCCGATGCCGGTGCAGGCGTTGCACGAGGACGACCAGCTGCGTGGCGACCTTGAAACGTTGGCCACGAACGCCGAGGCCTGCATCTATGCGCTCAACGACCTCGACGCCAACCTCCGTCGCTCGATGGGCGGTGATCCCACGCCCTGGGACAAGGGGCAACGTCCCGGGGATCGCCTAGCAATGGCTCTTGATGACGCTGCGCGGCGAGTGTTGCGCGGCATTCAGAGAGAGCCCGAGAGGGCCGACGAGGGGCTGCTGGCATGGGAGCACTTTGTACTGGCTCGCGCGTGGGAGATCGCCAACCCCCTCCTCGACGCTTGCTCCGACACCGCCTTCCTGGGGCGTCCAGACCCGCGCCACAGGGACCGGTTTCTCCGGCAGTCCACAGCCGAAGCCTTCTTCCGCAGGTCCCTTCGACTAGCCCTGGTGCGAGCGCACCCGCAAGAGACAAAGGAGTCCCAATGAGCACAGCTACCGCTGGATCGCTTCCAGCACGCCACTACTGGGATCGGCTCGTTGACGACCAGGGTCGATGGAGGGACGGTGCGCCTCCAGGGGAGGCGCTCTCGGCACTCCGGCGCGGGTTCGATTCCGAACCAGGGAGCGTCCCTGGAATGTGGCCGTTCTACACCACCCTCACGGGCGACGGGCGAGTGACTGCGTCGCTACGCGCCGAACATCTGGCGTTGGCAATGTTCGGGTTGCACCAGCAGAGTCAGTCCGCGCCGATGCATCGCGCTGGTGACGGGCTCGGCAAGGCGATGGCCCGCTTGAGGGCATCCGAACGCTACAGCGCGGACGCGATCGATCGGCGCTTCACCCAAGCCGCGACGGCGACGGATCTCGACGAGTTGGGACATCACGTGAGGGGGCTGACCACGATGCTCAAGACGATCGCCCCGCCGCAGCCCATCGACTACACGCGCCTCTTCCAGGATCTGTGCGACTGGCAACGCCCTGACCTCGTCGGTCGAGTCCGCCGACGCTGGGGCAGCGACTACTTCCGTTTGCGCTCGAACCCTGCTGAACCAGGGGACCCCCGCCCATCAACTGCCTCATCCGCCGGAAAGGACCGCTCATGACCAGCCCCACCCTCTACGTTGACGTGCACATCCTTCAGGACCTGCCGCCCTCAAACATCAACCGTGATGACAATGGCACGCCCAAGCAAGCCGTCTACGGGGGCGTCTCTCGCCTCCGTGTGTCGTCGCAAGCATGGAAGCGGGCAGTGCGGCTCGAGTTCGCGGCAGACCTGCCGAAAGAGGCCACCGGCGTTCGCACCCGTCGCCTGACCCAGCTGTTCACGGCCGAATTGGCTGAGCGCGGACTCCCTGAGTCAGACGCAACCGTCCTCGCGGCTGAGGCGGTCAAGAGCCTGGGCATCACAGCGGGAAAGAAGGGCGATCTGTCCTATCTACTGTTCTTCAGCCGCGGCCAGCTGGACACCATGGCCTCCGCGGTCGCTGCAGCTGCTGGCGACTTGACTCAGTCGAAGACCATAGACAAGGCGATGCTCGCACTCGGCCTGAAGGAGACGCTCCGTGCCGGTCATTCACTGGATGTAGCCCTCTTCGGGCGGATGGTGGCTGACCTCGCCGATCTCAATGTCGACGCTGCCTCGCAGGTCGCCCACGCGATTTCCACGCACGCAGCGAAGACTCAGTTCGATTACTTCACAGCGGTGGATGATGAACAGGAAGAGGCCGAGACGGGTGCGGGCATGATCGGGACCGTCGAGTTCAACTCTGCGACGATGTACCGCTTCGCCACAGTTGCCGTCCCGCAACTGGCGGCAAACCTCGGCGACCATGCAGCGGCGTTTGACGGCGTCGCTCGATTCATCAGGGCATTCGCACTCTCGATGCCCACAGGGCACCAGACGAGTTTCGCGGCCCGCACTCGCCCGGCCCTGGTCCTCGTCGTGGTTCGACAGGATCAGCCAGTGAACCTCGTGAGCGCCTTCGAGCGACCAGTGTGGCCGGGCCAGCAAGGCGTTATGGCCGGATCCCAGGAGGCACTGGCTGACTTCTACCAAACGGAGGTGCAGCGCTGGGGCGATCAACCGGCGCTGGTTGTGGCGAGCTACAACGCAGTCGATGACAAGGGGCACGAGAAGCTTGTGGCTGCCTTTGGGGCCAGCCGTCCGTTGGATGAGGTCATCGAAGCTGTCGGGGACGTCCTGCGCGGTTTGGGACGTGATCATGACTGATCGATCGCTGGTGCTGAGACTGGCCGGACCTATGCAGTCGTGGGGTTCGTCGAGTGAGTTCAACTGGCGTCAGACTGACGCCCAACCAACGAAGTCGGGCATTGTCGGGCTGCTTGCTGCGGCTTCGGGCCGGCGGCGGGAAGACCCCATCGAGGACCTGCTGGCACTGCGTTTGGGCGTGCGCATCGACCAACCAGGCACCCTATTGCGCGACTATCACACCGTCAGCGACTTTCGCGGGACCCCCTTGCCATCGGCTGCGCTCAACGCGTCTGGACGTCAGAAGCCCACATCGCCAAAGAAGTTCACGCATGTGACCCAGCGGTACTACCTCCAGGATTCAGTCTTCGTCGCTGTCATTGGCGGGAACACCCAGGTGCTTGAGGGTCTAGCCTCAGCGCTTCGACGTCCCCGCTTCCCGCTCGCGCTGGGTCGACGTGCGTGCGTGCCGACCCAACCCATCGTCCTCTCGGAGGGCGCCGGTGCCGATCTGTGGCGGGGGACCGTTGCCGAGGTGATCCATCGCGTGCCTTGGCAGGCTGGGCCTGCTTACCGGGTGTCAGCCGCCGATAGCTCGACCGTGACAGTGCCGTTCACGGTCGATGACGACAACGGCGACGACGACCTGGCCGACGTTCCCTTGTCCTTCTCCCGCGAGCAGAGGGCTAAGCGATCAACCCGCCGAGTTCGGCACGGCTGGGCCGAGCTGGGGTCGGGCTCGGGCGCGACCAACGCTCAGGCGCCGCAGCCGGCTCGACACAATCCCTTTGCGCTCTTGGGGTGGTGACCATGGCCTACCTGTCACTCATCACCCTGAACCCACTTCGACGCGAAACGCAGCGATTGATCAGCAGCCCCCAACGTCTGCATGCCGCCGTCCTTCGGGGTCTCCCTCAGGATGACGTCACCGAGAGAGTGTTATGGCGGCTTGAGCGCCGGGAGCGAACCATGGAGGTGCTGGTGCTCACCCAACGTCGCCCATCCTGGGCGGCACTGGTGGAGTCTGCTGGCTGGCCGGGCGCCGACGGTGGCGAGGGCCTAGTCAAGGACTATGACCCCTTGTTGGCTCGGGTCGCCGTTGGGCGCGAGTTCTCATTTCGGGTCGTCACAAATCCGACGTCCACCCTCAGCGTGCTCAAAAGCCCGACCGCACAGCAACGCGCGTCCCTCGATGACGCGTCGCGGAAGCGCGGCATACGTGTAGGGCATCGCACGGCCGGAACTCAGTTGGGTTGGTTCTTGGCGCGGGCCGCCGGCGACTTTGACACGTGGGGTTTCACGGTGGGGGTGCCCGGCGACGCTTCCGTCGAACTAGTGGCTCGTAGACATGAATCCTTCATCAAGGGCGTCGATCGGCGTCGGGTCACCCTCGACACGGCGACGTTCGAGGGGCGCCTCAAGGTCACTGATACTGAGCGCTTCACCGCGACGCTGTTGGGTGGCCTCGGGCGTGGGAAGGCTTACGGCTGCGGCTTGTTGACGCTCGCCCCGCCTCGGGAGGCTGCGCATGTGGTGGAAGGCTGAGACTCAGAGCCTGCACCGCGTGAGTGATCGAGTCTCGACCGTCTATGTCGAGCGTTGCCACGTCGACCGTTTCGAGAACGGCATCGTCATCGTCAACAAGGAACGCACGGTTCGGGTGCCCGCGGCGTACGTCGCAGCAGTGCTCCTCGGCCCCGGGACTCGCATCACGCACGCGGCCGTTGCGCTTCTCGCCGACTCAGGGACCGTGGTGGAGTGGGTCGGCGAGCACGGAGTCCGGATGTATGCCGCAGGTTTAGGCCCCAGCCGCGGCTCGCAAGTGATCACCCGCCAGGCCTACCTAGTAACCCGCACTCAGGAGCGACTCGGGGTTGCTCGGGCGATGTACGCCATGCGCTTTCCCGGAGAAGATGTCGCCGGACTGACCATGCAGCAACTGCGTGGCAGGGAGGGTGCCCGCGTCAAGAAGATCTATAAACGCGAAGCCCAACGAACCGGCGTGGCTTGGGCGACTCGCGAGTATCGGGCGGGGGACGCGTTCGCCGCAGGCGACGACGTGAATCGCCTGCTCTCGGCCGGGCATGCGTGCTTGTATGCCGTGTGCCACGCGGCCATTGTCGGCGTGGGGGCCAGCCCGGCGTTGGGTTTCGTCCATACAGGCGGGGCAACGTCCTTCGTCCTTGACATCGCTGATCTCTACAAGGCCGAGTTCAGCATTCCGCTTGCCTTCGACCTCGTGGCAGCGGGAAAGACGGACGAGGGCGATATTCGGCATGCACTACGATCGCGGTTCTCTGATGGGCGATTCATGCAGCGTGTTGTTGGCGACGTCCTTGACCTGCTCCAAGTCGGCGAAGACGATCTCTCTGGCGACCGGAATGAGCTCTGGGACGAGCGCTCGGCCGCCGTGGCGGGAGGCCGAAACTGGGCCAACACCCCTGAGGCGGAACTTCCGGATGAGGGCTACCTCGTTCTCTCTGGCCCAGAGTTGGCTGTACCGGTGGTGGACTGGTGACAGTGGTCGTACTGGTTGCGGCCGCTCCGGGCCTGCGAGGCCACCTGACTCGTTGGATGATCGAGGTCCAGGCGGGCGTGTTCGTCGGGCAGCCGTCAAGGCGGATCCGGGATGCACTCTGGCGGGTGCTGAGCGACCGGATTGGTGACGGGCAGGTGGTGATGATTGAGCCCGCAAAGAACGAACAGGGTTGGGCAACACGAACGGCTGGACGCGATCGATGGAGTCCGCGAGACTTCGACGGATTGATTCTAATCGCTCGCCCGCGCAAGCATTAGTGCAGGTCAGCAAGAGTCGTCCCCGCGCGAGCGGGGGTCATCCGGACAACCCGCATGACCACCCCCACCAACCCGCGTCGTCCCCGCGCGAGCGGGGGTCATCCCTGTGGTTGCGGTTCCTTCCGACCAGCAGTAATGTCGTCCCCGCGCGAGCGGGGGTCATCCCTCGGCCGAGACCTCCCACGTGGCCGTCATGCTGTCGTCCCCGCGCGAGCGGGGGTCATCCGCCACAGTCGTCGGTGAGCGTCACCGTCCCGGCGTCGTCCCCGCGCGAGCGGGGGTCATCCCTCGTGACCGCGATGGGGAGGGCCTGACATGGCGTCGTCCCCGCGCGAGCGGGGGTCATCCCAAGGTCGGGACAGTCTGCATTCAGATCGAGTTGTCGTCCCCGCGCGAGCGGGGGTCATCCCTTGGGACCGAGCACCGGACGCGCGTGCAGCGTGTCGTCCCCGCGCGAGCGGGGGTCATCCGCGTCCGGACACGTTGGCGAGGCCGGTCGCTGAGTCGTCCCCGCGCGAGCGGGGGTCATCCGTGGTCGATGCCGAGGTGGTCGGGCACGCGCAGGTCGTCCCCGCGCGAGCGGGGGTCATCCCTGCGGCGTGATCCCCCACGACGCGATGGCGCGGTCGTCCCCGCGCGAGCGGGGGTCATCCCCCTTCGCACCGTCACCACCGAGGTGATCCGCGGTCGTCCCCGCGCGAGCGGGGGTCATCCGCAGTCGGCCTGGCCGATGGGACCCCGGTCCCAGTCGTCCCCGCGCGAGCGGGGGTCATCCCAGGGAGCCGCAGGTGAGGGTCATCCCCGCCCCGTCGTCCCCGCGCGAGCGGGGGTCATCCGCCGTCCGGGTCGATCTGGGTCAACCTCGGCGAGTCGTCCCCGCGCGAGCGGGGGTCATCCGTACTGCCCGAGTCGGTCCGTGGCCCAGTCGTAGTCGTCCCCGCGCGAGCGGGGGTCATCCCGCCTCGTCGGCATGGCGGATGCGCGCAGTTGCGTCGTCCCCGCGCGAGCGGGGGTCATCCTCCGCGAGGCGCACGCAGGCGAGTTCCTATCGGGTCGTCCCCGCGCGAGCGGGGGTCATCCCATGGGCGTGCTCGGCACCGCCGACTCCGCGAAGTCGTCCCCGCGCGAGCGGGGGTCATCCCCTGCGCGGCGACGTCGAGCGGCTGGGCGGGTCGTCGTCCCCGCGCGAGCGGGGGTCATCCCTTCGGCCCCCGCCGGACGTAGCCCGCACCCTCGGCGTCCCCGCGCGAGCGGGGGTCATCCGGTCGTCCTCGCCCAGCGGCAGGTCGTCAAGAAGTCGTCCCCGCGCGAGCGGGGGTCATCCGGACTTACGCTCGCGGCACCGTCGAGCGCGAGGGTCGTCCCCGCGCGAGCGGGGGTCATCCGGCGCGGACTTCCTCGGCGATGGTGGCCCGTGGGTCGTCCCCGCGCGAGCGGGGGTCATCCGCCGCACCCGGAGGTCGTCGGGCGCGGAGGGGGGTCGTCCCCGCGCGAGCGGGGGTCATCCGTGCTCGACCTGTTCGACACCGACGAACCTGCGGTCGTCCCCGCGCGAGCGGGGGTCATCCGGTGTCGTCGATCCCCGAAGAGCGGGTCGAGGCGTCGTCCCCGCGCGAGCGGGGGTCATCCCGGAGGAGGACTGATGCCTGAGCGATGGATAGCGTCGTCCCCGCGCGAGCGGGGGTCATCCCCGAACCCGCTTGAGTCGCGAGACGTGCTCGGTGTCGTCCCCGCGCGAGCGGGGGTCATCCGCTCAAGGCTGACGTCTCGGGCTACCTCTCCGGGTCGTCCCCGCGCGAGCGGGGGTCATCCGGCGGGCCTGACCACTGCCGAGATCCTTGACGGGTCGTCCCCGCGCGAGCGGGGGTCATCCGTCGCCGCGTATCGAGAGCTTGAAGAAGCGATGGTCGTCCCCGCGCGAGCGGGGGTCATCCCAGGATCGAGTGGACCCCGGATACGCCGGCGGCGTCGTCCCCGCGCGAGCGGGGGTCATCCTGACATGAGCGCCGACTACTGCCGCCTCGCAGGGTCGTCCCCGCGCGAGCGGGGGTCATCCCGGCATCGCTGACTGGACCAACAAGGTCAATGAGTCGTCCCCGCGCGAGCGGGGGTCATCCTGCGAGGTTGTCCAGGTCGGCTCCGTCGTGGATGTCGTCCCCGCGCGAGCGGGGGTCATCCGTCAGCGGGGGCGCGGTGCGTGCGGGTTGGGTCGTCGTCCCCGCGCGAGCGGGGGTCATCCGGCGATGCCGGACCAGCCGGAC
>ERZ724516.1265-NODE-1265-length-14920-cov-10.612109_pt1 | contig 14920 bp, 18 predicted proteins | sample MGYA00376049_ERZ724516 | MGnify/ENA primary metagenome ERZ724516 (study PRJEB28724, sample SAMN07190886) | activated sludge metagenome | isolation source: activated sludge of sewage treatment plant in Hong Hong | place: USA: Christiansburg, Virginia | collected... | reverse complement strand
CCCTGTTCGGCGTCCATCAGCGGCCTGAATATCACCCGGAAATCGATACCGGCATTCACACCATGATGGTGCTCGATCAATCCGCTCGGCACGACTTTCCCTTGCCGGTGCGCTTTGCCGCCCTGTTGCACGACTTGGGCAAGGGGACGACGCCGGCCGATATCCTGCCGCGCCACCATGGCCATGAAGAGCGCAGCGTGCGCCTGGCTGAGAAGGTCTGTGCCCGCTTCAAGGTGCCGGTCGATTGTCGCGATCTAGCCTTGCTGATGGCGCGCCATCACGGCAATATCCATCGTGCCGCCGAGTTACGTGCTGCCACCATCGTTGCGCTGTTTGAGAAGACTGATGCCTTGCGCCGTCCGGCGCGCTTCGAGCAATTGCTCGAAGCCTGTCTGTGTGACTTTACCGGCCGCCTGGGTTGGGAAGACCGGCCTTACGCCAGCCCGCAACGTCTGTTGGCGGCACTTGTTGCGGTCAACGCCGTAGAGGCCGGGAAAATTGCTGCGGCCTGTGGTGACAAGGCAAAAATCCCCGAGCGTATCCATGCGGCGCGGGTAAAGGCGGTCAAGGCCTTGCTAAATGAGGCGGCTGATGAGCCAGAGCAGCAGCGAAAAGAGTAGAGTGCTGGCAATCGGGAAGAAATAGGATTTGCCGCGAAAGCGGAATGCCATGTCGCCAGGCAGTTTCCCGAACCGGACAAAGCGGGCCAGATGCGGGGCAATGATGCCCAGCAGGAACAACGCGACGACCAGCGTCAGTATCCACTTCAACATAATGCCTTGCGCCGCGGGTTAAACCCGCATTTAATCACGCTTCCCCGCCCCAGCAGATACCCATGATAAAAACAGAAATCATCGACGGCCTCGAAATATTTTCCTGCAAACCCAGCCGCAAGACGAAGCGTCCGCCCCTGCTTTTTATTCATGGAGCCTTTGCCGGCGGCTGGATGTGGACCGACACCTTCATGCCCTATCTGGCCAAGGCCGGCTACCCCTGTTATGCCGTGTCGTTACGCGGGCATGGCGGCAGTGAAGGGCGCGATCATATCGACTGGCATTCGATCGCCGATTATGTTGAGGACATCACCCGTGTCGTCGACTGGCTGGGTGAGTCGCCAATATTGATTGGTCACTCGATGGGTGGCTTTGTTCTCCAGAAGTATCTTGAACACCATGAAGCGACGGCTGCAGTGCTGCTTTGCTCGGTTCCACCACAAGGCCTGATTGCCTCCCAGTTTCATCTGATGTTCCAGAAACCCCACCTTTTTGCCGACCTCAACAACATCATGGGGGGCGATTGTGCTGATATCACGACGCTGCGCGAAGCCTTGTTCGCCGGTGAGGCCGACGAAGCCATGCTGGCGACCTGGGTTTCCCATATGCAGACTGAGTCACATCGGGCGTTGTGGGATATGTCGATGTTCAACCTGCCCAACCTGCACCAGATGAATCGGCCGCCGATGCTGATTCTTGGCGCTGAGCACGATGCGCTGGTGCCGGCTTTCACGGTGCAGACTACCGGGCAATCGTATGGCTTGCCGGTGCATATCTTCCGCAATATGGGGCACGCTGTGACTCATGCAAAAGAATGGCCGCTGGTAGCGGCCAAGTTGCAAGACTGGTTCGACGAAATCAAACCTTAACGTCGACGCTGTTGCCTAAATTTGGTGGGTTAGAGGCTTGCGGCAACGCCTCAATCAATTGGGTTACGGTTTGTGCCTGCAGGTCAAGTGCCTTTTTGAGTACCAGCGTACCCACCGCATCACCCGACTTTGCCTGGGTGAGCGCAGTACTCAGGCTGCTGACATTTGCGATATCCATCTTGATCTTGCTCCGTAATCGGATCACTATGTTTTCAGTGTAGTCTCGAATTCTGATAAGGCAATGAACAAGCAAGATAGCGAGCCAAAATTTAGCGCAATTCGTGATGCGATTCACGAAAAACGCGAACGCAAGCCGATCGCAGTTGCTGATATTGATGCGCTGGAGGCATCTCTGATGGCCGATATCGAGGCTTTTGACCTCGATGCTGCCGAACGCCTGGCACGTCGCGAACAGGCGGCGAGCGAGGTGGCCGGTATGGTCAATTCCAAGCTTGCCTTTCCGGAAATTGTTCCGGTGATTCCCCCGCGGAAACCGCTTGCCGCTCAGACACAATGCGTTCCACCAGCGATTTCAGAGATTCAAAACGAAGCTCCCGGCCTGCTTGGCAAGCTAAGGCATCAAGCGGAGTTACAGCAGCGCGAAGAGCATTCGGCGTTGGTCGAGCGTTCGGCCAGCAATAAGCTGATCGATCAGGCGCTAAAGCATGTCTTTTTCTACCTGCATGACCTGGTGCAGCAACTCAATATTCTTAAACCCGGTGTTCCGCGTGATTATGCGATGGCAGATACGCTCGTGCTCCGCGGTTTCGCCTGGCAGGAGGGTTTTGCCGATTATCGGACGCAGGCGCAGAGTGCTGGCGCGCTGGTCGAACTGGTCTCATTCACCAGCCAGCTCCATTCGCCGGCCTGTATTGTCGTCGAGCGCGATGGGCCGGCGGTTGAGCGTTTTCGCCGTACGCTTTTTGACTATGGATTGCTGTTCAGCTGCAAGGAGTACAAAAATGAGCGGCGTTATGTGGAACGGGCCGAGTTTCAGATCAATAATCAATTGAGTGTCAATGCGCGCTGGAAAGCAGATTTTGATCGTGGATTGGTCGTGTTTGAAGCACGCAACCTGGAACGGCTCGGCACTTCGGAATTGAGCATACGGCCAGGCGCGATTGATTATGGCTTGCTTGAAGAGTTTGGGCGCCTAGTGCTAGGCCAAGCCAATCGTTTCCGCGAACTGGCCAAACGCTGACCCTGCCATCTGATTTGGTCACGGAGTTGGCGGTTAGTTAGAACGGCTTGGCACTCAGCACGAAAAAAGGCCGGTGAGATTACTCGCACCGGCCTTTTGTGACGATTCCAGTGGTTACTAAACTTGCTGAATCCCGGCGATGGCCCAGCCCTTGCTGCCATCCAGCGGCTTGGTCATGTGCCAGATTTCATCGAAGGGCTGCGCGGCAACACCGCGCTCTTCGCTGATCAGGCCATGGAAACGAACGCTGACAATGTAGCGGCTGGCTTCTTCGGCCACATCAAGGACTTCGGCATCCAACTGGGCGACATCGGTTTCCTGTTTGGCACCCTTGCGCTCGTCGATGCCCATCTTGATCTCGGCGAACATTTCCGGCGTGGTGAATTCGCGGATGTCGTCCAGATTGCCGGCATCGTTGGCCGCTTGCAAGCGGATGAAGTTGACCTTGGCGTTGCGGACAAAACCAGCGCTGTCGAAGTCAGCCGGCACAAAACCGCTAGCGCCTTGTGCTGCGGCAGCAACCGGAGCAGCAACCCCACCACCAGCCGGGGTGAAATCTGGCGTGCTCGGCGCATGGCGACCGTAGTCAGCCCCGGCGCCAGCATACTGCATGCCGCCCATGCCCGACTGTTGCGCTGCTGCAGCTTTTTTGCGCATGAAGAAGCCGATCACCATGACGACGGCCATGACCAGCAGGCCGATCATCATCATGTTGGCCAGACCTTCGCCAAAGCCGAAGTGCGATGCCAGGGCGGCCAGGCCGAGACCAGCGGCGAGACCAGCGAGTGGGCCCATCCAGGAGCGTTTGGGTTGAGCAGCAGGGGCGGCAGCTGGTGCAGCGGCCGGCTTGGCGGCTGCAGCCTGGCTAGATGAGGCCGGGCTGCTTGGGGCAACTGACTGGCGCTGCATGCCGGCGGAGGAACCGCCGCCAAGGCGCTTGGCTTCGGCATCACCAACCGACAGCGTAAAGCCGAGGACCAGTGCGGCAGCCATAAGGGCAAAATTCTTCATAGGTGTCTCCGTGAATGTAGATAGAACTGGATGCAGGATACTTGGGGACGATTGATTGTAAAACAAGAGAAAAGCGCAACTTGCCTTCGAAAAAACCGGAGTGTTTGCCTAGCTCAAGAGATGGGCGACGGCAATCGGATTAGAGGGGAAGTATATATGGACGTAGGAAGCCGTTGACCGCAACATTCGATATATTGCTTCACCATCCCGGCCATCCGGCGTGCGGGCACGCAGCAGCGGCGTCAGCGGTGTTTCACTTTTTGAGTAATGAAAGGTGTGCCCGCTAATCTGACCTTCCGGCAAGTCGGCATTCTGTATGCCGAGAGCGGCCAGACGATTTTGCATGACCGCTCGGCCGGGAAGAATGCCGCCAAAATTGTGGCTGACGCCGGCCTTGTCGATGATCTGCTCGAAGAGAGTCATCAAGCCGCCACATTCAGCCAGCAGCGGTTTGCCGATAGCAACGTGTACCTTGAGGGCGGTCCACAGTGCTTGGTTTTGCGAAAGCGCTTTGCCATGCAGTTCGGGATAGCCGCCCGGCAGCCAGACGGCGTCGCACGCCGGCAAGCTGTCACCGGCAATCGGGGAGAAAAAGACAAGTTCGGCGCCGAGCGCCCGCAAGGTGTCGAGATTGGCAGGGTAGATGAAACCATAGGCCGCATCGCGGGCAATCGCCAGACGTTTGCCGGCAAGTAAGGGAGCGATCAGCGGGGGCGTGGCATCAGCGAACTCCACCGCTGGCGGCAGTTGGCCGGCACCGGTCTTGGCCAGTTCATCCGCCAGTTTGTCGAGGCGGGATTCCAGATCGTCGATTTCGGCGGCCTGCATCAGTCCGAGATGGCGTTCCGGCAGACTGTCTTCGCTGCGCGGTAGGGCGCCGTACCAGCCCATGCCGGCAGGCAGGCTCTGTTCCAGCATTTCGGCATGGCGCGGGCTGCCGACTCGGTTGGCGAGAACGCCGGCAAAAGGCAGGCCGGGGCGGTAGGTCGCCAGACCATGGGCGACTGCGCCAAAGGTCTGGGCCATGGCACGGGCATCGATCAGCGCCATGACCGGGATGCCAAACAAGCTGGCTATGTTGGCGGCCGAGGGTTGGCCATCAAAAAGCCCCATGACGCCTTCGATCAGGATCAGGTCGGAGTCCTCCGCGGCCTGGGCGAGGCGCCAGCGGGCGTCGGTCTCGCCGCACATGCCGAGGTCAAGGTTGTAGCAGGGACGGCCGCTGGCGACGGCGTGAATCTGCGGGTCGAGAAAATCCGGGCCGCATTTGAAGACGCTAACGCGTCGTCCTTGCCGTGTGTGCAGGCGCGCCAAGGCAGCGACCACGGTGGTCTTGCCTTGGCCGGAGGCGGGGGCAGCGACCAGCAGCGCTGGGCAGCTGGCCATTACCACTCCAGCCCGGGCATGGCCTTGATACCGGCCTGAAAGGCGTGTTTTTCCATGCCCATCTCGGTCACCGTATCTGCCGCAGTGCGCAGGCCTTCCGGTGCGGCACGGCCGGTGATGATGACGTGCTGCATGCTGGGGCGGGCCAGCAGCGTGGTGAGCACTGCATCAAGGTCGAGCCAGCCGTATTTGAAGGCGTAAGTCATTTCGTCGAGGACAACGAGGCTAATTTCAGGATTGCTCAAATGTTGGCAGGCAATGGCCCAGGCCGCCTGCGCTGCTTTGGCATCACGTTCCTTGTCCTGGGTTTCCCAAGTAAAGCCTTCACCGCCCACATGCCAGTCAACATCGGGCAGGTTGCGGAAAAAAGCTTCCTCGCCGGTATCGGAACGACCTTTGACAAACTGTACGACGCCAACTTTCAAGCCATGTCCAAGGGCCCGGGCAACGACGCCAAAAGCGGCGCTGGACTTGCCTTTGCCATTGCCGGTGTTCACCACCAGTACGCCACGTTCTTCTTGGGCGGTGTTGATCTTGTTGTCGATAACTGCCTTTTTCTTCTGCATCCGTTCTTCGTGGGTGAGTGCCATATTTTTTATTCCGGGATGAAACAGCGCCGGCCGCCATCTTCGATCTGGCGCAGGCCGTAGCCGTAGAGTTCAGACAGCTTTTTTGCCGTCAAAATGGAGTCGACCGCACCCAATTCGGTGCGACCATCGCCGTGGATGAGCAGCGCACGATCGCAGAAGCGGTGCGCCAGCCCCGGGTCGTGGAGGACCATGACAACCGCCGCGCCACAATCGTGAGCGGCACCGGCAAAAAGTTCAAGGACCGCCATCTGGTGGTTGAGGTCGAGGTGCGAGAGTGGCTCATCGAGCAGGTAAAGTTCGGTCGCTTGCGTCAGCAGGGTAGCAATGCCGAGACGCTGGCGTTCGCCGCCGGAAAGGGTGTGCACCTGACGCGATTCAAAGCCCTGCAGGCCGACGGCAGCCAGCGCACTACGCGCCAGTTCGGCGTCGTGTGTGGATTCCCAGTCCCAGCGTCCGAGATGGGGGTGGCGCCCGGTGAGTACTGTTTCCAGAACGCCAGAGCCAAACGGGTCGCCCTGATGTTGCCCGAGCCAGGCGCGGTGCAAGGCGGCGGCGCGCGGTGCAAGGCGGCGGTAATCGGTGCCGGCCAGCAATACGGCGCCACTGGCAGCGGGGCGCAAGCCGGCAAGGGTGGACAACAGTGTCGATTTGCCGGCGCCGTTGCAGCCCAGTATCGCCAGGCGTTCGCCTTTGTCCAGAGTCAGGTCGAGCGTGCGAACAACGCAGCGCCCACCTACCTCGACCCGCAACTGGCGTGCTTCGAGCAGGCTGGTCATTTCGCTTGCCGCGACAGGAGGTAAAGAAAAACCGGCACGCCGATCAGGGCGGTCAGCACGCCAACCGGTAATTGCTGCGGGGCGATCATTGTGCGTGCCAGGGTATCGGCCAGTACCAGCAAGGAGCCGCCAGCCAGCACCGAAGCGGGTAACAGTAGCCGTTGATCGTTGCCGGTTGCCAGACGAACCAGATGCGGAATAACGAGACCAATGAAACCGATTGAACCGGCGGTGGTTACTGAAGCAGCAGTGGCCAGCGAAGCCAGCAAAAAAACGGCATAGCGCAACCGGTTGACCGCAACACCCAGTGCCTGAGCCTGCATCATGCCGCGCGCCAGCAAATTCAGCTCGCGGGCAAAGGGCATGCTCAGGGCCAGTGCAACAAGCAGCGCCAACAAACTCGGCCACCAGTCGCTAGCCTGTGCCAGATCACCCATCAGCCAGAACAGCATGCCGCGCAGTCTGTCATCCGGGGCGATCGCCAGCATCAGCGCGACCAAGGCACCGCACCCGGCAGCGACAATGACACCGGTAAGCAAGAGCCGCGTCTGGGTCCAGCTACCATCGCCGTGCGCCAAGCCAAAAACCAGCAGCATGGCACCCAGTGCGCCGATAAAGGCCAGCCCGTCGATCCCTAGCACCGGCAGGCCAAGGAGGATGGCGAACAGGGCACCAACCCCGGCGCCGCCGGATATCCCGAGTACGTAAGGATCAGCCAGTGGATTGCGCAGCAAGACCTGCATCAGGGCACCTGCCAGGGCCAGCAGTCCGCCACAGGCAAAACCAGCCAGGGCACGCGGCAAACGTAGCTGAAGTACGACATCGGCACTATTTGAATGGTGGCCGAGCAGGGCTGCGAAGACGTCAGCAGCCGGCACTGAAATAGTACCCACCATCAAGGCCATCCCCAGGCTGGCCAGTGCCAGAAGGCAGAGGCTGGCGATGATCAGGACAGCGCGACGGCGGGTGGGCATGCCGAGTTACTTGGGACTATAGCGAATGCCGATGAAGGCATTGGTGCCGGGCGTGGCGTAGTCAGCCACCAGTTCATAGTCACGGTCAAAGATGTTATTAATGCGGGCAAAAACCGACCAGTTTCCGCTAAAGTTGTAAGCACCGTAAACATTGGTTAGCGCATAACCGCCCAGTTTGCGTGTGTTGGCATCGGTATCGAAACGGCGGTCACTGGCCTGCAGTTCTACACGCCATTCCCAGGGGCCAAGGTGCTGGCCAACTGCCGCCGTGCCAAAATTGCTGGCGCGGCGTGCCAGCTGATGTTTGGTTTCGGTATCGCGCGGATCAAGGTAGTTGTAATTCGCGCTCAGATCGACGTTACCCACTTGTCCGTTGTAAGCCAGCGTGGCGCCCTCAAGGCGGGCCTTTCCGATATTGCTGGGGGTGTAGGCGTAAGAGCCGGGAGGCGTTTCAGTCCAGGAAATAAGGTTGTCTACCTGATTCAAATACCAGGTCAATGAAACGTGTTGGCGGCCTGCTTCATAATGAATGGTCGCTTCTCGATTACGCGAGGATTCCGGCAGCAGGTTGGGATTGCCATAGCTGCCGAAGGTCAGTGGGTAGTAAAGGTCGTTGAACGACGGTGCCTTGAAGGCGGTGCCATAGCTCATGTTGGCGCGCCAGGCCTGACTGATCTGGTAACCATAGGCAATGGCGCCGGTGGTCTTGTCGCTGAACTGTGAGTTTTTGTCATAGCGCAGATTGGTCTGCAGGCTGTGTGCCTCGTACCTGGTGCTCCAGCCGGCCAGAATGGAATCAATGGTGCGTTCTTCAACGTGGTAATTGCCGGTACCGCTTACGCGCTGATCCAGTCGCTCAAGGCCAAGGAGGAAGCTGCCGACGCCAGTTTTGATGTCATTTTGCCAAGTGTACTGATCTTGGTCGGTACGGAATAAATCGTGCCGGATACCATCGGCTGAATTCGATGAGTCATCGCTACCATGGCCATAGCGCAAGGTACTGGTCCAGTTGCTCGTAATGGCATTCTTCATATAGGTGTTGAAACTGGATACCGCGAGCTGATTCCGGTAATCCGCCTTGGCCGGACTCGGGTAGCTGCTGTCGAATTTGTTTTCGCCATCGCTGTAAAAGACACTGGCGCCAACTTCATGACCTTTGGCAAAACTGTAGGCCAGATTGCCGCTGATACTGCTATTGTCAAAACCGTCGCGATCCTGGTTGTAAGCACTATTCTTTTGGTTTTTGAGGCTGTTGAAGCCGCCGCTTTTGTAGGTGCTGGCGTTTAGTGCGTAGCGCCATCCGTTCTGGCTGCCGGAGAAGCCGCCGGTAGCGGTGTAAGTGTCATACGAGCCGGCGCCAACCTCGCCAGTGGCTTGAAATGGACCATCGCCCTGGCGGGTAAAGACTTGAATTACGCCGCCGATGGCATCGCTACCGTAGAGCGAAGATGCCGGGCCGCGAAGAATTTCGATACGCTCAATTTGACTGATCGGGATACGTGACCAGGATGACATCTGGCCCAAAGTGGCCGAACCAGTCCGCATGCCGTCGATCAGGACTACCGTATGGCCGCTGTTGGTTCCGCGCATAAAAATGCTGCCGGTAGCACCCTCGCTACCGTTGGTGGAAAACTCGAGGCCTGGCTGGCGCGCGAGCACTTCACCCAGACTTGAGTTGCCAGCTTTCTCCAGTTCATCACGGTCGACCACGGTGACATCTGAAAGTAATTCGGAACTACGCATTGCCTGGCGTGTGGCGGTGACCAAAATCGGGTCGAGTGCTGCCAGTTGCTGAGTTTCTGCCGAAACGGAGTAAATGGGCAGTAGCGACAGCAAGGCTGCCAACGGCTTCAAACGTGGATACATGATTTCCCCTTCCCGGCGGGCGTCCCCGCATGCCGGAATGACATTGAAAAGGAAATGCAAGGGGGAGGCAGGTTGCAAGAACCGGCACCACAGCCCCGTGGCACTTCCGCATTGTTGTCTCAGGCCGGTATCCGGGCTCGCAAGATCTTGACGTATCGCCTTCCCAGGTTTCCCCAGTGGCCTTGTGATACGCCCGCACTTGCTTACCGTTGCGGGGGCAGCAGCGGAGTGGTCAATTAAGACGCACCGCTTTCCCGTTTAACTGCGCTTGGCGAAGCCTTGCACAGCACCTGACACGGCGCGCATTCTACCTTGACTGTTGTTGCATCGCACCAGAAAACTACCCGTCACTTTCCATAAAGCACTTTGAGAATAGAGGCTTAGTCCTTGACCAAGCGGCATTTTTGCCTCTATAGTTCGCGCCATGCAAAGTGAACTTGAAGCGCTCGAAGCCAAGATTGAACAGGTAGTTGCCCTGATACACCAGTTGCGCGCCGAGAACGAAGTGCTGAAGAACCAGATGGCAGCGGCCGAGTCCGAGCGCCTGCATCTGCGTCAGACGATGACAGCCGCCCGCGAGCGTCTCGAAGGTCTGGTAGACAAATTGCCCGAGGATGCCTGAGATGATCGCCGAGCCTAACTTTCTCGACGTCAAGATCATGGGCCGCGAATACCGGGTGGCCTGTTCGCCGGAAGAGCGCGATAGCCTGGTGGCGGCCGTTGATCTGGTCGACAACAAAATGCGTGAAATTGCCCAGCGTACCAAGAGCACCATTGCCGAGCGCGTGGCGGTAATGGCAGCCCTTCATATCGCCCATGAACACCTCTCGGGTGCCTCTGTTGAGTCGCAAAAAGATCTTGCGGAAGTGGTTGATACTTCCGAAGCGAAGCGTATGATCAGTCACATGGGAGCACGGATTGACTCCGTGCTGGCGCCCCAGCAGCAACTGGATATTTGACCCGCTGTTGTTGTAGCGCTATCCGCCGATCGTCCCCTGCGGTGTTTGTTTAGACCATATATTCCTTGAACCAATGCTAATTGGCATCGGTTGCTGACCAGATAAACCGCTGTTGTGCGCACCCTTCGTCGGGCGTGCCTGATGCGGAAGGAAGGTAACCACTCTGGACCCAGGTTCAGGATGCCGGTCTGACGGCACTCGCGGGGGCTTTTTTTGCCCTGGAAGATGATGAAATTTCTCTTCGTTTTGGCCATATTTATTGGCCTGTCTGCCTGTTCCCCAATCAATTCAGTGCCCGACGAACCTTTGCTCGACCGCTATTGGCGTGTCCGCGAAGTCGATGGAAAGCTGCTCAGCGCCAGTGACAATCGCGCCGAAGCACACCTCGTTCTGGATACGGGAAACCGAGTTCATGGTTCGGATGGCTGCAATCGATTTAACGGCAGCTACGATACGACACAGGGTTTGCGTTTCGGGCGTATGGCCAGCACCATGATGGCCTGCATCCCGCCGATTGATCTGCTGGCGCGCGAATTTCTTATGGCACTCAACGCAACCGCCAGCTACCGGATACAGGGCAAGCAGATGGACTTGCTCGACGCCGAAGGGCGCATCCGGGTGCGTCTCGAAGCGACTTTCCTCAAATAATTCACACCATGCAATTCTGGTTAATGAAGTCCGAGCCGGACGAGGTTTCGATTGACGATCTCGCCGCTCGGCCCGGGCAGACCATTCCGTGGTTTGGGGTGCGAAATTACCAGGCAAGAAACTTTCTGCGTGATGCGATGCAGATTGGCGATCAGGCCTTTTTCTACCATTCGGGTTGCGCCATGCCGGGGATCGCCGGCATTTGTGAGGTTTGCTCGATGCCGTACCCCGATGAAACCCAGTTTGTTACCCCCCAAGGGGACTTCCTGCGGGGCGCGGTCAACCCCTATTTTGACCCCAAATCTTCACTGGATAAGCCGCGCTGGTGGCTACGTGATGTCCGACTGGTGCGCAAAACACTCTTTGTCTCATTGGCTGAACTGCGAACCCGGACAGAACTTGCTAACATGCGCCTCCTCGCTCGTGGCAATCGGCTGTCGATCACGCCGGTATCCGATGCCGAATGGGCTTTCATCACCCAAGAACTGATGGGGCAGTAATGACAATCTGGTGGCTGGCTTACCCCTTGCTGGGGATTTTTGGCGGTTTCGTCGCCGGACTGTTCGGCGTTGGTGGCGGTCTGACGCTGGTGCCCTTCATGTACATGTTGTTCGTCGCCCAGAATTTTCCGCCGGAGCATGTCATGCATTTGTCGCTCGGCACCTCGATGGCGACCATCGTCTTTACTTCGCTATCCAGCATGCGTGCGCATCATGCCCACGGCGCGGTGCGTTGGGATATCGTCAGACATCTGGCACCGGGCCTTGTACTCGGCACTTTCGGTGGTTCGCTGGTCGCTGGGCAGGTGCCGACCGGCCCGATGACGGCAATTTTCGTGGTGATCGTTTATTACGCGGCGCTGCAGATGATGCTTGATTTCAAGCCCAAGGCACACCGGCAGTTGCCAGGTCCGCTCGGGCTGTTCGCTGCGGGCGGGGCTATCGGCATGGTGTCCAGTCTGGTGGCGGCCGGGGGCGGTTTTCTGTCGATCCCCTTCATGCTGTTTTGCAACGTCGCCATTCATGCCGCAGTTGGCACTTCTTCGGCCCTCGGCTTTCCAATTGCCGTGGCCGGCGCCATCGGCTACATCGTTGCCGGCTGGCACGATGCCGGGTTGCCGGTCTATTCGCTGGGTTACATCTACCTGCCGGCTTTTGTCGGCATCGTGACGATGAGTGTGCTGGTCGCACCCGTCGGTGCCAAACTGGCGCACAAGCTACCGGTCAAGAAGCTGAAGCGGGCCTTTGGCGGCTTTCTCGCCCTGCTCGCCAGCAAGATGCTCTACAGCCTGATCGGCTGAACGGTTTACGCGCCGGCGTTGAAGTCGCGCAGGGTGGCGACCAGATCGGCGAAGCGTTCGCCCTGAACGGTGACGTGAGCGCGCAATTGCGCTGAAGCCAGATCGCTGTCGCCCTTGATGATCGCTTCGACAATCGCCTGATGTTCGTTGAACGACGTTGCCATCCGGTTGCGCACGCGCAGTTGCAAGCGGCGATAGGGACGCAGGCGGCGGTGCAGGGCGGTGGCCTGCTCGACCAGGAAGCTGTTGTGACTGGCTTCGTAGATGCGCTGGTGAAAAACCTCGTTCAGTTGATAGTACACATCCGGCGTATTGGCATCGCGGGCTGCTTCGCAGGCCCGGTGCGCTTCCTGAAGCGCTAGTTGCTCACTGGCGCTAATCCGCCGGGCGGCGAGACGGCCGCACATGGCTTCCAGTTCGGCCATCACCTCAAACATTTCACAGACCCGGTCGGCGCCGATTTCGGGCACGGTTGCGCCGCGGCGTGGGCGGATTTCGATCAATCCAATCGACGCCAGCTGAATCAGTGCTTCACGCACCGGGGTGCGCGAAACGCCGAAGGTCGAGGCCAGTTCCTGCTCGTCAAGTCGGGTGCCGGGCGGATAAGCGCCGGTGACGATACGCTCTTCGATCAGCTCTCCTAGGCGCTCGGACTGGCGTGCGGCAACGGGAATTTCAACTGGGCTGTTCATGATTGCTGCTCCGGCGCGTAGTAACAATTTCATTATACGAAATTAGTTGACCAGTATTCAATCTTTGTCTATCGTGTATACACAACGGTGATTAATGAATACATAAAAGCAGTGCTGCAGTCCTGAACCGAGGGTAAGCAAGCCAGTGAGGTTCACCGTATTTGTTACTTGTACACATATCTGGAGGAGTCATCATGAACGAAATTCGGCGCAATATCCTTAAAGGCCTGGCCGCTGCCCCCGCGTTGGCCCTTGCTCCCAATCTGCTGTGGGCGCAAACCGTCGGCGAACTCAAAATATCCCACCAGTTTCCCGGTGCTACCGCGACCGAGGGTGATTTCCGTGACCGCCTCTGCCGTCGCTTTAGCGCCGAGATTGGCAAGCGCACCAACGGCGCTCTGAAGGGCACGGTCTATCCGGGTTCTTCTCTGATGAAAACCAACGCCCAGTTCAGCTCGGTGCGCAAGGGCGCGCTGGACATGACGCTGGTCCCGCTGTCCTATGCCGGTGGCGAAGTGCCGGAAACCAATATCGGTCTGATGCCGGGCATCGTCACCAACTACGATCAGGCGGTGAGCTGGAAAAAGGCGGAGGTTGGCAAGGCGCTGGCCAATATTCTGGCCGACAAGGGTGTGTTGATCGTTAGCTGGATCTGGCAGGCTGGCGGTGTCGCCAGCCGGACGGTGCCGATCGTCAATCCAGAGGATGCCAAGGGTCTCAAGGTCCGTGGCGGCAGCCGAGAAATGGACATGGTGCTGAAGGCAGCCGGTTCGACGGTGCTGACCCTGCCGTCCAATGAAATTTACGCCGCGATGCAGACCGGGGCGCTCGATGCCGCAATGACCTCGTCCACCAGCCTGATTTCCTTCCGCCTCGAAGAAGTCGCCAAGGCGCTGACCACCGGCCGCGGCAAGACCTACTGGTTCATGTTCGAGCCGCTGCTGATCTCGCGTACCGTCTTCGAGAAACTGCCCAAGGCGCAGCAGGATGTGATCATGGCGGTCGGCGCCGAGATGGAAGCTTTTGCACTGGAAGGCGCCAAGGCCGACGATCAGCTGGTGGCAACGGTTTACCAGAAGGCCGGCGCCAAGGCATACGACCTGAATGACGCAGCCGTGAAGAAATGGCAGGCAATTGCCCGCGACACGGCCTGGAAGGACTTTTCGGCCAAGAACGAAAGCTGTGCCCGCATCATGAAACTGGCCGAGCAAACGCTATGAGCCACGGCTTTGAAATAGAGGGCGCCGTCAAGGTGCCCGAAATCCCGGAGGACGGGATTTTGGGGGGAATCAATCGCCTGATGCAGGGACTGCATACGGCGATCATGTTCCTGTCGTCCATCGCGCTGCTCACTGCTTCGCTGATTCTGTGCAGCAGCGTTTTCCTGCGCTATTTCCTGAAGATTCCGACCGACTGGCAGGATGAGATGTCGGTTTTCCTGCTCGTCGGTGCCACCTTCATGTGCGCTGGTTACGTGCAGTCGCAGCGTGGTCATATCGGCATCGAGGCCCTGGCCGGCCTGCTGTCGCCGCTGCTCAACAAGCTGCGCCTGCTTTTCTGCGATCTCGTTTCCTTGTTGTTCTGCAGTTTCTTTACCTGGAAATCGATGCTGCTGCTGCACGAAGCCTGGGTTGACGGTCAGACCACCTCATCCTCATGGGCGCCACCGCTGTGGATTCCCTACGGCTTCATGACCCTCGGCATGACCCTGTTGTCGCTGCAAATCCTGCTGCAACTGGTCGCCGGCCTCGTTCGCAAGGAGAAATAAGATGGCCGAATCCACTATTGGCATTCTTTACGGGCTGGGCACCCTGATCGTGATGTTCTCCGGCATCCCGATTGCTTTCGCCCTCGGCACCATTGCCGTGCTGTTCA
>ERZ724516.1263-NODE-1263-length-14958-cov-9.841173_pt1 | contig 14958 bp, 17 predicted proteins | sample MGYA00376049_ERZ724516 | MGnify/ENA primary metagenome ERZ724516 (study PRJEB28724, sample SAMN07190886) | activated sludge metagenome | isolation source: activated sludge of sewage treatment plant in Hong Hong | place: USA: Christiansburg, Virginia | collected... | reverse complement strand
AAGCCAAACCTCCTTAAGTCAGTAAGCTATTCAAATAACACTGCCTTAAACTTACCCAAATATATACGCAAACCAGCTGCAAACAAACAAATGGTAGGAGTAGATTTGTTTGTGCATTGGAATGGAACTAATCCGGATGAATTGGCTAAAAAATTAAAATCTATTGAAGAAAATAGAGTAAAACTTACCATGATTACCAACAGAGGTATAAAAGTGTGGCCAAATGGATTTCAAGAGACTTTCTGCACAGACCATTGGAGATGCCGCTTTAAATCCAGTGAAGGCAGTGAGTTTACAAAAGAGCATATCATTGGATTGTTAAATAAAGCAATAACACAGCATATAGACAGTATAAAAACAGAAAATCTGTATGAATTTGATGGCAAAGCAGCGTATTCATTGGGACAAGGACAATAATCTATAAAATAAATAAACAAATGAATATCCAAATTTTAGATGGCGAATTTAAGTCCAATGAAGCAATTGAGTTGATCACACAAATGATTCATATTAAAATAAAATATCACGAAAATAAAATAAGCTTAAGTCAACTTGAAGAAGATATCAAGGCAAGAGAGAATAAAATTAAAAGGCTTCAGAAAGATTTATATGAATTTAGGAACACAATTGATTCAACTACTAAGGTTGTTAAATTAAAAGCAATCATAAATATCGACTTAAAATGAATAAAGCAGAAATAATATCATACTCAACCTTCCTGATATTGACAATTTGCATCTTAATGACATTTCAAACTAAAAGTGTAATTACAAGCAAACTTATGGCATCATTGATCATAATATCAGGAACTTATACAATTCATTCTATTTCTAAAAAAAACTTAATAAGCAAAAATGAAGCTACAAAAATTTAAACTAATAAAGGGTGAATTTTTACCTAAAGACAGCAGGGAAATAATGCAGAATGTATTTTCCGGTAAAATCCAATTCCATAATATGAAAAATTTTAGTTCGCAAGAACGCTATGGTAAGGATGACAAAATTGCTGTAAAAAGAATTCCTCAACTGAAAAAAAGTTTGGGAAAAATTATTAAAATGATAGAAGCAGCAGAAAAGAACGGTGATCAACTTGAAATAAAATCAGAGGTAGTGATCCGTTTTGTTAAGCCAGTTAAAGATGTTTAATGGAAGAACTTTACTGGTGGCTACAATGCACGAAAAAGAGAAAGTAATTGCACCCATCTTTGAAAAAGAATTGGGGTTAAAATGTATAACCCCATTCAATTTCAATTCGGATGCATTGGGAACCTTTACGGGCGAAATTGAAAGAAAAGATGATGCCCTTAATACAGCAAGAAAGAAATGTTTCATAGCTATGGAATTAAACAATTGCGATATGGCGATATCAAGTGAGGGCTCATTTGGCCCTCACCCAGTTATGTATATTCACCCAGCGGATGATGAAATCTTGCTTTTTATAGACAAAAAGAATGATTTGGAGATTGTTGTTAGAGAATTAAGTGCGCAAACTAACTACAATGCGAGAGAAATAAAATCAGAAAAAGAGCTAAAGGAATTTGCAGATGCCGCAAAATTTCCTTCTCATGGTTTAATTATTAGAAAAGATAAAGAAAATTATAACAACATTAAAAAAGGTATAAGGGATTGGGAAACCTTGCTAAAGAACTATAATCATATCAGTAAAAAGGATGGAATAGCTTTTGTAGAAACAGATATGAGGGCAATGCATAATCCAACTCGAATGAAAGTAATAGAGAATATTACTATAAAATTAGTACATAAAATCAAATCTAAATGCCCTTCATGTCATACACCTGGTTTCGGAATAACCGCAACAAAAAAGGGTCTTCCCTGCGGGTTATGTCGTTTCCCAACATCTTCAGTGCTAGCCTATATATATACATGTCTGAAATGTAATTACCAAAATGTAAAAAATAATCCCAATTCAAAACAGTGTGAGGATCCAATGTTCTGTGATAGATGCAATCCATAATTAGCTTACATTTGGGCACTGGTTCAATATATAAAAGCATAAATAGAAGAACTAGATATTCTCTTATGATTAAATTGGATTTGAACTATTATATTAGTTTTGAAAAACTTACAATTAAATATGACCAACATAAATACGACAAAGCCATTAGAGCGATTTTGGAATTTAATTAGATTGGATAGATCAGATATTAGTTCCATTTACTTTTATGCCATATTAAATGGTTTAATGCAACTAAGCGTACCAATTGGAATTCAGTCTATCATTGGATTCGTTTTAGGTGCATCTATGGCTACATCAATATATGTATTAATTTTTTTGGTAGTGATGGGTGTATTTATAGTTGGTGTACTGCAAGTGAATCAGATGAAAATCATCGAAAGGATACAACAGAAAATCTTTACAAGATATGCATTCGAATTTGTAGATAAAATTCCAAAATTCGATCTCTATAAAACAGATAATTATTTTTTACCGGAAAAGGCAAATAGATTTTTTGATACTGTTAATTTACAAAAAGGATTTTCAAAACTACTATTAGACATACCTACTGCTCTCATTCAAATACTTTTTGGCTTAATATTACTGTCTTTTTATCACCCCTTATTTATCATTTTTGGAATCACTTTGGCATTATTGCTTTTTTTGATAGTATATTTTACAAGCAAAAATGGTTTAGAGACCAGTATTAATGAAAGCAATTACAAATATGAAGTCGTAGCATGGATGCAGGAGATATCAAAGTCGATAAAATCATTTAAACTTAATCAAGATACAGGTTTAAATTTTAAAAGTACAGATAAAATTTTAGTCAATTATCTAAAAACAAGAACCAAACATTTTAAATTTTTACTAGTACAATACAAGGCACTAATAGCTTTCAAGACACTTGTTACTGCATTCTTATTGCTATTGGGGGTATACCTACTAGTCGATCAACAATTAAATATTGGAGAATTTATAGCAGCTGAAATTGTTATTTTAAGTATTATCGCATCGGTAGAAATACTGATAAAAAATTTAGATTCGGTATTTGACGTTTTGACATCACTTGAAAAATTATCAAATGTAACTGAAGGTAATTCAGAAGAAAATGGTAAATTATTAATCAGTGAAAATAAGATTTCAATAGAGTTAGTCGATTTTAGCTTTACTTATCCAAACTCCAAACCAATTTTAAAAAATATTAATATCAAAATACCTCCCAATTCCACAGTTTGTATACTTGGTGAAGAAAATAGCGGAAAATCAACACTCCTAAATATTCTTAGCAGAAACTACTTGCATTTTACGGGAAATTTCTTGATTAACAATATTCCTGCAAATAATTATGATTTAGAATCATTCCGTAAAAAAACAGGAATTTATTTTAATGAATATGAAATTTTTTCAGGAACGGTGCTTGAGAATATCAATATGGGAAAAAGTCATATAACACCTGAAAGCATCATTGATATAGCAAAAGAATTGGGCTTTGAAAGCTTTCTCCAAAACTTAACCATGGGTTTTCAGACACCAATAGACGCAAATGGAAAGCGCTTGCCAAAGAATATTTCTCAAAAAATTATATTATTGCGGGCATTGGTACATCGACCTAATCTATTGATAATGGAGGAACCATGGCTAGGATTAAAAAAACAATTTCAACAAAAAATGATAGATTATTTGTTAAAAAAACCTTCAGATAATACAGTAATTGTCACTAGCAATGATCAAGCATTTGCAAGTAAATGTGATTATCGGTTTGAATTGAAAGATGGAAAACTAGAAAAATTACCTTAAAATGAAAGATAAAATAGAATTAGAAGCATTTGTAAATATCTATCAAGGCAACAAAAAAAGTAAAGTCAAATATTGGTTTTATGGAATAATGATATTTTTAATCGCCTTTTTATTTCTTCCATGGACACAAAACATCAAGGCCAATGGGGACATTACGACTTTGTATCAAGAACAACGACCTCAGGATATCAATTCTCCAATACCCGGTAAAATTGTAAAATGGTATGTAAAGGAGGGCGATTTTGTAAAGAAAGGTGATACAATTTTGCAAATATCTGAGGTTAAAGAAGATTATCTTGACCCAAATTTGGTAGGCAGAACACAGGAACAAGTAGAAGCTAAGAAAGGTGCCATTAATTATTATGAAGAAAAAGTAGTTACCACAGGATCACAAATCTCTGCTCTTAAGCAAGCAAGAGATTTGAAAATTGAACAACTTAATAACAAGATAGCTCAGCTTCAAAATAAACTAACCGCTGAAAGTGCAGAGCTTTCTGCTGCCGAAAATGAATTTGCGCTTGTCGAAGACCAATATATTCGTCAGCAAAAAATGTATAAAGAAGGGCTAGTCTCGCAAACACAGTTGCAGCAGCGTAATTTGTCTTTTCAAAACGCTCAGGCAAAAAAAATTATGCTGGAGAACAAAATAGCTCAGACTAAACAGGAATTTACAAATATCCGAATCGAAATAAACAGTATTCAGCAAGATTACACTGAAAAAATCAGCAAAGCTGAAGGCGAACGCTTTCAAAGTTATAGTCAAATAGCAACAGGACAGGGTGATGTAGCTAAACTTGAAAATCAAGTAACTAATTACACGATTAGAAATGGAATGTACATAATTACAGCTCCTCAAGATGGACAAATCGTGCAAGCTAAAAAGTCCGGGATCGGTGAAATACTTAAAGAAGGAGAGCAACTTATGGTGATTGTTCCTACAAAAATAAATTATGCGGTAGAAATGTACGTGAGGCCGATCGACTTGCCATTGATCAATATTGGAAATAAAGTGCGTTTTATGTTCGACGGTTTTCCTGCAATAGTATTTAGTGGATGGCCTGAAGGCAGTTATGGTACATTCGGTGGTAAAGTGGTAGCTTATGAAAACACTATAAGTTCCAACGGAAAATTCAGAGTATTAGTAGCCGAAGATACTACAGACCAAAAATGGCCAACTCAACTGAAAATAGGAAGCGGGGCCCAGGGAATTGCATTGATTAAAGATGTCCCTATCTGGTATGAATTGTGGCGCAATATCAATGGGTTCCCTCCGGATTATTATAGTACAATTGATGGTAAAAAAACTGAAAAAGAAAAGTAATGATTAACAAAATAATTATTTTAGTAATAATCTTATTTTTTGCAAAGCTAATTGTAGCTCAGGAAAGCCCAAAGACACTTAATGCCGAACAGGTTCTAAATGTTGTTCGAAGTTTTCATCCCGTCATCCGGCAATCGTATATCGGAGTAGAGAAATCAAAATCAGAAATTTTAAATGCCCGGGGCAACTTCGATCCTGTTTTCAGCAATTATTTGGGTAAAAAGACATTTGATGGTCAAAATTACTACAACGATATTTCACCGGAATTAAAGATTCCTATCTGGTATGGAGCAGATATTTATGCCGGACTGGAAGATCTTACCGGAGATCGACTAGATCCAAGCCAAAGTGAAGGACAGAGCAGCTTTGTGGGTATCAATATACCTTTAGTCAAGAATTTAGTTATTGACAAGCGAAGAGCATTTTTGAAGCAAGCCAAAATCTATAGTTCTATGGCAGAATTGGATCAAAATATTATGATAAATGATTTGTGCATGGATGCAATCAGTGCTTATTGGGCTTGGGTAAAAGCTTATGAAACTTATACTGTAGTGGCAAATAAGGTAAGGGTAAATGAAAAGCGATTGGAATTGATTAAAAAATGGATTGAAAATGGTGAACGCCCTGCAGTAGACAGTATTGAAGCCACCACTCAATTACAAAGTTTTCAGTACCGTAAAAACGAAAATTGGCTGGAATTCCAAAACGCGGGCCTATTACTTTCTGCATTCATGTGGACAAAAGAAAATAACCCTTATCAGCTTCCGGAAAGCGTCATTCCTGAAGGTAATTGGGAATTTGAAACCCTATTAACTAATTTTAATTTAGATTTGACGTTATTGCTTTCCGAAGCCCAACTAAATCATCCATATTTAAAAATTTACAACTATAAACTGGATGTTTTAGATATTGATAAAAAACTAAAATTTCAGGAGCTACTGCCAAAAGTAGATTTCCGTTATAACTTTTTAGCCAAAAGTTATTCAATTGACAAAACGATAACGGATGCCTCCCCTTTTCAAAACAACTATCAGTATATGCTCAAAGCAGAAATTCCATTATTTTTCTCGCAAGGAAGAGCCAATTATAAAATAGCAAAGCTAAAGATTGAAGAAACGAAACTGGAACAAAATCAAAAGGAGCTTGATATCCAATTGAAAATAAAAAGTTATTACAATGAATTCGTAACACTTAAAAATCAGGTGGATTTACAAAACAAATATGCTGAAAACTATCAAAAATTGGTTAGGGCAGAAGAAACACTTCTTGAAAATGGAGAAAGCACTTTATTTTTAATCAATAGCCGGGAAAATAAAGCACTTGAAGCTCAGGAAAAATTAATTGAAATTAAAACTAAATATTTTAAATCTATTTACGCTTTGCAATGGAGCGCTGGACTATTAAGATAAGAAGCTATTTGAATTCAAATTATATCAAAATCGTCATCTTTAAAGCCCCAAAATCTAATTTCTTATTGGATACAATAAGACGTATTGCTTGTAATCAATCACAAACTATATTCATTATCAATACTCTTTATCAAGAAAAAAATATCAGACTATAAATTAGTTCCTTACTAATTCATATCTATGTTGGTTTATTATCAATTGTTGATCTACAATTGATTAATCCTTATATTAGTGCTATCTATTGGATAAATGACTATAAAAATAAATCATTGGATAGCTATTTCACAACCTTCCTGGGATTAACAGGGACCTTTGTATTTGCGATCAGCGGAATTAGGCGCGCTTCCGGAAAACAAATCGACTGGTTTGGTGCATATTTGATCGGACTTGTTACTGCAACAGGAGGAGGCACTGTACGAGACTTATTATTGGGCGTCAATCCTTTCTGGATGATGGATAGTACCTACTTCCTGATCACAGGTATTGCTTTGCTCACTACTCTGGTCTTTAAAAATAAAATATTAAAATGGCAGAATACTATATTTCTGTTTGATACACTAGGTCTTGGCCTATTTACAATAGTAGGAATAACGAAAAGTGTCGAAATGGGCCTTCCTTTTTGGGTCTGCATAGCTATGGGGGCCATTACCGGCTCATTGGGTGGTGTAATCAGAGATGTATTATTAAATGAGGTGCCGCTATTACTTAGAAAAGATATTTATGCACTTGCTTGTATTGCAGGAGGAGTAGTCTATTTTATTTGTCTTCAATTTCATGTATTAGCAAATGTTACAGAGCTGATAGCCGCACTTACAGTCATATTTGTTAGGATAATTGCGCTAAAATACCATATTCACCTGCCTGTATTGAAATCTATCAAAGACAATACAGACAAAACATAAATGTGTAATAAAACGCCCGTTGTAGAAAACATGAATTAAGAGACCCAGCTCAGCATTTTATTATATTCATAAAAATCTTTAATTAAACCTCTGCATCATTGGTTTAATAAAATTCATGAGATTCCTGTCATCCTATGATATAAATCATCTTAATATATGAGCATTATCATAAAATAAAATTTTTATGGTCCTTAGATTTGGTCTTCTTTATGTGAATAGATTTTCTGATAATGTAAAACAGTTAGTGTACATGATTCAAGTTCAATAAATCACACGAAAGGAAGCCATTAGAATGAATATAAAAGCCAACCTCTTCTGTGTAACAAAAGTAACCGAATATCATCCAACATACATAGATCTTTGAGTTATAATATTAATAAAATAAAAAAAATTAAAATGAATAAAAATTTAGGAAGTACTGACAAAGCAATAAGAATATTGGTAGCTGTATTAATAGCTGGTTTATATTTTACAAATGTAATCTCTGGAACCGTTGCTATTGTCCTGTTGGCGCTTGCATTGGTTTTTGTGGTTACCAGTTTCATTAGTTTCTGCCCGTTATATTATCCTTTTGGAATTTCAACTAGGAAAAAGAATTCTTAAGAAATTAAATAAAAAACTTTTGTATCCAATCTTTTACAGCAACTGAAATACTTATATTTCAATAAATATTCTTTAAAATATTTAAAACAAATTAAATATGGAACATTATTATAATGTTGATATCACTTGGAATACTGACAGAAAAGGCGTCATGTGTTCTCCTGAATTAAATAAAGACTCAGGTAGTTGCATAGAAGTGGCCACACCACCGGAATTTCCAAAAGGAATACCAGGAATTTGGTCCCCGGAGCATTTATTCACAGCTGCTGTTAGCAGTTGTTTAATGACAACATTTTTAGCTATTGCTGAAAATTCAGGATTGACATTTACAAACTTTGCATGTAAATCAAAGGGCAAACTAGAACAAGTGGAAGGAAAGTATTTGATGACTGAAATCACACTCGAGCCGGTTGTCACGATTACTGATGAGAAAGACAGACAAAAAGCTGAACGAGTGCTACAAAAATCTGAGAGTGCTTGCTTGATATCCAATTCTATCAAGTCAAAAATCGTAATGGTAACAACAATTAACCTTGCATAAACTTTAATTATGTGCAGGTGCCGATGATAAAGGACAAAGAAATGAATACCAAAATAACTCAAAAAAAGTCTTTGAACTGGTAAGAGTTAAAGTATAATAACAAAAAAAGAGTTTTGCAATGCAAAACTCTTTTTTATTATATAAGGACAAAAGCGTTTTATAAGAAACGCAAATATTTAGTTGATCAATATTCCGCCGTATTTTACCGAGCTGAATGTTGGTATAACTATATTTATTTTTTTCCTGAGAAAGCTCTGAGCATCCAGGTATTTTTCTCTTTAAATTGCATAAATCTGTTGACCATATCGTTAGTACCATCATCGCCTGCTTTGTCAGCAGCTTCCATTATATCTCGTTCCATTTCGATAAGGTCAGACATATCGTTAAGAATAGCATCAACCATTTTTATATCAGTCATTCCGATAGTGTCCACTTCTTTAATAGCTGATTCTTTGATATAATCAGAAAATCTACTAAGTGGAGACTTACCCAGTGTCAAAATTCTTTCAGCGATCTCATCAATCGTTAATTGAGCATTGTGATACAATTCTTCAAACTTTACATGTAAAGTAAAGAAATTTTGACCTTTGACATTCCAATGTACTCCTCTTAATTTTTGATAGTGTACATGATAATTTGCAAGGTAATCGTTCAACATATCCACAACCGATTTTACTGCTTTTTCGCTCAAGCTGATCTCTTTAGCATCCATCTAAAATATTTTTTTGGTTATTAAATTATTTCTACATCATTAAGATGTCTATAGATAATAAAGGAATTAATTTCCTTTTTAGTTTCCTATTCATTGTGAATAGAATCTAAATAGATAGTTTTTTGTGATAAAATTTTTGAATATTAAAAATCAAATACCTCAGAGTAATGACTATATAATCTGGCTTTTATTTCATCCATATTTAACTTTTGCCCTGTCAATCGAGATAAAGAGGTGATAGATTTATCCTCATCCTGTATCCCACAGGCTATAATATTATCAAAGTAATTCAACTGTGGATCTATGTTGAAAGCGAATCCATGCATACTAATCCATCGGCTTAGGTGAACTCCAATCGCGCATATTTTGACCCAACCGCCATCATCGCCTTTGACCCACACTCCTGTATACTCCTTAATGCGCTCACCTTTTATTCCATAATCATTTAATAAACGGATGACGCCTTCTTCAATATTTCTAACAAAAACATGGACATCCGGCTTAAAACAATCAAGATCAAAAAGGAAATAACCAACGATTTGTCCAGGCCCATGATAGGTAATGTCCCCTCCCCGATTGGTTTTAAAGTATTCTGCATCTACAGCACTTAAACCTGCTTCATCAAGTTTCAGGTGATCGGCTTTTCCACTCTTACCAAGCGTGTAGACGTGTGGATGTTCGCAGAAAACTAACTTATTCACCTGATGCAACTTAAGTTCTGATAGATCATCTCGATAGATTTTCTTAAGATCGACCATTAGGCTGTGTTCAGATATTTGCTTCTCCCAGGCCTCTTTATAAGATATCGTCCCCCAATCTTCAAAGACTACTTTCGCCTTCAATTCTAAATTATGATTATGTTCAGTCACAGATATTTAAATTTAATTCTGACAGCTTTTCTTAATGTATTTTACCTTTAAGAGATTCAAAGCATTTGGCCTATAATCTTTAATGTTTTTTGAAGTAAAATTACTGATGGCATCATAATACATTAAAATCACCGGACTTTCTTCCAATAATATCTTTTCCATTTGATGATATAAAGAATATCGCTCTTTTTCGTCTATACAAACTAAAGATTTTTTATAAAGTTGATCATAATCAGCATTTTTAAAATGTGTATAATTTGGTGGCGCAGGATTACCCCCATAAAACACAGTCAAATAATTTTCAGCATCAGGATAATCTGCCAGCCAGCTTCCGCGGAAAAATAAAGCTTGACCATTGCGCATCATTTCACGAACTGTTGCAGATTCTGCCAGTTCTATATTACATTTGATGCCCAGTTGTTCCCATTGCTTAGTAATATATAGACAGTGGTCAGAATAGTCCTTTGCTGTAAAAAGATTTAATACAGGTCTATCTTCCACTTTCAACTTATAAAAACCGGACTTGACCAACAAATCCTTGGCTTTGTTAATATCGTAGTAATAGCCCTGTACTTTTTCATCATCAAAGGATGGCAAGCCATATGGTGGAAATGAAGAAGTAGCAGGGCTGCCTATTCCCCTCTTTATAGTGGCCAATAATCCTTTCCTGTCGAATCCATAGTTTAAAGCCTGCCTGAAATACTTGTTCAGTAAAGGACTTTTCGGATCATTGAATTCAAGATTGACACCCAGATACTCAGTATTGAGGTAAGGGGATTTGTAACAAAGTATCTTGTCTGCATATCTTTCTCTCAATTCGCCATTTCTCGTCAGCAACTCATTAGCCATAGAAGGATCAAAGCCACTCATAAAGTCAAGATTGCCCTCAAGTAATTGCAGAAAAGCGGTTTTCTTGTCTCCGATGAAGCTAATCCTAACGATGTCCACAAAAGGCAACTGTTGGCCGTCCAGTTTCTCAAAGTAGTTTGGATTCTTATCAAGGATCATCGTTTGACCTTCTACCCATTTTTTCAGCTGAAAGGGTCCTGTGCCGACAGGATGTTCTCTGAATAGTTTCCCATATTTCTCAACAGCTTCATGGGGAACAATAGAGCAATACTGCATTGACATCAGTTGCAGAAAAGGCATGAAGGGAGTCTTTAGTCTGATCTCAACAGTACTATCATTTATTGCTACAAAGGGCTGTACAGAATCTATTCTGTCGCTGAATATCCAACTTCCCGGGCTAGCCACCTTTTCATCAATGATACGGTTCAAACTATAGACCACATCTGATGCATTAATGCTCCTGCCTTTTCCGCCCTCAAAACATGGATCATCCTGGAAATAAATTCTAGTATTCAGAATAAACTGATATTTCTTGCCTTCAACATCAATGGACCAGGACTTTGCCAGGCATGGTTGTAGATGAAGGCTATCATCTAATTGAACCAACGTATTGTAGATGTGATCTATTACCCATATGTTAGATTGATTGCGAGCGAATGCAGGGTCAAGAGAGGTAATAGTATTGGGTTGGTTGTATCTGAAGACACACTTGCCAATAGAAGAATTGTCCTTTGAGCATGCAGAAATACCACAAATAATAATACAAAGCACAATAATCTTGTTCATACAGCAATAATACAAATTCCAATTTGGAAATCTAACCTCAAATGTCAAACTTCCAAAATATTTTGCCGAAAAATAGTTACCTTTGCAGTCCGAAATAAAGGTAATTTCTGCTTAGAATACAGTGATATCAATGTTTTAAAGCCATTTAACTAAATGAACAGTATACAATATTTAGGCCATTCATGCTTCCTCCTCACATTGGGAGGTAAACATATAGTTGTAGATCCTTTTATCCGTTCAAATGCCTTAACGGAAGGATTGATAGAAGTGGATGAAATAAAGGCTGATTTTGTATTGTTGACTCATGGTCATAGCGATCATGTAGAAGATGCAGAAGAGTTATCCCTTAGGAATGGAGCACCAATAATTGCAAACTTTGAAGTAGCAGCTTGGTTTGAAGACAAAGGATGCCAAACTCACGGTATGAATTTAGGTGGTCATAAGGATTTTGGCTTCGGAGATGTTAGGTTGGTCACAGCTGTGCATTCAAGTACTATGCCTGACGGTAGTGATGGTGGCAATCCAGGAGGATTTCTAATAAAAAGTGGTCCTGACACCATTTATATTTCCGGAGATACAGCACTAACTAAAGAAATGGAGTTGATCCCTGCATTTTTTGGTAAGCCAACGATTTCAATATTTCCGGTTGGAGGTTTTTTTACGATGGACTATAAAGATGCACTTAATGCAGCCGATTTAGTTCAGTGCGGACTTGTTGTTGGTTGTCATTTTAATACCTTCCCTCCTATTTCAATCCACAAAGAGGAAGCTGTACAATATTTCTCAGATCATGGTAAAACTTTAATATTGCCTGAGATCAATCAAATAATTAACTTGTAATCAATGGGTAAGGTAATTGCAATAGCAAACCAAAAGGGAGGTGTAGGAAAAACTACGCTAGCTATCAATCTGGGTGCATGCCTGGCATTGATGGAATACAAGGTCCTAGTCATTGATGCTGATCCCCAGGCTAATACCACTTCAGGAACTGGAATTGAAAAAGAACAAATCGTTCATACAATATATGATTGTTTTTTGAACGAGACTCCTGCGGCAGATGCAATAGTAGTTTCTGCAACACCAAATCTCTCAATATTACCTTCTGATATCAACCTTGTCGGTGCTGAACTTGAACTGGTTAGTAAGTTTAAGCGTGAATTTATAATGAAGGAATTCATAGAGCCAATTAAAGATCAGTACGATTTTATCTTCATAGATTGTTTACCTTCCTTAGGAATTATTACTGTCAATTCGCTGACTGCAGCTGACAGTGTTATTATTCCTGTTCAGGCAGAGATCTTTTCGCTTGAAGGACTAGGAAAATTAAAAAATACGATCAATCTGGTAAAGAAACAATTAAATCCCGAGTTAATCATAGAAGGTATTGTGCTTACGATGTATGACAAACGATTGAGACTTGCTAATTTGGTCATTGAAGAGGTTAAGGAACATTCAAAAGACCGTGTTTTCGACACTATTGTGCATAGAAATTCAAGGATCAGCGAGGCTCCGTCTGCACATCAACCTGTCATCATGTATGATGCAGGGAGCAAAGGAACAATCAACTTCATCAACCTTGCCCACGAATTTTTAAGTTATCAGAACATTACTAAGCCGGATCTGGCACTGAAGTAAATTATTATTCATCTACTCAGCAAAACAATTAATTTGAAAAAGAAAGAATTAGGAAGAGGTATCAGAGCCTTACTAAATAACATGGAATCGGAGGATGAAACGCCAACATTGGATACCGTGAAAGAACTCTCGGGCGGAATAGCAATCATAGCACTTTCAGAAATTGAACCTAATCCAACCCAACCTAGAACAAGGTTTAGTGATGCGCAACTTAAAGAGCTCGCTCAGAGTATAACTAGCTTTGGAATTATTCAGCCGCTGACACTAAGAAAAATTGGAAGAGATAAATTTCAAATTATTGCTGGTGAAAGGAGGTTTAAAGCAGCTCAATTAGCAGGGCTTAAAGAAGTCCCAGCCTATGTTCGTTTGGCAAATGACCAGGAATTGTTTGAAATGGCACTTGTGGAGAATATACAACGGGAAGATCTTAATGCCATTGAGATCGCTATTAGTTATAAAAGATTGATGGAAGAAACAAACCTTACTCAAGATGTACTTTCTGAAAGAATTGGCAAGGATCGAAGCACAATAGCTAATTATGTCCGCCTTTTAAAGTTGTTACCAGATATCCAAAATGCTGTAAAAGAAAAACAAATATCCATGGGTCATGCAAGAGCCCTTGCAGGCATCGATGATATTGCTCTGCAGTTGGCGTTCTATAAACAAGCAGTGAGTAATCGATGGTCTGTAAGGCAATTGGAAAATAATATACGCGAGCATTTCAATAAGAAGACCGGGCAAAAATCAACTACAAAAGTTGAAAAGGATCCAATCATTGAAAGTTTAAAGGAAAAGCTCAAGATGCAATATGGCTTAAAAGTTCAAATCGATAGGAATGAGAAAGGTCAGGGTTTTGTAAAAATTTCATTTAACTCAAACGATGAATTAAATCAAATTCTGGACGTTATAGATAAATAACTGCGGACCATGTATTCTTTTTTTCTTTATAAATCCTATATTATAATTTTATTTCTTGTCTGCATTTCAATTTTGGGCAAAGCGCAGATAAGTGATTCGCTATTAATTAAAGGAGATAGAGGTACGAAGGAAATATCCACCACTGATACGATAATAGCATCCAGTAATTTAGGTGTAGACCTTAGAACTCCCCGCACAGCTATGTTAAGATCCGTAATGTTACCCGGATTAGGACAATTCTACAATAAGCAATATTGGAAAATACCGGTGGTATATGGAGCATTGGGGGCACTTTTCCTTGCAGCCCAATCAAATAGCCGTAACTATAGAGAATTTAGGGATGCTTATGTATTGGAAGTACAAGGCTTGCCTAATAAGTATTCCGGAGCAAATATTGCTTCTTTAAAACAGTATAGAGATGACTACCGGAAGAATATGGAGCTTAGCTACATTGCCATGGTAGGTATTTATGGGCTTAATGTTTTAGACGCATTTGTCAGCGCTCATCTAAAGTCGTTTGACATCAGTGAAGATATTGGAATGATCATTAAACCTAAATTTGAAAATATTGATCTAGGTTATTCAAATATACCTTCTGCCGGTATTTCGATAAATATAATGCTACATTAGTCCTAGCAACTTAATGTACTTCATGAT
>ERZ724516.1262-NODE-1262-length-14976-cov-5.759534_pt1 | contig 14976 bp, 13 predicted proteins | sample MGYA00376049_ERZ724516 | MGnify/ENA primary metagenome ERZ724516 (study PRJEB28724, sample SAMN07190886) | activated sludge metagenome | isolation source: activated sludge of sewage treatment plant in Hong Hong | place: USA: Christiansburg, Virginia | collected... | reverse complement strand
TGTGCTCGTGAGGCGTCTGGAAACTACTTCCAGCCTTGTTGGCCCCGAGCCACTTGTGTGGCGAGTCTCTCAACCCACCACTTTTGTACGTGGCGCCTTGCAGCATTCCACCCACTCAGAGGGCTAACGCCCTCCAATCCTTTACGAAGCAACAGCAGGTGCTGCTTCGGCCGCTGGCTTCGAAGAGCCAGGCTTTTTCTTGCCTGGGGCGATCATCATGATCATCTGACGCCCTTCCAGCTTGGGGAACTGCTCCACCACTATCAAATCCACCAGATCGGTACGAATACGGTTCAACAGCGCCATACCAATTTCTTGGTGCGTGATTTCACGCCCCCGAAAACGCAAAGTGATCTTGCACTTGTCACCATCGGCCAAGAAACGCTTGATATTGCGCATCTTGATGTTGTAGTCGCCGTCATCGGTACCAGGGCGGAATTTGATTTCCTTGATTTCGATAACCGTCTGTTTCGACTTCGCTTCAGCCGCCTTCTTTTGCTCTTGGTATTTGAACTTTCCATAGTCCATCAACCGGCAAACCGGCGGGATTGCTGTCGCAGCAATCTCGACCAAATCAACATCCAACTCGCCTGCCATGCGCAGAGCCTCAGAAATGCTAACAACGCCCAAAGGCTCGTTTTCTTGCCCTGAGAGGCGAACTTCCGGGGCCATGATTTCCCGGTTGAGGCGGTGTTTGCGTTCTTCGCGGTGACGACGGTCACGAAATTCAGTAGCGATGGCTCAATCCTTCACAATATCTTTGCTACAAAAAAAGTAGCTACAGCCGCACAATCCACGCGGACAAACCAACTAATTAGCCGACTTGTTGGCAATGTCACCCAGGATTTTTTGCACAAAGGCATCAAGGGGCATTGCTCCGAGGTCTTGACCACCCCGGGCGCGCACTGCAACAGCGCCTGCTGCCATCTCTTTGTCGCCAACGACGACCAGATACGGCAGTTTCTGCATTGAATGCTCGCGTATTTTATACGTAATCTTCTCGTTGCGAAGGTCCAAATTGACTCTAAGCCCTTGATTTTGCAGCGTTTTAGCCACGGAGCGGGCATATTCTGCCTGCGCGTCCGTAATATTGAGCACTGCCACTTGGACCGGCGCCAACCACGCGGGCAGAGCGCCTGCGCTCTCTTCGATCAAGATTCCGATGAAACGCTCCAGACTGCCTACGATGGCGCGGTGCAGCATGACCGGGCGGTGACGCGCACCATCTTCCCCCACGTATTCGGCATCCAAACGTTCTGGCATAGAGAAATCGACCTGAATCGTGCCGCATTGCCACTGGCGGCCAATTGCGTCTTTCAACGTATATTCGATCTTGGGGCCGTAGAAAGCACCCTCGCCCGGGGAAAGCTCATATTCACAGCCGGACGCCTTCAGGCTTTCAATCAAGGCCGCTTCAGCCTTGTCCCAGCTTTCATCCGATCCAATGCGCTTTTCGGGACGTGTAGCCACCTTGTAGATGATGTTTTTGAAGCCAAAGTCGGCATAGACCTTTTGCAACAGAGCCGTGTAATCCACGCACTCCTTCAAAATCTGGTCTTCGGTACAGAAGATGTGGCCATCGTCCTGCGTGAAGCCGCGCACGCGCATGATGCCGTGCAGGCCGCCCGAAGGCTCGTTGCGGTGGCAGTTGCCAAATTCACCATAGCGCAGTGGCAGGTCGCGGTAGCTCTTGATGCCCTGCTTGAAGATCAGGATGTGGCCCGGGCAGTTCATCGGTTTCAAAGCGTATTCACGTTTTTCCGACTCCGTGATAAACATGTTTTCACGGTATTTGTCCCAGTGGCCGGTCTTTTCCCACAAACTCTTGTCAATGATCTGCGGGCCTTTGACTTCCAGATAACCGTTGTCCTGGTAGACCTTGCGCATGTATTGTTCCACGCCCTGCCACAGCGTCCATCCTTTGGGATGCCAGAACACCAGACCAGGTGCATGTTCATCGATATGGAACAAATCCAACTCGCGGCCCAGCTTGCGGTGGTCGCGCTTTTCGGCTTCTTCCAGCATCGTCAAATGCTGCTGCAGCTCGTCCTTGGTGGCCCAGGCCGTACCGTAGATACGTTGCAACATCTCGTTTTTGTGGTCGCCGCGCCAGTAGGCGCCAGCCAGCTTCATCAACTTGAAGTGCTTGAGCTTGCCAGTGCTGGGCACGTGGGGGCCACGGCATAGGTCCTCGAACTTGCCTTCGCGATACAGCGAAACATCCTGGTCTGCCGGAATGCCGCCGATGATTTCCGCTTTGTAGTGCTCACCCAGGCTTTTGAAATACGACACGGCTTCGTCGCGTGGCAGGACGCGACGTGTGACCGGCTCATCCATGGCCGCCAGTGTCGACATCTTCTTCTCGATGGCGATTAGGTCTTCAGGTGTGAAGGGACGCTTATACGAGAAGTCGTAAAAGAAGCCATGCTCAATGACCGGGCCAATGGTGACCTGTGCATCCGGGAACAATTCCTTGACCGCATAGGCCAACAAGTGGGCAGTGGAGTGGCGGATGACTTCCAGGCCATCGGCGTCTTTGGCCGTGATGATGGAAAGCGCGCTGTTGGCCGTCATCCGGAAACTGGTGTCCACCACTTTTCCATCGACCTTACCGGCCAGCGCAGCCTTGGCCAGTCCGGCGCCAATGGACAATGCGACTTCGGCCACGGTGACGGGACCAGGAAATTCACGTTGAGAACCGTCGGGGAGCGTAATTTGAATCATGGTGCGTACCGAAAAAGAGGTGTTGAGAAAAGCAAAAAGCGCGGAACTGTCCGCGCTTTACTATGAATTTGGTAGCTAGCTGCGCACAAGGCGCGCGGACCACGGCCTTATTCGCTTGAAGAAGTCGCCGGTGTAGTTCGCGGTGTCATAACCAGATTGCCTTTCTCGCTCTTATACAAAAGTTAGTAGAAGGATTTTAACCCACAGTTATTCAGCCAAAGGCCACCAGCCCAATACGTCGTATAGGCCTTTGCCGACATGACTCCGGATCAGCACAAACTCCAGCGCTCTCCAGCGCACCGGATCGATGGAGTGTTCCGGGACAACATGCCTGTCATACACCAGCGTCATGTGTGGCGTGAAGCTGCGGCTTACGCGCAAGCCCTGACTTCGCATGGATTCGCCAAGTTGTTCGCGAAAGGCAGTGAGCTGACGTGTTTCCTCACGACCCGACAGTACATAGGTGCCTGCACTCGGGTAGCTCAGCGCAATGTCAAACACCACATCAAACGCATCGAAGGCAAGCGCATCACCGGCTCGGACGGCTGCATCCACCAAGTCTTGTGGCAACTCTGTGAAATTGCCCAAGTCGTGACACGTGACATGCAGGCGGTGCGGCGGTAGGGCCTTACCGGTGAGTCCATGCGCTCGTGCCAAGGCGTCTCCGACCTTGGCAATTTCCGCGGCATCTGATGGAGATGGAAAGATTGAAAAAAAGAGCGAGTACGGTTCGCGTGCGCCTTTCAGTTTGTGCTTGGCTACAGGGGCACGCACGGGCGAATCTCCAAAACCGGGAAAGGAAAACTGTTCGGCCATTTGCACTCCTGTAATTGAGGTAACACCGGTCCGCTCACCCTCTGTCGTGAGGCTGGCAAGCTCTTTCAGGAATATCCGCGCATGCTCTTTCATTCCAGCAGACACCGATTCCCATACCCGTGAAGGGAAATCAGTGGGTAGCTGGCGTTGAACTCTTTCAAGGGTATGTTCGACACCTTCTACCATGCCGACCATCAGACTCCAAACTCCGTCGGCACCACTGGCGGCAGCCAAGCTCTTCCAATGACGAACTCTTATGTCTTTCAAGCGGTAGTGAACATTCTTTGCATGCAAGCCCATCGCTAGCTTTGCTTCCTGGTAAGCAATCTTGTTGGCGCCGCTCCCTATGACTGGCCAGGCCGACAAGACGTCGTAGAGTGGCGTGAGTTGGTATCCGCCCCCTCGATGGAGCGCTACAGAGAAGTTCTTCGCATGTCCGTCGGTCGCTGCCAGCAGCCAAAAGGCCAACTGAGCTCGAACAAAACTGGCCCGATCCCAGGCAGCATTCGCGCTACCGTTCAAAATTTCCAGGACTTTGCGCATCCCTGGACCACCATCTGCTTCGTATTTTTCGCTCGGATGCAGGCCAGCTACCTGGCACATGTCTTCCTGAGGCAACCGCGCAATCCACACGTCCTTTGTAGGAGTAAATTCGGAGCTCGCTTGAGCACCGTCCGAAATCCCTTGCCAGCGTCGGTCAAACCTCTCAACGACAAGCACCTGCTGGTCCTCAAAGTAGGCCATTTCCGTATTCGCCACGATGAAGCCCATTTCTCGTAGGAGCTTTGCACACAACCACTCATTGGGTACGGAGGTGCGCATGTCGAGATAACCGTTTGCCACCCGCCCCAGCGGCAATTTGAGGATGTGCGTAGTTGGAGTGGCCAACTGCGGGAGATACCACTTTCCCCCATAGCGCAATAAAGCGGTTTTTTCTTGGGCGCCAGCAATGGAAATGCGGAAGTCCGCATAGCCCCGGACGCGTTGTCCCAATACCTCGCCAACGGCGGCAGCGCGCAGCTCTTGGGCTACTTGCGCTTCCGTCATAACTTCGCTAGTGATCCGGTCCCACTCTTCCGGGGTTGCATCAACAGGCAGTAGCTGCACCGCACCAACACAATCGCGCCCTATTGCATGTAGCAGCTCAAATGCGTCCTGGGATTTAGTTTTGTATCTGGTGCTGATGCGTTTGCGAATGTCCTCGCTCTCAGGCAGCAAGTTCTCGAAATAGTTGCTAACCACAGGGCCACGGTGTACCGCGTTGCCCGCCCTAAATGGAATAGCCAATGACAGTGGCCTAGACTCTTCCCAGTCAATCCAGCTCTGGTCATATCGAAATTCAGGAACCCTGCTGCGCGAGTACTCCCAAACTCCCACAAAAACACCATTCATCCATACGTTCAGAGCATCTGCCACAGCTCACCACTTCCCTTTGCCGCTTTTCAATGCATTCGCGGCAGAAACCCGAGCGATGGTTGTGAGCGAGCGCTGAGCTTTTGTCTTCCTGGCAGAACCAGCTTTGGCGTGACTTACAAAAGACTCTTCACCTTGCTTTTGAGTTATCGCGCTCATATCGAGAATGACTTGCGCATTAAGCATGCCTAAAATCTTTAGCAGGGTCTGTACGCTGATGCTCAGTGGGTTCTTTTCAATTTTGGATAGACGTGGTTGACCAATCTCCAGCTTATCCGCGAGCTGCTTTTGCGTAAGACCTTCCGCTTCTCGCAGCGCCACAAGATGCGCCGAAAGCTGATCGGGCGTTTGGATTTTGAATTCCATGCATCCAATATATTCCAAAAAAAGAATAATTTCAATATATTCTTTTTTTGGAATAATTGATATTCATTCCTTATTTGGAATGACTTCTGCAACTTGCACCCATGATCCCCCTTGCGTGGTACATCAGCGATACCTAAAGCTCGGCAACAAAAAAGCCGGGCCTCGACAAAGGGGTCCGGCTTTCTATTATTGAAGAACCGTGCTTAGTGGAACTGCTCTTCTTCGGTAGAACCGGTCAGCGCCGTCACGCTGGACTTGCCGCCCTGGATCACGGTGGTCACTTCGTCGAAGTAACCGGTGCCCACTTCCTGCTGATGCGACACGAAGCTGTAACCGCGCTCGCGGGCTGCGAATTCGGGCTCTTGCACCTTCTCGACATAGGCGGTCATTCCGCGTGCAACGTAGTCTTGTGCCAAGTCGAACATGTGATACCACATATTGTGGATACCAGCCAGCGTGATGAACTGGTACTTGTAACCCATGGCGCCCAGTTCCTTCTGGAACTTGGCAATGGTGGCGTCGTCCAGGTTCTTCTTCCAGTTGAAGGAAGGCGAGCAGTTGTAGGCCAGCATCTTGCCGGGGTGTTTGGCGTGCACAGCATCGGCAAACTTCTTGGCAAATTCCAGGTCAGGCGTACCGGTTTCGCACCACACCAGATCGGCGTACTCAGCGTAGGCCACTGCACGGCTGATGGCTTGGTCCAGACCCTTCTTGGTCTTGTAGAAGCCTTCGGCGGTGCGCTCACCGGTCAGGAATGGCTTGTCGTTGGCATCGTAGTCGCTGGTCAACAGGTCAGCAGCTTCGGCATCGGTACGGGCAATCACCAAGGTTGGTACGCCGTACACGTCGGCAGCCATACGGGCCGCGATCAGCTTTTGGCAGGCTTCGGTGGTAGGCACCAACACCTTGCCACCCATGTGACCGCACTTCTTCACTGAAGCCAATTGGTCTTCAAAGTGCACGCCACCGGCACCAGCGCGGATCATGGCCTTCATCAGTTCGTAGGCGTTCAACACGCCACCGAAACCGGCTTCCGCGTCAGCAACGATGGGCGCGTGGTAATCGATATAACCCTTGTCGCCAGGGCCAACACCCTTGGACCACTGGATTTCGTCAGCGCGGCTGAACGAATTGTTGATGCGCTCGACAACCTTTGGCACCGAGTCCACGGGATACAGCGACTGGTCGGGGTACATGGCGGAATACTCGTTGTTGTCTGCAGCGACTTGCCAGCCAGACAAGTAGATGGCTTTGACGCCAGCTTTGACCTGTTGCATGGCCTGTCCGCCAGTCAGTGCACCCAGGCAGTTAACGTAAGGCGTGTTGTTGACCAGATCCCACAGCTTTTCAGCACCACGGCGGGCCAAGGTGTACTCGACCTGGAAAGAGCCGCGCAGGCGCACCACGTCAGCGGCTGTGTACCCGCGCTTAATGCCTTTCCAGCGGGGGTTGGTCGCCCAGTCTTTTTCAAGGGCTGCGATTTGCTGTTCACGGGTCTGAGTAGTCATGGAATCACTCCGTAGTTAATGAAACGGTGCCTGAACGGGTGAGGTGTTGCAGGCTACGGGTTTATTCTAGTCTTGTATAAGACTTGTGGCGCATCTTATGTCTTATATAAGACATCTTTTTTGCAAATATTTCACTCGAAAATGCAGATAAATCCACATTATGAAATACAAAAAATCATCATGAAAAATGATGGCAAAAAGGTCGCTCAAGCGCGCTCAGGCATCCCGATAAGCCGCAGCCATTTCCTGCGCACGACGCCTTTCCGCGCGGGACATCCACACGCTGGCAACCAAAACGCCCACACTGACCACGGCCACGGTCAGGGTCGCAACCGTGTTGACACTGGGGCTGAGTCCCAAACGTGCGCGACTGAAGATGGTGATGGGCATGGTGGTTGACCCTGGCCCTGACAGGAACGCAGATAACACCACGTCGTCCAGCGACAGCGTGAAGGTCAGTAACCATGCTGATCCAACGGCCTGGGCTATAAGTGGCAAGGTCACGAGGAAAAACACCTGCAGAGGGCGGCAGCCTAGGTCCTGCGCCGCTTCCTCCAACTGCGGGCTCAGCTCTTGCAGGCGAGACTGCACAACCACCGTGGCATAGGCCATGCCCAACAAGGTATGACCCAGCCAGATGGTGACAAGCCCACGCTCAGGGAAACCAAACAAGCGTTGCACTGAGACCAACATCAACAGCAGCGACAGGCCAATAATCACCTCCGGCATCACCAGCGGTGAACTCACCATGCCAGCAAACAACGTCCGGCCCGGGAAACGCTTGAAACGGTGCAAGGACAACGCCGCCAGCGTGCCCAAGACCACCGAAGAACACGCGGTTAGAAAGGCAATTTGCAGCGACAGCACAAAACCATTGACGATCTCCGCGTCATTGGCCAATTCCGAGTACCAGTGCAAAGTCCAGCCGCCCCATTGGGTCACCATGGGACTGGCATTGAAGCTCAAGACCACCAAGGTCAGAATGGGCAAATACAAAAACAGAAAGACGACGGATATCCAGCCCCAGGAGGCCCAACGCATGTTATTGAAACTCATGCCCGTGCCTCCGCCCGCGATTTGCTGAACAAGGCCATCGGAACAATGATCAGCAGCACCATGACCACCGCCACGGTCGACGCCATGGGCCAGTCGTTGTTGCTGAAGAACTCATCCCACAACACGCGACCAATCATCAGCGTCTCCGGGCCACCCAATAACTCGGGAATGACAAACTCCCCCACGCAGGGAATAAAAACCAGCATGGAGCCTGCCGCAATGCCACTGCGCGACAGCGGCACGGTGATGCGCCAAAAGGCCTGCCAAGGCGTTGCGCCCAGATCCAAGGCTGCTTCCAACAAGCGTAGATCCATTTTCACCAGGTTGGAATACAGCGGCAAAATCATGAAAGGCAGGTAGGTGTAGACCATGCCCAGTACCATGGAAAAAGGCGTGTTCATCATCTTGATCGGCTCGGCGATCAAACCAGCCGCCATGGCAAGGGTGTTGAACACACCGGCGTCGGCCAGCAGCATCTTCCAGGCATAGACCCGCAACAGGAATGAGGTCCAGAACGGCAGCATGACCAGCATCAACAATGCGGGACGTTTATCGGCCGGGCTGCGGGCCAAAAAGTAGGCAAACGGATAAGCCAGCAACAGGCAGATCGATGTTGTCAGCGCGGCAAAACCCAACGAACTCAGGTAGGTTTGAAAATACAGCGCGTCCTGGGCCAGCCCGAGGTAATTGTCGAACTTGATATGAAAGTGAATGGCGCCTTCAGCCCAAGTCACCACGTCTCTGAAAGAGACACCGTCCATTTCGGACACGCTGATCTTGAAAACCACCAGAAATGGCACAAGAAAAACCAACAGCAGAAAAGCCATAGGCACGCCGATGACGGCTCTGCGGCCCCAGACCCGGTTCACATGGTGTGGCTCAACAAGCGGTTTCATGGTCTTTGTCGTCATGGGGCATCACCGCGTCAACACAACAACGTCGCTACCAAACCACCACACAAACACGCGGTCACCCACGCTTAACACCGTAGTGGTGTGGCGGGCGGCATTGGTATGGGTGACTTTGACGAGTGATCCAACATCCAGACGAACATGGTAAGTTGTCAGATTGCCCAAATAGGCCAGGTGTTCGATGGCGCCCTGTACAACGTTGAAACCCGCTTCAGCGGCTGACTCTCGGTCTTCCTCCAAGGGCGCGGTGTGTTGAATGACCATCTTTTCGGGTCGTACCGCCACATGCACCGCCATGCCAGGCGTGCCGGTAATACCGTGGCTGACGTAATGTTGGCACTCAGGACCGCCAATCACCACATGGTCTGGGGCGTCCACCTCCACCGTACCTTTGAACAGATTCACACTGCCGATAAAGTCGGCGACGAACCGGCAGTTCGGTGTTTCGTAGATTTCGTCAGGCGCGGCAACTTGCAAAATCCGGCCTTCGCTCATGACGCCAATGCGCGTCGCCATGGTCATGGCTTCCTCTTGGTCATGGGTGACCATGACGCAGGTCACCCCGACCTGGTGGATGATGTCCACCAGCTCCAGTTGCGTTTGCTGGCGCAGTTTGGCATCCAGTGCGCCCAGTGGTTCGTCGAGCAACAACAGCTTGGGGCGTTTGGCCAAACTGCGTGCCAGCGCAACCCGCTGTTGTTGACCACCCGACAACTGGTGCGGCTTGCGCTTCGCATACGCCTTGAGCTGAACGAGGTCCAGCATCTGCTCCACACGTATCGCGATTTCGGGCTTGGGCATGCCGTCACGCCGCAAACCAAAAGCAATGTTGTCCCACACCGTCAGGTGCGGAAACAACGCGTAGCTCTGAAACATCATGTTGATCGGGCGCTCATAGGGGGCTAGTCCCACGATGTCCTGCCCAGCCAGCAGAATCTTGCCGGAGGTGGGAACTTCAAAACCGGCCAGCATTCTCAACAGTGTGGATTTTCCGCAGCCCGATGAGCCCAACAAGGCAAAGATCTCGCCCTGCTGAATGTCCAGCGTGACCTCGTTCACTGCAAACACGTCGTCAAACTTCTTGACCACCTGCTGGATTTGCAGAAACGGTGTAGCCGCCGTGGGGCCAGCGTGTTGTGCATCTGAATTGGGTACCACCGGTTTGCCTTGTAGAGAGAGTTTTCTAGATGGAACGGAAACAAAACCGCATTTTAGATAGGGCATGATCCTGGGTTTTCGACTTGGTTCTCAGTTTATTTTCCGTCACCCATGGCATCCGATACCTCTAACGCACACCCCGCCCCCAGCCGATGGCTGGCTTATTGCTTTCTGGGACTCAGCATGGCGCTGGTGGGGAGTTACGTGGCCCTTTCCAAACCGCTGGTGGCCGCACTCTCCGTGTTTCTGCTGGCCTGGCTGCGATTTGGCATTGGCGGCCTTGCCATGGCGCACTGGCTCAAACGCGCACCACTTGAGGCGCCCATGAATGGCGCCACCAAACGGTTGCTGTTCCTGGAATCCTTTTTCGGCAATTTTTTGTTTTCCATCGCCATGTTGTTTGGTGTCAGCATGACCACGGCCGTGTCCGCCGGGGTGATCATGTCGACCATTCCTGCGGTGGTGGCGCTGATGAGCTGGGCATTTTTGAAGGAGCGAATCGGCCTGCGGGTATGGTTGGCCATCGGCTGTGGTGTGATGGGCATTGCCGTGCTTGCGCTATCAAAAAAAGAGCTACCCACGCAGGTTTCACGTGGGCTAGAGGCTGATTTGGCTGATAATAAAGTTCTCTGGGGCAACATTTTGGTGTTTGTTGCAGTTTTGTGTGAAGCAGCCTACGCCGTGATCGGCAAGAAGTTAACCGGCACGGTGTCACCCAAACGCATCGCGGCCATCATTAACCTGTGGGGCTTTGTGCTGGTGACACCCATGGGGCTTTACGCCGCGTTGCGTTTTGACTTTGCGACGGTTTCCGGGTCATCGTGGATGTTGCTGGTGTTCTACGCGATGGCCGCCAGTGTCTGGACCGTCTGGCTTTGGATGACGGGACTCAAGTCTGTGCCAGCCGCCAGTGCTGGCGTCTTTACCGTGATGCTGCCCATTTCAGCGGCGCTGGTTGGCGTTTTTGTACTCGGGGAAACACTGACTGGCATCCAGTTGCTGGCATTTTCCATTGCCCTGCTGGGTGTTTTGCTGGCCACCCTGCCCTCCGGGAGAACCGTTACACCAGCGCCTTAGAGGCCACCACTATGCCGTCTTCATCGGCATACAACCAATCACCGGGTCGCACCCAGACACCCTGTATTTGCACCGCAACCTGGGCTTGCCCTTGGTTGCGCTTTTCCGTCGGCAGCGGCATGGGAGCCAATGCACGAATGCCAACCGCTTGGGTCGCCAGTTCCGCCATGTCACGCACACAGCCATCAATCACCACACCGGCCCAGCCGTTGCGGGCAGCGGCCGCACCCAGATTGCCCCCCAGCAGGGCCCGACGCAATGAAGCCCCGCCGTCGATTACCAGCACCTTGCCGACACGGCCTTCTGGTGTTTCCAGATAGCCGGGTGAATCCACTGCAGCCTTGACCAGGCTGTTGTCCTCGAAACACTTGACGGTTTCTACCGGACCGGAGAACTTTTTCACCGCACCGAAGTCCCGAAAAACGGGCGCAAGCACGCGAAAATCATTGCTGGTGTCGTTCTTGTATGCGTCACAAAGATCGCAGGTCGCAAAGTCCTTGGCCATTCGCAGTCACTCCTTTTTGATCAATAGGCCTATTCTCCAATGGAAAAAACAACATTTCCCAATGAAAAACTGATTTTTCCACTGGATAAGCCCCTTTTTCTCCAGTAGCATCCGGGTACCAGTGAAGGGGCAGCTTTTCACTGGTGATTAATCAACTTCAAGAAGGACAATCAATCATGGCAACTGCAAAAAAAGCTCCGGCAAAAAAAGCGGCACCTGCAAAGGCAGCCGCTCCGGCCAAAAAGGTAGCCGCTCCTGCTAAAAAGGCAGCAGCAGCTCCCGCAAAGAAAGTAGCCGCCAAGGCGCCTGCGAAAAAGGCCGCAGCTCCTGCCAAGGCAGCCGCGCCAGCCAAAAAAGCCGCCCCGGCCAAGAAGGCGGCTGCAAAGGCCCCCGCCAAGAAACGCACCGTGAATGCTGCGTTCATGAAGGCACTGACGCCCAGCGCCGCTTTGGCTTCCATCGTCGGCAACAGCCCATTGCCTCGCACCGAAGTGGTGAAGCAATTGTGGGTTTACATCAAGAAGCACAAACTGCAAGACGCTGTGAACAAGCGCATGATCAACGCAGACGCCAAGCTCAAGGAAGTCTTCGGCAAGATGCAGGTGTCCATGTTTGAGATGGCTGGCCTGATCGGCAAACACCTCAAATAATTGGCATCATGCCAAACCAAAAAAGGCCGGGTTCACCGGCCTTTTTCGTATCCTCACCCGCTACCCAGACCAACCCATGCTGCGCTTTATTTTCACGCGCCTGAGCCTGATCATTCCGACATTTTTCGGCATGACACTGTTGGCGTTTTTCCTGATTCGTTTGGTACCGGGCGACCCCATCGAGACGCTGGCCGGTGAACGTGGTATCGATGCCGAACGCCACGCCATCCTGCTCAAGGAATATGGGCTGGATCGACCCGTCATCGTGCAATACGGCATCTATATTGGCAAGGTATTGCAGGGCGACCTGGGCAAATCCATCATCACCCAGACCTCGGTCCTCAGTGAATTTACCGCTCTGTTCCCCGCCACGATTGAACTGGCCATTTGCGCCATCCTGTTTGCCCTGTTGATTGGAATTCCGGCTGGCATCATCGCAGCGGTCAAACGCAATTCGGTGCTCGACCATGGTGTGATGGGCATCTCACTGACCGGATACTCCATGCCCATTTTCTGGTGGGGACTGCTGCTGATCCTGTTGGTTTCGGTGCAACTGGATCTGACCCCGGTGTCGGGGCGCATTGCGGTTCAGTACTTCATTGAGCCGACCACCGGCTTCCTGCTGATTGACACCCTGTTGTCAGATGAAAAAGGGGCTTTCAAGTCAGCCCTGACCCACCTCATCCTGCCGACGATTGTGTTGGGAACCAATCCCTTGGCCGTGATCGCCCGTATGACACGCTCAGCCATGCTGGAAGTGCTGGGCGAAGACTACATTCGCACCGCCCGCGCCAAGGGACTGTCGACACTGCGCGTGGTCTCGGTCCATGCCTTGCGCAATGCCCTGATCCCGGTGATCACGGTGATTGGCCTGCAGGTCGGCGTGTTGTTTACCGGGGCCATTCTGACCGAAACCATCTTCTCCTGGCCCGGTGTGGGCAAATGGCTGATTGAAGCCATCAGCCGACGGGACTACCCGGTGCTGCAAGGTGGCATGCTGCTATTGGGTGCGGTGGTCATGGCCGTCAACCTGTTGGTGGACGTAGCCTACGGCATCATCAACCCGCGTATCAGGCACCAAAAATGACAACGACGACTCCCGCCGTACCCAGCCCTGTCGCTACGCCCGCTCAGGGCGCTCCCTTGCACCCCCTGCGTGACTTCTGGCGCTATTTCAGCGCCAGCAAAGGCGCCATGGGCGGCCTGTTCATTGTGGTCACCGTGTTGCTGCTCGCTGCATTTGCCGACATTGTTGCCCCCTACGCGCCAGACCTGACCGACAACTCGGTTTTCTTGGTTCCTCCGGCTTGGCAAGAGGGTGGGTCCTCGGCCCACCTGCTGGGTACGGACGCCATTGGCCGCGACATTCTTTCGCGCCTGATCCATGGAGCCCGACTGTCCTTGACGATTGGCATTGCCGTGGTGGCCATCTCGGTGCTGGTTGGTACGGTGATTGGCTTGCTGGCCGGGTATTTCAGGGGGCTGTTTGAGATCGCCGTGATGCGCCTGATGGACATCATCCTGACCTTGCCCAGCCTGTTGCTGGCCATCGTCATCGTCGCCATTCTGGGGCCAGGCCTGATGAATGCCATGCTGGCCGTTTCCATCGTGGTGTTACCGCACTATGTGCGCATCACCCGTGCGGCCGTCATTTCCGAGACCTCACGTGACTACGTCACGGCGGCCCGCATGGGTGGCGCTGGCCACTGGCGTGTGATGTTCAGCGAGGTGCTGCCCAACTGCACTGCGCCACTGATCGTGCAGGCTTCTTTGGGCATTTCTACCGCCATCCTGGATGCTGCGGCTCTGGGTTTCCTGGGCCTTGGCGCCCAACCGCCGTCGCCCGAATGGGGAACCATGCTAGCCGATGCGCGCGAATTTGTATTGCGGGCCTGGTGGGTGGTGACGTTTCCGGGTCTGGCCATTCTGATCACGGTTCTGGCCTTCAACCTGCTGGGCGATGGCCTGCGCGATGCGCTGGACCCCAAACTCAAACGCTAACCCCCGAGCGCGCACCATGGCCCTGCTAGAAATTGAAAACCTGTCGGTTGAGTTCCCGTCACACACCGGCGTGATGTACGCCGTCGACGGTGTCAGCCTGTCGCTGGACGCTGGTGATGTGCTGGGTATTGTGGGTGAATCCGGCTCTGGCAAGAGTGTCACCATGATGGCGCTGATGGGCCTGGTGGCCTACCCGGGTCGCGTCAAAGCCGACACGCTGCGTTTTGATGGCCATGACCTGCTGGCGCTCAAGGACCGCGAGCGTCGCCGCCTGATTGGCAAAGATTTGGCGATGATTTTTCAGGACCCCACAACCAGCCTGAACCCGTGTTTCACCGTAGGTTTTCAACTGGCAGAAACGCTGAAGCTGCATCTGGGAATGGACAAGGCCGCAGCGCGCAAGCGCTCCATCGAATTGCTGGAGCAAGTCGGCATTCCCGCGCCCGAGAGCCGTTTGGGTGTCTACCCCCACCAGCTCTCGGGTGGTATGAGCCAGCGGGTCATGATTGCCATGGCCATTGCCTGCAACCCCAAGCTGCTGATCGCCGATGAGCCCACCACGGCGTTGGACGTCACCATCCAGGCACAAATTTTGAACCTGTTGCGCAGCCTGCAGAAGGACCGGGGCATGGCCCTGGTGTTGATCACCCACAACATGGGTGTGGTCAGTGAAATGGCGCAACGTGTTGCAGTCATGTATGCCGGGCAAATCATGGAACAACAAGGCTCGGACACTCTCTTCACCAGTCCGCAGCATCCGTACACCGAAGCGCTGATGGCCGCCTTGCCCG
>ERZ724516.1257-NODE-1257-length-15006-cov-7.602702_pt1 | contig 15006 bp, 10 predicted proteins | sample MGYA00376049_ERZ724516 | MGnify/ENA primary metagenome ERZ724516 (study PRJEB28724, sample SAMN07190886) | activated sludge metagenome | isolation source: activated sludge of sewage treatment plant in Hong Hong | place: USA: Christiansburg, Virginia | collected... | reverse complement strand
TGGACCTGGGCGGTATCGACGGCCTGCTGCACATCACCGACATGGCATGGCGCCGTGTCCGTCACCCATCCGAAGTGGTGACCGCTGGTCAAGAAATCACTGCCAAGATCCTGAAATTTGACACCGAGAAAAACCGCGTGTCTCTGGGTCTGAAGCAAATGGGTGATGATCCATGGATGGGCGTGAACCGCCGCTACCCCCAGTCGACCCGCATGTTCGGCAAGATCACCAACATCGCCGACTACGGCGCGTTTGTGGAACTCGAACCCGGAATCGAAGGTCTGGTCCACGTGTCCGAAATGGACTGGACCAACAAGAACGTTGCACCTTCCAAGATCGTTGCCCTGGGTGACGAAGTCGAAGTCATGGTTCTGGAAATCGACGAAGACAAGCGTCGCATCTCCCTGGGCATGAAGCAGTGCAAGGCCAACCCATGGCAAGAGTTCGCACAAAACACCAAGCGCGGCGACCGCGTCAAGGGCCCGATCAAATCCATCACCGACTTCGGCGTGTTCGTCGGTCTGGCTGCTGGCATCGACGGTCTGGTGCACCTGTCCGACCTGTCCTGGAACGAAACCGGCGAAGCCGCTGTGCGCGAATTCAAGAAGGGTCAAGAAGTCGAGGCTTTGGTCTTGGCTGTGGACGTGGACCGCGAGCGCATCTCCCTGGGTATCAAGCAGTTGGATTCCGATCCTTTCACCACCTTCGTGTCGATCAACGACAAGGGCCAGGTTGTGACCGGTAAGGTCAAGACTGTCGATCCTAAGGGCGCTGAAATCGACCTGGGCGATGACATCATCGGCTACCTGCGCGCTTCCGAAATCTCCCGTGACCGCGTGGAAGATGCCCGCAACGTGCTGAAAGAAGGCGACGAAGTGACCGCTGTGGTGGTGAACGTGGATCGCAAGACCCGCAACATCCAGTTGTCCATCAAGGCCAAGGACATGGCTGACCAAGGCGAAGCCATGGCTGCTTTGAGCCAAGCTTCTGCCCGCGAAAACGCTGGCACCACCAGCCTGGGCGCATTGCTCCGCGCCAAGCTCGACAACAACAACTAATTCGTTGAGGACGGGGCTCAAAATCTGTCCCACACGATTGTTGACATGCTGTTGAATTGAATAGACGGCCGGCCCCCAAACATGTGTTTGGGAACCGGTCGTTTTTTCTTGGACTAAAAATACCCTTTTCCCATGACACGCTCCGACCTTGTTGAAGAACTCGCCAACCGTTTTGGCCAGCTCACGCATCGCGACGCCGAATTTGCCGTCAAGGCCATTCTGGACGCGATGAACGACGCCTTGGTTGCGGGGCACCGGATTGAGATCCGTGGTTTTGGTAGTTTCTCTATCAACCACCGTGCGCCGCGCATGGGACGCAACCCGCGCAGCGGTGAAAGTGTTGCGATACCTGAAAAGCGCGTTCCTCATTTCAAACCAGGCAAGGCCCTGCGTGAATCGGTGGACCAGCGCACTGCCGAACTTGAAGCCAGCCGCAAGGCCTGATGCCTATTAGAATCCCTCGTCACCGGGGAGATCGATGAAACAACTCGCATGGTTCTTGAAGTGGACGCTGAAGGCGGCCATTTTTTTTACCCTTTTTGCCTTCGCGCTCAACAACCAGCACGACGCCACGGTACGCTTCTTTTTTGGCCAGCAATGGACGGCTCCCTTGGTTCTGGTGGTCTTGGTTGCATTTGCTGCAGGCCTCCTGATTGGCATCCTGGGCATGGTGCCTCGTTGGTGGCAACATCGCCGAGCTGCTGCGCTTGCCCGTAAGACCGCTGAATCTCCGGTTGACATGTCTACCGCATCATCCCAGCCGCCCCATGGAATTTGATTTCAGTCTGGTTTTATTGGTGCTTCCTGTCGCTTTTGCGCTGGGCTGGCTAGCGTCACGGCTTGATGTACGTCAGCTGCGCATTGACAACCGTCAAGCACCCAAGGCTTACTTCAAGGGGCTTAACTTCTTGCTCAATGAGCAGCAAGACAAGGCGATTGATGCGTTTATCGAAGCCGTACAAAACGACCCTGACACATCGGAACTGCATTTCGCTTTGGGCAATCTGTTTCGTCGCCGGGGCGAGTATGAACGTGCCGTGCGTGTACACCAGCACTTGTTATCGCGTGGTGACCTGAGTCTGGATGACCGCCACAGAGCTCAGCATGCACTGGCGCTGGACTACCTGAAGGCCGGCTTGCTGGACCGTGCGGAAGAAGCGCTTTTGAAACTGGAAGGCACGCGGTTTGAAGCGCAATCACGTTTGGCCCTGTTGGCCAACTACGAGCGATCCCGCGATTGGGAACATGCCGCGCAGATTGCACAAAAGCTCGAATCGGATGGCCAGGGCAGCTTCAAGGGGCGGCTTTCGCACTACCTGTGTGAACAGGCCGCAAGCTGTGTCGCCGCAGACAAGAGCTCTCTCGCACTGACCTATCTGGCCCAGGCCATGCATATCGCCCCTGAGGCACCACGGCCGCGAATGGACCTTGCCCGCATTCAGTTTGATCAGGGCAACGCAACCCTGGCCTGCGACACCTTGACCCAAGCCATCACCGCATCAGCGAGCGCTATCGCACTGATCGCCCCCGCTTTGGCACGTTATGCCATAGCGGCTGGACAAGGCACTCGCACCCTGGACCAATTGAAGGCCGTCTACAGCCATACACCTAGCCTGGACGTGTTGGATGCCATCGTTGCGCTGGAGGCAGCCAGTGGTGCACCAAGCGCTACAGCCCGTGAGTGGTATGCGCGCCACCTGGAGAACGAGCCGTCACTGGTAGCCGCAGCCAAATGGATTGCCGGTGAAAAACTGGAGCATGAGCAGTTTCACCCCCAGGTTCAGCGCGCGCTGGACCACGCCGTCAAGCCCCTGACCCGCTACCGCTGTGCCGCCTGCGGTTTTGAGGCCAAACAACATTTTTGGCAGTGCCCCGGCTGCCAGGCCTGGGACAGTTATCCCGCCCGTCGTGTAGAAGAACTATGAACATTTCCAAAGAACAAATGGCCACCGCTCAGGTGTTGGTAGTGGGCGACGTGATGCTCGACCGGTACTGGTACGGCGCGGTAGACCGTATCTCGCCCGAGGCCCCAGTGCCGGTGGTGCGCATCACGCGTGAAGAAGAGCGCAACGGCGGCGCCGCCAATGTGGCTTACAACGTCGTAACGCTGGGCGCGCACGCTTCCTTGCTCACCGTGGTGGGAGACGACGAAGCCAGCCACAAGCTCGAAGCCCTGGTCGCCAAAACCGGCATCGAGCCCCATTTTGGGCGTGATGCAGACCTCAAAACCACGGTCAAACTGCGGGTGATCGGACGTCAGCAGCAACTGCTGCGCCTGGACTTTGAAAACACCCCCAAGAACGAACTGCTGGCATCACAAACCGCGGCGTTTGAACATTTACTGCCCTCGCACGGCGCTGTGCTTTTTTCTGACTATGGCAAGGGTGGCCTGGGCCACATCACCGATATGATTGCCCGCGCCCGCGAGGCCGGCAAACCCATTCTGGTTGACCCCAAAGGCAGTGATTTTTCACGCTACAGGGACGCCACCGTCATTACACCCAACCGGGCCGAGTTGCAGCAGGTCATCGGTGTTTGGCGTGATGAATCCGAGCTGCGCACCAAGGTGCAAGGCTTGCGTGAACAGTTCAATATTCAAGCCATTTTGCTGACCCGCAGCGAAGAAGGAATGACCCTGTTTGACGCAGACGGCGAACTCCATGTCAGCGCACAGGCCCGCGAAGTATTTGACGTCACTGGTGCCGGTGACACGGTAATTGCCACCATGGCCTCTCTGGTGGCCGCAGGTATGGGCCTGCGCGACGCCGTGCCCATCGCCAACCAGGCCGGCGGTGTCGTCGTCGGCAAGTTCGGCACCGCGACCGTCAGCTACGACGAACTGTTTGGCATTCATTAAAGAGAGGACACGCATGACCCGCATCGTTGTGACCGGCGCTGCCGGCTTTATTGGCAGCAACATCATCAAGGGCCTGAACGCCCGTGGCATTGACGACATCATTGCCGTGGATGACCTCCAGCAAGGGGACAAATTTCGCAATCTGGCCTCTCTGCGTATTTCGGACTACGTCGACGCGCAGACCTTTTATGACGCCTTTGCCAGTGGGGCCTATGGCCAGATTGAAGCCGTGTTCCACGAAGGCGCCTGTAGCGACACCATGGAGTTAAACGGCAAGTACATGATGGGCAACAACTACACCTTGTCCTGCCATCTGTTTCATGCCTGTCAAAAGCGTGGTGCACGGCTTTTGTATGCTTCGTCCGCCGCCACCTACGGTGGGTCGGACACGTTTCGTGAAGAACCCGCTTTCGAGCGCCCGCTCAATGTTTATGGCTACTCCAAGCTCTTGTTTGACCAGCGCATGCGTCGCGAATGTGGCACCGACTTTCAGCGCACCAAGGCCGGCATTACCCACCAGATCGTAGGCTTTCGATATTTCAACGTTTACGGCCCTCATGAACAACACAAAGGCCGCATGGCCAGCGTGGCCTTCCATCAGTTCAACCAGTTTCAGGCCGATGGAAAAGTGAAGTTGTTTGGAGCTTACGGCGGCTACCCTGCTGGCGGTCAAATGCGGGATTTTGTTTTCATTGACGACGTGGTAGCGGTCAACCTCTGGTTTTTTGACCACCCAAAAGAGTCCGGCATCTACAACCTGGGCACCGGGCATGCACAGCCGTTCAACGATATCGCCATCACCGTGGTCAATACCTTGCGGGAACAACGGGGTGACAGTGCGCTTACGCTGGATCAGGCGGTAAGCGGTGGCCTGATCGAATACATTGCGTTCCCCGAGGCTTTGCGCGGCAAGTACCAAAGTTACACGCAGGCTGATCTCACCGCGCTGCGCAGCACGGGCTGCGCCCACGCTTTTTCGAATGTGCAACAGGGCGTACGCCAGTATGTTCAGGCGTTGTCGACACCAGGCTAACCGTTGCAATTGAGGGTTTGCACTGATCTTGCGGTGCACTCAGTGCGTCAACGCCGAGGATCGGACAGGCGTTGAGCATGGGACACCAAACGGTTGGTGTCACTCTTAGCCCCACACCCAGAAGGAACTCCTCATGTTAAAAAAGCTTTTTGCGATCATGACCATGCTTTACGCGGCGGTCGCATTCGCGGCGGTCGATGTCAACAAAGCCACAGCAGCTGAACTCGATGGCATTAAAGGCATTGGCCCAGGTATTTCCACGAAGATTCTGGACGAACGCAAAAAAGGCAGTTTCAAGGATTGGAATGATTTCGTTGAGCGGGTTAAAGGTGTGGGCGATGGCAACGCTGCCAAGTTCTCCGCTGAAGGACTGACCGTCAACGGCGCAAGCTTCAAGGGTGCCGCTCCAGCACCTGCTGCCAAGGCCGACAGCAAGCCTGCAGTTGCGGCAACTGCTGCACCGGCAGCGGCTCCTGCTGCCAAGGAAGAAAAGAAAGATCCCAAAGCCGAAGCCAAGATGAAAGCCGAGGAAGCGAAGAAGGCCAAGGCTGAAGAAAAGGCTAAGAAGGCCGAAGAAAAAGCGAAGAAAGCTGAAGAGGCCAAAGCCAAGAAGGAAGCCAAAGCCGCAGCCCCCAAAGAGCCCGCCAGCGCAGCCAAAAAATAGTCGGCACTTGCCGCCGCTGCAAAAAACCCGCTTTGGCGGGTTTTTTGTTGCCACATAGTACGTCGGAACCTTGCAGGGTGTTTCGATTGCGATCGCCACGCGGGTTCTGGACGACCTCCCCAACGCTACCCTAAGAACGGCTTTACCTGGGTCCCCTGCTCCCGGAAATACTGCAGCTGCCCATCGCTGTGATGTAAAGGGATTCGTGGCCCACTACTACGGGCATGACGCGCCGACAGCAAAGTCATTTACATGCCCTGCGTCAAACACCTGTCCACCGGTTGCCGGCCCCAAGGCCATCAGACGTTGCTCAGGCCAGTTGGTGGCCAGAAAGGTGGCTGCCGCCCCACTGCCGTAGCTGCGGAAGTAGAACGGCTTTAACCGCTGGGTACTGGTGGCTGCCGGTGTGAACAAAGTCGGGAAACTGCGCTCCACCCAAGCAAACACGCAGTTGGCCGTCCCTTCTGCGGCAGTCTGTGCAAAAACTTGCAAAGCGTCATATTTGGGGCTGGTGGTCTGGGTCACCAGCTCCAGCGCACCCCAGCGTCCAAAACGGCTATAGATGCCAACGTCACTGAAATGCATGAAGAGGCCACCGCCTGCGTTCGACCAGTCCTGCAAATAGCCGGCATAGAGCGTGCCCATGCGTGAATCCCGATTTGCTGCGTCCATCAGCGTGTTGATAGCCGTGTTGTTGGCAGGCGCTCCAACGCCTGTCAGATGCTGTCCACCTTCGTAGGCCAACAACGCCACGTTCTGTTCCGCCGCCAATTTGGCGTGTGCGCTGATGCGGGTGCGCACAATCGGCATTCCCGAGAGGCCTTCGTATTTCAACTCCGTGCCGGTGTTCATTTCGTTGAACAGGCGGTTGAGTCCACCATCGGCGTCAGCAGTCCAACCAGCGACCGTCGCTTCGAAGTCCGGCAGACCAATATGGTCACCGATATACGGCGCTATCGCGAGCCCAACAATACCCTTGGCACGGCATGGTGCCAGCGTCGACAGCGGACAGTTCAAAGCCGTCTCGGCCACATAACTGTTGGCCGCCTGCCCCGCCATCACGCAGCGCACGCGGTCAGCCTGCGTACCAAAGGCCGCGCGCCAGAGTTGGCAAATTTGGGCGGTGCGCTCACCAAAGCGGTTCAGGCGTTTGTCAAAGTCACTGCCCGGTCGACCGGAAAACTGCGCAACACCTTCGTCGTTGATTCTGCGCCCCTGGCTGAACTGGTCGTTCCAGATTTCATTGCTGTACTCGACATACACCGGCAGTGTGTTTGCCAGCCGGTCGCGTACCAGCGTGGCAAACGCTGTCACAAAAGCGTCGGTCGCCGGCTGCGGCATGTTGAACCAGGGCTGCAACCGCAGCCGATTGGCCAGATCCACCATAACCTCTATCGGTACCCCACGCTCGCTGGTGTACCGTGCATCGGTCGGCAAAGCGCGCTTGGAAAAATCGCTTTGCACGCTGTTGTTGGTGCGCTGCCAATCCATAAAACGCACCGCGCTAAACCCCTGCAAACGGGCCAAGAGATCCGACGCAAACACCTCACCCGCAACAGCCCGTGCCTCCATGCCGGGTGCATACAAGCGAATATTGCGAATCGGATCGGTACTATCGATGTCGGTGATGCAAATCTGGATACCCGGCTCTTGTGGCGTCACGGTTATGACTTCAGTACCGGGCACGGTCGACACCGCAGCGTTGATGCGTCCCGCCAGGCTGTAACTCAGAGTTCCGCGTCCATCGAAACGTACAGTCCAGTGCCCCGCCGGGTAGGGCAACTTGCCTGCCATCGGGCCACCCACCACCGCGCCCATGGAAAACACCAGTGTGCACACCCGTGTGTACTGCACCGCCGCACCCGCAGTGGGGGCCAGCGTGCGCAGCCAGCCATTGGTATCCAGTTGCAAACGCGCCGCTTCTTCGGTATCGAATACACCGTCGCGTTGGGTGTACCACTCGCGAGACTGCTTGAAGGCATCGATGAACGGGACCTGGCTCGAATAGTCGTTCACCTCTGTCAAATTGGTACCCAAACGGGCGTTGCTCTCAGCACTGACACTTGGCCATGGCAACATGGACGCAGTCAGACCAATTAAGCAAGCAGCGAAGCTCCGATTGAGATGTTGCATGAGTGTTGCTCCTGTGGACACCGACAGAGTGAATGCCAAATTTTGCCAGATATAGGTGAAACGCACCGACGCGAGTGACGTCGCCTCCCAACACCGTTAGCGCCCCGGTTATGTATCGGTAGACACAGAATCCGGCACGCCGTACCCGCCTCCATCTGGCGTGTGAATCTCGAACACACCGCCAGCCATCGTGGCGCACACCCACATGCTATCTGGGTGACCAATCGAACAGGCATCCATGGGGGTACGGTTGTGGTGTTTGAGCGTCGGGCCCATCGCGTGCGCGTGCATTTGAAGCCTTTCGCGCTGCCGCAAACGCCGGGACTTCCAATCTATAGAATGAAGGTCGAACATACAAAATGGAGCTCCTTCATGAGTCTGACACTTGGCGAATTGCTGGAGGTCATCAAGCAGCACCGTGATGCCCAAACCATGGCGGAGAAGGTATTGCCTTCCATTCTGGCCTACGCCGGCGCAGAAAACGGTTCTCTCATCCTTCTGTCTGGCGATCGTGTGATTCACAGAGTGCTGGCGGCCACGGAAACCTTTGCAGATGTGTCTGATCACAAATTGCAGACGGTGCTTGCCGATGGCCTGGCGGGTTGGGCGTTACGACACCGGCAGGGGGGATTGGCGTCACATACCGATCGGGACGAGCGTTGGGTAAGCATAGGCCCACCTGCGGTGGCGTCGGCCATGGTGGTGCCGATGATGAGTCGCGACACGGTCATTGGATTACTTTCATTTCACCATTCAATGCGCGGCCAATTTCGGGAAGGAGACCTTGCGAAGGCAGCTGAATTGGCGCACGCAATCGCTCCCCTGTTTGACATTGCCTTGTTGACGGAGTCAACCATCGACTCCCTCATCCGCCTTTGCCGTAGTGCAATCAATCCATCGTCAGTGATCGACTGGCAGGGCAATGTCAAAGTGGTCAACGAGGCGATGGAAAGATTGGACATTGCCTGGGAGGGCGTGAACTTTACACAAAGCCTACTTCCCCGGGAGTTGAATGTGTCTACCATCCAGCAATGCGATTGGGAAGGACCGCGCAAATTGTCGTCTTTGCCATTCGACGCCCATGTCGTCCCGTTTCCGGGCTTTGGCGTGTGGGTTCAGCTGACGACTGCAGGAGACGCGGGAAGTACCTGACGTGTCACCGCTGCGTCCTTAGAAACCACTGAGTGGACGAGACACGGTAGGACTACGCATCAGAGTTCCTATCTATTGACAACATTGGTACGTACCTTACAGTCTAGCAACACGGACTTTCCCACTCACCTCCCGGCACAAGAATCTCCATGCATCTGCCCTACCGCGCCGTTGTGCCTTGGATCAGTCTTCTCTCAATAGCGATCTCACAGGCGGCGTTGGCACAGCAACCACCAACTGCTGGAAGTCAGCTACAGCAAATTCCGGCGCAGCCGACGGTTCAAACGAGCAAACCGGACCTACAGGTAAGTTCGGAGCTCCCCCCGGCGGCGGTGCAGGGAGATAGCGCCAAAGTCGTTGTCAATGGGCTGCAGTTTGCAGGTGCCTCCGCAATTGACGAAGCCGAACTGGTTCGTGTGAGCGGATTCATGGCGGGGAGTCAATACACCGTCGCGGAATTGCGTGCGATGGCGGCCAAGATCACTGCCCACTACCGCAGCCTGGGGCACTTTGTGGCGCAGACCTATTTGCCCACGCAAGACATTACCGATGGCATTGTGCGATTCACGGTGCTGGAGGGGCAGTATGGCCAGATCAAGTTGCGCAACCAGTCGAATCTGGCAGACAGTGTGGCCAACCACCTGCTGGACGGGCTCAAGAGTGCTGACAAGGTCACTACCAATGCACTGGAGCGCCGCCTGTTGATGTTGTCCGACTTACCGGGCATCTTGGTCAAATCGAGATTGGCACCGGCAAGCGAACGCGGTGCCACGGACCTGACGGTCGAGATCACACCCGGCCAAGGCGTCAGCGGAAGTGTGGAGGCTGACAACCAGGGAAATCGTTACACCGGTGCAAACCGCATAGGCGCCAGCATCAATATCAATGAACCGACGGGCATGGGCGACGTTGCATCTTTGCGCTTGCTGACTTCCGGTGAGGGATTGGTATTTGGACGGGTCTCCTATCAACTCCAAGCCGGCCAGATCAAGCTGGGTGGGGCCTACACCACCATGCGTTACGTGCTGGGAGAAGAGTTCGCCAGTTCACAGTCCAGTGGCACTGCCCGGGTGACGGGTCTTTATGCCAACTACCCGTTGGTTCGCTCTCGCAATAGCAACCTGGCACTCCAGTGGTCACTTGACAACAAAGATTTCTCCGACCGGCTTGCGGCCAGTTTGCCAGGGGTCAGCGTTGACAAGAACGCCCTTCTGAGCACCCTCAGTCTGAATGGTGACCGGCGTGATGCCTCGGGAACGGGACTCAGCACCTTCACTTTGAGCTGGACCCGTGGACGCCTCGATTTGCAAAACGATGTGTTTTTGGCCAATGACAGCAGCAGCGCACAAAGCAACGGCACCTATGACAAAGTGGCCTATGGCTTGACACGCCAGCAGACATTGTTCACTGGAACCGACCTGTACGTGAGCGTCAATGGCCAATGGTCTTCAAAGAATTTGGACGCATCTGAGAAATTCAGCCTGGGTGGCGGCACGGGTGTGCGTGCCTATCCAGCCGGGGAGGCCAGCGGTGACCAGGGCGCCATTTTAACGCTGGAGACGAGAACCAATTTCAGTGGTTCGTTCAATCGGCTGCCTGGACAGTTGCAGTGGATCGGCTTTATCGATATCGGCAGCGTGAGCGTCAATCGGTCTCCGTGGGATGCCGTTTCGACCAATAGCCGGGAACTCCGCGGTGCCGGATTGGGACTGAACTGGATCGGGCCCAGCAATATGTTCATGAAGGCCTACTGGGCGTTCAAGCTGGGTGATGCCGTTGCCACGTCTGCACCCGACGCATCTGGGCGCTTCTGGCTACAGATCATCCAGGCGTTCTAGGTTTAACCGGCAGACAAGCAAAACGCCCACCATGAACCACATCTACCGCTCGGTCTGGAATGACACCCTGGGGTGCGTTGTGGCCGTTTCGGAACTTGACATTTCCATTGGCAAGAAGTCGTCAACCTCGGCGGGCGGCAAGCTTGGATGCCAAGGCTTTGCATTGCGCGCGTTGGGCTTGAGTTTGATGGTGGGGTTTGCAACCACTACTTTCGCCTTGCCAACTGCGGGCGTGGTTACGTCCGGAAGCGCCACCATTACCAGCAGTGGCGCCGGTAGCCTGCTCATCACCCAGTCAAGTCAAAACGCGATCCTGAATTGGCAGAGTTTTAATATCGGTGCCGCAGAGTCGGTCCGGTTTGCACAACCAAGCAGCAACTCGGTCGCCATCAACCGGGTACTGGGGTCGGATCCGTCGCAAATCCTTGGAAATCTGTCAGCCAACGGCAAAGTCTTTCTCGTGAACCCCAACGGCATATTGTTCGGCAAGGGTGCGTCCGTCAATGTGGGTGGCCTGGTAGCCTCGGCACTGGACCTCACGGAGGCGGACTTGACTACCGGACGCTATCGGTTCGGTGGAACTGGCGGCGAAGTCACGAACCTCGGCAGCATCTACGCTGAACCAGGCGGTTCTGTGGCGCTGCTGGGGGCGCGCGTTGGCAACGCGGGGACGATTTCCGCCAATCTGGGCTCGGTAGCGATTGCAGCGGGTAACGCTGCGACAGTGGATGTGCCGATTGATGGCCTGATTCAGGTCACTATCGACAAGAGTGCGGCACATGCGCTTGCCAGCAATGGTGGGTTGATCCAGGCGGACGGCGGCGCCGTTTTTATCACCGCACATGCCAAAGACGCGCTGCTGGACACCGTCGTAAACAACCAGGGCATTGTTCAGGCGAACTCTGTGGGGTACCGCAATGGACGCATCGTTCTGGACGGTGGTGACTCGGGGTTGGTGAATGTGGGCGGTTCGCTTCGCACGACCGGGACGACACCGTCTACCTCCGGTGGAACGATTGTGGCCAGCGGCGACAAGATCCTGGTCGCCGACCATGCACAACTGGTTGCCACCGGTGCTTCGGGTGGCGGCGGCATTTATGTAGGTGGTGGCTGGCAAGGCAGTGACCCCGATATTCGTCAGGCCAGTGGGGTATACGTTGCGCAAAGCGCCACCCTTGACGCATCGGCAACCGTGGATGGCAATGGCGGGACGGTGGTGGCCTGGTCTGATGTGCACAACCCGTTGTCTGCCACCCGGGTCTATGGATCCCTGATTGCGCGTGGTGGTGCTGACGGGGGTGACGGTGGGCGCATCGAAACGTCGGGGCATTGGCTCGATGTAACTGGGCTTAGGGCAGATGCTGCTGCTCCGCGTGGGAATGGGGGCATGTGGTTGCTGGATCCGGAAGATTTAACAGTAGGAGCGCTACCGACCAACGCAAGCACTTTCGCGGGCCCACCGTATACATTTACTTCGGGAGCCGGGACGCCGAATGTGCTGAGTGCTGACATTGAAGCGCAGTTGAGCACAGGAACGGATGTTGTGCTGCAAACGGCGCCGACGGGTGCAGGCGCTGGCGACATTACGATTTCTGCCAATATCGCCAAAACGGGGGGGATATTGGCGTCACTGACATTGATTGCGCACAACGACATTGTGATGACAGGTGCCGCAACAATCAGCTCACCGGTAGGCGCGCTCGATGTGAATTTCATCAGCACCAATAACATCACCATTGGTGCGGGAAGCAGTATCGCAAGCAATGGCGGCAATGTTCTGCTCTCCGGACCGACTTTCACCAACAACGCCGGTGCAGCTGCATTGAACGTCTCGGGCGGCGGGCAGTGGGTCATTCTCAGCAATGATCCATCGACCAACTCGTTTAACGGACTGATCAGTGGAAACAAGGCCATCTGGGGGGGCGGGCCTCCTCCGCCCGTCGGCAATTGGTATGTGTTCGCCACGCCCGGCGCGGTGACCGCGACTACGGTTTCGGACTCCAAGACCTACGGCCAATCGATCAGCGTGGCGGGCAATGTCACCTACGGCGGGCTGCCGCTGACCAGTGCCGCCACGTACGGTAACGTCTACCAGGATCTGGCAATTGGTGATGCCCTGAGCACGCTTCCCACCGCTGGTTCCCCAGGTGAGAGTTCCACCGCAAGTGCCGGTTCATATCCTATTTCCGCAGGGGGTGGCGCCGCCAATCCCGGCTACAGCCTTGGTTATGTCAACAGCGGCACTCTGACTATCGCCAAAGCGCCCCTGACAGTGACGGCCAACAACGCCTCCAGGCTGTACGGAGCTGCCAACCCGGCGCTGAGCGCAACGGTGAGCGGCTTTGTCAATGGTGAGACGATTGGCACAGCAGCCGGCTTTGCAGGCAGCGCCAGCGTGAGCACAACAGCCACGCCGACGACCGGGGTGGGCGGTGTGGCCATCACACCGGCAGTGGGTACGCTGACGGCGGCCAACTACAACTTCACGACACTGCAAAACGGCACCCTGACGATCACCAAGGCACCTCTGTCCGTGACGGCCAACAACGACACCAAGACGTACAACGGGGTGGCCTACAGTGGCGGCAACGGGGTTGCCTATGCGGGCTTTGTGAACAGCGAGACCAGCGCAGTGCTCGCTGGCACCCTGTCTTACACGGGAACCAGCCAGGGCGCGAAAAACGCGGGCAGCTATGTGATTACTCCTGGCGGCCTCAGCGGTGTGAACTACGCGCTGAGTTATGTCGATGGCCTGCTCACGATCAGTCCGGCGGGACTCTCAGCGATTGTGGCCAGCCTCACAGGCTCGACCAGCAAGGTCTACGACGGCACGACCGCTGCAACGCTGACGCCGGGCAACTTCAGTTTGAGCGGCTTTCCCGGCGGCGAAGGCGCCAGTGTGACCAAGACCAGTGGCACCTATGACACGGCCGGTGCGGGAACCAGCAAAACGGTGACGGTCAGTCTGACCAACAGTGACTACGCGGCCAATACGGGCACGCTGCTCTCCAACTACATCCTGCCCACCACGGTGAGCGGCGCCGTTGGCACCATCTCCAAGGCACCACTGACGGTGACGGCCAACAGCGCCTCCAGGCTGTACGGAGCTGCCAACCCGGCGCTGAGCGCAACGGTGAGCGGCTTTGTCAATGGTGAGACGATTGGCACAGCAGCCGGCTTTGCAGGCAGCGCCAGCGTGAGCACAACAGCCACGCCGACGACCGGGGTGGGCGGTGTGGCCATCACACCGGCAGTGGGTACGCTGACGGCGGCCAACTACAACTTCACGACACTGCAAAACGGCACCCTGACGATCACCAAGGCACCTCTGTCCGTGACGGCCAACAACGACACCAAGACGTACAACGGGGTGGCCTACAGTGGCGGCAACGGGGTTGCCTATGCGGGCTTTGTGAACAGCGAGACCAGCGCAGTGCTCGCTGGCACCCTGTCTTACACGGGAACCAGCCAGGGCGCGAAAAACGCGGGCAGCTATGTGATTACTCCTGGCGGCCTCAGCGGTGTGAACTACGCGCTGAGTTATGTCGATGGCCTGCTCACGATCAGTCCGGCGGGACTCTCAGCGATTGTGGCCAGCCTCACAGGCTCGACCAGCAAGGTCTACGACGGCACGACCGCTGCAACGCTGACGCCGGGCAACTTCAGTTTGAGCGGCTTTCCCAGCGGCGAAGGCGCCAGTGTGACCAAGACCAGTGGCACCTATGACACGGCCAGTGCGGGAACCAACAAGACGGTGACGGTCAGTCTGACCAACAGCGACTACGCGGCCAATACGGGCACGCTGCTCTCCAACTACATCCTGCCCACAACGGTGAGCGGCGCCGTTGGCACCATCACCAAGGCACCACTGACGGTGACGGCCGTGCCAGATGCCAAGACCTATGACGGATTGCCCTATGCCGGCGGTAATGGTGTTGAATTCCGGGGTTTTGTCAATGCAGAAACTGCTTCGGTTCTGGGTGGTGCGTTGGTGTACGGAGGCACCAGTCAAGGGGCCATCAACGCGGGTCAATATGGTATTTCTGCCAACGGTTTGACAAGTTCCAACTATGCAATCGAAGCTATCGGCTCCACATTGACTGTGAATCCGAAAGCGGTATCGGTTACCGGCTTGGTTGCTGACAATAAGGGATTTGACGGCACCCCCACTGCTGTCATTCTCAATTGGGGTACCGCCGTGACCGGCGTCGGGTCAGAAACTCTGGTGCTCAACCACGGCAGCGCAAATTTCAGCGACGCAATCGTTGGCA
>ERZ724516.1255-NODE-1255-length-15012-cov-3.936217_pt1 | contig 15012 bp, 14 predicted proteins | sample MGYA00376049_ERZ724516 | MGnify/ENA primary metagenome ERZ724516 (study PRJEB28724, sample SAMN07190886) | activated sludge metagenome | isolation source: activated sludge of sewage treatment plant in Hong Hong | place: USA: Christiansburg, Virginia | collected... | reverse complement strand
TTGGGCATGAGCTTTCTGTCGCGCATGGATATTCGCAACGAAGGCACGACGATGATGTTGAAAAAGAGATATTGAGGAGACAAGCATGCCGCATCGTGACCGGGAAATAACACTGCTGCGCAGTGAAGTGGAAATGCTGATGGGCGAGCGCCAGTTGCTCCTTCAGATCGTCGGTTCGGCAGCTGCGCTGATTGCCTGTCTGGACAGCAAGCGTTTGCCCGTCGGTGCGGTCGAGGCTGCCGACATGGTGGCGACGACAATCAACCATCTATCGGAAGAAACCCTGCAGGACGCGCTCAATTCGGTCCGTGCCGAAATCGAGGAAGAGGGTTAATTGCACTGTGAGCGTGGTTGTTGATCTGCAAAAGCTGCGTACCTGTCTCGCGTCTGAGCCGGGTGAAGCGCTGCCTGTGCACGAAGACGGGCTGGGTGGCGAGACGCTGACTCCGGCTGCCGTCCTCGTACCCATCGTGCTGCGCCCGGATACCCCGACGCTGTTGTTGACGCAGCGAACAGCTCATCTCCGCGATCACGCCAGTCAGATCAGCTTTCCCGGCGGGCGGGTCGAGCCGGAAGACGCCTCGGTTGTCCAGGCGGCATTGCGCGAAACACAGGAAGAAGTCGGCCTGGCTGCCAAACACATCGAAGTCATTGGCTACCTGCCGGAATACCGGACGAGCACCGGCTTCAGCGTCACGCCGGTGGTCGCATTTGTGACGCCCCCATTCCCGCTGCAGCCCGACCCCTTTGAAGTTGCTGAAGTGTTCGAGGTGCCGCTGGCCTTTCTGCTTGACCCGGCCAATCATCAACAGCACGAGGTACATTGGCGAGGCCGGTTGCGCCAGTATTACGCCATGCCCTATGGCGACTATTTCATATGGGGGGCCACGGCCGGCATGATCATGTCGCTGTTTCACCGGATGGCCGAACTGCAGGAAATCTAGGTTTTTCAGTATCCGGAATTGGTCGCAAAATGGCCGCGAAATGAGCGGTTCAAACGCTGAACTGTGATATCTTCATCGCTGAAGATAACAACCAGGCGCAGTTGCGCCGTCGCCCCTTGAGTCTTGTTTCCCTGATCCTTGCGCTGCTGATTGAACAAGCGCGCCCGCTGCCCTACCGCCAGATCGTATTCGGGCCGGTGTCCCGGCTGGCGGACATGCTGGATGGCCTGTTCAACGCAGGAGAACGCAAACACGGCATCCTTGCCTGGATGTTCGGTGTTGGTGGGCTGGTGCTGGTCACCGGCCTGGTTTTTGCTGCCCTGTTTGCCCTGAATCCTCTGTTCGGCGTCGCCTGGAATGTCCTCGTGCTGTACCTGACGATGGGCTTTCGCCAATTCAGCCATCACTACACCGATATCCAGCTGGCGCTCCGTATGGGTGACCTGCCGCGGGCGCGGACGCTGCTGGCCGAATGGCGAGGCCGTTCGGCAGACGGATTGTCGTCCAGTGATATTGCCCGCCTTTCCATCGAAGAGGCGCTGGTCGGCTCCCACAGGCATGTTTTTGGCGTACTCTTCTGGTTCGTGATTCTTCCCGGTCCCTGCGGTGCCGTGCTCTACCGGGTGGCAGCAGTCTTCGCCGAATACTGGGGGCGGAAAGGTGAAGATCCCGTTTTTGGTGACTTTGGCGGTTTTGCCCGGCAGGCTTTTGATTTCGTGGATTGGCTTCCCTTGCGCGCGACGGCGGCGGCTTTTGCTGTCGTTGGCGATTTCGAGGATGCGGTTTTCTGCTGGCGGACCCAGGCCGAGAAATGGCCGGATGATGGTGTCGGTATCGTTCTGGCCAGCGGTGCTGGCGCACTTGGTGTTCGACTGGGCATGCCGGTGGTCGAAAGCGGTGAAGTGGCTGACCGGGCGGAGCTTGGTACCGGCGACGAAGCCGATGTGGATTTCATGCAAAGTGCGGTAGGCCTGGTCTGGCGTGCTATCGTACTTTGGGTTGTATTATTGCTTTTGTTGGGGCTTGCCAGTCTGGTGGGCGGTTGATGAAGTTGAAAAGAGAGGTTCAAAAATGAGCAGAGAAGTCGTAGTCCTCAGCGCAGTTCGTTCCGCCATCGGTGCTTTCGGTGGCTCCCTCGCCGATTTCGAAGCCAGCGAGCTGGCCGGTATCGTCATGAAAGAGTCGGTTGCCCGTTCCGGCGTCGATCCGCAGCAGATCAATTACGTCACCGTTGGCAATTGCATGCCGACCGATGGACGCTACGCTTATGTTTCGCGCGTCGCATCGATCCAGGCCGGACTGCCGATGGAGTCGGTGGCCATGCAGGTGAGCCGTCTGTGCTCGTCAGGCCTGCAAGGTATCGTCACTACCGCCCAGAACATCATGCTCGGCGATGCCGACTACGGTATTGGCGGCGGCGTCGAAGTCATGTCCAAGGCAGCCTACCTGATGCCGACACTGCGCAGCGGTGCCCGCATGGGTGACACCAAGGCGATCGACAGCATGGTTGCCGTGCTGACCGACCCGTTCGGTGTCGGCCACATGGGTATCACCGCCGAAAATCTGGCGGCCAAGCATGGCATTACCCGCGAACAGCAGGATGCATTTGCTGTTGAATCACAGCGTCGTGCTGCCGTGGCTATTGCCGAAGGTCGGTTCAAGTCGCAGATCGTGCCGATCGTCAAGCAGACCCGCAAGGGCGAGGTTGTGTTCGACACCGACGAGCATCCGAAGGCCAACACCACGATGGAATCGCTGGCCAAGATGAAGCCGGCTTTCAAGAAGGACGGCACGGTCACCGCCGGTAACGCCTCCGGCATCAACGACGGCGCCGCCTTCTTCGTGCTCGCCGCCGCCGATGTCGCTGCCAAGGCCGGCCAGAAGCCGATTGCCCGCCTCGTGTCGTACGCCGTTGCCGGCGTGCCGAACGACATCATGGGTGAAGGTCCGATCCCCGCTTCCCGCCTGGCGCTGAAAAAGGCCGGATTGACGCTGGACCAGATGGATGTCATCGAGTCCAATGAAGCCTTCGCGGCTCAGGCCCTGTCGGTTTCCAAGGTGCTCGGCCTTGACCCGGCCAAGACCAACGTGAACGGTGGCGCCATTGCACTCGGTCACCCGGTCGGTTGTTCCGGTGCCTTCATCGCTACCAAGGCACTGTATGAACTGCAGCGTACCGGCGGCAAGTATGCGCTGGTGACCATGTGCATCGGTGGTGGTCAGGGTATCGCGACCATCTTCGAGCGCCTGTAATCCAGGCACCTCAAAAGGCCCGGCAGGGAATTCCCGCCGGGCCTTTTTCTTGAGTCACGGAAAGCCCCAAACGACCATGGTCTTCAGCGAAACCGATATCAGCCTGCTGCGCTCCTGCGCGTTGCTGAGAGACCTGCCCGAGCGTGCCCTCTTCGAGGACGTACTTCGTTGTAGCGAAAATCAGTTGCGAGTCGATGCCGGCGTGGTCCTCCTGAAGGCGGGTGCCGAAAAGCCGGGGCTCCATCTGCTGGCTCATGGTACGGTCGAGATGGTTGTGCTTGCGCCGGACGGTGGCGAGAAAATTATCGAATTTGCACGTACCGGCGGCCTGTTTGCCGAGGAAACCCTTTTTGACGCACAGCCGCTACGTTATACCGTGCGCACCCTGACCGCTGCTGCAATCCTGCGCGTGCCGGAAACAACAGTTGATGCCTGGTTGACCGGGTCGCCGGAATTCTCCCGTCGCTTGATGGGGGCGCTGGCTGCCAGAACTGAATATGTGCAGAAGGACATGGTGACCTTCTGCACAAAAAGCGCCACTGCCCGCCTGGTGTGCTATCTGGTCTGTCAATTCGACAGAGCCCCGAAAACGCCCGATGGGTCATTGTTGCTGAACATCACCCTACCGCGCAACAAACTGGCTTCCCGTCTCGGCATCAGCGATTCGCACTTGTCGCGGGCTTTCAAGGAACTGGAAGCGCAGGGTCTGATCGTCAAGCAGCGTAACGGCATCCTGATTCCCAACGTCCCGGCTCTGTCCGCCTACGTTTGCCCTTCCGGGTGCGATTGGTAAGGTTCAGGCTGCCAACCAGCGCTGCATCTGGGCCGTTTCTTCCGTTTCGATCCGCTCCAGGAATTTGGCTGCCTTCCCCATGCGCTTGAAGGTCGTGAAACCGCGCTCCAGAAATTCGTGCAACTCCCCAAGTCCGGCCAGATGAGCAGGGCCCTTCATCAAGGTCAATGCACCGGCTACCCAGGGCTTGCGTGCCAACGTCTCCAGTGCTTCACCGGTATCCACGATGAGCTGGATCTGGCGCAGGCGTGCCGCACGCCGGCCAACGCTGCGATAGGCTTGAGCATAGGAATCTGCGTCGATGGCGCTGATTTTTCCCTGCTGCTTCAAGGCGTCCACCATCCGCGCATCAAGGTCTTCGGAAAGGGCGTCAAGCTCGATGGCCAGGGCCAGCGTGTTCAGTCCCGAAAGAGGCAATGCCTTTGTCAGCATCGGCAGAATCCGCTCGATTTCAGCATCTCGCGCAGAAAAATCCTTCGGTCCGTATAAATCCGAAAGAAAAAACGTTGCAGCCGGACCATAGAGCGGATTGTTAAGCAGTTCGGGATAAGTGCCGGCGAGGCGGTTCGCTTGCCACGCGCGCAAGCCGATTCTTTCAGCTGCGCGTATCGGGTCGGCCAGCGCATTGCGGCGCAGCCCCGCCGCCATCTTCAGATCACGCTCCAGGCGCGCAGCAACGACGGCCTTTTCTTCCTGCTGTTCTTCGTGTCTTTCGTCGATCATGGGCCAATTATCACCCTTGCTTCAAACACCGTTTAGAGGCTCATGCCTAGCAGCACCCATGCCGTACGATTACACTGAAATCGAACCAAGGAGATCCTCATGGACGATATGAAGTCCACGTTTGCACGCATGCAGTTGCTGACCAGAAATCAGCCAGAGGTGTCCTTTGAAACGCGCCTGCGACGTCTCTCGGCGCTGGAAGCGATGTTGCGCGACAATACTGCGGCTTTTGCTGCGGCGATCTCCGCTGACTTCGGCAATCGCTCGGCGCACGAAACCCAACTCCTTGAGATTTTTCCGAGCCTTGAAGGTTTGTCGCATGCGCGCCGCCATCTGCGGCAATGGATGCGGCCGCAAGGGCGCAGTGTTTCGCTGTGGTTCCAGCCGGGTCGTGCCGAAGTGCGCAGTCAGCCACTCGGGGTCGTTGGTGTCATCGTTCCTTGGAACTATCCCCTCTACCTTGCCATAGGCCCCCTGACCGCGGCATTTGCGGCCGGCAATCGTGCCATGGTGAAAATGTCCGAGTTCTCGCCGGCGACCGCAAACTTGCTCGCCGACTTGCTGGCCCGCCATTTTGACGCCGATGAAGTTTCCGTTGTGCAGGGAGATGCGGCTGTCGCCCACGAATTTTCGACGTTGCCGTTTGATCATCTGTTTTTCACCGGTTCAACGGCGGTTGGCCGCCACGTGATGCGCGCTGCGGCCGAAAACCTCACTCCTGTCACCCTGGAACTGGGGGGCAAGTCACCAGTGATCGTCGCCCCCGGCTATTCGCAGGCAAAGGTAGCCGACCGCATTCTTGTCGGCAAGACCCTGAATGCAGGACAAACCTGCATAGCCCCCGACTACGTCCTGCTACCGGAAGGAGCAGAGCAGGATTTCATCGCCGCTGCGCGTGCCGTGCTGACGGCCTGTTACCCGGAAATGTCGAGTACGCCGGACTATAGCTCGGTGGTCAATGCGCGCCACTATGAGCGCCTTGCCGGATATCTGGAAGATGCCCGGGCCAAGGGGGCGACCATCGTTCCGTTGACCATGGTGGAAGCAGACCCGATCACGCGGCGTTTTCCGCCGGTGGTTCTGCTCAACGTGAGCGATGAGATGAAAGTGATGCAGGACGAGATCTTCGGCCCGATCCTGCCGATCGTTCCCTATCGTAGTGTTGAAGTGGCCATTGCCTACGTCAATGCGCGGCCACGGCCGCTGGCGCTGTATGTGTTTGACGACAATCGCCGCCGCGTTGACCATGTACTGGAGCAAACGGTATCCGGCGGCGTTACGGTCAATGACACGATTCTGCACATCGCACAGGACGAATTGCCGTTCGGAGGGGTCGGGCCGAGTGGCATGGGGCACTATCATGGCCACGACGGGTTTCTTACCTTCAGCAAGCAGAAGGCCGTTTTCCGGCAATCCAGGCTGAGCGGTATCGGGCTGTTCAAGCCGCCCTACGGCAAGCGGTTTGAGTGGTTGATCAAGCTGCTCCTGAGATAAGCGGATTCCTCTGGTGACAAGATGGTGACGATCGGAAGACGGGAATTTCTCAAGGCCGGCCTGATGGGCAGCGTGCTGCTCGCGTGTGCCGGTCGGGTGTCGGCTGCTGCCGACGAAGAGGCCGCAATGCTGTCGGCAGTTTCCGCCGCAGTGATGGCAGGTATGTTGCCGCCAGACCCGACATTGCGTGCGGCTGCCTTGAAGGAAACGGTTGCCGGTATTCGCCACGCTGTCGCTGGTTTGTCCTTGGCGTCGCAGAATGAAGTTGCCGAACTGTTTTCGCTGCTCACCCTGCCGCCGACCCGCCGTTTGCTGGCCGGCGTTTCTGCACCCTGGGCCGAAGCACGGGTGGAGGAGGTCGCCGCCTTTCTCGAAAACTGGCGACATAGCCGCTTTGCCTTGCTGCAGGGTGCCTATGCCGCGCTCCATGATCTGGTGCTTGGTGCCTGGTATGCCCGGACCGAGCATTGGGAAGCCATCGGCTACCCTGGCCTACCGGAGATTTTCTGATGCGTGATGTCATGCGTGACGGCTTGGCAGCGGGGTGGAAACACATCGATGCCTCGACGCTGCAAGCCGACCTGACACTGGAAGCCGACGTCGTGATCATCGGCAGTGGCGCCGGTGGCGGTGTTGCGGCCGAACTGTTGACTGATGCCGGGCTCAAGGTCATTCTCGTCGAGGAAGGCCCCTTGAAGACCACCAGCGATTTCCGCATGCGTGAATCCGAAGCCTACCCGCAGTTGTATCAGGAGTCGGCTGCGCGCAAGACCGCCGACAAGGCCATCAATATTCTGCAGGGACGTTGCGTCGGCGGTTCGACCACCGTCAACTGGACCAGCAGTTTCCGCACGCCGGCAGCAACCCTCGGTTATTGGCAAAAGGTCCTCGGGCTCAAACAGTTGTCGGCGGATTCGATGTCTCCGTGGTTCGCGGCAATGGAACATCGACTCGGTGTTCGTCCGTGGCCATTCGAGCCCAACCAGAATAACAACTTGCTTGCCAAGGGCGCTGAAAGGATTGGCGTAGCAACCCATGTTATTCCGCGTAATGTTCGCGGCTGCTGGAATATCGGCTATTGCGGCGTGGGCTGTCCGACCGGGGCCAAGCAATCGATGCTGGTCACCACCATCCCGGCCGCGCTGTCTCGTGGCGCGCTGCTGGTCTCGCGTCTGCGTGCCGAGCGTTTGATCCTTTCGCCGCAGAAGCGCGTGGTCGGCCTCAAGGGGCGAGCGATGAATGCGGACGGGATCCGTCCCGGGTCGGCCAGTGTCCGTATCCAGGCGAAGCACTTTGTCGTTGCTGCCGGGGCGGTCGGCTCGCCGGCATTGCTGATGCGCAGCGCAGTTCCCGACCCCAGCGGCCTGCTCGGGCACCGCACTTTTCTCCATCCGGTGGTGGTTTCGGCCGGAGTCTTCACGCAGCGTGTCGAGGGGTATGCCGGTGCGCCCCAGACCATCTACTCGGACCATTATCTCGAACAGTTTCCGATCGACGGGCCCTTGGGATTCAAGCTCGAAACGCCGCCACTGCATCCCGTTCTCTATTCGACTACCTTGCAGGGGTTCGGTGAATCGCACGCCGAAAAGATGCGCGATTTTGCCAATGTGCAGGTGATTCTGGCGCTGATTCGTGATGGCTTTCACCCTGAAAGTCGGGGCGGTCGCGTGCGTCTGAGAAGCGATGGGGCACCGTTCCTTGATTACCCGCTCAACGAAGTTTTCTGGGAATCGGCACGTCGGGCGCTGTTGGCCATGGCCGAAATCCAGTTTGCTGCGGGTGCCAACCGGGTGACACCGGTTCACGAAGACACCCTGGGTTATGCCTCCTGGAACGAGGCGAGGCAGGGCATTGCCGCCCTCTCGTTGAAGCCGCTTTCCTGCCGTGTCGTCAGCGCGCATGTGATGGGCGGTTGTGCCATGGGCGAGTCTTCGAAACGCGGCGTTGTCGACCATCGTGGGCGCCACTTCCAGGTCGAGAACCTGACCGTTTGCGATGGCTCCATTTTCCCCACCAGCATCGGGGCCAATCCGCAGCTCTCCATCTACGGGCTGGCGGCGAGAAATATCAGCCTGCTGGCTGCCGAATTGCAGGGGCGGCCGGCTCCCGCAATACCGTAGAATCCAAGTCTTCTGCTGACTGACGCATACTCCGAGGCGCCACCATGCTCGCTGCTGCCCTGCGCTTTTTCCTGTTGATCGAACTGGCGGCCTACATGGCGATGGCGATGCGACTCTTCGAACTGTCCGTACTATCGGCAAGCAGTGCCGCATTAGCCTTGCTGCTGGGTTCTCGGGCTGGAATCATCGCCGTCACTTATGTTTTTGCCGTTACCTATCACTCGCCTGCACCACGGCTCGGATTCCTGCGCGCCTCGGCCATGGTGCTCACCGAGTACCTTGCTTTCCTGCGCCTCTTCCTGCTCATCCAGCCGTTCGAACGTTTGTGGATGGGAGCTGACCACTTGCCACCCGGGCGGCGAGTGCTGTTGCTGATTCATGGCTTTGGATGCAATCGAGGTGCCTGGTGGTGGCTGCGCAGCCGGCTTGAGAACGGCGGATATGCCGTGGCAACGCTCAATCTGGAACCGCCCTATATCGAAATTGACCATTACGTAGCCGCAGTCGCTGCCCGCATCGAGGCCGCGTGCATCGAATCTGGTGTCGATCGCGTCACGCTGGTCGGGCACAGCATGGGTGGCCTGGTCGCACGCGCTTATCTTGAGCGGCTTGGCGTCGATCGCGTCGAGGCCGTGGTCACTTTGGCCACGCCGCATTCCGGGAGTGTGCTTGCCCGTCTTGGAATCGGTGCCAATTCACGGCAGATGGCGTGTAATTCGCCCTGGCTCAAGGCTCTGTGGCAGCAACGCCCGGCGGTACCCATGGTGTCTATTCGCAATAGCCATGACAATTTCGTCATGCCGCAGGATGGCCAGCGATTTCCTGCTGCAAGGGATGTTGAATTGCCAGGACTTGGCCACCTTGCACTTCTGTTTTCCCCAAAGGCTGCCCGTAACTTGCTGGATGTTTTGCGGCCCTGATCCTTTACGTCAGGGTGGAGCATTTTTCCGGCATTCACAGTAGCGCGGTACGGCGTTACACTGGCCTCTCGCACCCCCGTGCCAAGGAGGCGTTTCATGAACCAGCCCCGCCCCGTTCTGTTGCGACTGTTGCCTGTTGTCCTTCTGGCGGTGTTGCTGGTCGCATGCGCTGAAAAGGAGCCGGTACGCATCGGTTTCATGGGAGGCGTCTCCGGCCGCTTTGCCGATCTCGGTACTACCGGGCGCAACGGTGTCATGCTCGCCGTGGAGTGGCGGAACGAGCGCGGCGGCGTTGCCGGTCGGAAAATCACACTCAGCATCAAGGACGATCAGCAGGATCCGGAAAAGGCGCGTCAGGCACTGAAGGAACTGGTCGCGGAGGGTGTAACGGCCGTGCTTGGCCCGATGACCAGCTCGATTGCCGCAGCCATCGTGCCGGAGGCCGACCGGGCCGGCATGCTTCTGGTTGGCGGAACGGTGACCACCAGCGGACTGACCGGCAAGGATGACAACTTTGTCCGCACTATATCGACGACCTCGGAATATGGCAGCCATGCGGCGCGCAGCTACCGGCAACATTATGGGTACAAGCGTGCCGCACTGATCTACGACCTCGCCAATCGGGATTACACCGAGAACTGGGCCAATGAATTCTCGCGTACCTTTATTTCTGAGGGCGGGAAGATCGTCAAGTCGCAAGGCTTTGATTCACGCACCGAAAAGGATTACGCGGCCTTGGCTGCGCAGTTGCTGCAGAGCAAACCGGATCTGGTGGTGATCGCGGCCAATTCGGTAGATGGTGCCTTGTTCGCACAAAAGCTGCGCCAGCGCGATGTCCATGTGCGGCTTGCCGGTTCAGCCTGGACAGGTACGCAACGGCTGATGGAACTGGGCGGTGCCGCTGTCGAGGGCATGCTGATCGAGCAGTATTACAATCAGGATGACAGTTCCGAGAGCTATCGGCGTTTTCGAGAGGCCTATCTGAAGCGTTTCGGTTACGAACCCGGCTTTGCCGGTGTGGTTGCCTTCGATGCCGCCAACATGCTGCTTGATGCACTGGCAGAAAACCCCGACCGGAAAGGCCTTAAGGAGCGGATCCTGAAACGCGCGCCATTCAAGGGCGTGCAGGGCGATATCGCGATCGATGCCTACGGTGACGCGCAGCGGCCGATCACCATGACCGAGGTGCGCGACGGAAAAATCATCGTCGTCCGCTGATATGACTCATTCCCTGCGAACCGTTCTCGCGCTGCGATTTGTGGCAATCATTCTGCTGCCCTTGCTGATCATTGCTGCCGTGGTCTGGTTGCTGCTGTTACCGAGAATGACCGAGCGGGTTGCCGCTGAGCATCGGGCGCTGGCAACAACGCTGGCTTATGAAACCGAACGCTATCTTGAACAGCCAGTGCGTGCATTGCGCGGTGCGGCCGTTACCCTTTCCCGAGAGAAGGATAAAGACCGCCGGCCCGGCAGTCTGCTGCCCAATCGCCTGTTGGAATCGCTGGTTCTGGGTGGCGATGTGCTGGAGGGAGCCTATTCCCTTGATGCACGGGGGCGTCTGATTGAAATCGCGCTGGCGCCAGGCCTTTCCGGGAACATCGGCAACTACATCGGTCTCGACCTGTCCGCCAACCCCCTTTCCGGAGAGGCGCACCGCAGCGGCCGCAAGGTGTTTTCAGAGTCCTATCTTTCAGGAGTGACCGAGCAGGTGACTGTCGCGGCAACCGTGCCGGCAGGCGAGCGGCTGCTGGTTGCCGAGATCGGCTTGCGTCGCCTCTCCGATTTCGTCAGGCGGGTTGCCACATCGGCGGATATGCGGCTGGTCGTGGTAGACGGGCGTGGACAGATCGTGGCTCACCCCGATGCGGCGCTGGCCAGTCAGCAACTCAACATCGGCAACCTGAGCATCCTCGCACAGACCCGTAGCAGCGGAGCGGGATCGGTCACGGCAGTCTTTGAATTTGAAGGCCGCAAGATGCTGGGTACGACCTACGCCATCGCCGGAACGGAATGGACGGTTTTGGTGACCGAGCCGCTGGCCCGTGTCCATCAGCCGATATGGGAGATTCTGTATGGGCTGCTGCTGGCGGCTCTGGTTTCTACGGTACTGGCCATCGCTATCGGCATCCTCATGGCAACCGGATTTTCGACTCGCTTCCAGCGTCTGTCTTCCCTGGCCAGAGCGCTGGCGGAAGGGCGTTATCCCGAAACCTGGCCGGAATCGAATGTCACTGAAGCCAGTGCCCTGATCGGCAGCATCCGCCAGATGGCCGATGCGGTGCGCCAGCGCGAAGCTGATCTGCGTGACCTCAATGCCGGCCTTGAGGCACGTGTGGAAGCCCGGACGGAAGATCTGGAAATGGCCAATGCCGAGTTGCTGGCGGCAATGAATACCCTGGAACAGGCCCAGGACGAGTTGGTGCGCTCGGAGAAAATGGCGGCGCTGGGGAGCCTGGTGGCCGGTGTTGCTCACGAACTCAATACTCCGATTGGCAATAGCCTGATGGTCGCGTCGACACTGCAGGAGCGTACCGATGAATTCGAATCCGGCATCGAAAAAGGATTGACCAGAACGGCGCTCAACCGGCACCTGTCGACCAGTCGGGAAGCGGCTGCCTCGCTGGTGCGCAACCTGCAGCGAGCGGGAGAGCTTATCGCCAGTTTCAAGCAGGTGGCGGTTGACCAGACGACGTCTGCACGTCGCTTTTTTGCACTTGACGAAGTGGTGCGAGAAATCATCCTGACCCTGTCTCCCGCATTGAAGAAAATGCCGTGGCAAATCGAGTCGGAGATACCGTCTGCCATCTTGCTGGAAAGCTATCCGGGACCACTGGGTCAGGTCTTGACCAACCTGATCAACAATGCGGCACTGCATGCATTTGAAGGTCTTCCCGCCGGAATGGTCCGTATCGGAGCCCGGATGCTCGATGCGTCGACGGTCCAAATTACGCTGAGCGACGACGGCAATGGCATCCTGCCGGAGCATCTGCCTCGCATCTTCGATCCATTCTTCACCACCCGCATGGGGCGTGGCGGTACCGGGCTCGGCTTGTCGATCTGCCACAATATCGTGGAAAACATTCTCGGCGGCCGTGTCAATGTGGTGAGCACGGCCGGGCAGGGCACGGTTTTCACGCTGACGCTTCCACTGGTTGCGCCGGTGGGGCCGGATGACGAGCAAGGAGCGCTGGCATGAGGATAATGGGTGCGATTGTGAGCAGTCTGCTGCTGACATCCGTCGTGATGGCACAGACCGTTTACGAATCGACGAGCGGGCAGGGCAAGGTCTATTCCGATCGCCCGACAACCGGCAGCAAGCCAGTGGAGCTGCGTCCGCTCAATGTCGTCGAGCCGACGCACGCAGCCCCGGCCTCCCCAAAGGCGGCCGCAGCCGAGGAGACGAAGGTAGCGGCTCCGGCGCAGGGCTATCGAAGCCTGGCGGTGGTATTTCCCGAACAGGGTGGCAGTGTGGCGTCGAATACTGCTACCTTCGAGATCCGGGTCAGCATCGATCCGCCGCTGCAGATCGGCAAGGGGCATGCCTTCGTCTTGCGGCTGGACGGCCGTATCGTCGGTATCCGCTACACCTCGACTGAAATGATGGTGCCGCCGGAGTTTTTTGGTGACGTGATCCCGGCGGGCGCGCAACGGCATCTGCTGGAAGTGTCGGTGGTCGATGGCCAGGGCGGCGTCGTGCTTGCGGCGCAGCCTGTCGATTTTCAGACCCGCTTCGTGACCCAGTTGCAACGCCCGCACTTGCCAAGGATGCCTGCCACGCAGCCGGTGATGCCGCCACGGCCGTTACCGAAGCCGGCACCGGCCTCGTCGCTCGACCCTGTGCAAGACAATCGCCCAGCTTCCGGTTTGATACGCTAGCCGGGTCTCGTTGACGAGCAAGGCCTTCCAGTCACTGCCAATGCTGCTAAATTTCCTCTCGGTTCTGCATGTCTTGATCTTTTGCGTTGTTGCTCTGCGACTTTTTTCGCGCAGAGCCTCTCAAGGAACGGCGGTTGCCTGGTTGCTGCTGGTGATTTTGCTACCCGGTATCGGAACGGTGGTCTACCTGTTGATTGGTGAGCGGCGACTGGGCAAGACCTGGGTGCTGCGGGCGCGGACGCTTCGCCCACAGGTCTTGCAGTGGGCCGAAAGTATTCCGTCGGCCTGTATCGCTTCGACTGACCACTGGTCAAGCGGTGCCGAAGGCGTCAGCCGGCTTGCCCGGGCGGCAGCAGCCATGCCGCCGATGACCGGGCATCGCCTGCAACTGTTGAGCGACAGCCCGGCGATCATGGGCGCCATGATCGCCGACATCGACGCCGCTCGGGATTCAGTCCTCATGGAGTTCTATATCTGGAGTAGCGGCGGTTTTGTCGATGACCTGGTGGAGGCCTTGATCAGGGCAGCGCAGCGGGGGGTCAGTTGTTCCGCACTCATGGATTCACTCGGCAGTCGCCCGTTCTTCAAGACAGAAGCCTTCAAGCGATTGAAGGCTTCGGGGGTGGTCGTTGTCGAGGTGCTGCCGGTCAACCCGCTGCGCATGTTCTTCGTGCGTTTCGATTTGCGCGATCATCGCAAAATTGCGGTGATTGACCGTCGAATCGCTTACACGGGGAGCATGAATATCGCCGACCCGCTTTATTTCAAGAAAGACGCCGGGGTTGGACAGTGGGTGGATGCCATGGTGCGGATCGAGGGACCTGCGGCATGGGTTCTAGAAGCCGTTTCCCTGTCTCTGACCTCGTTACAGACTGGCGCCCATTTTGCTCCGCAGCCAATGCCGCAATTGCCGCTCGCAGGCAGCGGTCAGGTTCAGGTTTTCCCTTCGGGGCCGGAGTCGGCGAAAGTGCCGATCGACGCGGTGCTGCTGGCTGCAATCTATGCCGCGCGGCGGGAAATCGTGTTGACGACGCCGTATTTCGTTCCCAGTCCGGCCCTGCTGACGGCAATGCGTTCTGCTGCCTTGCGTGGCGTTCGTGTCGTACTCATCGTTCCGGAGAGGGGAGATTCGCGCCTGGTGCGCTATGCCAGCGAAGCGTTCAACGAGGATCTCTTGTCTGTCGGCGTCACCATCCTTCATTTCCAGAGTGGTCTGCTGCATACGAAGAGCATGGTCGTGGACGAGGAGTTTACGATCTTTGGAACCGTCAATCTTGATCTGCGCAGCTTCGAGCTGAATTTTGAAGTATCGATCATGGCCTTCGATCGCGAGTTTTCGTTAGCGACCCGCGCCTTGCAGCGTAGCTACGAAAACCGCTCCCGCTGCCTTTCTCTCGACGAATGGCGAACCCGGCCGCGTGCCAGGCGCCTGCTTGAAAATGCCGTACAGACAATGAGTCCGCTCCTGTAGCAGCGGATGTCGTTGGACGGAAAAACGAAACGCCGCCCGAAGGCGGCGTTTGCGTTGTGCGAGTCCTTGCCTATTTCTTTGTTTTTGCCGGACGAACCGAAATGGCGACGGCTTCGGTATAAGTTAGTTCAACCTGATCACCGACCTGAACTGCTGCCAGCGACTTGGGGTCCTTGACCATGACGTCGACCACGTTGCCCTTCGGGCCCTTGACGGTGGCGAGCCCCTTCTTGTCGTCGATGGCAATGATGTCGGCAACGATGACGAGCTTGCGTTGTCCGGAAGCAGCAGGCTTGCTGCCAGGCTTTGCCGTGGTGCCGCTTTCGGTCTCGGTCGAACTGCGTAGCCCGGCACCTTTCTTCAGGGAGCTGGCCAGCGCGGCCGTCATGTCGAGCAGGGCGGTATGAATGGTTCCCCA
>ERZ724516.1253-NODE-1253-length-15025-cov-6.002204_pt1 | contig 15025 bp, 17 predicted proteins | sample MGYA00376049_ERZ724516 | MGnify/ENA primary metagenome ERZ724516 (study PRJEB28724, sample SAMN07190886) | activated sludge metagenome | isolation source: activated sludge of sewage treatment plant in Hong Hong | place: USA: Christiansburg, Virginia | collected... | reverse complement strand
GGCGGCGGCGAGCGCACCGGCTGCCCCGGCCGCGACCAAGCCCGCCGTCAAGCCGGAGCCCGCGAAGGTCGAAGCCCCGAAAGGCAAGGCCGACGACAAGAACGCGACGGCGAAAGCGAAGAAGGATGCCGAGGCAACGTCGCAGAAGGCCGATGCCGGCGCGGCGAAGAAGTAAGCCCGGCTCTCCCGCACTCACCTGGACCACCGACAAACCCCGCCCCGGCGGGGTTTGTCGCTGAAACCGGCCAATGATCGCCTGTTCGACGAGCGGCGGGCGCCCCCCACGACCACGATGCTTGCTACACTTCCGCCCTGCGTCAAGAAGCCGACCCCATGCTCCACCCCTCCCGACTGCTGCCCCTCCTGTTCGTCTTCCTGTGGAGCACAGGTTTCATCGGCGCCAAGCTCGGCCTGCCGTATGCGGAACCGCTGACATTCCTGCTCGCCCGCTACCTCCTGGTTCTCGCACTGATGACGATTCTGGTGCTGGCCACGCGCGCTCCCTGGCCGGCCGACCCGCGCCAGATCATGCACATCGGCGTCTCGGGCCTGCTGGTGCACGCGCTCTATCTGGGCGGGGTGTTCATGGCCATCAAGCATGGCCTGCCGGCGGGCGTGACCGCCCTGGTGGTCGGCACGCAGCCGCTGTTGACGGCCTGCGGTGCGGGCTTCCTGCTCGGCGAACGCGTGTCGCCACGGCAATGGCTGGGACTGGTCCTCGGCTTTGTCGGCGTGGCACTGGTCGTCGCCAACAAGCTCGGCCACGTGCCGCTGGCCGCGATGCTGCTGCCGGCGCTCGTTGCGCTGCTTGGAATCACCCTGGGCACGCTCTACCAGAAGCGTTTCTGCGCGCACTTCGACCTGCGTACCGGCTCATTGATCCAGTTCCTGCCGACCGCCGTGTTGACGGCGTTGGCGGCGTGGGCAAGCGAGAGCATGCACATCGAGTGGACGCCGCAGTTCGCATTTGCCTTGCTATGGCTGGTCTTGGTGCTTTCGTTCGGGGCGATCAGCCTGCTCAATGTCCTGATTCGCAGCGGCAGTGCCGTGAACGTCGCCAGCCTCTTCTACCTGACGCCACCCAGCACGGCCATCATCGCCTGGCTGGTCTTCGACGAAACCCTGTCCGGACTGGCGCTCGCCGGGATGGTGATGGCGGTGAGCGGGGTCTATCTGGCGCGCACGGCGGTCCGATGAACGGCGAAGGAAAGCCCGTGCTACGCATCCTCGGCGTGGACCCGGGCTTGCGCATTACCGGTTTTGGCCTGATCGCCAAGATGGGCAACCGGCTAGGCTATCTCGCCAGCGGCTGCATCAGAACCGACGCGAAGGCTTCGCTGCCTGCCCGCCTGGGAACGATCCACGCTGCTTTGCGCGAGTTGGTGGCCGAGCACCAACCCGACCAGGCGGCCGTCGAAATCGTCTTCGTCAACGTCAACCCGCAATCGACCCTGCTGCTCGGCCAGGCGCGCGGCGCGGCAATCACCGGATTGGTCAGCAGCGGCCTCGAGGTCGCCGAGTACACAGCCTTGCAGATCAAGCAGGCAGTGGTCGGCAATGGCCACGCCGACAAGCTGCAGGTTCAACACATGGTGCGCCGCCTGCTCTCGCTGTCGGCCGACCCAAGCCCGGACGCGGCCGATGCTCTCGCCTGTGCGATCGCCCACGCGCATGGCGGGCAGGGGCTTGGACGACTGCCGGGCACGGGTCTGCACGTCCGCAACGGCCGACTGATTGTCGGAAAATGAAGGAGAACACACCATGATCGGCCGACTCAGCGGCATCCTCCTGGAAAAGAACCCACCGCAGGTAGTTCTGGACGTGCACGGCATCGGCTACGAGCTCGACGTGCCGATGAGCACTTTCTACAACCTGCCGGCCAACGGTGAGCAGGTCAGCTTGCTGACCCACTTCGTCGTACGCGAAGATGGACAGTTTCTCTATGGATTCGCCAGCGAGCCCGAACGCTTCGCCTTTCGCCAGTTGCTGAAGATCTCCGGAGTCGGCGCGCGCCTGGCGCTGTCGGTGCTCTCCGGTCTCTCGGTGAGCGACCTGGCACAGGTGGTCGCCCGGCAGGAGGTCGGACGCCTGACCAAAGTACCCGGCATCGGTACCAAGACCGCCGAACGTCTCCTGCTCGAGCTCAAGGGGAAGCTCGCCGACGCGCTGCCAGCGAGCGTCGCGCCTGCCGACGGAGCCCGCAGTGACATTCTCAATGCCCTGCTGGCACTGGGTTACAATGATCGGGAAGCGGCCGCGGCGATGAAACTTCTGCCCGATGAGACGACCACCTCCGACGGCATTCGCCAGGCGCTGAAGCTGCTGTCAAGAGTCTGAATCGACAATGAATCCGGGCCACAAACAACTCATCCAGATTGCCCTCGTCGCGCTGCTGCTGATCGGCTGCATCGCCGTGCTGCTGCCGTTCACCGGCACCCTGCTTTTCGCAATTGTCATTTGCGTGACGACGCTGCCGATCCGCAACCGTCTGCTCAGGCTTTGCCGCGGACGCAGCAACCTCGCCGCGCTGCTGGTGTCGATCTTGCTGCTGCTGCTGCTCGTCGCCCCAATGGCCTTGCTTTCGGGGTCGCTCGCCGACGGTGTCGAGATTGCCATTCGTTACCTCAAGCCCCTGATGGAGCACGGTCTGCCCGCCACCCCGCCGGCCTGGTTGATCAGCATGCCGATCGTCGGCCCCGATATCGCGAGTTACTGGCACGAACTGATCGAAAGCCGCGAGGAGATGAACAACCTCCTGCGCCAGTTCCTCGATCCGACGCGCAAGCTGGCGCTGGCTGCCGTGGCACTCTTCGCCCAGGGCTTGCTGCAACTCGTGCTGGTCATTTTCTTCGTTTTCTTCATCTTCCGTGACGCGCACATCTACGTGGAAGCATTGCATACGGGCAGTCGCATGCTCGCCGGCGATCTCGGCGAGCGCATGCTGGCGCTGGTCGAGGGAACGGTCACCGGCGTCATGGCAGGAATCGTCGGCACCGCGGCGGCGCAAGCCGTAGTGGGAATGGTCGGCTTCATCATCGCCGGCGTGCCGGGCATCGTCATCCTGACCGTGGCGACTTTCTTCTTCTCGATGATCCCGGTTGTCGGTGCCACGCTGATCTGGCTGGGTGCAGCCGTCTGGCTCTACAACGAAGGCCAGGCCGGCTGGGCCGTTTTCATGGTGCTCTGGGGAATGTTCGGCATCAGCAGCGTCGACAACTTCCTCAAGCCGGTGCTGATTTCACGCACTGCCAGCCTGCCGCTGCTGCTGATCGTCGTCGGTGTCTTTGGCGGCGTTCTCGTTTTCGGATTCATCGGCCTGTTCCTCGGTCCGACCCTGCTTGCCCTCGGTCAGGTGCTGATCCGTGAATGGCTGGCGCATGCTGGTCCCGACGTCGAGCGGCCGGCAAGCCGGGAGGGCATTGCCCAATGATCGAAACCGACGACATCGATAGCGTACCCGCTGACCGCCTGCTTTCGCCGGTGTCGAAGTCGACCCAGGAAGAAGCCATCGAGCGGGCCCTGCGCCCCCGATGCCTGGCGGACTACGTCGGACAGGCAAAAATCCGCGAACAGTTGTCGATCTTCATTGAAGCGGCCAGGCGACGCAACGACACGCTGGACCATGTCCTCCTGTTCGGTCCACCGGGTCTCGGCAAGACGACGCTAGCGCACATCGTCGCCGCCGAAATGGGAGTCAACCTGCGCTCGACATCGGGCCCGGTACTCGAACGGGCTGGCGACCTGGCGGCGATTCTGACCAACCTCGAACCGCGCGACGTCCTGTTCATCGACGAAATCCACCGTCTCTCGCCGGTCGTCGAGGAGATTCTCTATCCGGCGCTGGAAGACTTCCAGATCGACATCATGATCGGCGAAGGCCCGGCGGCACGCTCCGTCAAGCTCGATCTCCCCCCCTTCACGCTGGTCGGCGCGACGACGCGCGCCGGCATGCTCACCAATCCGCTGCGCGACCGATTCGGGATCGTTTCCCGGCTCGAGTTCTACACGCCCGACGAACTGACTTTGATCGTCACCCGCTCGTCGCAGCTCCTCAAGGTACCGATCGATCAGGAGGGGGCGCTGGAAATCGCCCGACGCTCGCGCGGCACGCCGCGCATCGCCAACCGCTTGCTGCGCCGCGTGCGCGATTTTGCCGAGGTCAGGGCGAACGGCCAGATCTCGCGCGAAGTCGCCGATCTGGCGCTGCTGATGCTCGATGTCGACCACGGCGGGCTGGACGTGATGGACCGCAAGCTGCTGTCCGCGGTCATCGACAAGTTCGGTGGCGGTCCGGTCGGCGTCGACAATCTGGCTGCCGCCATCGGCGAGGCGCGCGATACGATCGAGGACGTTCTTGAACCGTTCCTGATCCAGCAAGGCTTCCTGCAACGCACCCCGCGTGGCCGGGTGGCGACGGCGGCGGTTTACCGCCACCTCGGCCTCGACAGCCTGCTTGGCGAAGCGCAGGGCGAGCTCTGGCGGTCACCCTGAGCGGGGGCGACGAACCCTTGTCGTCACAAACACTCACATTCGCCAGCAGCATGCGGCACTAGAATCCCATCCGGCCATGAAACACGAGCAGAAACCCAACGCCTTCACCATTCCGGTGCGCATCTACTACGAGGACACCGACGCCGGAGGGGTCGTCTACTATGCCAACTATCTGAAATTCTTCGAGCGTTGCCGTACCGAATGGCTACGCGAGATCGGCCATCAGCAGGCGGATCTGCTGCGCGACCCGGGGATCGCGTTCGTCGTCCGCCGGGTCAGCGTCGAGTACCTGAAACCGGCACGCCTGGACGATGAACTGGTCGTCGGCCTCGAAGTGGAGAGAATCAGCCGCGCGCAGATTTTCTTTCGCCAGCACATCCGGCGCGCCGATGAGGCCAGCGCAGGCGGCTGGGAAGAACTGGTCAGCGCCGCCATCCACATCGTTTGTGTAAACTCGGCGCTGATGAAAGCGACTTCGATCCCCACTCTCCTGCGGTCCAAACTGGAAGCCCTGCAATGAATGTTTCGCAAGACCTCTCGATTCTGCATCTCATCCTCAATGCCAGTGCCGTCGTGCAGGCCGTCATGCTGCTGCTCGCCGGCGTCTCCTTCATGTCCTGGTACTACATCTTCCGCAAGTGGTTCACCGTGAAAGCAGCGCGCGCGCAGACCGAGCAGTTCGAACGCGACTTCTGGAGTGGTGGGGATCTGAATAGCCTCTACCAGAGCGCGATCAACGATCGCCACAGTACCGGCAACATGGAGCGCATCTTCGAAGCCGGCTTTCGCGAATTCACGAAACTGCGCAGCCAGAAGAACCTCGACCCGAAGGACGTGATCGACGGCTCGCGGCGCGCCATGCGTGCGACCTACCAGCGCGAGATGGACAGCATCGACTCACACCTCGCCTTTCTCGCTTCGGTCGGCTCGGTGAGCCCATACGTCGGCCTGTTCGGCACCGTCTGGGGCATCATGCACTCCTTCCGCGGCCTCTCCAACGTCGGCCAAGCGACGCTCGCCGCCGTCGCTCCCGGCATTGCCGAAGCCCTGGTGGCGACGGCCATCGGCCTGTTTGCGGCGATTCCGGCGGTGGTCGCCTACAACCGTTTCGCGCACGAGATCGATCGGCTCTCGTCGCGCTTCGAGTCCTTCATGGAGGAGTTCTCGAACATCCTGCAACGGCAGATGAGGTAAGGCCATGCGTCCGCGTCGTCTGAAGAACGAAATCAACGTCGTCCCTTACATCGACGTCATGCTGGTGCTGCTGGTCATTTTCATGGTGACGGCACCGATGATGACCACCGCCACCATCGATGTGCCTTCGGTCGGCAAGGCGGCACAGCCGCCCGCCGAAGCGCTGCAGGTGCTGGTGCGTGCCGACCAGACGTTGGCGTTGCTTGCCCCCGGCAAGCCGGAGCGCGCGCTGACGCGCGAGGAGCTGTCGCAGGCGATTCGTGCCGCGCAGCAGAAGAACCCCGAACAAGCAGTGGTCATTGCCGGCGACAAGAAGGTCAGGTATGAAGCCGTCCTCAAGGTGATGGACGACTTGCAGCAGCAACAGGTCAAACGCATCGGCCTTCTCGTCCAGCCGACCGGCAAGTGAGTCCCTGATCTGTGGAAGCTGTCGAGCCCATCATCCGGCCACCGCAGGACGACCCGGCGAAATGGCGATCGCTGGCGCTCTCGGCGACCGTCCATGTGCTGTTGATCGGTGCGCTCTTTCTCGGCGTGCAGTGGAAGAGCAAGCCGCCAAGCTCGGTCGAGGTCGAGGTCTGGCGTGCCGCTCCGGCGCCGATGGTCACCAGCCAACCCGAGCCGCAACCGGAAGCGAAACCCGCGCCCAGGCCGGAGCCAAGACCCGAGCCGAAGCCGGAACCCAAGAAACCTGAACCGAAGCCGACTCCGAAGCCGGAACCTGTTCCGGAGCCAAAGCCCGAACCGAAGCCGGAACCCAAACCCATCGCCAAGGCGCTGCCAAAGCCTGAGCCACGCGTGGAGCCCAAACCACCGATCAAGCCGGACATTCCGCTGAAGGAAGACAGGAAACCAAAGGAGCCGCCGAAAAAGGAAGAGCCAAAGCCCAAAGAGCTACCGAAGAAGGAAGAGCCCAAAGCGAAGGAGCTGCCCAAGAAAGAGGAGCCCAAGGCCAAGGAACCACCACGCAAGGAGGAGCCGCAGCCGAAGGAGCCGCCGCGGAAAGAAGAACCCAGAAAGCCGGAACCCGAACGCCGTTCGGCCTTTGGCGATGAACTGGCGCGCGAACAGAAGCAACTTCAGCAACAGAAGGCCGAGCAGAAAGCACTGCAGGACCAGCGCGCGCGCGCCGAAGCCGAGGCACGTCAACTCAAGCAACTGCAGGCCGAGCAGGCGGCAGCAGAAAACAAGCGCGGCCTGGCCGAGTACATCGACAAGGTGCGCGGCAAGATTCGCGGCAATATCACACTGCCACTGGGCATCCAGGGCAATCCGCAGGCTGTGTTCGAGGTCACCCAGCTTCCCTCGGGTGAGGTGCTCGACGTCAAGGTCCGTCGCACCAGCGGCAACCCCGCGCTCGACGCCGCCGTCGAGCGCGCCATCCGCAAGTCGTCGCCCTTGCCCAAGCCGGCGCAACCGGAACTGTTCTCGCGCGTACTCAGCATTCCCTACAAGCCACACGACGACTAGGCCAGGACTTTCCTGCCGACCGACCTACAGCGGAGCAGCGACGTGAGCGCCGAGCAGCTTGACCTCTTCCTCGATTCACGCGAGACCACACTCGCCAATGACGTGATCACCACCTTGTGTGCGCACGACTGCGCGAGCGCCGCGCAGAGCATCTCCCGCCTGCGTGCCGAAGCGCCGGCGCAAAGGGATCTGGCGGCATTCGAAAGTCTTCACGCTTTCCTCACGCTCTTCCTGCAGAGCTTGCGGGAAGCAGGTTCTTCGGGGCTGCCGCCGGAGGTCATCGCCACCCTGCGAGAACTCCTCGAAACCCGGGTCACACTTCTTGCCACGGTACTGGGCAACGCGGCAGGAGGCTTTCTCAGGCGCTTCTGGCTACTGCTGGCACGCGCGGCAGATCAGCCGTTCGACCCCGACCGACCCGAACTGCACGCCGCCGCCCTGTTCCTGCGCGCGCAGGCATATGATGAGCTGGACGCCGCCGCGAACAGCATCGTCGGTCACTCGACCCAGCGCGCCGTCCTGCGCTGGCGCGCCATCGGCCGCTATCGCCTGGTCGGCCTGAAGGGCGCGCGACTGCCGATTTTCCTGCTCGCCTGGCACGCTGCCGACGCCTTCCCGGACTTGCTCAAGACCCTCGGTGACTCGCTGCTCGACCAGGATTGGCAAGCATTTGAGGCGGACGTCGAGGAACTCGACGCAAGCTGGTTTCCAGCCTGGTATTTCGTCGCTCACCCAGAGTCGGCCAGCGACCTCGGCGCGCAACTCGCCCAAGACCATGCCGACGCTCGTGCTGAAATCCCGGCGCGGCAGGCCTGCCTGCTGCTGCCACGCATTCTCGACCTCGAGAAGCACGGTCACAGCCGCGTTCTGGTCGACCTGCGCGCCCGCCTGCGCGCCACCGATGCCCGGTTTTTTGCCGCCTACATGCGCTCGCGCAGCGTCCACCATCGCTGACGCTGACGCCGGCAACGGGTGAAACGCCTGCCGTCTGCCACAAGCGACGCAACAAGATCACGCTTCGTTACAAATTGCGGACATTCAGAGGCGATATAATCGCGCATTCTGTCCTGGACTCCCCCATGTTTCCCATCGTTCCCACAATTCGTCGGATCGGCCTGCTGGCGGTCGCTGCGCTGGCTCTGTTGCAGGGATCCGCCCAGGCCCAACTGACGATCGAGATAACCGGCGCCGGTGCCAACCGCATTCCGGTTGCCATTGCCGAGTTTGGCGGTGAGGCCAGCGCTGCGCGTATCGTCACCTCGGTCGTACGTGCCGACCTCGAACGCAGCGGCCTTTTCAAGATGATCGACACGAGCGGTGCCGCAATGACCGAGGCATCGACGCCAGTTTATGACGATTGGAAGAGCCGGGGCGCCGATGCCCTGGCTGCCGGCAGCATCGGCGAGGGTGCCGACGGTCGCAAGGAGGCGCGCTTCCGACTCTACGATGTCAACAAGGCGGGCGTTCTCGGCGGTTCGGCGTTCGTGACCTCGAAGCCGATGCTGCGCACCACCGGCCATCGTATCGCCGACATCATCTACGAGAAGCTTACCGGCGAGCCCGGCATCTTCTCGACACGTGTGGCCTATGTGGTCAGGGCAAGCGCGTCGCGCTATGAACTGCACATCGCCGACGCCGATGGGCAGAACGAGCAAGTGGCGCTGATCTCGAAAGAACCGATCATCTCGCCCGCGTGGTCACCCGACGGCAGCCGCCTGGCCTATGTCTCCTTCGAGAACAAGAAGCCGGTCGTCTACGTTCACTCGCTCGCTTCCGGCAAGCGCATCGTCGTCGCCAACTTCAAGGGCTCGAACTCGGCGCCGGCCTGGTCCCCGGACGGCCGCAAACTGGCTGTGGTGCTGAGCAAGGATGGCGGCTCGCAGATCTTCACCGTCAATGCCGACGGCTCGGGTGTGCAGCGACTGACGACAGCCAGCGCGATCAACACCGAGCCGAACTTCTCGCCGGATGGACAGTACGTCTATTTCACATCCGATCGTGGCGGCAGCCCGCAGATCTATCGCGTTGGCGTCGGCGGTGGCGACGCACAGCGGGTGAGCTTCGAAGGCAGTTACAATGTGACCCCGCGGCTATCGCCCGACGGCAAGTCGATGGCCTTCATCAGCCGGCGTGACGGCAGCTTTCGCCTGAGCGTGATGGATCTTGCGAGCAAGCAGGTGCAGGTGCTGACCGACTCACACAAGGATGAGTCACCCAGCTTTTCGCCGAATGGTCGCATGATCCTGATTGCCACCGAGCAAGGCGGCCGCGGCGTACTCTCTGCGGTATCGATCGACGGCCGTATCAAACAACGCCTGTCCATTTCGGCAGGTGACGTTCGCGAACCGGCGTGGAGCCCCTTCAACAAGTAACAGCGATTCACTTTGATTCGGAATATTCCGCAGGAGAAACACCATGAAACGACTCCTCATCCCAGCGGCTCTCGCGCTTCTGCTTGCTGCCTGCAGTTCTACACCCGACAGCAGCGACAAGGCAGGCGGCGCTCCCGTCGAGACGCGCGGCGGGTCGGGAGGCGTGACCACGGTCACCACCGGCGGTGTCGAAAGCCGCGGGCTGCCGGCAGTGCTGACCGACCCGACGAGCATTCTCTCGAAGCGCAGCGTCTACTTCGACTTCGACAGCTACGAAGTCAAGAGCGAATACAAGGATCTGGTAACCGCCCATGCCAAGTTCCTCACCGACAATCGTCAGTTCAAGATGCTGATTCAGGGCAATACCGACGAACGCGGCAGTCGCGAATACAATCTGGCGCTGGGCCAGAAGCGCGCCGACGCGGTGCGCAAGATGCTGACCCTGCTCGGTGCCCGCGAGGATCAGCTGGAATCGGTCAGCCTTGGCGAAGAGAAGCCAAAGAATGAAGGGCACGACGAGAGTGCCTGGGCACAGAACCGGCGCGGCGACATGCTCTACAGCGGCGAGTTCTAGGATGCCAGCGAAGGCGATTGCTGGCTGGTTGGGCAGGGAGCGCGTCCAGACGATCGTCTTGCTGCTCATCGCACTCGGCTCGCCGCCGGTGCAGGCCGGCCTCTTTGACGACGACGAAGCGCGACGCCAGCTCAAGGACTTGTCGATCAAGACCAATGATCGCCTGGATACGGTATCGAAAGGGCAGATCGAGCTCGCCAACCAGATTCAGACACTACGCGACGAGAATGCTCGCCTGCGTGGACAGGTCGAGACGCTGACCTACGAGCTGGAATCAGCCAGGAAGAGGCAGCAGGACTTCTATGTCGATCTCGACGGTCGCCTGCGCAAGCTCGAACCCCAGATGGCGACGAGTGCCGAGGCAAGACCCGCGGAGGAAAGCAAGCCACCCGTCGAAGCGCCCAGGAAGGCAGCCAGCGATCCGGCCGCCGAAGCGCGCGAGTACGAAGCAGCGCTCAATCTCTTCAGAGCCAACAAGCTGAAGGAAGCGGCCGCGGCTTTCGACGCCTTTGCCCGCGCCCACCCGGACAGCGCGCTGACGCCAAGCGCGTACTACTGGCTGGGTAACGCGCATTACGCGCTACGTGACTGCAGGAAGGCGATCGACGCACACCGTGTGGTGGTCGCCAAGTGGCCGGCCAACCCCAAGGCACCGGATGCGCTGCTCAACGTGGCCACCTGCCAGCAGGAACTCGCCGATGCCAAGGGGGCGAAAGGCACGCTGGAGGCCCTGGTGGCCAAGTATCCGGACAGCACGGCGGCGACTACCGCCCGACAACGCCTCAAGAAGTAGGCGGTTGAAGGCCTCAGGCAAGCCGCTGTCGCTGAAGATCAGCGAGATCTTCCTGTCCCTGCAAGGTGAGACTTCTCGCGTCGGGCTGCCGACGGTTTTCGTCCGCCTGACCGGCTGCCCCTTGCGCTGCGTCTGGTGCGACACGGCGTATGCCTTTGCCGGCGGCCGGACGATGACGCTGCCCGACATCCTCGCCGAGGTAGCGCGACACGACGTACGCCACGTTTGCGTCACCGGCGGTGAGCCTCTCGCCCAGCCGGCGTGCCTGGCCTTGCTGAGCGAATTGTGCGACACCGCCTATGCCGTGTCTCTGGAGACCTCGGGCGCACTCGACATCGGCGGCGTCGATCAACGGGTTGCGCGAATCGTCGACCTGAAAGCCCCCGGCTCCGGCGAGTCAGACCGCAACCTTTGGGCGAACCTGTCGCTGCTGAACAGTGGCGACGAGATCAAGTTCGTCCTCGCGCATCGAGCCGACTACGAATGGGCGCGGCAAGTGACCGTCGAGCGCCGTTTGGCCGACGTCTGTCCGCTGCTCTTCTCCCCGGTCGCGGGGGAACTTGCGGCGTCGACACTGGCGGAATGGATTCTTGCCGATCGCCTGCCCGTGCGCTTTCAGTTGCAGCTGCACAAGGTGCTTTGGGGTAACATGCGAGGCAAGTGAGCCCTGCGAGCCAAACGCCATGACCGACGACCGCCGTCACTATTCCCGTATCGCCTTCGCGTCGCCAGCGCAACTGCTGGTCGATCAACAGCACCTGGCGGTACGTCTGCTCGACATTTCCCTGAAGGGAGCGCTCGTCAGCCTGCCGGAGCGTGCTGATCTGCGAACCGGTGCCGCGTGCCTGCTGCATGTTCAACTCGACGAGACCGGCGATGCGATTTCCATGCAGGCCACCGTCGCGCATGGCGATACGCGGCAGGCTGGCCTCGTCTGCAACACCATCGACATCGACAGCGTCACCCATCTGCGCCGCCTGGTCGAACTCAATCTCGGCGACGCGGACCTCTTGCAACGCGAACTCTCGGCACTGGTTTCCGAGTAGTCGTCTCCCTGCACGACAAACAAGCCCTCGGGGTACAGCCGCTTACCGCTCCGCGGCAGCCACCGGCACGCGCGCGACCTGAGCGAACCGGCGGACGCTGCCAGCCGGCAGCGAGATAAATCGCCATCGCCGGGCGACAGACCGCCACCTCTCTTCACCCGGCTGCGTACCTGCCCTGCCTGCTCTCGGCTTCTCGGCTGCAGCGCTTGCTGGCTACCTACGCCGAGGCGGGGATGAGCAGATAGACGCCCAGTCCAAGCATCACCAGTCCTGCCAGCAGCTTGAGCAATCGTCCCTCGTTTTCCTGCAGCCGGCGTTGGCTCAACGTCGCGACGCCGACGCCGAGAATGACCATATCGTCGAGCATGTACATCAGATTGTAGAGCAGCAGATAGCCATAGTAGCTGGCATTGTCGAGCTGGCGCAGCGTGAGTATGCGCGTGTAAAGAGCCGGAAAGCCCGAGGTACACAGCAATTCGACGATCTGCACCAGCACCGCCAACACCGCGGTGCCAAGCAGAGCCGGCCAGAGGCGATCGGCGCGAAGGATGGCGCGCAAGCGGGCATAGATTCCCGGCTTGGCCGCTGCCGGAATCGACAGCGTGATGCCGCGTCCGAAGGCCACGAAATCCTTCAGGTTGATCGCACCAGCAATGATGGCCAGCAACGCGATCACGATCTCCGAGATGCGTGACAGGCCGATCAGCAGGAACACGTTCAGCCAGGCAGCCATGAAGGCGAAATAGGCGACTCCCTCGATGGCGACGAAGGTGCCGGCGATGGCCAGCATCCGGCGTCGATCGCCGAGCGACGCGAGCATCGAGATCATCAGGATCAGTACCCACATCGAGCAGGGATTGAAGCCGTCGAGCAGACCGATGGTGATCGTGAACAACGGCAAGCCGAGATCGTTGACGCCGATCTGCCGGCCAACAAAGGGAATGTCGACCGAATCGCCGGCTGCGGGCTTGCATTCGTCTGCCTCAGCGAGGCCGCAAGTTTCGCCGGCGGCGGCGGGGAATCGCGCCTGATCGAGCGCCGCGCGTATCTGCGCACCGGTCGTCGCCGGCGTATCGAAACCGACGATGAGAGCGGCACCGATACGGATCGTCGGTACACCGGGTTGCGTGATGCCGGCGTTGCGCGAGAGCTCATCGAAGCGAGCGAGCGCGTCAGGGTCGCGCCGGATATCGACCAGGGTAACGCGCAGGCCTGGCCGCTCACGCTCCAGGTCGGCGAGAAAGCGCTTGGCCGCCTCGCAATGCGGACAGCCTTCCCTGACGAAGACCTCGATCTCCGGCAGCACGCTTCCTTCCGCTTCCGCCGCCGCAATCGCCTGACCCGCGCATAGCGCCGTCAGCCAGAGGATCACACCGACCAAGCGGAAGACCGGCAAGCAGTGCCGCGCAAGGAATGAACCCTGTTCGATGCAAAAAGCATGCGGCGGGGCCAAGCTTGGCCGAGCCTTGCTGCACGCCACCCACAGGACTACCAGCCAGAGCGCCGCATAGCGAGGTTCTAATGACAATTCAGTAGATTCCCGCGGCCCCAGAAAACGTGCCTGCAATCCTTGCCCAGCGCGCGCCTCATCTCGATGCCGCAACGCGGACAGATCGGAGTTGTGTGTCACCTGTGGTCGTAACGTCCAGCGGAGCGCTTCGGGATTCAGCGGTTAGGCAGTTGATCAGCAGCAACAACATCTGCACGAGCGAATACCAAAGGCATCGGAGATAGGTGCGTCACCCTCATGTCGAGAAGCGCTTCCCCCTCGCGAACTGCCAGACCTCACCCCATTTCTGACCAAGAGATCAACCCCACCTTCATCCGTTACATCCATACCATGACTCATGAACACTTCATGCATAGCCATGTTTGCATCGCAGAAGTCATGGCTGTGGCAAATGGTCGGATCATGCTCGCCTTCATTCCGACAAACCACTTCCTGCATTTCTTCAGGAGAAAGCCAGGTCTTCAGCACAGCGCTGAACTCGGCAGCCATCGCCACGGTTACGTCCTGCTGTTCGTCAATCTGCGGTGTCATGTCTGCTCCTCAGTCAGGAGAACAACCTATCGCCAAGATTGTGGGGTCACGCTCGGGCTCAAGTTTACCTTCTGATGCTGGCCACTCCAAGGCCTGGCCGGCTACGTTCGGATCCCTGATGCGATCCAGCAGCCAGCGAATACTCCGCCTGCCGCCTTCAACCTCTCTCAACCCGCACTCCCACAGGATAATGACCGCCCACCCTGTAGACACAAGCCGTCTAGTGTCCCGGCGATCACGAGCGATGTTCCCGTCGAATCTGGTCTGCCACCGCTCAGCGTTTCTGTCGGGTGTGGTGGTGAACCTGCAGCCCTGATGGCGATGCCAGAAACAGCCATGCACGAAGATGGCCACCATCCATTTCCGAAGAACAATCTCCTGGCTTCCTGGCAGGCCCCTGACTTGCCAGCCGTAAAGCGAATCATGACCACAGGAAAGGTGTTAGTTCGCGCCGCTACAAGGCCATTTCGGTGGCGGCGTAATGAGGCCACTGGACTCGCGGCGCAATAAGGCCACGTAGAAGGCAAGTAGAGACGGTTTCGGACTTCCGATTGCGTAACCTCTGGCAATTTTGCCGGGGGTGGGCGCAATGGCTAACAGGAAGTTTGAAATGTACGAAACACGACAAATGATTCAGCGCCGCTGCCCTGCAACTGACAGCCGGTGAACGTGCAACTTTCGCTCAGCTATTGCTTGCCAGTCTTGACGAGGATGCTGAGATTGAGGACGCGTGGGCCGCCGAAACCGAGCGTAGAATTGCTGATGTTGCGAGTGGAGCGGTGCAGGCCATTCCAATTGCTGACGCTCTTGCACAGGTACGTGAATCGCGGGTCGAGTTCAAGGGAGAGTATATCGAGTTGCCGCCACCGCTTTCCGCGCCCTCTCAACGCCCCCGCCTTGAAGCCTTTCGACCCTAGACTATTAACGGATTAGTTTAGTATGCTGTCCCCGAAATTTGCTGTCCCCGAAATTTGCCCCAACAGAAGGAGCTGTTCGAAACCGTCGCCCTGCCCGAGCCCTCCGCCAGACGCCTGTAGTGCCAAT
>ERZ724516.1250-NODE-1250-length-15063-cov-11.174773_pt1 | contig 15063 bp, 9 predicted proteins | sample MGYA00376049_ERZ724516 | MGnify/ENA primary metagenome ERZ724516 (study PRJEB28724, sample SAMN07190886) | activated sludge metagenome | isolation source: activated sludge of sewage treatment plant in Hong Hong | place: USA: Christiansburg, Virginia | collected... | reverse complement strand
CGCGCCATGGCGAAAGCGGCCTCGCGGGGGTCGTCTTTTAGGTAGGTCACTAGGCCGATCTGCTGCGCCTCAGGGGCATCGACAATACGCCCGGTGAACGCCAGATCCTTGGCCACATCCAAGCGCACTAAATCACGCAGCGTCTGTGTGCCACTCATGTCAGGAATCAGCCCCCATTTAATCTCCATCAGGGACAGACGGGTTTCCGGATGGGCAATACGAATATCCGCACCAAGCGCAATCTGCAGCCCCCCGCCAAAAACCACCCCATGCAACGCACAGATTACCGGTACGGGCACATCTTTCCAGAGGTAGCCTGGTTTCTGGTAAAAGTTGGGCCAATCGCCCCCTCGACCACCACCAAACGGATCACCGCCGCCGAACGAGTTGGGGTCAGTGAAGTTTGCAAGGTCTAGCCCGGCACAGAAGGCCCTGCCTTCGCCGGAGATCACCACTGCCCGCACCGTGCGGTCTGCCATAATCTGTTCGGCGGCCGCATTAATCGCCTCAAGCATGGCAAGGCTAAGCGCATTCATCTTTTCAGGGCGATTAAGCCTGACATCAGCAATATGATCGACAACGCGTATGGTGACCAACTCGGTCATGACAACCCCAGAAATAAGACAATAGAAGTGCCTCAACAATAGCGCGACCCCACGCCTAATGCTTCCCCCCTCGCCATCGTTATTATTGACCGTAAAGGACAATTGGCTGTCATTACGGTACAACCGGACTGGCAACAGCCATTGGAATCAGCAAAACTATAAGATTAGCTGTAATAGCTGCGCCATGCGCGCACTCCATCGCGACAAGTGAAGGAACACAGGAAAATGAATCAGTGGCGACAGCGCCTCACCTCTATCTTAGAGTGGAGTGAAACTGACAAGGGCATGATCCCGGTCATCTTCCTCATTCCTACTTATCTTCAGTATCTGGCTTGGGGACACTATGCGCTGGGGCGGCCCGACCGTGACCAGCTGATTAATGTTCCCATCATGATCGAACTGATATCGATGGAAAAATGGATGACAGCAGGGGCCGTTGCTTTATTACTGCTGGGGCTGGGTATTCGTCGAAAGCTTCCTTCATTTCTGCCCTATCAATACTTAACGACGCTGTACTTTGCCGTTACATTGGCAATTAGCAGCCACTATATTGGCTCCATGGAGATTGCTGCTGGCGTGGTACTACTGGGTGCTGTTGTTTTTGGTTTCATTTTTCTTAAGCGCGGCGTGGTGTGGCTTTCCTTTACGGTAGCGATGCTGCTCATGCTGATACAAAGCTACCTGTCTGCGCTGGGCACACTAACCTATGCGCCGGTGATGGTTTCTCCCTCGGATACGTCAAGTAATTTATTCTGGGTCACCAGTAACTGGCTGTTTGCCTCACCATTCCTTGTGATCATCGTGCTGCTTGCTGACCATATGCTGAACTGGTGGCGGCAGCGTGAAAATACCATTCGCATCATGAGCCTTACCGATGCCCTGACAGGCATCAACAACCGCCGCAGCATCATCGATATGCTGGAAAAAGAAATAGCGCGCACCCATCGGCACGGCCCTCCCTTGTGCACAGTCTTGCTCGATCTTGATCACTTCAAGCACGTTAATGACACGTGGGGACATCCAATGGGAGATCGTGTTCTAAATGAAACGGCGACTGTGCTGCAGCAAACCGTTCGCCAGTGCGATGCAGTCGGCCGTTATGGTGGCGAAGAATTCATGCTTCTGCTGCCGGACACCACTCTTCAAGGTGCCGAGGCACTGGTAGAGCGCTGCCGCGCCAGGCTAGCAAGCATGGAAATCACCAGTGATTCTGGCGAGCGAATTCCAATCAGCGGAAGTTTTGGCATGGTTTGCAACCAATACTTTTTGGCTGCCAGCACCGAGGCTTTAATCAAAGAAGCCGATGATGCACTTTATCAGGCTAAAGAAGGCGGACGTAATCGTGTGATTGCAGTCAATCTGATGCCCCCAACAAAGTAAGCCGCCCCTTGGTGCCGCCAGAAAAACGATACCCACTGTTGTAGTAAGGAACGATCACCATGTTTGAGTCTGCAGAAGTCGGTCATCGAATTTCACGAGAAGAATACAAACAGCGCGAACCTGAGCTTCGCCAAGCGTTGTTGCAAGCTCAATACCGACTTCTAGAACAAGGCAATTTCCCCGTCATCATCATTGTGGGTGGTGTGGATGGCGCGGGCAAAGGCGAGACCGTTAATCTGCTCAATGAGTGGATGGACCCGCGTCATATTGTGACCCATGCCTTTGGCGACCCCACCGATGAAGAAGCACAGCGCCCACCCATGTGGCGATTCTGGCGATCTCTTCCCCCGAAAGGCCGCATCGGGATTTTATTTGGTTCTTGGTACACCAATCCAATCGTCAATCAGGTTGCCGGAACCGCCAAGCGCATTGCACTAATACAGTCCATTGAGGAGATCCGTCACTTTGAGCAAATGCTGGTGACGGAAGGTGCACTGGTTATCAAGCTTTGGTTTCATCTTTCCAAGGATGCTCAGCGAAAACGCTTAAAGGAACTGGAGAAAGATCCAAAAACACAGTGGCGTGTCACTGATACCGATTGGGATCGTTTTCGCGCCTATGACAAGTTTCGCAAAGTATCCGAGTACACCCTGCGCGAAACCAGTACCGGCGATGCGCCATGGCATGTAATCGAGGGCTCCGACCCACACTATCGTTACCTCACCGCAGGCACACTGTTACTAGAGGCCCTAGAGCGTCGCCTGAGTATCCGGCAAGAACGTCGCTCATCGCACGGTACACCATTACTGCCTTCGCTAGACAGCCGCAACATCTTGAACACCCTCGACTACAGCGCATCAATGGGTAAAAAGGAATACGAGAGTGAACTGGAGAAATTACAGGGGCGCCTTAATCTACTCACCCGAGATCCGCGCTTTGCCAAAAAATCACTGGTCGTTGTTTTTGAGGGGCAGGACGCTGCCGGCAAAGGGGGAAGTATTCGCCGCGTGACAACCGCACTGGATGCGCGTCAGTTCAATATCGTTCCTATTGCTGCGCCAACTGATGAAGAGCGAGCCCACCCTTATCTTTGGCGATTCTGGCGCCATCTCCCACGCCATAATCATGTGACTATTTTTGACCGCTCTTGGTATGGCCGCGTATTGGTTGAGCGTGTAGAAAAATTTTGCACAACGGCCGACTGGATGCGTGCCTACATCGAGATCAATGACTTTGAAGAGCAGCTAGTTCGCAATAATGTGATCGTGGTGAAATTCTGGTTAGCTATTACCAAGGATGAACAACTAAAGCGTTTTCGTGAGCGCGAAGAAGTTGCCTACAAAAACCACAAGATTACGCCGGATGACTGGCGCAATCGCCGCAAGTGGACAAGCTACGAACGTGCTGTCTGTGACATGGTAGAACGCACCAGCACCGAAATAGCCCCTTGGACGTTGATACCCGCCAATGATGTGGAATATGCGCGCATCATGATCCTGCGCACTTTATGTGAGCAGGTAGAAGGCGCACTGCGGTCTCGAAAAAAGAAATAACGCTGACCGTGAAAATGCTATGGCATCAGAAATAATGGTAGCTTTTTCTTCACTGCAATTTTTTTCAGCATTGCTGGTTTTGGCAAGCCCTGATGATAGGGAGGGTAGTCCTCACCTTGAATAAGCGGCAGCAAATAGTTGCGGCAGGCATCAGTAATACCAAAGCCATCACGTCGTATAAAATTCCGGGGTAAACACACTTCCTTGCCGATAACTTTCGGCAGCGGCACAGGCACTACACCCCAAGATACCTTACGCACGCCTTTACGCTGCAAAGAGACCATCACTTGATCTGCACCGGCCAGGGCCATATCAATCGCCGTCTCACCCACGCGCCATGCCGCCTCTACATCGACTGCAGAGGCAATATGCCGCGCTGAACGCTGCAGATAATCGCTGACGGCAAAATGGCAACGAAACCCCAGCCGCTGACCTACCAGTGCCGCCAGATACGGCGCCGCCTTACCTGTGTGTACATTTAACTTGTCCTTGCCATGGCCCGTTGTCGCGATGACCGATTCTGTATCGACCATAGGATTGTTCACGGCCAGTCCTTCTGCCGTCACCACAACACAATAACCATCGCTCGCAACGGCGCGTTCCACTGCGGCTAAAAAACGGGCCTCATTAAAGGCAATTTCAGGAAACAGAATGATATGCGGTGCACCCGTACCATCCTGCTGCGCCAGCGCACTAGAGGCCGCAATCCACCCCGCATGACGACCCATCACCTCCATTACAAACACTTGTGTCGATGTTCGGCACATAGAAGCCACATCCAGTGCCGCCTCCTGTGTACTGACAGCGGTATATTTCGCCACAGAACCAAAGCCCGGTGAAAAATCTGTCTGCGCCAAATCGTTATCAACCGTTTTTGGCAGATGAATAACCGCAAGCGGATACCCTGCCTGCCGCGCGGCGTTGGCGATGTGCATACTGGTGCCTGCCGAGCCGCCACCGCCGTTGTACAGAAACCAGCGAATATTATGCGCACGAAATACATCAATGATACGAGCATAGTGCTGCGGATGACTGGCTGGCGTTCCTAATGCAAACCGGCTGGAACCAAATGCTCCACCCGGGGTGTAACGCAGGGCATTGAGCGCCGCATCACTTTCACGCGAAAGATCTACCATGGCCTCTTCTAATGCCCCCATGATGCCGTTCTCGCCCGCATATACCTTGCCAATACGCTCAGGGTGATTGCGCGCGGTCAGCGCAACAGCCGCTGCAGTGGCATTGATGACCGCCGTCATTCCACCTGACTGGGCATAAAAAATATTGGGCAAGCGGGACATGATTTAACTCGTGTGGCTATCGGCAAATTAGCCCCTATCCTAGCAAGCTTCTCCATTAACTGCCCATCTACCTGCCACTAATGCTGTCTCGCCACTCTGCACACCAGAATGAGCCCTGAAGTCACTGACATTCATCTCGACAAGCCACCATGATGCGCCTCATACGAGCCAGACAACTGTCCTCTCGATAATCACAAGAACACGGGGCACACCCATGACACAGAAAATTCACGCGTTCACCAACGATGCCTTGGGCGATCTGGATGCCGTTGGCATTGCCGAACGCATCCGCAACAAAGATGTTAGTGCTCGTGAAGTAGCAGAGGCCGCCATTGCGCGTGCCAAATGCGTGGAAGACAAGATCAATGCCATCGAACTAGCAACTTTCGAGCAGGCTGTTCAAGCAGCAGACCGGCCTCACACTGGCATTTTTGCCGGCGTTCCTACGTTTGTAAAAGACAACACTGACCTTGTTGGCCTGCCCACTAACCACGGTTCACTCGCGGTAAATGCACGGCCTGCTAAAGCTGATAATGCCTTTGCACAGCAATACTTAAGCTTGGGTTTAATTTCACTCGGCAAGAGCAGCTTGCCGGAGTTTGGCTTTAACGCGTCCACCGAATACATGCATGCTGAACCTACCCGCAATCCTTGGCACACGGAGTATTCGTCAGGGGCATCATCGGGTGGCTCTGCGGCACTGGTCGCGGCGGGTGTTGTACCCATTGCTCATGCCAATGACGGCGGCGGTTCAATCCGTATTCCTGCCTCTGCGTGCGGCTTGATCGGCCTGAAACCTACTCGTGGTCGCCTGGTGGATGCAGAGGCGGCTCGCTCACTGCCCGTGAATATTGTTTCGGAAGGTGTGGTCACACGCAGTGTGCGTGATACCGCACATTTCTATGCCGGTGCCGAGCAGTTCTATCGCAACCCCAAGTTACCGCCTGTTGGACTGGTGAAAGGCCCCGGTAGCCGCCCCCTGCGTATCGGCTTGGTGCATGACTCCATCACGGGTCACGCCACCGATGCGCAAACGCGTGCCACGGTCGAGGCCACGGCACGCTTACTGGAAAGCATGGGCCATCGCGTTGAAGAAATGCCGCTTCCGGTGAAACAGTCCTTTGCGAATGATTTCAGTATTTACTGGGGTATGCTGTCTTTTCTGGTCAGCGTTTTCGGCAAGCGAATCATGAGCCCAGACTTTGATGCATCAAAGATGGACAATCTGAGTCAGGGGCTGGCATCCCTGTACAAGCGCAATATGTTCAAAACCCCTATGGTGCTCTACCGCTTGAAGAAAACTTTGAATGACTACGCACTTGTTTTCAAGCAGTACGATTTGGTGCTGAGCCCGGTAGCAGCCCATACCACGCCAAAACTGGGCTGGCTGTCGCCCTCCCAAGACTTTGACGTGCTGTTTGATCGTCTACTGCGATACGTGAGCTTTACCCCCCTGAATAACGCCAGTGGTAGCCCCGCAATTTCGCTACCCATGGGCGTCACAACAGAAGGCCTACCGATAGCGGTGCAATTCTCTGCTGCTCACGGGGATGAGCGTAGTTTGCTGGAAATTTCCTACGCGTTGGAACAAGCTCATCCTTGGCGTCGCATTCAGGATTGAACTTGGTTTAATCATAAAAGCTTGGCTTAATAATAAATAAGGCGGCTATTTAGCCGCCTTATTTATACTTCACTACACATCAAACTCATGTGGCTTTGTGCTTGCCGCTATCACGCAATTACGACCAGCCGCTTTAGCTTCATACAGTCGATTATCCGCTATTTTCAGCAACTCACGACCATAGTCCATTTCCAGCGGCACCATGGCTACCACGCCAATACTTGCGGTAACAGGAACCCGCCTACCATCAACCTTGAAGTCCATGTCCTCGATAGCTTTGCGAATACGCTCGGCCACAATACGGGCACCTTCAAGATCCGTCTCTGGCATCACAACACAAAATTCCTCGCCACCGTACCGTGCCACATGATCAATCGGCGTACGCATTTCTTTAGTTAGCACAGCCGCGACATGACGCAGACATTCATCACCAACATCATGCCCAAAGCTATCATTGAAACGCTTGAAATGATCAATATCGAGCATCAAAACAGCAAGAGAGTGTTGATAGCGATGGCAACGATGAGACTCTTTAATCAATAAACGATCTAGGTAGCGACGGTTGCGTAGCCCGGTGAGCTGATCCGAAATACTCAGCTCCTCCAGCTTTTGATTGGCCTCACGAAGCTCTTCTGTACGCTCGCTAACCCGCTGCTCAAGTAACTCATTGGCCTCTCGCTCTGCGACCAGTGCATTAAACTGAGCCTCACGAGTGCGTCGCTCGCCTGCCAGAATTTCCTTATGTGCCGAAATCTGCAGTCGTCGGTTTTCGTTGATACGATCGACAATGGCAATGGACAACAAAAATACTTCTATCGCCACCCCAATCTGCATGGCATTTTCTGTAAAGAAGTTCTGCGGCAATAGCTGAAACTTATTAAGCGCCAAAATCACGCCACCCAACAACATAAAGCCCCAAGCCAGCGTATAAAAACGCGCTGCATGATCCCCCTGATGCCAGCGCCAGGCGCCAACTATGAGCATAAACAAGCAGCTGACCGCCCCAAATACAACCAGTAACTGTATGAGCGTGCCGTAGCCCATAAAGAGTGACAGCACGACAAATACCGTCAATAGCATAATTAAAAATGATGCTATGCGCTGCAGCCTTCCGGATTGTGCGTTAAGGCCCAAGAATCGATAAGTGAATAATCCACCTGAAAGTAGCATCGCTGACAATGACACCATGAGTACGCGGTCATTCCATTCGGTTGCCTGGGGCCAAGCAAATTGAAATGCAAAACCCTTTAGCGCCCCCAAGAAAGCCAGAAGGCTGAGCACAAAAACCACATAATAAAAATACATGCGCTCGCGCAGGGCAATAAACACAAAAAAACTGTAGATCACCAACAGACCTATGCCGCCGAAGAACAAACCTTCCGCCAACAATACATGCTGATCCTGCTCGTAATAGGCGCGTTCCTTCCACAGCGTCAATGGTGCTTGCATGGAACTGGTGCTATGCAGACGCAGCATGACCGTACGGCGAGCATCACCCGCCAACTCCAGTGGAATCAGAAAGAAACGGTGTTGTACCAGGCGAGCACTAAAAGGCTGCTTGTCGCCCAAACGATAATGAGATTCCAGTGTGCCGTCCGGCGCCAGTATCCAAACCTCTATGTCATCCAGCACTGGATAAGACAATTCCAGCAAAAGATGGGCCGGGGTCTTTTGTGGATTACTAACGTCAAAACGCAACCACCAATGTGCATTACTGTACCCGTGACTAAAGGTCTGACTGCCATTTTGCTTCCAGTCCGTCGCGGGCCTTGAAAGCATATCTGCTAGGGCTTGGGAGCCATTGTCGTCACGGAAAAATGCTAACTCAGTCGTGATGCTCGCAGATACCTGCCCTTCGGCCAGCACGACATCGGCACGGGCCTGCATGGTCCATGAAAACAACAGAAACAGCACGAAAAGCATGCCTAAAAAGGCAGTCGGGCGGTTACTTTTTATCATCGGCGCAGACATTGCCTGTCGAATTAAATACTCATCGAATTTCGCAACTTGATGTCTCGACGACAAGCCCTCTCCGACAGAGGGCAGCACTGCCCGATACCGAATTGCTGCCACCAAAGGAATGTGCCCTCCTTGGTCAGTTAGTGACGCGCAAACGATCAATTAGGTCATCCTTGTCCAGCCATAGCTGATTCACCCATTGCTGAAACTCAGCACGATAAGCCTCGTCCTGATCATAGCTTTTACCCAGAAAGTGTTTAGGAATCGGCAGCTGCTCAACGCGCACTACAATCTTGCGAATATTGCCCGTCAACAAGTCCCAGAGTGTTGGCCTGCCATCCGGATAAAAGAGGGTGACGTTGACGATGGAATGCAACTGCTCGCCCATGGCATCGAGTACAAATGCGATACCGCCCGCCCGGGGCTTAAGCAGATTGCGAAACGGGGACTTTTGCTGAGCGTGCTTGGCCGGGGTAAAACGCGTACCTTCCAGAAAATTAAATACACATACCGGATTGGTCTTGAAGCGCTCGCATGCCTTACGGGTGGTGATCAAATCCTGTCCGCGCATTTCTGGATGCTTGGCCAGATACTCCTTGGTTTGTCGCTTCATAAACGGAAACTCAAGCGCCCACCAGCACAGCCCGATCACCGGCACCCAAATCAACTCTTTCTTCAAAAAGAACTTGAGCATGGGCATACGACCATTGAACTGATACTGCAACGCCAAAATATCCACCCAACTCTGATGGTTACTGGTCACCAGATAGGAGTGGTTCATGTCTACACTATCCAGACCCGCAACATCCCACTGCGTGCGGGATACCGAATCCATCCATACCTTGTTGCCAGAGACCCATGTTTCGGCCACCCAGTGCATACCGAATCGGATAACCCGATGAGCCGCCTTAAAGGGCAGAATTACTTTAAGGAGTGCTCCTGCAAACAGAAACCAGCACCAGAACAGCGTATTGAAGATCAGCAGCAGCAAAGTAATCGTGCCGCGCAGAGCGGCAGGGAGGAAGTGCAGCATGGGCGCCGGGGCCTCCGTCAAAAAAGGATTGGGAGTCGAAAACATATAAATTGTGGGCAAATTGTACCCAGTATTTCCATAAAGACGAAACCCGTTGGTTCTGTTGCCCGTTACGGTTCCCGTCCACTTACACCACTACGATAGGCAACCCTTAGCACCGCCGATACACTTGAAGCAGTAGTCAGAAGGCGTAACCCATGCAAAAAGAAGCCATTCCCACCCTGCGCCCCCGGCGTATGGGCATCAACACTCATTCTGAGCCGGTGGCCTATCTCCGTGCCGATTGCCCTGTCTGTCGTTCTGAAGGCTTTGAGGCACACACTAGGGTCATGGTGCAGGTGGATGAGGCAACCATTATTGCTACGCTCAATATCGTCTACGGCGATGAGTTGCTCGGCGAAGGTGACGTTGGCCTGTCTGAGGCGGCGTGGGCCCGATTGGCCATCACTGACGGTAAATTAGCCACCCTTACCCACACGCGCGCTCTGGACTCCATGTCGCACGTGCGCAGCAAGATCTATGGCAACCGTCTGACCCATGAAGGCATGGAGGCGATAGTCGACGACATTGTCGCTGGCAATTATTCTGACATTCATCTTTCAGCCTTTCTCACCGCCTCGGCCGGCGATCGTCTTGATCTGGACGAGATGACCTCGCTCACCGATGCCATGGTAAAAGCCGGCAGCCGTATTGACTGGTCAAAGCTCACTGGCCATCCATCGCCCCGCATCATGGATAAGCACTGCTTGGGCGGCCTCCCCGGCAACCGCACTACCCCTATCGTGGTCTCAATTGCCGCAGCTAATGGCCTCATTATTCCCAAGACTTCCTCGCGCGCGATCACGTCGCCAGCTGGCACTGCCGACACCATGGAAACCCTGACGCGGGTAACGCTGTCTGAGGAGGAAATGCGCGCCGTGGTGGAAAAAGAGAGCGGCTGCTTGGTGTGGGGGGGCGCGGTATCACTCTCCCCTGCGGATGACATCCTGATTCGCGTCGAACGTGCATTGGACATCGACAGTGAGGGTCAGATGGTCGCTAGCGTGCTGTCGAAAAAAATTGCAGCTGGCTCGACGCATGTACTGATCGACATCCCGGTTGGAGCCACTGCCAAAGTTCGCAGCGCACAAGCCGCAAAACATATCGCCCATCATTTTGAAAAAGTAGGCGAAGCCCTAGGTATAAAAGTGCGCACACTGATTACCGATGGCTCACAGCCTGTCGGCAATGGTATCGGGCCTGCTCTTGAAGCGCTTGATGTGCTTGCCGTACTGAGCAACGCCCCGGATGCGCCTGAAGATCTACGCCATCGTGCTATTCAAGTGGCTGGCGCTCTGCTGGAAATGGGCGAAGCCGCGGCACACGGCGAAGGCCCAGCGCTGGCGCGTAAAACGCTGGCGTCCGGGCGTGCTCTGGAAAAAATGAAGGCCATCTGCGAAGCACAGGGTGGCTTGCTGGCTCCGAAACTTGCCCATCATAAACGCATCATTGTTAGTGAGCGCAACGGCATTGTCAGCTTCATTAACAACCGCCTCGTTGCGCGACTGGCCAAGCTGGCAGGGGCCCCCGCCGCCAAAGGTGCTGGCGTCTATCTGCACACTCACTTAGGCCATCGTGTCGAAAAGGGTGATGCCGTGATGACCGTATATGCCGAAACGCCCGGCGAACTGGCCTATGCGTTTGAGTTTTATGAAAGCCACCCTGAGATGCTGCGTATCGAGGATGAATCAATATGACAACATCTATCATCGGGCTTCTGGACAGTGACGAGCTGGCCACCACACTCGCCAATAGCACTGGCTGGCACAAAATACCGCTTAACTTGCACCGCTTTCCGGATGGGGAATGGCGCATCCGCCTGCTCGATAAGCCACAAAAAAATGTCGCACTGGTGTGCTCACTGGATCACCCCAACGACAAGATAGTGGCACTGATATTGGTGTGCGGCCTGTTGCGCGACATGGGCGTTGAGCACATCACACTGGTCACTCCCTACCTTGCCTATATGCGTCAAGATGTCGCCTTTAATCCTGGCGAAGGCGTGAGTGCGCGCTACTTTGCTAATCTGCTGTCGGCCCATGTCGATAGACTGGTAACGATTGATCCGCACCTGCACCGCATTGCCGAGCTGGAAGAGGTGTACACCATTCCCTGCGTCACGCTACATGCAGCCCCACTGCTTGGCGCGTGGGTACGCGATCACCTGCCGAATGTGGCACTGATTGGCCCGGATGGTGAAAGCGAGCAATGGGTGTCGGAAGTGGCCGGCATTGCGTCGGCACCGTATGCCATTATGGAAAAAAAACGTTTTGGTGATCAAGACGTGCGCATCGAAGTGCCGGACTTATCGGCATGGAAGGGCCGCACTATTTTACTGGTCGACGATATGATTTCCACAGGACGCACACTGATCGTGGTGGCCGAGCAATTACGAGCACAAGGCTTCACGGATATCCGTGCGCTGTGCGTGCATGCTCTGCATGACGATGATGCTGCCGCTCGCATGAAGGAAGCCGGCATTAGCGCCGTGCTCAGTTGCAACACCGTTGTGCATCCCAGCAATGCGGTGGATATCGCTGACTTTCTGCTGCAAGGAATGACTTGATCACTAGACTCAGGCCTTAGTCAGCCCTGAGTCAGTTCTAGGCGCGCCTCGTCTAGCCAGCGCAGCCAATCCTCTTCATAGAGGATGCCTCGGCGCAAGGTGAGATAAGGTAGCCGAAAAGGCGCTCGCTGCGTTTTGGTCATGGCCAGATAACGCGCCTCGCTCAGCCGGTACTCGGCGAGGCGCTCACGGTGCAGCCCCTCATGCTCGGCCAGCTCGGCCAACAACTGCTCAGGGGGCATGCGCTGTCCCCCATACACTTTCACCAACAACGCATCATTTACCTTAGGAGGCTTTACTGGCTGGCGCCGCCACTCCTCCAGCGCTTCTCGCCCCGCCACCTCAGTCAATCGGTAGACCTTACGGTCGGGTCGCTCGCTCTGATGCGCCACCTCAAACTCCACCAGCCCATCGGCGTGCAGCTTGCCAAGCTCTTGGTAGACTTGCTGATGGCTGGCATTCCAGAAATGACCGATCCCCGCCTTAAAGTGCCGCATCAGGTCATAGCCCGAGCCCGGGTCGCTTTCTAGCAGAGTCAGAATAGCGAAGCGCAGAGACATGAATGCCGTCCGACAGATTGATATGCAAAGTATTGCATATCATGCCAATTCTGCGTAACACTATGCAACTAATTGCATATCAATCTTTGGAGCCACCCCATGAAACGCACAGGACGCCGTTACCGCACCGGCCGCGCCGACGACCATTACGACACCATCGTCATCGGCTCCGGCATCGGCGGTCTTTGCAATGCGGCGTTGCTGTCAAAGCTCGGTAAGAAAGTTTGCGTGCTGGAGCAGCATTACACCGCTGGCGGCTTTACGCACTCCTATGAGCGCGAGGGCTTTGAATGGGATGTGGGCGTGCACTACATCGGCGAAATGCAGCGACCCACCATGCTGAAGCGCATTTTTGATGTGATCTCCGATGGCAATCTGAAATGGGCCGACATGGACCCCGTTTACGACCGCATCATTATTGGTGATCGCTCGGTCGACTTTATTGCCGGCAAGAAAAATCTCGCCGATTCGCTGAAGTCGCACTTCCCAGAAGATGCTGAAGCCATTGATGCTTATATCGCGCTAGTGACCAAAGTTGCGGCCTCTGCACAGAAATTTTATGCCGGCAAAGCCATGCCACGTTTAGCCGCCCGTGCATATCACGCGCTGCGACCGCTGCTCGTGCCCAAAGAATGCTTTATGACCGTGCGTGATGTGCTGGAAGGCCTCACCAAAAACCAAGAGCTGATCGGTACTCTTGTCGGTCAATGGGGTGACTACGGCATGGTACCTGCGGAAGCGTCATTCATGATGCACACCTCCGTGGTGAAGCATTATTTTAATGGTGGCAGCTACCCGGTGGGCGGCTCTTGGAAAATGGCAGACACCATTATCCCCATTATTCGCGCTGGCGGCGGCGAAGTATTTACCTATGCCCGCGTTAAACAGATCCTCATCGAAAAGGGCCGCGCAACTGGCGTCATCATGGAGAATGGCGACACGCTGCGCGCCGACACTATCGTTAGTGATGCCGGCGCCACTATTACCTTTAATTCGCTGCTGCCAGAAGCTGAACGCCAACGCTACGGCTATGCAAACCACATGAAAAAAGTGAAGCCGTCGTCCTCACATCTTTGCCTGTATGCTGGATTCAAAGGCACCGCAAAAGATCTCAACATTCCGCGTACCAATTTCTGGATTTATCCTTCGGCCGATCACGAAGGCAACCTCGAACGTTTCCAGGCCAATCCAGATGCTGAATTTCCCATGCTCTATATTTCTTTCCCGTCCGCAAAAGATCCTGAATGGGACGGAAACTATCCCAACAAGAGCACGGTGGAAGTCCTCACTTTTGGACCATGGGAATGGTTTGCAAAATGGGATGGCACCACATGGTGCCAACGTGGTGAAGAGTATGAAACGCTCAAGGAAAAATTCCACCAGCGCCTGCTGGATGAGTTATTTAAATACATGCCGCAATTGAAAGATGCGCTGGTGTATTCTGAATTATCGACACCGTTATCCACGGCGTGGTTCCAGCTCAATCCAAAAGGTGAGATCTACGGACTCGATCATGATGTGCAGCGCTTCAAGCAAGAATGGCTTCACTCCATCACGCCAATCAAAGGCCTTTACCTGACCGGCCAGGACATCATTTCTGGCGGTGTTGGTGGCGCACTGGTAGGCGGCATGATGACCACCAGCGCCATGATGGGTAAAGATGCCATGAAGGTAATGAAGCTCTTGAAAGACTGGCGCCCTGCCGATGAGGGCACCAGCACCACACCAACAGCACCAGGAAAAACACCAGGCTGATCTGTATGCGGCAAGCACTCACCACACTGCTCTTGGGGCCGCTTCTGCTATTGCAGGGACTGCACGTGCGCCGCGTTACGCCGCGGCTGCCAGAGCCGTCAGGTGAGCGCACTGGTATTACGGGTTCAGGCCCAGAATTGCGTCTGCTCATCCTTGGTGATTCTGCTGCAGCGGGCGTGGGTGCGGCGCATCAAGACGATGCATTAACAGGCCATCTTGTCCGGTCATTGTCGCTGGATTTTTGTGTGCATTGGACATTGCATGCGAGTACCGGGCACACGGCAAATGATGTCATCGTGCAGTTGGAGCAGCTAGAAGCAACACGATTTGATGTTGTGGTCACATCGGTTGGCGTGAATGATGCCACCGCCGGCATCGCGCCACGCCGCTGGCGCGAGCACATGGCGCAGTTACTGCAAAAACTGGAAACCCGGCACAATGCCCGTCACATTCTTTTTTCCAGCTTGCCTCCCATGCATCTTTTTCCCGCCCTGCCGCAGCCCTTGCGGTGGTATATGGGCAAGCGTGCCGCCACACTTAATAGCGTGCTTGATGAATTACTCTCGTCATCTGAGCACCATCACATGGTGCCGGTGACGTTTTCCGGCGACCTTAGCCTCATGGCCAGTGATGGTTTTCATCCAGGCCCTGCCGCTTATGCTGAGTGGGGAATTATTATGGCGGACTCTGTGCG
>ERZ724516.1249-NODE-1249-length-15064-cov-5.701712_pt1 | contig 15064 bp, 9 predicted proteins | sample MGYA00376049_ERZ724516 | MGnify/ENA primary metagenome ERZ724516 (study PRJEB28724, sample SAMN07190886) | activated sludge metagenome | isolation source: activated sludge of sewage treatment plant in Hong Hong | place: USA: Christiansburg, Virginia | collected... | reverse complement strand
GCAGTGGCGCGACGCATTGGGGAGCCTGAATGATAGTTTTCAGCAGTATATGAAATCCTACGACTTGGGTGTTGGCGGCCAAGTTGACATCGCTCGAAACGATTGCGGGACAAGGGATTATGGCAGCAGGATGGTCGAAGTATTAGGGCTCTTCCGTTCTATCTGGTTCATTTCTGGTTCAGGCTTGAGTCGGTCGTCCTATGCTTGACGACGCACCCGGGCGAATCGCAGGTGTGCTCACAATTTACCATTGGGTCAATTCACACTCCTCGGCCCCTGCGGTCAGTAGGGTGCTGTGCCACCAACGGCGGCAATGGTCAGGTCAACAGTCGTAGGCTTTGAAGTTGGCTCGAATGGCCGCTTCCAACATCAGCCAATGAGTGCTGCGTGCCCTTTGCGGACATGTACCGGTTGGGAAAGCAGACGCTCAGGAACGTGTGACATGAGGAGCGGAAAACCAGTGTAGCTTTTTGGACATCCCTCTCGACGGAATTATTTGGGATGTCTTGTGGAGTGCTGCTTATAAATTGCGCACGATACGGCCAAAACTATCGCAAATGGCCAGTAGTAGAGCCAACCCATTGCGTTTGAATTGTCAACACAGCACTCAAATAGGGTGAATAGTGAGATAAGCGCCAATGTCGCTCCCATATACCCCGCGTGCGATACGGAAGTGCTTAGTTTTAATGCTTTTGATAACACCGCCCAAGCAGCAAGAGGGGCAGCGAAGAATAAATAATTCGGAATAAAAAATTGAAGCAGTTCGCTTGCAGTCGAGGAATGGCCACCATGGTTCTGAATGCCGTTAGCTGTGTATACCAATGCTGGCACAACAAAGTAACTGGCAAGTGCCCAGGATTTCATGTGATCCTAAGAGTTATTCAACGAACCCACCGGTCCGCATATTGATATCGGAGAACATGTCAATTCAAAGTAACTGGTTGATTCATCGTGGGTGGGCTCCGGCAGACTATCCGAATAAGCGATGATAGTATGGACCGGGGAAAGTTTGGTATGCCGACGGCAAAATCGTTCTGATTAGTGGCTGCTATGGAGAAAAAGCTTGAGCGGCGGCTCATGGCCGATTGGGTGAGTTGGCTTCAACGCCAGTTAGCCGACGTTCACAAAAACCTGAAATCTCCAGTGACAGGGATCGAAAAAATGGACTGATCGTCGTCGCAGCAAACGCATTCAGCTTCATATCATTCTCCTGACCTCGGTCGCCGTAAGGCGCCCGAGGTTTTCCTTTTCTAACTAGGAGAATCCCGATGCTTTCCCCTCCCCCCATTCGGGCGATGTCTACGCCCGCCTTGCTGGCCCTGCTGCTCGGCGAGGAAGCCGCTACGCGGCTGGCCGGCCGATCATTGATCGAAGTTTTCGCACTTCACGCCGGCCGTACTCTGCTCAACGAGGTTCACGCTGGATATGGTCCCGAGCGCACGTTGGAGGCGTGCAAAGAATTGATGGCACGGGCGCTCGCCGAGACCATGCGCCTCGGTGATTGCCTGAGCGATCCTGCCACCGTCCGAGATTACCTGCGCCTGATCGCCGCCGGTTTGTCGCATGAGGTCTTCATGGTCTTGCTACTCGATGCTCAGAACTGCTTGATCGACTGCGTCGAGCTATTTCGCGGCACGCTGACGCAAACGTCGGTGTATCCGCGCGAGGTCGTCAAGCTCGCCCTGGAGCGTAATGCCGTGGCGGTCGTTCTCGCTCACAACCACCCCTCGGGTGTCGCTGAGCCGAGCGCGGCCGACGAAGTGCTGACCCGTTCGCTCAAAAGCGCGTTGGCCTTGGTCGACGTCCGCGTCCTCGATCACTTCATCGTCGCTGGAACAACCACGCCGATGTCCTTCGCCGAACGTGGTTTGCTCTGACCGCAATCGCAGCCATGTCCTTCTATCACCCCTAATCGCGTCCTGGGCTTACTCAAGCGCATGGTGAACGTTGGGATGTTGCTTGAACGTTGCGATCGAAATCCCTGCCGGGGAATCAAGATGCATGCCGAGCAAAACGTGCGCATGCGGACATTGTCCGGTGACGAATTGAAACGTTTTCTTGCTGCGCTGGCTGAAGAAAAGTCGCGTGTCATGGCTGATGCCCTGTTGTTCGGACTTGCAACGGCGGCTCGCCGCGAGGAATATCTCCAGCTGAAATGGTCCGAGCTTTCTGTCGACGAGCGTATCTGGCGCTTACCGGCCGCTCGGGCCAAAAGTGGCAAGGCCCGCGTGATTCCGCTCAACGACATTGCGCTGAAGGTGCTGGCGACAAGGGCTGAAGCAGGGAAGGTTGAGTATGTCTTCCCGGGCCGAAAGGGGAAAGCTTTGGCAAGCCCCGAGTTGGCCCTCAAAAGGGTTATCGCGCGCGCTGGCATTACGGACCTCAAAGTTCACGATCTGCGCCGATCAGCAGCAACTTTGGTTTTGAATGACGGTGGAAGCATGAGTCAGACAGGGGGGCTGTTGGGGCATGCACCGGGTAGCACAGTCACCGCCACACGCTATGCCTTCCTGGGCGATGAAAAGCTGTTTGATGCCAGCCGGCGTCTCAACAGCGTGATCACGGCCGCTTGCGAGACGTCGGAATAAGAAGAGGCAACGGCTGACGCCGTTGCCTCTTCTACCGCTTAATTTTTTTCCAAGCAGAATCCCCTCGACGTTTATCACGTCACTTGAACATGGCCGGTTTCATTTCCTGTACGGGGGATATGTAGCAGTAAAAATGAAACCAGTGGTCGGTACATCCGGCCAGACTCCCCCGCCGCAAACTGTAGTAGCTGGTTGTCACGCCCCGCGCGTCTCCAAGTGGAGCGGTATCGATGATCCGGCTTCAACCAGGGTGATCCGAAATGATCTGCCCGGCAACTTGGCGATCTTGACCAAGCCGGCAGCCTCAAGGCGATGCGCGGAATCAGCCGCTGCCCAGCGAGAGAGACCGACGCGTGCGGCCATGCGTCGGGAAATCTGTACGGTGGGCGAATGCCGAATCGAAACGAGCATCCAGAGTGCGACGCAGAAATGCATCCCCTTGCCGGCCGGAAGTGCAACTGCCGCTTTCTCCAACCAGTCCATGCGAACCGGGCGTGGCACGCTCGGATTGATGCGGATGCGTGGCAAATGGTGCGACTGGCAGGGTGACATAGGCGGCTCGCTTCGGGATCGGTTATTGTCTTGTTTGATTCCGATGCGCTGGCGGTGGTCTGTTGCCACCTCCCCGGGTAGCAGGGTGTTACGGGGTGGCCAGTTTGCTCGATCAAATAGACCCAATTCTCCGAAGGAGCTGATTCATGGCAGGAACTGATGACCTGAAGCGTGAGGAAAGACGCAAACGGGAACGTGCCTTTCATGCGTTTATCGGCCTTTTTCGGGAGAGCGGGAGGTTACTCAATCCGCCTCCCGGCCCCGCCAATGAAGGTGGTCCCGATGCCAACGTGGTAGCTAATCTGAAAACCCGACTCACTGAGCTTCATGATGCCGCCTATAGCTCATCCTACATGCGGCAATTCGATCCTGCTGCTATACGCAGTGTTTTAAGGGGCATGGAAAGTTCGCTGGGTGCAGCACGGGGAGAGTCTCACAACGGCAGCGATATGGATGTGATGCGTCGTGAATTGCTTTTTCTGTATCGTTTTGCGCAGATCGTGAAATGGAAGGATTTCGAGCGCACGCCGCCAGATTTGCAGAGTCTGGGTCGCGACCGAAAGAAAATTGCGGCGATGTGCCTCGATCTGGAAAGCCTCTTGCTGAATCAGCTGGAAGATACTTATCTGCTCCGAAAAATCCGCAATGACGACATGGATAGGCTCCCTGGCTTGATCACTGCCTTGGGACGGTTCAGTGAGGTTTTTGCAGAGATCAAGCCGGAGCCGCCCTATGACCGCAATCGCGTCACGACGAATACGGTCATGCGGATTGTGATCGACGACTTGGTTGAGTGCTGCTATCGAATTTACGAAGTCTGTGACGTCGCCTTACTTCGCAAACTACTGCGGGCCACTTGGCTGCGCGCCTACGCAGGTGTACGTAGTGGCGAACTGACGGAAATGATCAACGGCACCTTGGGGCGAAAGCAAACTGAATATTTCGACCGCACCGAACCGGTAACGACGGAGGCAACAGCACTATCGATGCCGTGGATGCCAGCGCGCAATCTCTAACTCGACACAAGCAAGAACTGTTCTTCACACCGTGACTTAAGGGTGCTTTTTGAATCTCTCCTAGCTTGCCCCAGGCTTTCTGCCATGGGACAAAATTCGTGCTCCTCCAGTAAAACAACAGGGAGCAACGAATGGTCGAAATTTTCCGCCCCTCTCCGCAGTTCATCACCTCGGCGGTCAGCTTCGACCCAGTGATGTACGATTCTCGCATACTGCCGGGTCGAGACATGGGGCGACCTCGCCACTCTGCTCGGGAACAGGAACTGATCGCTTCGCAGATGAGACTTTTCCAGCCAGGCCGATAATGCCGTCCTTGTCGGCTCTGTCAGCTCGAACTGCACTGGCCTCTGCGTTTTCCTCTGGATAACCATGGCACGGGGGAGCACCTGATTTCCATGGGTGATGTCGCGCACCCGCAGGCTGACGAGATCGCAGCCCCGTAGCTTGCTGTCGATGGCCAGATTGAACATGGCGAGGTCGCGGACCGCATGGGCATTCTGGAGGTAGATACGGATGGCCCAGATGTCCTTGGGCTTGAGAGGTGGCTTCTGACCGACGAGCTTTCCCTTGTTCCAGGCTTCGCGTTTGTTGATGGATTCCATCTTTGACTCCTTGGTTGTTGATCGGAGTCATATTTTTCAGCCTGCGCGTAAATGGCTGGTATGGGGTAGGATTTCGTATTCGTGCATTCGGCCAACTATGGTCAGTAACCTACTCCCCAAAGCGCTGATCTGAACTACTGCTTCAATCAGAATTCTGCTGGATTGCCATCCGCATGAAAGAGTACATCGCCAAGTTGGTCGAACCGGAAAGGCTTTACGTGACGATGTTTGATTGGATGGATGCGCACTGTGACTGATCGGCTGCTTGGATCAGATAACCGATTACATTGCTGACATAGCATAAACATTTCAATCCAGAATCCCGCTAGCGCGAAGTGAGTCCAGCACCGCGACTTGACGAATTAACTGTGTCGTATTGCCCAGATTGAGCTTCTGCAAAATTTGCGCACGATGATTCTCGACGGTGCGCGGGCTGATGCGCAGATGGGCGCCCACTTTGCTGGCAGGGTGGCCTTGCTCGAGCATATCCAGAATTTGGCGTTCGCGGCTGCTCAACGTATCGCGCCGGTTGCGGTATGCCAGTGCGCCTTCAATAAGTGCATGGGAGGAAAAGTCCCGTCGCAGCGCGTTTTGTACAACCTCCAGAAATTCAATTTGAAGGTATGGCTTTTTGACAAAGCCGAATGCGCCGCGATTCATGGCATTCACAATCAGTGCCGGCTCAATCCGTGTTGAGGTGAAGACACAAGGTTGAAATGCGTTGGCGCGCCGCAAGATTTGCATCAATTGCAGACCATTCATTTCCGGCTGGACGAAGTCGATTAGAAAACAGGCTGGCGAAGGGAGGGGCAGTGCCCGCAGCAGCTCGCTGGGGGCCAAAAACTCCCGGGTTTGGATTTGCACTTCCGCCAGCATGCGTCGCGGGATCGAGTTGGCCACGGTGTCGTGGTTGACGATGTAGACCTGCTGCAGATGGAGGCCTCTCCCAATGCCCAAGGGAAGCGTGTTTGAGGGATTCTTCATGAAAATCCGTTGATTTGTTGCAATCTTTGAGTATATCTACTTAGATTGTATAGGTAGTAACCAGTTGTATTTAGCAAGGGGCTTTATATTAAGATATCGCCCCATAATCACGGCAATGGTGGGAATCCCATGAGCACCACGGTAGACAATGCGTCGCAAGCGCCCACCCACTATGTCGGCATTGGGGCATCCGCTGGCGGGTTGGAAGCGATCGATGCCTTCTTCAACACGATGGATCCGGAAAGCGGATGCGCGTTCATCGTCGTCCAGCATTTGTCTCCGGACCACAAGAGCCTGATGACCGAACTGCTTTCCAAGCGAACCTCGATGCCGGTGCAGCGGGCGACTGAAGGCATGCCGGTGCTGGCCAACCATGTATACCTGATTCCGCCGAATCACGATCTGCGCATCTTTCACGGCAAGCTGCTGCTCACCGAGCAAAAGCGTCAGGGCGGCATCAATCTGCCGATTGATATCTTTCTCACCTCGTTAGCTGAAGATCAGGGTGAAAAAGCGATCGGCATCATTCTGTCCGGCACCGGTTCGGACGGCACCCGCGGTGTACGGGCGATCAAGGAAAAAGTCGGCATGGTGATGTCCCAGAATCTGGAGACAGCCGGCTTTGACGGCATGCCCCGTTCTGCCATTGCCACCGGTCTGGTTGATTACATTCTGGCACCCGATGAAATGCCGGGGGAGCTGTTGCGCTTCATCAAGCATCCCTACGCCAGCAAACAGGAGAGCAGCGAAAGTCTGCTTTCCGATGAAACCGGATTGAACCGCATTTTTTCCTTGATGCGGGACAAAACAACAATTGATTTCACCTACTACAAACCCAGCACGGTGGTGCGGCGCATCGAGCGGCGGATGACGGTGAACCAGATCAATTCCCTGCCGGAATACGTGCATTACATGGAGGGTTTTCCCAAGGAGATCGATTGCCTGCAGCGGGATCTGCTGATTGGCGTCACCAACTTTTTCCGTGACCCGCTGGCGTACAAGGAACTGCGCGAAACATGGTTGCCGCAATTATTCCGGGAGCGGGGTGACCAACCCATCCGTATCTGGGTCGCGGCCTGCTCCACCGGCGAGGAGGCCTATTCGATGGCCATTCTCTGCCATGAAGTCATGGCCGCCCTGGGCAAGCTCGTTGAAATCAAAATTTTCGCCACCGACATCGACAAGGATTCCATTGCCTTTGCCGGCGCGGGCATTTATCCGGAAAGCATCTCAGCCGATGTGCCGCCGGAACTCCTTGCCAAGTATTTCTACCGGCGCAATGACGGTTTCCAGATTTCCCGCCACATACGCGAGATGGTGGTGTTTGCCCAGCACAACCTGGTCAAGGACCCGCCGTTTACTAATCTCGCAATGGTCAGCTGCCGCAACCTGCTGATTTATCTGCAATCCGTATTGCAACAACGCGTGCTCGAACTCTTCAATTTTTCGCTGAATCCCGGCGCACTCCTCTTCCTCGGCTCCAGCGAAACCACTGGCGACATGGCCGAGTATTTCGAGCCGTTGCATAACAAATGGCGGATATACCAGTCGCGTGGCCGCAAACGACGCGACATGCTGTCTTCCGCTACGGTCAACTTCAATACCACCCCCGGGCGGCACCATCATGCTCGCCTGGACGCGAACCTCCGTGGTCATTCGCATCATCCGGCGGAAGAAGAACGTATTGGCGAACGCTTGTTGCAGGGCATCAGCGGCGAATACCTGCCCTTCACCATGGTGCTCAATGAGCACATGGAGTTGTTGCATGTGGTCGGCAATGCCAACGACTATCTGAGTTTTCCATCCGGCAAGATGTTGAGTGATGCCAGCAAGCTCATTCATCGAGACCTGGCGATTCCTCTGGCGACCGGTGCTCAAAAGGTGCTGAGTGATCGGAACGAGATCCAATACAACAACATTCATTTGCGGGACGATGAGTTCGTGCCGCGCACAGTGAATATGCGCATCCAGCTCCTGCCTGCACGCAAAGGCCAGGCACCCTTGCTGGCTGTGTTTATCTCAGAACTCAAAACCCTGGCTAGCGAAGATTCTTCCTCGGACGTCATGACCTATGACGTCGGCCGCGATGCAGAACAGCGTATCAACGATCTGGAGCAGGAACTTCAGTTCACCCGTGAAAATCTGCAAGCCACGGTCGAAGAGCTGGAAACCTCCAATGAGGAACTGCAAGCCACCAATGAGGAATTGCTCGCCAGCAACGAGGAGCTCCAAAGTACCAATGAGGAACTCCAGTCAGTCAATGAAGAGCTTTACACAGTCAATGCCGAACTGCAAGGCAAGATCGTCGAGCTTACCGAGGTTAACAACGACCTCGACAACCTGCTGCTGAATACCCGCATTGCCACCCTGTTCCTTGACCGCAATATGGAAATCCGCCGCTTTACACCGGAGGTCAAGCGCTTCATCCGCATCATCGACCAGGATATCGGTCGCCCGTTCGACCATCTGATGCATGATCTTAAGGATGTGAATCTTGACGCCATCAGCCGGCAGGTCAATCAAAATCATCAATCTATCGAGCAAGAGGTCAAGGACAAAGACGGGTGCAGCTACCTGATGCGCATTTATCCCTACCGTATCAGCCCCAATCTGTACTCCGGAGTCTTGCTCACGTTCGTCGATATCGAATCCACCAAAAACATCCAGAAGGCCCTGGAACTGAGTGAAGAACGCAACCACATTGCCCAGCAAGCCGCCCATTTGGGCAATTGGGATTGGGATATCGAATCGGGCACCATGACCTGGTCAGAGAACACCGAACTGCTGTTCGGTTTTAAGCCCGGGACATTCAAGGGTACATACGATGCCTTTCTCCGCACGATTCATGATGATGACAGAATCCTCGTCACGAGGGAGGTGGAGCAATGCCTGGCTGATCCGGCGCGTCCTTATAGGATTCAACACCGCATCAATCACGCCGACACCCATGAAACCCGATGGATGCTGGAGCACGGCGCCGTGCATACCGATACCCGTGGCAAGCCGGTACGCATGGTCGGTATCGTCAAAGATATAACAGATCGGCATGAAGCCGAACTTGGCTGGCTCCGCTCGGATCAACTGTTCCGTGCCACGCTGGATAACCTGCACTTAATCGCCTTGCATGCCGACGCGGAAGGGCGGGTGCTTTACGCCAACCCCCATTTGCTCAAACTAACCTGCTGGCGCAAAGAAGATCTGCTGGGGAAAAACTGGATTGATCTCGGTGTCCCGGAAGAGGCCCGCGAAGGGGTACGAGCCGTGCTCAAGTCGTTTTCTGACGGCAGTGCCGAACTCGTGTCCCACTACACCAACCCGATTGTTTGCAAGGGCGGCAAGTTGCTCGAGGTTTCCTGGAACAACACGCCAGTGTTCGATGAAAGCGGAAAACCGGTGGGCATCATTGCCATTGGTGAGACGATCGCAACTTCGTGTGAGGACTTTTCCTGTAATACTGAACCCAACAAAACCTCTAGCTGAGGGTGGCCGCTTACCCTGGCTCAGGTCGAAGGAATCGCAAACATGGTTCAGCTAAGACAGCTTGCCGAACAGCAGCTTGCTCAGGAAAGGGATAAAGAACCCGTTCCAGAAACGCCGGAAGAGGTGCGCAGTCTTCTCCACGACCTGCGTATCCATCAGGTCGAACTGGAGATGCAAAACGAAGAGTTGCGCACTACTCAGGCCGTACTACAGGCCTCGCGCGACCGTTTTTCCAATCTCTACAACTTTTCTCCGGTCAGCTTCTGCACGCTGGATGAAAAGGGCATTGTCGTCGAGTGTAATCTCACGCTTTGTCAACTGCTGAATCGGGAACGTCGGCAACTGATGGGTTACTCGCTGGGCCGCAACCTGCCGCCCGAAGATATTCCCATTTTTCAGGACATGCTGAGCAACCACGCACCAATCGTCGAAGAGCGCTTGCGCATGCGGGTACAGGACGGCGAATCACGCACCCTCCATGTCCTGCTCAAGCTGCAACGGATTACGACACCGATTGAAGGCTCGGGTGTCTGGTTTGCGGCGATCAGCGACATCACCTCCCTGCACCTGCTGACAGAAGATTTGCGGATCAAGAGCGCGGCCATTGAAAACACCCGGGAAGGGGTGATGATCACGCAACTCAACGGGAAAATTTGCTTCGTCAATGAAGCTTTCGAACACATCACCGGCTACCGCCGGGAACAGGTGATGGACCAGAACCCACGGCTATTGCAATCCGGCAGGCAGTCTGCGGATTTTTATCGGGAGATGTGGCAGACAATTGAGGCGAAGGCTCATTGGATGGGCGAAATCTGGAACCGGCGGGAAAATGGCGAGGAATACCCCGTGCTGATGAGCATCAGCACCATCTTCGATGATGCGCATAACCCCGCCTACTATGTCGGCGTCTTTTCCAATATTGCCGGGCGCAAGCAGGCCGAAGCTGAGCTCTGTCAGCATCGTGACCATCTTGAAGATTTGGTCGCAAAACGTACCGAGGAACTGGTTTTGTCTAAGCTCGCCGCCGAAGCCGCCAGCCACGCCAAAAGTGCCTTCCTTGCCAACATGAGCCACGAGTTGCGTACCCCGATGAATGGCGTACTGGGCATGATCGACCTGGCCAGACGGCGTATAACCGACCCCAAAGGACTGGACTATCTCGGCAAGGCGAAGCTCTCTGCTGACCGTTTGCTCGGCGTACTCAACGACATCCTCGACATTTCCAAGATCGAAGCCGAGCGTATGGTTTTCGAGAGCATCCCCTTGCAGCTCTCCGTTGTCGTCGACAATCTCACCAGCACTCTCGGGCACAAAGCCACCGAAAAAGGCCTGCAACTGACCACCGACTTGCCTGTCGAGGTCCTCCGCCCACCCCTCAAAGGCGACCCGCTGCGCCTTGGCCAGATCCTTTTCAATCTGGTCGGCAACGCCATTAAATTCACAGATCAAGGCGGAGTCACCTTGCGTGTCCGGCAGGTCGGAGAAATGCCCGAAGCGGTGCAAATGCGTTTCGAGGTCGCCGACACTGGCATCGGCATTGATACCGAAGCGCAGACGCGCCTGTTCCATTCCTTTGAGCAGGCCGACAACAGCATGACTCGCAAGTATGGTGGCACCGGACTCGGGCTAGCCATCTGCAAGCGGCTCGTCCAACTCATGGGGGGCGAAATCGGTGTCGAGAGCACTCCAAGGCAAGGCAGCACTTTCTGGTTCGTCGTCCCCCTCAAGAAACAGGCACATGATGCCGTCCCGCCAGCGCCGACTTTTGCGAAACTGACCGCCGAACAACGCCTGCAAGCCAAGTACGACGCCGGCACACGCATTCTTGTGGCGGAAGACGAGCCCGTCTCGCAGGAGATTGCGCTTGGCATGCTGGAGGATGTAGGGCTAGCGGTGGATGTAGCCCAGGATGGCCGGGAAGCGCTGGCACTGGCCAAGCAGAACCGCTACGCCCTGATCCTGATGGACATGCAGATGCCGGTTATGAACGGTGTCGAGGCCACTCAGGTCATTCGTAGCGACTCACAGAACCAGACCACGCCCATCCTCGCTATGACCGCCAACGCTTTTGACGAGGATCGACAGGTCTGTATCGATGCCGGCATGAATGACCACATCACTAAGCCTGTCGATCCGGGCAAACTGTATGAAACCTTGCTGGCGTGGTTGGAGAAGCGCGGTAACTGATTGGCGGCTTGTCCTCGGGTACCTGCCGTTGAACACTTGGCAGGGCGAGCGGCTCTTCAGGGTCGGGTCCGGCTGCAGACCAAAGTGGTGAGCGGTCATTGACCTACTTCGGCGATTGAAGGGCCGTTGACCGGTGTATTGCCGCCCGACACCGAACGCAGTCCCACGGTCGGCATTGGCCGATGGGCAGAACTTGACTCAAAGGCAGGTTTCAGAGGGCACCTGACATCAGATATGCCGATGTCAGCAGGCAGCAATCAGTCTTAAGCACGCATTCGCTGTGCGAAGGCGACTGTCTCGTGTTGGCCGATTGGGTGACTTGGCTTCAACGCCAGTTAGCCGACGTTCACAAAAACCTGAAATCTCCAGTGACAGGGATCGAAAAAATGGACTGATCGTCGTCGCAGCAAACGCATTCAGCTTCATATCATTCTCCTGACCTCGGTCGCCGTAAGGCGCCCGAGGTTTTCCTTTTCTAACTAGGAGAATCCCGATGCTTTCCCCTCCCCCCATTCGGGCGATGTCTACGCCCGCCTTGCTGGCCCTGCTGCTCGGCGAGGAAGCCGCTACGCGGCTGGCCGGCCGATCATTGATCGAAGTTTTCGCACTTCACGCCGGCCGTACTCTGCTCAACGAGGTTCACGCTGGATATGGTCCCGAGCGCACGTTGGAGGCGTGCAAAGAATTGATGGCACGGGCGCTCGCCGAGACCATGCGCCTCGGTGATTGCCTGAGCGATCCTGCCACCGTCCGAGATTACCTGAAAGCCCGGCAGACCGGCAAGTTCAACCTCAACCGTGCCATGCGTCGGCGCGTCGACCGTAAACTGGGACCCGAGCGTGGCCTGGGTGCACGGGTTTTTATTGGTTTTGATGCCGAGTGGACTCGCGCCCGGAAGGGGCGCAATAAAATTTTGAGCGTCCAGTTTTACTTGATCGGCCCGACCGGTGAAGTCCTGACCCTGGTCATTCACATCGAAAACGGTGACATCCTGAGCCAGCGCCCTAAGTTGAGTGACGTCATCAACGATCTGCTGGAGTCGGCACTGGATCAAGGCGTCATCGAAGAATGGCCGGCTGAGGCCGTGCTGTGTGGCTTCTTCACAAGAGCCGACATCACCTGTTTCTCGGATTTCAAGCACCTCCGCCCGCAGCTCGACGGCGTGGGCGGGACGCTGGTGACCGTCGGCAAGGCGGCCAAATTTAAGCTGCCGATGTCCTCGACGCGGTGTGCCGTTCTCAAACAGCGTTACCAGTCTGTCGTCGGCGATGAATTCGAGCCGCATCTTCTGAATCTGCGCCTGATCGACGCCAGCCGCCTGGCACCGCCCGGCAAGTCACTGGCCAATATTGGCCAGTGGTTGGGAATTCCCAAGAATGATCTTCCTGAAGGCTATGACAAGTCCAACATGACGCCCTTCCAGCGTGAGCGGCGCGAGGAGTTCGAGGCCTACGGCCTGCGCGATGCTGAAATCGCGGTCATGTACGTGCTGTGGGTCATCTGGTTCTCGACGCGCCACCTCGGCCTGGACATGCGGCACATTTCGGCAACGGCCAGTGGCTTGGCGGTAAGGATTGGGGAGAACTGCATCCGTAAGGATGGCGTAGCCCTCGATGTCGCCCTGAACTACGAGGTCAAGCAGGTCACCCGTTGGGACAATGCGACAGGGGTTGCTTATACCCAGAAGAAGCGCCTTCCCAAGCGCAACCGTAAATGGCAGGAACCCGATACGCTTTCCGCTTATGAGAGCACGGACACCCTGCTCGCCGATAGCAAGCAGACCTTTCCGCCGGAGCATCATGGAGATGACGGCTATCGGCTGTTTGAGAGCTTCGCGATCTTCATCCGGGAAATGCGCAGCCCCTACATCCGTAAAACCCTGCCTTTCGAGTTCGTCAAATTGCTTGGCAACAGCCTTTACGGCAAGACCGGCCAGGGCTTCAAGGGCAAACGTGCCTTCGGCGTTCGCGAAATGGGTGGCGTTATCGTCGGTCCGTCGCGGATTTCCGAAGCGGCCGTAGCGGCCCTGGTCTGCGGCTTCATCCGTGCCGTCATCGCCGAAATCCTCTGGAAACTGCCGAAGGGTACGACGGTGGTCAGCGCAACGACGGATGGCTTTCTCGTAGATTGCCCGATCGAGCAGCTGGATTTGAGTGGCACGATGTGTCGGCGCTTCCAGGCGCTGGTCGATCGCGTATCGCCCGGTTCGCACATGCTGGAAAACAAGCACCAAGTCATGCAGCTGTTCGCTGGCCGGACGCGCCTGCAATTCACCGTCGAGGCTGATGGTGACCACAAGACGGTCACCGCCAAGGGCGGCATCAAGCCTGGGCCGGACGTGAAGGACGAAAATGCCTTCATGCTCGACCTGACCCTCAATCGCCTGCCCGGCCAGAAGCTGACTTACGAGTCGTTCATTTCGATGCGCGACCAACTGCCGCTGGAACTCGATCTGCAAACGGAAACACGGGAAACCCGGATCAACCTTGAGTATGATTTCAAGCGTCGGCCGATTTCCAGTAGCGTGCGCATGATCCCCGTGGCCGGAACGGGTCAAAGTCATCTGGCCTTCAATACCGAGCCCTGGAATACGGTCGATGAAGCCCTGACGACGCGCTTGATCTTCGATGCCTGGCGAGATGATCACTGCCTGAAAACAATTGAAGATTTCCAGACCTGGGAGTACTACCGGACGTTCAGGATGGCGAACCTCAAGGGGGCCAAACCGGCGACACCGAGTACTGCTGAAACGGGGAAACGAACAGGACGGAAGAATCTGACGAAGGGTGGTTACCTGACCGTCGCCAAGCAGATTTTCCTGGCCGCATACCAGAAGAAGATGTGGGGGCTGGACGGTGTCGATCTCAGCCAGCGCAAACTGGCTGAATGGCTGACATCACAGGGCTATAAGACGTCCGTTTCGGCAGTGAAGAACGGGACGCGGGAACAGCCGGCCGAACATCTGGTGCCGGCGACCGATGAGGTTGTCGCGTTCCTGGACAAGATGAAAGAGCGTTTCCCGGGGTTGGAAACTGATAAGTTTTTGATCCGCTAAACCTGTCAAAGATGGCTATGCGCACGCGCGCATAGCCATAAATCCTGCATTCCTCTGGTCCATTTCCGGTTCCTTTACGGGTCTATTGATCTATCTGGTGCTAATCTGGTCGGCCAGAATGCTATTTTTTTGGAAGCATGGAATATGGCAAGTGCCTGATTTAAATCGGCTTGCAGTAACTATGTGGCCGCCAAAAAGATTCTTTTCTGTAGGATATGAAAACTGGCGGGATTACGGGAAAATCAGGCTTTACATGAAAAAAGGGGCTCATCATGGCTGTCGACCGTATAACCCTTCCCAATGAGCAGCCGGTCTTGCGCCTGGTACCCATGCCGGCCGATCTTAACCAGAATGGCGATGTCTTCGGCGGTTGGGTCATGGCCCAGGTTGACGTGGCCGGTGCGATTCCCGCCATGCGGCGTGCCCGCGGTCGGGTTGCTACCGTCTCGGTTCATTCCTTCCTGTTCAAACAGCCGATATCGGTCGGCGATCTGGTGAGCTTTTACGCCGAGGTGACAGCGGTCGGGCGTACGTCGATCACGGTTGACGTCGAGGTGTTTGCCGAGCGTGACCCGGAGAACCCGGTGGTGGTGAAGGTGA
>ERZ724516.1248-NODE-1248-length-15065-cov-3.681746_pt1 | contig 15065 bp, 12 predicted proteins | sample MGYA00376049_ERZ724516 | MGnify/ENA primary metagenome ERZ724516 (study PRJEB28724, sample SAMN07190886) | activated sludge metagenome | isolation source: activated sludge of sewage treatment plant in Hong Hong | place: USA: Christiansburg, Virginia | collected... | reverse complement strand
GCAGGGGGCGGCCCCCGGCAAGGATAACGGCCGCAAGGTCCTGGCGATCTCCGAAGAGGTGCTGGCCCTCGCCCATCAGGGCACCGTGCAATTCGAGAAGCAGACGGCAACGACGGCGGGGCGACTGGTCAATATTTCCGGTCGGCAACGCATGTTGTCGCAACGCATGGCCAAGTTCTACCAGGCGCAGGCCTGGGGGGTTGGCGACGATAAAAGTGCGGCGGAACTGGACAAGGCACGCAAGGAGTTTGCCGCAGCCCATCAGGAACTTTCGACATCGACGGCAAACACGCCGCAGATCAAGGATTCACTGGAACTGGTGAAGCAGCAATGGTTCTTCTTCGAGAATGCCCTGGATCAGAAAGTCGGTGCTGACAAGCGCCCGCAAACGGCGGTGGCCACCAGCAGCGAGCGTATTCTCGAAGAAATGGAAGCGGTCGTCGGCCTCTACGAGAAATTGCCGAAGTAGCGCAGTTCCGGTGTGACCGGCGTGGTTACGGTTTTCCGGCAGCCGAACGCCCCCTGAGCCAGCGATGGATGGTTTCAAACAGCACTTCCGGGGCGACCGGCTTGCTGAGGAAATCGTCCATTCCGGCAGCAAGGCAGATGGCGCGGTCTTCATGGAAGGCATTGGCGGTCATCGCCAGGATGGGCGTGTCGCGATTCAGTGACTGTTTCCGGATAGCTTGCGTGGCGTCGATGCCGTTCATGCGCGGCATCTGCATATCCATCAGGATCAGGTCATAACGCTGTTGTTGCGATAGATCGAGCGCTTCCTGGCCATCCTCGGCGATATCAAGCACCAGACCGGTATCCTCCAGCAAACTCAGGGTGATTTCCCGATTCAGCGGCTCGTCTTCCACCAGTAATAGTCGTGCCCCGGCATGGAATTCCTTCAAATATTGTTCAGTAATCGCCGGCACTTCAAGCGGCATGCTCGAAGGTGCGTGCTGGCATTTTTGCAGGCCGACGGTGAACCAGAAGGTGCTGCCTTGGCCAGGTATGCTGTCGACGCCGATTTCGCCACCCATGAGCTCGACCAGACGCTTGCTGATCGCCAGCCCGAGCCCGGTGCCGCCATACTTGCGGGTCATTGAATTGTCGGCTTGTTCAAAGGCCGTGAATAGACGTTTACAGGCTTCCGGCGCAATGCCGATGCCGCTGTCGATGACTTCGAAACGCAGCAGAAGGGTACTTGCCTGATCATGGATGGTCCGGACCCGCACCGTGATCCCGCCTTGTGGCGTGAATTTGATGGCGTTCCCGGTCAGGTTGAGCAAGACCTGGCCAAGCCGCAAGGCATCGCCGGTCAATCGTTGTTCTGACAAGGCGCCGGGTAGGTCAATCGCAAATTGCAGGTTTTTCTCGCGGATGCGTTGCTCAACCAGATTGGCCAGATTATTGAAGACGCCAATTAACGGGAAATCGGATTGTTCAAGTATCAGGCGATCTGCCTCGATCTTGGACAAATCGAGAATATCGTTGATCAGCGCCAGCAAATGCTGGGAGGCCTTGTCAGCCTTGCCGAGTTGTTCGCGCAAGGCCGGATCTTCAGCGCGGCGCAGTGCCATGGCGGTCATCCCCATGATGGCATTCATCGGGGTGCGCAATTCGTGGCTCATGTTGGCGAGGAAGGCGCTTTTTGCGCGGCTGGCTGCTTCAGCCGCTTCCTTGGCGATGGATAGCTCGCTGGTTCGCGCTTCCACGAGTGCCTCGAGATGATTGCGGTAACGTTCCAGTTCGGCTTCAGCGCGCTTGCGTTCGCTGAGGTCGATGTCGACACAGTACATTTCCACGCCGCTCGACAGGTTTTCCCTGACGTGGCTGGAAAATACCGTGAGCGGTGACCCATCCTTGCGTTGCAGTGTCAGCTCCCCGGGCGGTATCGCCGGACCGCCCGCCATCCAGCCGGAAACGCCGGTAATGACAGATTCGCGCATGGTTTCGGGGATGATCAGTTCCTCGAGTTGCTTGCCCAGGGCTTCTGCACGCGTGTATCCATATACGGTCTCGCTGGCCGTGTTCCAGAAAATCACCCGGCGGTTGATGTCGTAGCCCTGGACAGCGATTTGCTCGACGTTCTCAAGCAGGCTGCGGAAGCGAAGTTCGCTTTCGCGCAGGGCCTCCTCGGTAAACCGGCGTTCGGCAACATTGGACAGCAGGCTGGCAAACAGCTCGAGCAGGCCTGTTTCTTCGTTACCGAAATGTTGTTGTCTTGTCACTGCGTCGAGCCCAACGCAGCCGACGCACTCACCATGGCAGATTAGCGGCAGGGCAATCAGCGAACGGATTCCCTGTGTTTCCAGCATGCTCCGGAGCTGGCTGTCCGGCGGTAATGCCTGGACGTCTTCAATGACAATCTGCCTGCCCTGATGGTGGCTTTCAAACCATTCCGGTGCGCTGGCGTAGGGAATATTCTGCAGGTTGCAGATTTCAGGCGAGATGCCCGGTGCGCACCATTTGTGCGAATTTCTGGCCATCTGACTCGCCGCGTCATAGGTCAGCACATAGCCGCGGTCAACACCAAAAAAGCCGCCAATTTCACCGAGTGCCTTCTCGATGGCGCAATCAATCTGGTCCAGCGGGGTTTTGACGAAGGCAGACGATAAATGGAAGATCAGCGATTGATAGGCGCTCCGCCGCTCCGCCCGCTGTTTGGCCACTTTGCGTGCCGTGATGTCGTGCACCATGCCGACGACCCGATTGGGTTCACCCGCCGCATCGCGTTCGCAAATATGCCCACGGTCGTGGACCCAGAGGAAATTTCCGTTCCGGTTGCGTAAGCGGTACTCCTTCTCATAGCGGCCGGTTTTCCCGGAGAGATGGGCATTCATTGCCGCCATGACTGCTTCCAGATCCTCCGGGTGGATATTGTTTTTCCAGGTGGCAACTTGCGGTGCCATTTCGTCCGGCCCATAGCCAAGCATCTGCTTCAGTCGGGGACTGAAGAAAACTTCACCCGTCGTGACATTCCAATCCCAAAGGCCGTCACTGGCCTCGTTGAGGGCGAAGGAAAGCTGCTTCTCACGCTTGTTCAGCTCTTCTTCAATCGCCAGTCGGCGAGAAATATCACGGGCCACCGAAAGAAAATACTCACGGCCGTCCGAAAAAAAGACCGTGGTATTGACCTCGACTTTCACTTCATGTCGGTTGGCATGCCGATGCCGGCCGATAAATCGGAAACAGGGGGTGCTGCGTATGGCCGAGGCGATATCACACCACTGCGGCAGGCCGGTGACATCGATCTGCAGACTGAGCACACTGTGATTCAGCACTTGCTCGCGTGTCAGGCCAAGACTTTCCCAGGCGGCATGGTTTCCCCAGACAATGTTGGAACTGGCCGGGTCGAGCACGTAGATGGCATCGGCCATGTGCTCGAATAATGTCTCGAACGAAAACCTGTTTGTAGGCACCCGAAATGACTCCTGGAAGTCGATGGCAGTGCAGCAAATGCCGGGTAGCGATTGACCGTCCGCCTTTGTTCGCTTCCATCATAGTCGCATCGTAGTGATGACGCATGGGTTTTTGCGTTTTTTTGTGCTTGTCTTGGTGGCTCTCATGAAGCCTGCCGGCGCCAACTTATCCTGAACTTATCCGGATTTCGCCTTCAGCGATTTTTTCGGGTAGACATCGTAGCGGCTGGATTTGCCCTCCAGAACGTAAGCCGGTTTGTCTCCGGCAATCGCCGGCGCTTTGCGGGGTCGCTTGACGACTACCCGGTGACTGGCGAGCTTCAGCGCGGCAGCGAGCAGGGCGGGCGCGTCATCATCGCTGCCGGCGAGCGGCCGGAACAGACGCATCTCCTTCTTCACCTGTGCTGTCTTGTCGCGATGGGGAAACATCGGGTCGAGGTAGATCACTTGTGGCGCCTCATCCGCCCATCCCCGCATCAACGCGATTGCATCGCCTTGGATCAGGTGCATGCGGGCGATGATGGCGGCTACTTCGGGGTCTGTCTTTGCCCGTTGCAGGCCATCTTCAAGCAATGCTGCGATCAGTGGCTGGCGTTCGATCAACATTAGCTGGCAACCGAGTTCGGCAAGGACAAAGGCGTCTCGCCCCAGCCCGGCCGTTGCGTCGAGGACTGAGGGGCGAATGCCCGGCTGGATGCCGACAGCCTTGGCGATCATCTGGCCGCTACCGCCCCCGAACAGCCGCCGATGGGCGACGGCCCCTGCAACGAAATCGACCCGGATTGCCCCGGCAGCCTGCGGGCCGAGTTCTGCAAATTGCAAACCGGCTTCACCCAGCTGCAGGGCGAAATCGGCATCACCGCCGGTCGGCAGATGCAGACGCGCAGCCCATTCGCCGGCTAGCGCCGTGAATTCAGGCGAAAGTGCGTCGACACGAATGCGTACGGGGGCGGAATCGGTAGTCATGAACAGGTCGGAAAAGGGTCGTGGCAAGCCGGAAGTCTATCCTTTTGCTGACGGGAAGATGCCGGATCGGCTGCCGATTCGTTTTGATGCTTGCTGCGTCGCGGTAAAATGCGCGATTTTCAGCATCTGGAATGAGGCTGGCCATGACGCCACAAAACAAACCGAATACCGACGACGTACGCATCAAGGAAATCAAGGAACTGGTGCCGCCGGCCCATGTCTTCCGCGAATATCCGGTGTCGACCCGCGCCGCACAAACGGCCTATAACGCCCGCCAGGCCATTCACCGGATTTTGCATGGTGCGGATGACCGTTTGCTGGTGGTGATCGGGCCATGTTCGATCCACGATTACGATGCCGCGATGGAATACGCCCGCAAACTGGCTAAAGAGACTGACAAGCACGCGGATGATCTGGTGGTGCTGATGCGGGTCTACTTCGAAAAACCGCGTACGACGGTGGGCTGGAAGGGCCTGATCAACGATCCGCGCCTCGACAACACCTTCCGCATCAACGAGGGTATTCGTCTGGCGCGCAAGATTCTGCTGGAGATCAACGAGCTTGATCTGCCTTGCGCGACCGAGTTTCTGGACACCATCACGCCGCAATACACCGCCGACCTGATCGCCTGGGGGGCGATCGGTGCCCGTACGACCGAATCGCAGGTGCATCGCGAACTGGCCTCCGGTTTGTCCTGCCCGGTCGGGTTCAAGAACGGCACGGACGGCAATATGCGGATTGCGGTCGACGCGATTCGCTCGGCCAATTCGCCACACCACTTCCTGTCGGTAACCAAATCCGGTCACACGGCCATCGTCTCGACTATGGGTAACGAGGATTGCCACGTCATCCTGCGTGGCGGCAAGGAGCCGAATTTTGACGCGCAAAGCGTTGAGGCTGCCTGCGCCGAAATTTCCAAGGCCGGTCTGGCTGCCCGGCTGATGGTCGACTTCTCGCACGGCAACAGTCGCAAGCAATTCAAGCTGCAGATGGAAGTCAGCGACAGCGTCGCCGCCCAACTGGCGGCAGGTGAAGAGCGGATCGTCGGCGTCATGGTCGAATCGCATCTGATCGAGGGGCGTCAGGACCTCTCGCCGGAGAAGCCGCTGACTTATGGGCAGAGCATCACCGATGCCTGCATCAACTGGGACGACAGTGTGAAGGTAATGGAGCAACTGGCCGCTGCCGTTCGGGCGCGTCGTGTTGCCGAGGCCAGCGAGTAGATTTTCCCAACAAACCTGTTTTTCAACGCAGAAGCGCAGAGAAAGGCGGAGGGACGCAGAAGTTTCAGGTGTTTTGCGTCCTCTTTTCTCTCCGCCTCTGCGTTGAAATGCCGTTGTGCGGTTTCCGGCTGATTCGGGTTAGGCGTCGGAAATGACTTCCTGAGCCTCTGCCGCCAGCACTTCGAGTTCCGACGGATCAAAGTCGAGGATATTCAGGGCGGTCGGCCCGAGTTTTTCCCACTCATGACTTTGCATCCGTCCAGTTTGCAGCTGAATCAGGTATTCGGCCAATTGGGCAAAGGCAATCAGGGTTCGCGAGCATTCCGAAAGTTTGCCGTCATGGGCCCTGATAACGTCCAGGTCGTGGTGGTAGCGGATGGCTGCGCAGAGATCGTCGGGCAGCATCCAGTTTTCGGCTAGATCGGCCCCGAGCTTGGCGTGATTGATGCCTAGCTGCTGGTTTTCGATATCCGTGAATGCCGCTGTGCGTTCGGCGTTGGCCTCGGCGAGCACCGCCCGGTATTCCGGGAAGGGAATCATCAGGATGGGAACGCCGCAGTCGCGGAACAGTGCAAACGTATAGGCATCTTCGGGACGGATGCCGGCACGTCCCTTCAGTTGCCTGGCCAGCCAGCCGGCAACGCGGGCGGTGGTTGCCGAGGCGTCCCAGAAACGCTCCATGCTGGGTGAGTGCTTGAACAGTTGCTGCAATGCCAGGCTGGCGATGGTGTTCACGGCAAACTTGAGACCCAGGATGAGCAAAGCCTCCTGCGCAGTGCGGGCCTTTTTGGAAAAGGCAAAGAACGGCGAGTTGGCGGTCTTGATCAGTCCGGCGGCGAGTGCAACGTCCGAATTGATGATCTTGGCGAGCCGGATGAAGTCCGGTTCGTCACGCGCTGTCTCGGCATCGATCTGTTGCAGGATGGTCGGTCGCGGCGGAATCCCGATATCCCGGATTTCGATTCTCATCCGGGATTCAATAGCCTGCTCAGCTGCTGGCTCGACTGGAATGACTATCGAGGTTTTAGAGGTCTGGCTGTTCAAGACGAGGTTCCGGAAGCGGGTCGAGGTTTTATTACAGGCTGTAATTATAGCAAAGTAATAGGCTTCCGGCGGTGCTGACTTGATGCCGCTTTGATTCTGTTCAGTCCGGAAATGTTGGCAATCGTTGCGCCTGCTGTGCCATCAGCGTCTCGTTCAGGTCGCCGGAGAGCAGCAGTGCGGCATTCCAGGTGGCAACGAAATTGAGGCCGTCAGCGACGCTGTGGTCGCGGCTGAAATTCATCACTTCCTTCAAGCCGCGGGTGGCCAGCGGCGATTTTATGGCGATGGTGGTGGCAATCTCGCGAACCCCTGCGGTCAACGCGTCTGAAGTGGCAAAAACGGAATTGATCAGCCCCCAGTGCGCTGCTTCCTCGGCGCCAAATCTTCGGCCGGTAAACGCGAGTTCTCGGGTGCGACCTTCGCCGATGAGGTGCGGCAAACGCTGTAGTGTGCCGACATCGGCAACCATGGCCAGGTCGATTTCCTTGATCGAAAAATGGGTGTCTATCGTTGCGTAACGCATGTCGCAGCAAGTCACCAGATCCAGCGCGCCGCCGACACAGGCGCCATGGATGGCGGCGAGAACCGGTTTGCGGCAGTGTTCCAGGCTGTTCAGGCAATCCTGCAGATCGAGAATCAGGCGGCGCAGCGCTTCGCGACTGCGTGCGCCATCCGGGTGAGCAATGCGCTGCTGGATACTGGCCAGCATGCTCAGGTCGATGCCGGCGCAGAAATTTTTGCCTTCGCCCGAGAGGACGGCAACCCGGGCTTCCGGTGTTGTATCGAGCCAATCGAACGCCTGGCGAATTTCCTGCCACATGGCATCGTTCATTGCATTCGATTTTTCCGGCCGGTTCAGGCGAATTTCGGCGATGCCTTGCTCAAGGCTGATACGGAGGGTGGAAAAATCAGGCAGTGTCATGGCGGCTCCTCAAGGTCGGCTTTCGAGAATAGCCGGTGACTTGTCAGCGCGGTAGAGCGCGCCGCCTAAATTTGCTGTCAGTCGCCAAAGGCAAGCAGATCGAGATCGGCTGCCTGCTGGCGTAACGGTATCAGCGCCTGATAGGCTGGCGATTGATACCAGCCATCGATGGCTGCCTGGTCGGGAAAGCGAATGACGACCGTATCGGTATGAGCATGCTGGCCAGCCAGAACGCGGGCGGTCTGACCACGAAAAAGCAGTTCCGCACCCCACGGCGCCAGCGTGGCAGGCACCGCGGCACGGTACTGCGCCCATTTCGCCTCATCCTTGACCGTGATGTGGCCGATGACGCAGGCGCTCATGCAGCGTTCTTGCCCTTTTGCCAGAGCACGTCGCCTCGGCCACCGGCGCGGTTGAGGGCGCGGCCGAGAATGAAGAGCAGATCGGAGAGGCGATTGATGTAACGACGGGCTGTTTCGGATAGCGGCTCGGCATTGTGCAGGCGAACCATGGCCCGTTCGGCGCGCCGGCAAACCGTGCGCGACAGGTGAGCGAGCGAGGCGGCGCGGGTGCCGCCGGGCAGGATGAATTCCTTGAGCATCGGGAGGTCGGCGTTGAAGTCGTCTGCCAGTTGTTCGAGGCGGGCGACCTGAACATCTTTCATGACGTTCATGCCGGGCAGGCAAAGTTCGCCGCCGAGATCGAAAAGATCGTTCTGGACATCGAGCAGGGCGGCGCGGATTTTTTCCGGCATTTCCTCGCAGAGCAGGACGCCGAGGCCGGAATTCAATTCATCTACCTCGCCGATGGCGTCGATGCGCAGGCTGTCCTTGGTGGTGCGACTGCCGTCGCCAAGCCCGGTAGTACCGGCATCGCCGGTGCGGGTAACGATTTTGGAAAGGCGGTTGCCCTTGCGTTCGGATTCTTGTTCGTTCTGGATGGTGCTCACGTGTATTTCTCCTGGTTCGGCCGGATTATACTGACCGGCCCGCTAACAGACTGTCGTCGTGATGCCAAAGTTCGCCGCCAATCTCAGTTTTTTGTTTGCCGATGTGCCGTTTCCCGAACGTTTCGGCCGGGCGGCCAGGGCGGGTTTCACGGGGGTCGAATATCTTTTTCCCTACGATTATCCCGCCAACGAGGTAGCAGCCTGGTTGCGCGAGCATGATCTGGAACAGGTGCTTTTCAACCTGTCGCCGGGTGACTGGGCGGCCGGTGAGCGGGGTCTGGCCTGCTTGCCGCACCGGCAGGGCGCGTTCGCCGAGAGCGTCGAGCAGGCACTGAATTACGCGATGGTGCTCGATTGCCCGCGCCTGCATTGCATGGCGGGCCTGCGGCCGGCGAGTGTCGAGGAGGCGGAGCTGGAAGACATCTATGTTGCCAATCTGCGTCGTGCGGCCGACCGGTTGGCGACCATCGGTGCCACGGTTCTGATCGAGCCGATCAACAGCCGTATCGACATGCCGGCTTACTGGCTGGATGATGTCGCGAAAGGATTTCGGCTGCTGGACAGGGTCGACCGCAGCAATGTCAAACTGCAGTACGACATCTATCACGCACAAATTATCGCTGGCGATCTGGCGCGAACGCTGGAAGCCAATATTGACCGCATCGGGCACATCCAGGTTGCTGACAATCCTGGCCGGCATGAGCCGGGTACTGGCGAAATCAACTTTCCCTTTTTGTTCGCGTGGCTCGACAGGCTGGGTTATACCGGCTGGGTTGGCTGCGAGTACAAGCCGCTCGGCCATACCGAGGCCGGTCTGGGCTGGCGGCCGGCATGACGCCGCGTGCTGTCCTGAAAACCCTGTTCGAGGCGGCGCTTGCGGCGACTGATCCGGTCAGGTGCGTGCCCTTGCATTTGCCGGTTGATGATGGCGGACGCCTGGTCGTGGTCGGCGCCGGCAAGGCCTCGGCAGCAATGGCGCAAGCGGTTGAGCGGCATTGGTCAGGCCCGCTCGACGGCCTGGTGGTGACGCGTTACGGGCATGGCGTGCCGTGCGAGCGGATCGAGATTGTCGAAGCGGCACACCCGGTGCCCGATGCCGCCGGGGAGTTGGCTGCCCGGCGTATCCTCCAGCGGGTGCAAGGCTTGAGTGAAACCGATCGGGTGCTGGCGTTGATGTCCGGCGGTGGTTCGGCCTTGCTGGCGGCGCCGGCCGAGGGGGTCACGCTGGCCGAAAAACGGGTGATTACGGCAGCCCTGCTCAAGTGCGGTGCAGCAATCAGCGAGATCAATTGCGTGCGCAAGCACCTCTCAGCGATCAAGGGCGGCCGCCTGGTCCGTGCTGCCTGGCCTGCCAGGGTTTTGACGCTGGCGATCTCGGATGTGCCGGGCGATGATCCTGCGGTGATCGCGTCCGGCGCCACCGTTGCTGATCCGAGTACCTCTTGTGAGGCTTTGTGCCTGCTTGATTTCTACGGCATTGCGATCGGTGTTGACTTGCGCAAACGTCTGGAATCCGGGTTGTTGGAAACGCCGAAACCTGGTGACCCGCGCTTGGCGCGTAGTGAGTTTCGTCTCGTTGCCAGTCCCCGCCAGATGCTAGAGGCAGCAGCAGTCGCGGCACGCCGCCTCGGTATTACGCCGCTGATTCTCGGCGATGCGGTCGAAGGCGAGGCCCGTGAAGTCGGCAAGGCGATGGCAGGTATCGCACGTTCCTGCGGTCGACACGGATTTCCGGCTGAAAAACCCTGCGTCTTGCTTTCCGGCGGTGAAACGACGGTGACGCTCAAGGGCAGCGGGCGCGGTGGTCGGAATACGGAATTCCTGCTGGGTCTGGCGCTGGCGCTCGATGGCGCACCGGCGATTCATGCCTTGGCAGCCGATACCGATGGGATCGACGGCTCAGAGGACAACGCCGGCGCTTTTGTCGGTCCCGATAGCCTCAAACGCGCCCGTGAGAAAAGGATCGACCCGCGTGCGCATCTTGTCGCCAATGACGCCTGGGGCTGCTTTTCGGCGCTGGATGATTTGCTGGTGACCGGCCCGACACGGACCAATGTCAACGACTTCCGGGCGATTCTGGTCGGGTTAGAATGAGCGCCACCATGCCCAGTGCCGAACCCGTTTTCCTGACTGATCGCAGCAAGCTGGCCCTGCGCCTTCAACAGATTCTGCCTGCGCATTGCCTGCTGCTCGACGACGAAGATCTGAAACCTTACGAGTGTGACGGGCTGACCGCCTATCGAGCCATGCCGCTGGCGGTTTGCCTGCCGGAAACCGAGGCGCAGGTCATCGATGTGCTGCGGACCTGTCATCAGTTGGGTGTGCCTCTCGTGGCGCGCGGGGCGGGCACGGGGCTGTCGGGTGGCGCGATGCCGCATGCGCAGGGTATTGTCCTCTCGCTGGCACGATTCAACAGGATTTTGCGGGTCGACCGTGAGGCAAGGCTGGCGGTGGTGCAACCCGGTGTGCGGAATCTGGCGGTGTCGGAAGCCGCCGCCCCGTTTGGTCTGTATTACGCGCCGGACCCTTCTTCGCAGATCGCTTGCACGCTGGGTGGCAACGTTGCCGAAAACTCCGGTGGCGTGCATTGCCTGAAGTATGGGCTGACGGTGCATAACGTCTTGCGGGTGCGTGTCATCAGCATCGAGGGCGAGGTGTTCGAAATCGGCTCCGAGGCACCGGATTCGGCCGGTTTTGATTTGCTGGCGCTGTTCATGGGCTCGGAGGGGATGCTCGGGGTTGTCACCGAAGTCACCGTCAGGCTGGTGCCCAAGCCGGAACTGGCGCAGGTTGTCATGGCATCCTTTGACGATGTTGCCAAGGCGGGCGACGCGGTTGCCGCGATCATCGCCGCCGGCATCATCCCGGCCGGGTTGGAGATGATGGACAAGCCGGCGACTGCTGCCGTCGAGCCCTACGTCAAGGCGGGTTACGATCTTGATGCGGCAGCCATCCTGCTCTGCGAATCCGACGGCACACCGGAGGAGGTGGCCGAGGAGATTGCTCTTGTTACTGAAGTGCTGAACGCGGCCGGAGCGAGTGAGATCCGCGTTTCGCAATCGGAATCTGAACGCCTGCGTTTCTGGGCAGGGCGCAAGGCCGCCTTTCCCGCAGTTGGGCGCATTACGCCGGACTATTACTGCATGGATGGCACCATTCCGCGTAAGCGGCTGGCCGAAATGCTTTCGGCGATCGCCGCTATGGAAGCGAAATACAAGCTGCGCTGCGCCAACGTTTTCCATGCCGGTGATGGCAACCTGCATCCGCTGATCATGTACGACGCGGCGAAGCCGGGCGAGTGGGCGCGGGCCGAAGCGTTCGGAGCGGAAATTCTTGAACTCTCGGTGGCGCTGGGTGGCTCGATCACGGGCGAACACGGGGTCGGCATCGAGAAAATCAACCAGATGTGCGTCCAGTACCAGACGCCGGAGCTGGCGGTGTTTCATCGCATCAAGGCGGCTTTCGACGAAAACGGTCTGCTCAACCCGGGCAAGGCGGTGCCCAGCCTGCATCGCTGCGCGGAATATGGGCGCATGCACGTGCATCACGGGGAAACGCGTTTTTCCGAACTGGAGCGTTTCTGATGCGCCTCGATACACTGATTGATGCAGTCAAGGTGGCCCACGAGGCGCGGACGCCATTGCGCATTCGCGGTGCGGGCAGCAAGGATTTCTATGGCGGCATGCTGGCGGGTGAGGTGCTCGGTGTCGGAGCCTATCGTGGCGTTTTTGCCTACGAGCCAACGGAGCTCTACGTCACGGCGCGCTGCGGGACGCCACTCGCCGAACTCGAAACCATACTCGCTGAAAAGGGCCAGATGCTGGCTTTCGAGCCGCCCCATTTCTCCGGTGCAACCGTCGGGGGCTGTGTCGCGGCGGGGCTTTCCGGGCCGCGTCGGCAACAGGCCGGGGCTGTTCGTGATTTTGTGCTGGGCGCGAAGCTGATCGACGGGCAAGGGCAATGCCTCGATTTCGGCGGTCAGGTGATGAAGAACGTCGCCGGCTACGATGTTTCGCGTTTGCTGGCCGGCAGCATGGGAGCGCTGGGTGTCCTGGCCGAAGTGACGCTCAAGGTCTTGCCGAAGCCGGTGGCCGAGCAGACACGGGTTTTCGAGATGAGCGAAACTGAGGTCATTACCAAGCTCAATCAGTGGGGTGGCCAGCCGCTGCCGATCTCGGCTTCCTTCTGGCACGACGAACGCCTCTATGTGCGTCTTTCCGGCGCCCGTGCGGCGGTTGAAGCGGCCTGCCGAAAGCTCGGGGGCGATGCTGCGGTCGACCCGGAAAAGCATTGGATTTCCGTCCGTGAGCAGACGCACCCGGCCTTTGCCAAGTCGCCGCTCTGGCGGCTGGCGTTGCCGTCAAGCACCAAACCGCTGGCGCTCGATGGTTTACGGGCAATCGAATGGGGTGGTGGGCAGCGCTGGTTTGCCGCCGATGCCGATAGCCGGCCGCATGCCGTGCGCCAGGTTGCGGCGCGGGCTGGTGGCCATGCCGTGTTATTTCGCGCCCCGGAATCCCTGCGCTGCCTTGAAGGTGCTTTCTCCCCGCTGTCGTCGGCCTTGCTGGCCTTGCATCAGCGGCTGAAGAAGGTCTTCGACCCCAAGGGCATCCTCAACCCTGGCCGCCTCTACGCGGAATTCTGAGCCCGCAGCGATGGATACCCGACTTGCCGATTTCATCAAGGATACCCGTGCCGGCCAGGAGGCCGAGGCAATTCTGCGCAGTTGCGTCCATTGCGGATTCTGCACGGCCACCTGTCCGACCTACCAGTTGCTGGGCGACGAGCTCGACGGTCCGCGCGGCCGCATCTATCTGATCAAACAGCTTCTCGAAGGCCAGCCGGTTACCGGGAAAACCCGCCTGCATCTGGATCGCTGCCTGACCTGCCGTGCCTGCGAGACGACCTGTCCGTCGGGCGTCAAATACAGCCGTTTGCTCGACATTGGTCGACAGGTGCTTGAGGACAAATTGCCGCGACGCCGAGTTGAGGCGATGACGCGCTGGGTGCTGCGGGAAGCCTTGCCGCGCCCGGGACTGTTCGGGCCGGCAGTTCGCGTGGGGCAGGCCCTGCGGCCGTTGCTGCCAACCGCGATGGCCGACAAGTTGCCGCCGCGGGCTGCCGGCGATGCGCGCTCCTGGCCGGTCGATGCCGGGCATCCGCGACGCATGCTGGTGCTCGCCGGTTGCGTGCAGCCGGCGCTTGCGCCCAACATCAATGCTGCCACGGCACGCGTGCTGGACCGGCTGGGTATCTCGCTGATCGAGGAGTCGCGGGCGGGGTGTTGTGGCGCCGTACGCTTCCATCTGAATGATCAGGTGGCGGCGAAAAACGATATGCGGCGCAACATCGACGCGTGGTGGCCGCATGTCGAAGCAGGCATCGAGGCGATTGTCGTCACAGCTTCCGGCTGCGGCGTGCAGGTCCGCGAATATGGCCATGTATTGGCCGATGATGCGGTCTACGCCGAGAAGGCATCGAAAATCAGTGCCTTGTGTCGCGACCCGTCCGAGGTAGTGCTTGGAGAAAGGGATCGGTTGCGGGATATTCTGGGCAAGCAGCAAGTCTCCCGGGGCAAGCTGGCTTTTCATGTCCCATGCACCTTGCAGCATGGCTTGAAGATTCGCGGGGTGGTCGAGACCTTTTTGCAGGCAGCCGGCTATGATCTGGTAGCAGTGGCCGATGGGCATCTCTGTTGCGGTTCAGCGGGTACCTATTCCGTGCTGCAGCCGGAAATATCGGGCAAACTACGTGATAACAAGCTGGCAGCCTTGCATGCCGGCGGGCCGGTGGTCGTGGCTACGGCAAATATTGGCTGCCTGACCCATCTGCAGGCGGGGAGCCAGTTGCCGGTCAGGCACTGGATTGAATTGATCGATGAGGGGATGTCTTGAACGCTGTCACAAAAAATGCTGCGCTGGCCTCGCTGGGCGAAAGCGAAGCCCACAAGATGAAGCGGCTGCTGGAACGGGGTGTGGCCATTCCGCCGCAGCCACGGGTGCTGGAAGATTTGCGCAAACAGTTGAATGCCCGCGAGTTCGATGTCCGCGTACTGTCACGGGTGATCAATCAGGATCCAGGTATTACCGCCATGCTGTTCAAGGTTGTGACGAATGCGGCCTATCGTCAGCATCAGCCTTTTGAATCGGTGGCGCAGATCCTTCACGCCGTGGGTGTCCGGCAGACTTTCAATCTGGTGCAGGCGATTTCGCTGGCCAGTCTGGGCGATACGAAGAAAAACCCGCGTGCTTATGAAGCGTTCTGGTCGCGCTCGCATACCGTGGCGCAGATCGCCATGCTGATCGCCGATGATCGTATATCGGTGTGCAATATCTTTCCTGATCAGGCCTACCTCGCCGGGATTTTCCACGACTGCGGTGTCTTGCTGCTGATGCAGCGTTTTTCCAGCTACTGCGCGGAGATGCAGCTCGAGGAGCCAGGGCGCTGGGTAGACCTCGCGGCCGAGGACAGCAAGTTCAATGCGGATCATTGCGTTGTCGGCTATCTGGTGGCCCGGCACTGGCATCTGCCCGATTTCATCTGTGACG
>ERZ724516.1247-NODE-1247-length-15071-cov-10.215104_pt1 | contig 15071 bp, 13 predicted proteins | sample MGYA00376049_ERZ724516 | MGnify/ENA primary metagenome ERZ724516 (study PRJEB28724, sample SAMN07190886) | activated sludge metagenome | isolation source: activated sludge of sewage treatment plant in Hong Hong | place: USA: Christiansburg, Virginia | collected... | reverse complement strand
GGCCATCGAGCTTGCCGTGCGTGACTGGGCGCGCCACGATGCGCAGGCGGCGGCGATTGTGGAAACGGTTGATCTTTACCGACTGGACTGCACGCGCAAGTTGTTTGTGGCCACGGGGATGAGCGATGCCGATGCCAAGAGCCGCAGCCTGCTGCTCTATGCCTGCGTCTTCGGTCTTTCCTTGATGCATTACACGCACTTTGACGACAATCTCAACGACCTGAAACAGCGCATCGCTGAACGTATCGTTTCAAATTAGGCACGACAGACTTTCAATTGCCCGGAAGCGGCCAGTTCCGCCTCCCAATTCATGATAGTTGCGGTCAACTGCTCAACGGTGCCAGAAAGTGCAGTCACCCCGCCGCGTGCATCTGCACTTGGCGAGTCGCTACTCAGATTGATTTCACGTTCGGCAATCCGCGCCCGGCTTCTATCCAGCCACTGCAGACGGCCCTGCAGTACGGCCCGACTGAGATCTGGCGTATCGAATACCTGGCTGAATTCGCTTATATCGACTCTTAAAACGCAGCGGGTGCGGCTCTGTCCATGCGCAACAAAACCCAACTGCTGAACCAGACGCTGCTGAATCAACTGGGCGGGCGGGCCAGCCCAACGCGCCCGGCCATATTCGCGCAAGCGCGCCTTATCAACATAAGCGATGCGGTATTCGATACCCATCGAATCGAACCACAGCGGCGCCCTGACTTCGATCGCCATCGGCTCGGCACGCGGCAATTTTTCTCCGGAGCGCTCAGCAAACAAACCAAGATCATAAATCGCCAGCGATTGCTCACCGCCACGCTTGCCGGCGGTGAAGCAGGCGCTCAGCAGCAGGCAAAGCAATGCTGTCAAAATCGGCCGCATACTATTTGGCCCCTACGGCAGAAAAACCAGCCTCACCCGGCCCCGGCGGCAAAGCGGGTGCACCAAAAACCAGCCCTTGTGGCGAATCTTCAAGAATGCGCAGAACCCGGCTTAACTGACGCGAAGTCTGCGAAAAATCCGTTGCCAACTCATTGATGCGCGGCATCAAGGCAGAAGTTCCACCAGCCGAGGCATCGCCAATAGCGAGATCCAGTTTCTCCGTCGCCACCTGCATTTTGCCAACCAGAATGCGGGTATCAGCGAGCAAAGGCCCGACTTCGCCCGCCGCCCCTGATAGCTTGCGAATATTCTGGTCATCCAGCAGTTTGCGCACCTGAACCAGCGTCCCGTTCATATTTTCCAGCGCCGGTTTCATATTGGCCGATGCTGCTTCCAGATTCTTTAGCGTTGCGGTCAGATGCCGACGATTTTCCTCGTTCAGCATATCGTTGGCACTGGCCATCAATTGACGCGCCTGACGCAAGGTCGCCATACCGGTTTCGCCCAGCTCTTCAAGTAGCGAGGGGACCATCGTTATGCGCGGCGGGTCTTCATCGTTGGGCATTAGCGGCTGGTTATCCTTGCCCGTTTCAAGCAACAGAATGTGAGCCAGGCCGGTGACCCCCTGATAGGTCAGCTTGGCCACGGTGCCGGTCGTCAGCGGCACATCATCACGAATGGCGATGGTGACCAGCGTGTTGCTGAAATCTTCAGGATCAAGCCGGATTTCGCTGACCTTGCCGACACGAATCCCGCGATAGCGCACTTGGGCCTGCGGATTCAGGCCACCAATATTCTGTTTGGTGACGACTACGAACTCATGGGTTACCTCGCGCCCGCCACTCAGCCAATAAATGGCGAGAGCCGCCGCCACCCCAAGAAAAAGGGCGAAAAGACCAGCGGTGAAAGCGTGTGACTTGTTCTCCATGGATCCGTATTAAAGCAGTTTATGGCGGTCTGCGCCAAAGAAGCCAGTGACAAAAGGATGGTCGACCGTCATCACCTCAGCTTTTTCACCGAAAGCGATGATGTGCTGATCAGCCAGAATGGCGACGTGACTCGCCAGACCAGCGATGGTGTTGAGATCATGGGTAACCATGACCACGGTCAGGCCAAGCGCCTGCTGCAGCGAACCGACCAGTTCGACAAAGTTCAGGCTACGGTCGGGATCAAGGCCAGCTGTCGGTTCATCGAGCAGGAGCAGTTCGGGTTCCAAAGCCAGGGCACGCGCCAGGGCAACGCGCTTGACCATGCCTCCGGAGAGTTCAGCCGGCATCAGTCGGCTATGCGCCGGCGTCATTTCAACCATGTCGAGTTTGAGCAAGACCAGGCGGCGAATCCAGTCTTCGTCCAGACACTTGAGTTCGCGCAGCGGAAAGGCAATATTGTCGAACACCGACAGTGCCGAGAACAGCGCGCCGTGCTGGAACAGCATGCCGAGCCGGCGGCGGATCGCCCGCTGCGCCATCACATCGGGATCGCGCAGATCGCAACCGAAGAGCTCAATGCTGCCGGCGCTGGGCAGCCACAAGCCCAGCATCTCACGCAACAGCGTGGTTTTCCCACTCCCGGATTCGCCCAACAGCCCAACAATCTGCCCCCGCTCAACGCGCAGATTCAGATCGCGATGAACAAAATGCCGGCCAAAAACCGTGTTGACGCCTTTCAGCTCGACAACCACCTGACCGCTCATAGGCGCGGCACACCAATATGCCGAGTCAAAACAGCGAACACGGCATCGACCAAAATGACCATGGTGATCGCCGTCACCACGGAAGTCGTTGTATAGGCGGCCAGGCTTTCGGTATTTGGCTTGACCCGCAACCCGAAATGACAGGCCACCAGCGCAATGATGAAGCCAAAGACCACGCCTTTGGCCAGGCCAATCAGCAGATTGGAGACCGGTACAGCACGCGGCAGGTTATCGAGAAAATAAGCCAGCGAGAGATCGAGTTGCAGGAGCGCGGCAACCATGCCGCCGAGCATCGCCACCGCTGATGTCCATAAAACCAGCAAGGGCATGGCTGCAGTCAAGCCGGCCACCTTGGGTAAAACAACGCGCACGGTTCGCGAAATGCCCATGGTCGACAACGCATCGATTTCCTCGGTAACCCGCATCACACCAATCTGCGCCGTCATCGCCGAGCCCGAGCGGCCCGCTACCAGAACAGCAACGAGAACAGGGCCCAATTCACGGATGATGGAAATACCCAGAATATTGACGATGAAGAGATCGGCACCAAAATTTCGTAACTGCAAGGCGGATAAATAGCTGATGGTGATACCGATCAGAAAGCCAACCAATGCCGTGACTGGCAAAGCCTGCGCACCGGATTTATAGACATTGGCAGCAAACTCTTTCCACGGCATGTCCGAGGGGTGACGCAGCAGATGCATTAGATCAAGCAGAAGCTGGCCAAAGAGGGCGATTACCCCGCGCAATTCGGCTAATGCAGTCAACAGCATCTGCCCGGGAATTTCAACAAAATGCCGCCGCCGACTTGGCGAGCTGACCGCCACCGGCGGCGGGAGACTGGCTACTCGTTGCAGCGTTTCGCGCAAGCTGTCAGGAAGATTGACTTCTGGCGGCCAGGCATCCCCCCAGGTACGCCAGAGCAAGGTTGCGGCAGCACTGTCGAGCCGCTCGACGCCGCTGAGATCCCAGACTGCCGCGCTTTTCCCTGCCGCCTCGAGTTGCAGGCGCAAGGACGGTAACTGCTGCTGCAAAGCGGCGAGCGTCCACGCCCCGGCGAGAAGAACTTTCCCCGGCTCGACTTGCAAGCTGGGGATGTTACTCACACTGCCATCCCTGAACTATCGGTTTTGACCACCAGGTAGTCCCGCCCGGAGCGCAGCCAGACCGCAGCTTCGTCGCTCAATGCCGCCGCAGTCCACGGGTTGGCCGACAACCATTCAGCCGGTAGTTCAACCCGAAAACCGGTACCAAGGAGGCCAACGCGCCAGGCCGGCAAAACTCTGTCATCACGGGTGCGATGCAACAAGACAGCTAGGCGCAGGCAAAAAATCAGCTGCCAAACGCTGTCGACCGCAACCATTGACCCCAGCTTCTCGAGCTTGCCGCGATGGCCGAGTACCACCATGGCCAGACGCGCCTGATCCTTTTTGGAAAATCCGGGCATGTCGGCATAGGTCAGAATATAGGCACCATGCTTGTGATAGGCGTTGTGCGCCACCGAAATACCGATCTCATGCAGGCGTGTTGCCCACGACAGAAACTGGACATCAGACTCGGCCGGCGCCCCTTCGGCGAGCTGGGTCAAGGCTGAAAGTGCCGTCGCTTCAACGCGCTCCACCTGATCCGCTTCGACCTGGTAACGGCGACGAAACTGCGCCACTGTCGAATCGCGCATGTCGAGATGGTGAAAGCGGCCGAGCAGGTCATACAGCACCCCCAGGCGCAGCGCGCCATCGGAGTAGGTCATGCGCTCGATGCCGAGTTCTTCGAAAATTGCCGACATGATGGCAATCCCACCCGGCAGCACCGGCAAGCGATCCCCTTTGACGCCCGGCAGATCAAGCGCCTCGGCTGAACCAGCCTTGACCAGAAGCTCACAGAGACGCTCCAGTCCGACACGGGTAATGCCCGACTCACCCTTGGGATTAAGATTATTCAGTTCCAGCACATCGGCAATCGCCCGCGCCGAACCGGAAGAACCAACCGCCTCCTTCCAGCCCAACCGCTGGTAATCACGGGCAATCAGCTCAATTTCCTTGGCGGCGGCCACCTGCGCCTCCCGCAAGCGCTTGCGGTCAATCTTGCGATCCGGGAAAAAACGCAGCGTGTAGCTGACGCAACCCATATAGAGTGATTCCATCAGCTGCGGCTCATGCCGCTTGCCAATGATGAATTCGGTAGAGCCGCCGCCAATGTCGATGACCAGACGCTTGTGCGCTGCACTGGGCAAGGAATGCGAAGCACCGAGATAGATCAGACGAGCCTCTTCACGGCCAGCAATGATTTCAATCGGGAAGCCAAGCGCTTCTTCCGCCAACGGGAGAAACTCGGCCGAATTCTTGGCAACACGCAGCGCGTTAGTGGCCACGGCACGCACGGCACGGGGGTCCAGGCCGCGCAAACGCTCGCCGAAAAGGCGCAAGGCATCCAGTGCGCGCTCTTGCGACGGAGCATCCAGCCGCTTTTCGGCGTTCAGCCCGGAAGCCAGCCGCACCGGCTCCTTGAGTGAGTCGAGAGTGTAGATCTGGTCATCGACCACACGCCCGACTTGCAGACGGAAGCTGTTCGAACCCAAATCAACAGCAGCAACGGTTTCGTAAATCATCTGGTGGAACTAGCCGAAAGGTAGAAGCGGCAAGTATTCTAGCACTGCCCCCCGGCGCCAATTCTTACAAGGCGGACGTAAAAAAACCCGCCGGCTTGTACCGACGGGTTTTTGGCGAATCAAAACACCCGCTTAGTTAGCCAGCGCGGTTTTGATCTGCTCCAGGGTTGACGGATCGTCGATCGTCGTCAGATCGCCTGGATCACGACCTTCAGCCAAAGCCTGCAGCGAGCGGCGCAGCATCTTGCCGGAACGGGTTTTCGGCAGACCGGTGACGAAGTGCACACGGGCCGGACGACCAATGGCGCCCAGAATGCTGTCGACCGTACCGAAGACTTCCTTCTCCAGGGCCTTGACCAGCTCCGGCGTTGCCACACGAGCGGCATCCTTGACCACGGCAAAGGCCATCGGCACCTGCCCCTTGAGCTTGTCTTCGACACCGACCACCGCCACTTCGGCAATTGCCGGGTGGTTCTGGATCGCCTCTTCAATTTCACGGGTACCCAGACGGTGACCGGCAACGTTGATCACGTCATCGGTGCGGCCGAGGATGGTGTAGTAACCATCGTCGTCCTTGATCGCCCAGTCGTAAGACGAGTACACCAGCGGATCCTTGAAGAGATCGAAATAGGTGCTGATGAAGCGCTCATCCTGGCCCCAGACGGTGCTCAGGCAGCCGGGCGGCAGTGGCGGCACGACAGCGGCGATACCCTTCTCGTTGGCCCCACAGATCGAGCCATCCTCACGATAAATATTGAGGTTGTAGCCGTAGACCGGGAAGCTCGGCGAGCCAAACTTGATCTTCGTCTTTTCAACACCTGGGCAGGCGGCCAGCATGGGCCAGCCGGTTTCGGTCTGCCAGTAGTTGTCGATGACCGGAATACCCAGTTCGCCCATGAACCACTCATGGGTCGGCTGATCAAGCGGTTCGCCGGCCATGAAGATGTGCTTCAGGCTGGATAGATCGTACTTGTGCATGAAAGCCGGATCCTGCTTCTTCAGCACACGGGCAGCGGTCGGTGCGGAGAACATGACCGAAACCTTGTACTGTTCGACGATTTTCCACCAGATGCCGGCATCCGGACGCAGCGGCGTGCCTTCGTACATCACAGTGGCCATGCCGGCGATCAGCGGGCCATAGATGATGTAAGAGTGACCAACCACCCAGCCAATATCGGAAGTGGAGAAGAAGGTTTCACCCTCGCCACCACAGTAAATATGCTTCATGGTCGACGCCAGGGCGACGGCATAGCCGCCGGTATCACGCTGAACGCCCTTTGGCTTGCCAGTGGTACCCGAGGTGTAGAGGATGTAAGACGGCTCGGAAGATTCCAGCCATTCACAGGGCACCTGAGCATCCATGAACTGGGCGCGCAGGGTGGCGTAATCGACGTCACGGCCGGCCACTTTGTTGAATTCCTTGTCCAGACCACGATCAATCATCAGCACCTTGGTCGGCTTGTTTTCCGACAACTCGATGGCTTCATCGAGCAAGTGCTTATAAGGCACGGCCTTGCCGCCGCGCATGCCGGCGTCTGAGGAAACGATCAGTACCGGTTTGGCATCGTCGATACGCGTTGCCAGCGAACCGGAAGCGAAGCCACCGAAAACCACCGAGTGAATCGCGCCGATTCGGGCCGAGGCCAGAATGGCAAAGCAGGCCTGGGCAACCATAGGCATGTAAATCAGGACGCGATCGCCCTTCTTGACGCCAAGGCTCAGGTAAATCGCTGCCATGCGCTCAACTTCGCGCTGCAGTTCGGCAAAGCTGTAAACCGTTTCTTCATCAGTTTCGGTCGAGATAAAGATCAGCGCCTTGTCGTTCGGACGCTTGGCGGCATGGCGATCAACCGCGTTGTGGCATAAATTGGTCTTACCACCGACGAACCATTTGGCAAACGGCGGACGGGAATAATCACAAACCTGGGCGAACGGCTCCTTCCAGTCGACTAACTGGGCCTGCTCGGTCCAGAATTCATCCGGTTTTTCAATGGAATACTGGTGGAATTCCTTGTATGTCGTCATAACTTCCCTCTAACTAGGTTTACCTGCACTCTAAAATTAAACGCCGGGCTATTTTTTATTCGCTGCCCGGTCCTGTAAGCGGCGTTCGATTTCTGCCAATGGCAGATCCAACCCCAATTCCTGATTCATCAAACGCAACAACGGCAAAACCTGCACGCCGAGCGTTTCGAGATGTGGCAAAACAGCTTCTTCCTTATGTGCTGCGATCAACTCCAGAGCGTGCTGCAGCTTGATTTGGCGCACCGGTGCCGCGCTGGAGGTACCGGCAACGATGCGGTTTCCGCCCGCGAGCATGGCTTCCTGCATTCGTTGTCCGGCCAGACCGAGCAGAGCAAATGCAGAATTAGCGACATCCCCGGGAATACTGGCGACCCCAATACTCACCGTCAGGGAAATGCTCTGCCCTTGAACGGCAACGTGGGCGACCTCAACGGCCTCGCGCACCCTTTCGGCAAAGGCCGCGCACAGAATCGGCGAGGTACCCGGCGCAATGATGGCGTACTGCCCGGCGGCGTAATGCCCTAGGCTGTCTTCCTGACGCACCTTGCCGGCCAGCATCTTGCCGAAGCGCGAACCAACCTGTTCAGCAACCGTATTGCCGAGCCTCAGACAAACCTGATCATAGGCATCGAAACCGAGGACCATGATGCTGACTTCCAGACCATAGCGTGCCGCATGCGACAAGGCCTGCGCCGCCTGAAGTTCAAGGTACTTGCGTGAAAACAGGCCACTGTTTGGGTCCTGCACCATGCCTTCACGACCTGCTTCAATGTTCTCCCTGGCATCGGTCAGGGCCAGCAGGTTATTGAGGCGAGCAAGGATTTCGCTACTCCCCGCCCCTTTGGTCACGAAATCGGACACCCCCAGAGCACTGGCCTTCTCGCGCTCCTCCTCGGTTTCTTCACCGGAAACCAGAATGAAGGGCATTTGCTGCAGGCGCCGCAGCTTTGAACTGCGCAGATTTTCCAGCAGGGCGTAACCGTCCATCTTCGGCATCTGCAAATCCGAGATCACGGCACGCAGGCTCTGATCCAGCACCAAAGTTTGCCACGCCGCCTCGCCGTCCCCCTCCTCGCGCACCTCGTACTGCCCCTTGAGATGCTTGATCAGCGTCATCCTCACCATTCGTGAGTCATCGACAACGAGGACGCGCGGCAGATCTGCCATCTCAGCCGCCGGCCAGTTCGACGACGACCCGACCCTTGGCGCGACCGGCTATATATTCATCAAAGGTCGCGGGTAATTCCTCAAAAGCAATCTTGCGTGACATCGATGCCAGATGCGGCGGTCGCAAATCACTGGCCAGGCGCTGCCAAACGCCGCTACGATAGGGTTCGCGGATATAGCCTGAGTCGATGCCGAGCAAAGAAACGCCGCGCAGGATGAAGGGCGCCACCGTCGTATTCAACTTCATGCTGGCCGCCAGACCGATGCTGGCAATTGTCCCGCCCTGCTCCATCGTACTGGCAATCCAGGCAAGAATATCGCCGCCCAGGTTGTCGACCGCACCAGCCCAGCGTCCGCGGTCCAGAGGACGGATTTTTGTCAGGTCTATGCTCTGACGTAACATTACTTCGGCAGCACCCAGGCTACGCAGGTATTCAGCTTCGCTTTCCTTGCCGGTCAGCGCGACGACGTGATAGCCGATCTTGGCCAGCATATCCACCGCCAGACTACCGACTCCCCCTGTCGCGCCGGTCACGATGACCGGACCCTTGGCCGGTGTCAGACGGTTTTCTTCCATACGAACGATGGCGAGGGCCGCAGTAAAACCGGCGGTACCGAGTGCCATCGCTTCATACAAAGACAGACCGGCGGGCAGCGGAACTACCCAATCGGCCGGGACACGAGCAATTTCGGCATAGCCGCCATGATGGGCGACACCAATGTCAAAACTGGTAGCGATCACCGGATCACCAGCCTTGAAACGCGAATCGGCGCTCTCGATCACCACCCCGGAGAGATCAATACCGCCAACACAGGGGAAGCGGCGAATAATCTTGCCTGCCCCGGTTGCTGCCAGCGCATCTTTGTAATTCACACTTGAATAGGCGACACGAATGGTGACTTCGCCAGCATCCAGCCCGCTCTTCTCAAGGCGGGTGATGCCACTGACTACCTGACCATCGCGCTCTTCAATCAGAAGTGCCTTGAAGGAATCCATATTTACTCCTCGCTCCAGGAATAGAAATTGTATTCATAATTACGGATTATGAACATAGTTCCTTGCGTTGATTTTGCATGTCGGAATTCTTTACAGTGCTTTACAGGCTGACTTTTTTCGCCTACATTTCGGGGCTATGCGTAAAGTTTCAAAAGCCCTACTTCTATCCACCGCCCTCGCCTTTTGCGCGACTGCCGTGGGCGCTGCCGAAACGGCACGCAAAGCCGAAGAGCCGTCTTTTCTTGAACGCTACACCAATGCTGCGCAGGATGTAATCCTGCAAGGCCTCAAATTGGTGGGGGTTCGTTATCGCCTGGGCGGTAACGATGAGGACAGTGGTCTCGATTGCAGCGGCTTTGTTCGCCTTGTGTTCAAGGACAGCATAGGTGCTTCGCTACCGCGCACGGCGCGTGAAATGAGCGAAGTCGGTCAAACGATTGATACCAGCCAGTTGAAGCCCGGTGATCTGGTGTTTTTCAACACCATGCGCCGTACCTTCTCCCATGTCGGCATTTATCTCGGTGACAACCACTTTCTGCACGCCCCGCGTACCGGTGCAGAGGTGCGCGTCGAGAGCATGGAAAGCAGTTACTGGGTTCAGCGCTATAACGGTGCCCGACGAATAATCGAAGGTAACTGAGCGAAGAATGCGGCAGATTTGCCGCATTTTTTTCGCCCACGTTTAATAACAGTTCTCATTTACAAAATTATTTGCCGACTATAAACTGCACGCATTCTCATTAACGGACCGGGAGTAGCTGCATGAAATTGACCACCACCCTGCTGAGCGCCGCGATGGCCAGCCTCACTTTTGCGGTACAGGCCGAGGAACTGAATCTCTATTCGGCACGTCACTACCAGACCGATGAGGCGCTTTATGCCAATTTCACCAAGCAAACCGGGATCAAGATCAATCGCATAGAGGGCAAGGAAGACGAGTTGCTCGAGCGGATCAAGAATGAGGGCGCCAACAGCCCGGCCGATATTTTCCTGACCGTCGATGCCGCCCGCCTGGCCAAGGCCCATGAACTTGGGTTGTTTGCCCCGGTCAGCTCAAAAACCCTGGAATCACGCATTCCAGCTCATCTGCGCACCGATGACTGGTTTTCCTTCTCGGTCCGCGCCCGCGTCATTATTTACAACAAGGCCAGCGTCAAGGCTGAAGATGTTCAAAATTACGCCGATTTGGCCAATCCCAAGCTGAAAGGCAAGTTCTGCTCACGCTCAGGATCACATCCGTACAACCTGTCGTTGATGGCCTCGGTTATTGATCACGATGGCGAAGCCAAGGCTGAAGAATGGGCCAAAGGCATGGTAGCCAACTTTGCACGCGCGCCGAAAGGCGGCGATACCGACCAAATCAAGGCGGTGGCAGCCGGTGAATGCGGCGTGGCGATTTCCAACACTTACTACATCGCTCGCCTGTTGCGGTCGACCAAGCCCGAAGAGCTAAAAATGATGGAGAAGGTTGGCGTGGTCTGGCCAAACCAGTCCACCACCGGCACTCACATCAATGTTTCTGGTGGTGGCATGCTGAAGACGGCGCCGCACAAGGAGGCTGCTGTCAAGTTCCTCGACTATCTGGCTTCCGATGAAGCGCAGCGCTACTTTGCCGACGGCAACAACGAATGGCCGGTGGTCGATAGCGTCAAGGTAGCGAATCCCGGGCTGGATGCTCTGGGCAAGTTCAAGGCCGACAAATTACCCGTCAAGAATCTGGCCATGCATCAAGCCAAGGCGCAGATCATTTTCGATCGCGCCGGTTTCAAGTAAGCGAAACCAAAGCCAGCCCGCAGCGCCCCGCCAACGCGGGGCGTTTTCATTTCCGGCTACGTGTTATCTGCTGCGAAAGGGCGATCAAAGGCAGCAGACCAACGGCAACTATCGCCAGTGAGGCGGTCGACGCCTCGGCGAGACGCTCATCTGAGGCCAAGGTATAGGCCTGGGTCGCCAGGGTGTCGAAGTTGAAGGGGCGCATGACCAGCGTTGCCGGCAACTCCTTCATGACATCAACAAAAACCAGCAGGGCAGCAGTCAGCAAACTGCCGCGCAGCATCGGCGCATGGACGCGGCGCAGCGTTTCACTCTGACCAAGACCGAGGCTGCGTGCGGCATCATCCATACTCGGCGTAATTTTGGCCAGACTGGATTCAACCGTATGCAAGGCCACGCCAAGAACGCGCACCAGATAGGCATAGATCAGCGCGGCAATGCCACCGGTCAGCAGCAGGCCGGGGTTGTAGCCAAACCAATGCAGCCATTGCCCGGCCAGCCAGTTGTCAAGACGAGTGACCGGAATCAGCACACCGACGGCGATCACCGCGCCCGGTACGGCGTAGCCGAGGCCGACCAGGCGGTTGAGGGCATTACTCAGGGTGGTTTTGGACAGGCGGGCACCATAAGCCAGGAGCAGCGCCAGGAGGACGGCAATCAGCGCCGTGATGCTGGCCAGTACGAAGCTGTTTCGGGCAAGCATGAAGAAACGCTCGCCAAATTGGGCATCGCCCTCAACCAATGCCATTCTGAGGAGCAGTAGCGCCGGCAGCACGAAGCCCATGACCAGCGGCAAACTGCACACAAAAATCGCCAGCGCCGCCTTCAAGCCGGACAAACGTGCACCGGCCATCGGCCGATTGCGTCCGGTCGTGTTGTTGTAGCGGGCACGACCACGCGAAACACGCTCGACCATCAACAGGAAGAGCACAAAACCGAGCAGCATTGAAGCCAACTGAGCCGCCGCCACGCGATCCCCTAAAGAGAACCAGGCACGATAAATACCGGTGGTAAAGGTGTTGACCGCGAAGTAAGCCACCGTCCCGTAATCGGCCAGCGTTTCCATCAAGGCCAGGGCAATACCGGCAGCAATCGCCGGCCGGGCAAGTGGCAGCGAAACCGCAAAGAAAGCTCGCCACGGCCCCATACCCAAGGTGCGGGCGGCTTCCAGCATGCCGCTGGCGCGTTCAAGAAAGGCGCTGCGCGCCAATAAATAGACATAGGGGTAGAGCACGCTGACAAACATCAGGACGGCACCGGGTAGCGTGCGAATATCGGGAAACCAGTAACCACCAGGCTGCCAGCCAAAGGCATCGCGCAAGCCCGTCTGCACGGGCCCGACGAATTGCAGGAAATCGGTATAGACGTAGGCCATGACATAGGCCGGCATCGCCATCGGCAAAACCAGCGCCCACTCGAAAATGCGCTGCCCGGGAAACTGATGCATGGTAGTCAGCCAGGCGGTTGCCACACCAATCAGGCCGACTCCGAGGCCGACGCCCAGGCACAGCCAGAGCGTGTTAAGGATGTAATCGGGCAATACGGTCTGCACCAGATGAGCCCAGGTGCTGCTGGTACCGCCAACGAAGAGATTGAGGCCGACGCTGGCCACCGGCAAACCGGCCAGCAGGGCCACGACGAGGGCAACGAGAAGAAGCGGAGAGGTAGAGGTTGCGCGCATAAGTGTGAATGCGAATTATAATCGACCGCTATGGCTCAACTTGAACTAAAAGGCATTGTTCAGCGTTACGGCAAAACCACCGTCGTCGATGGGGTGAATCTGCGCATAGAAGCCGGGCAAATTGCTTGCCTGCTTGGCCCCTCGGGCTGCGGCAAGACCACACTGCTGCGCTGCATTGCCGGTTTTGAAGACATTGCCGGTGGAGAGATCACCATCCACGGCGTCGTCGTCAGTCGTAGCGGGCAGCGCGTGGCGCCGGAGAAGCGGCGTATCGGCATGGTCTTTCAGGACTACGCACTATTTCCCCACCTCACCGTTGAAGCGAATGTTGCCTTCGGGCTGGGCAGCAAGCCACAGGAAGATGCCCACCTGCGCGTGCGCCAGTTGCTGGCCACGGTTGGGCTGTCCGGTCAGGGCGAAAAATATCCGCACGAACTGTCCGGCGGTCAGCAACAGCGCGTTGCGCTGGCCCGTGCGCTGGCCCCCAGACCGGAACTGATCCTCCTTGACGAGCCCTTCTCCAACCTTGATGTCGGCCTGCGCGAGCGCCTTTCAGTCGAAGTTAGAGAAATACTCAAGCGCGAGGGGTCGACCGCAATACTTGTCACGCACGATCAAAACGAAGCTTTTGCCATGGCCGACGAGATCGGCATCATGTACGAAGGCCGCATTCAGCAATGGGATGTGCCCTACAACCTCTATCACCGCCCGGCCAACCGCTTTGTCGCCGACTTTATCGGCCAGGGCGTGCTACTGCCTGGCGTCGTATCCGGCGGCACCGATGTCGAGATGGAACTGGGCAAGCTGACTTCCGACATCCCGGTTGAATGCAGCGAAACCTGTGCCAATTGCGATGATGGCTGCAAGGTTGATGTGCTGTTGCGCCCCGACGATGTCGTCCATGACGATCAGAGTGCACTTCAGGCAGAAGTTCTGCACAAGGCTTTCCGTGGCGCCGACATTCTCTACACCCTGCGCCTGATCAGTGGCGCTGAAGTGCTGTCGCTGGTGCCCTCGCACCACAACCACGCCATCGGTGAAAAGATCGGCATCCGCCTCGACGCCGACCACGTCATCGCCTTCAAAAAACTGCACGCATGATTCCCTTCCTTGGCCCACTCGACCCTTTTCCGCCGGTCGAGAAGGCACGGGAAGACATGGGTGGCCTGCTCGCTGTCGGCGGCGACCTCAGCGCCGAGCGCCTGATCGATGCCTATCGCCACGGCATTTTCCCCTGGGGCACGGTCGAAGGACACCCGCTCTGGTACAACCCGAACCCGCGTATGGTGATGTTTCCCGCAGAGTTCAAACTCTCCCGTTCGCTGAGCAAAACCTTGCGTGCAGGTGCTTACGAGGTGCGTTTCGATCACGACTTCCAGGCGGTGATCGCCGCCTGTGGCGCAACAGCGCGCCCTGGTCAGGATGGCACCTGGATCAGTCGCGAGATGAAAACGGCCTACACACATCTCCATGAACTCGGCTGGGCGCATTCGGTCGAAACCTATGTCGAAGGCGGTCTGGTTGGCGGCCTCTACGGTTTGGCCATCGGAAGCATGTTTTATGGGGAATCGATGTTCGCGCACCGCAGCAACGCCTCTAAAATCGCCTTCGCTCATCTCGTCCGATTTTTAGGCGAGCAAAATTTTGGCATGATCGATTGCCAGATGCGTACTGAACATCTGGCCTCGCTGGGGGGACGGGAAATTCCGCGCCATGATTTTTTAACCCGTTTGCAGCAGTTGACCGCAACAGGCGAAGCGCGCACCAACTGGCGCGCTGCTGCTCAAGAATTTATCTGGTAAGCCATGGCCCAGCCCAACGACGCTGCCCTGCCCTTCTCGCTGCTCCAGTTTTATTCCACCTCGCCCTATCCATGCAGTTACCTGCCGGATCGCGAAGCCCGTTCGCAGGTCGCCACGCCGACCCATCTGATCGACGACGAGATCTACAGTTCGCTGGTCCGCTCCGGCTTTCGCCGCAGCGGCATCTTCACCTACCGGCCAAATTGTGATGCCTGCCAGGCGTGCATCCCGGTTCGCCTGCCGGTGAATCAACTTGTCACCTCGCGCAGCCAGCGCCGCGCCCTGCAACGCCACGGCAATCTGGTCGCCCGCGAACTGCCGCTCAGCTTTGTCGAAAGCCACTACGCGCTCTACTCGCGCTACCAGCAAGCCCGCCATCCCGGCGGCGGGATGGATGAAGACAGCCACGACCAGTACGCCCACTTTCTCCTGCAAAGCCGCGTCGATACACGGCTGATCGA
>ERZ724516.1246-NODE-1246-length-15073-cov-5.063257_pt1 | contig 15073 bp, 17 predicted proteins | sample MGYA00376049_ERZ724516 | MGnify/ENA primary metagenome ERZ724516 (study PRJEB28724, sample SAMN07190886) | activated sludge metagenome | isolation source: activated sludge of sewage treatment plant in Hong Hong | place: USA: Christiansburg, Virginia | collected... | reverse complement strand
GCACCGCAGGCGATCAGCAGGATGCGGCCCTGACGGGTTGGGGCAAGGCCGGTTTCGGAAAGGCTCAGATCATCCATGATGGCCCCGCAGGCAGGCCCGTTCAGCGGCTGACGCGGGTCCAGGTCAGGATCAGGCTGGCGCACAGCGCCGCGAACATCAGCGCCAGCATCGGGATGCCGGTATGGAACGCCAGCCACAAGGTCAGCCCGGCGGTGAACACCACCAGGGCAATCAGTCCCAGAAAATGCGTCAGCGGCATCTGCGGTCCCCCTGACAATCAATCTGCGCCCGGCCCGGGCCAATGACAAGCCCCGGCGGGATCACGGGTCCGTGCTTTGTGACGGGCGTCAGGCGTTCAGCTGGTTGTGCTTGCGCGCGACCCAGGCCTTTGCGGTTTCCACCGCCACGGCGGCATCGCGGCAATAGGCATCCGCGCCGATCGCCTTGCCGAATTCCTCGTTCAGGGGGGCCCCGCCGACCAGCACGATGTAATCCTCGCGCATGCCCTTTTCCTTCATCGTGTCGATCACGACCTTCATGTAGGGCATCGTCGTGGTCAACAGCGCCGACATCCCCAGGATATCGGGCTTTTCGGCGTCCAGCGCCTCAAGATACTTCTCGACGCTGTTGTTGATGCCAAGGTCCTTCACCTCGAACCCGGCGCCTTCCATCATCATCGCGACCAGGTTCTTGCCGATGTCGTGGATGTCGCCCTTGACCGTGCCGATCACCATCTTGCCCATCCGCGGCGCGCCGGTTTCCACCAGAAGCGGCTTCAGGATGAACATCCCGGCCTTCATCGCGTTGGCGGCCAGCAGAACCTCGGGCACGAACAGGATGCCGTCGCGGAAGTCGGCGCCGACGATCGTCATGCCCGCGACCAGTGCCTTGGTCAGCACGTCATAGGGCGTCCAGCCGCGTTCGATCAGGATGTTGACGCCATCCTCGATCTCTTCTTTCAGGCCGTCGTACAGGTCGTCGTGCATCTGCAGCACAAGTTCGTCGTCCGACAGGTCGGAAAGGATGATGTCGTCGTCGGCCATGGCGCACGCTCCAAGGAGGGGGTCTTCTCGCGTGGATGATGCCAAAGCGACGCATCCACTTTCCGACAAACGACATACACCGGATGAAAGCCGACAGAAAGCCGTCGCGGATGCGAAAGTTGTGGTAGTTGTTCCTCTTTCGTTCTAGATTTGCCGCATGACCGACAGCCTTCTTCCCGGCCAGCGCCTGCGCGGACGCGGGGTCGACAGCAACCGCACCGGACGGTTTGAACCGACCAGCCGGGAAGCCTATGACGACGGCTGGGACCTGGTGGAGGAGGACCAGCTTGTCCGAACCGAGGTTCGCCTTGAACGCCCCCGCTCTGCGATCACTTACAACCGCTCGCCCGACCTGCCGTTTGACCGGTCGATCAATCCCTACCGGGGCTGCGAACATGGGTGCGTCTACTGCTACGCCCGCCCGACGCATGCCTATCTGAACCTGTCCCCCGGCGTGGACTTCGAAACCCGCCTGATCGCCCGCCCCGGCATCGCCGCCGTGCTGGACGCCGAACTCCGCAAGCCCGCCTATGCCGTCCAGCCCTTCGCCATCGGCACCAACACCGACCCTTATCAGCCCATCGAACGCGACCACATCCTGATGCGCCCGATCCTGCAGGTGCTGTCGGACTTTCGCCATCCGGTCTGGATCACCACGCGCGGCACCACGGTCGAGCGTGACATCGACCTGATCGCGCCACTGGCCGCCCAGGGCCTTGCCGCCGTGTCGATCAGCGTCACCACGCTGGACGACGCGCTTGCCCGCAAGATGGAACCCCGCGCCCCTGCCCCGCGCCGTCGGTTGCAGATGATCGAACGGCTGGCCCGCGCCGGCATCCCGGTTCGCATCCAGGTCTCGCCCCTGATCCCGGCGCTGACGGATCACGAGCTTGAAGGGATCCTGCAAGCAGGCCGCGATGCCGGGGCGACCTATGCCAACTCGATCCCGCTGCGCCTGCCGCTGGAAGTCGCAACCCTGTTTCGAGAGTGGCTCGAAGCGACCTTCCCCGACCGCGCCGCCCGCGTCATGGGCCGGGTCCGCGAACTGCACGGCGGGCGCGACTATGACCCGGCCTTCGGCACGCGCATGCGCGGTCAGGGCCTGTGGGCGGACCTGATCCACCGCCGCGCCGATCTGGCGCGCAAGCGGCTGGGGCTGGACAGCGGCCTGCCACCCCTGCGCTGCGATCTCTTCCAGCCGCCGCCCCGCGCCGGGGACCAGCTGTCATTGTTCTAAGTCGCGGCGGATGGTTAACGCCCCGGCATCCCAGCGCGCGTAGAGACGGAAGGAAGACAGCAGAAAGACGGGTCAAAGACAGCCCATCAACCCGGTTCGGCCCGGATTACCACAGCGTTCCCAACAGCTTGACGGCGGACCCTGTCAAAGGCCCGCCGTCATCTTCACCTGTCGCATTCATCCCGCGGAAACCGGGATGGTCGGCTAATCGGCTCCGACAAACCGCGCCAGCTTGCCCAGGGTCTGCAGGCCCAGCTCCACCGCGCCAAAGCCCTTGGCGTCCTCATACTCTTGCGCCGAGGCGAAGATCATCGCCAACGTAACCCTTGTCGCGCCGCCCAGATCGGTGAACGCGACTGACGCATCCGCATGTTTCGGCCCGTCTTCGCCCCAGTGCAGCGTGTATTCCACCCGGACCGTGGGCTGCACCAGCCCATAGCGGTGATGGTTCGGCCAGACCTTGCCATCCGGCCCGATCATGTCGAACACCCACTCGCCCCCGGTGCGCAGGTCGATCCGCTTGGTGCGGCAGGAAAACCCCTCTGGCCCCCACCATTGCGGCAGCGCGACTGGGTTGATCCAGGCACCCCAGACCACCTCCACCGGGGCCTTGATCACCCGTTCCAGGGTCATCGTGCGGTCGGAAATATCCATCATTTCAGCCCCTTGGCATAGGCCTCCAACTGGGTCACCACCGTGCCCCAGCCGTCGAAAAAGCCCATGTCCTCATGTGCCTTGCGGGTGTCGGAGGTCCGGTGCCGGGCGATGGCGGTATAGGTCGTGCCTCCCCCCTTGGCGTCGGACAGCAGCAGGATCGCGGTCATGAACGGCTCGGGCGCGGGCTTCCAGCCTTCGGTATAGGTGTCGGTGAAAACCAGCTTTTCGCCCGGCACCACCTCCAGATAGACGCCCTTGTTGTCCATCAGGTTGCCCTCGACATCGAAGGTCGTATTGAACCGCCCCCCGACCCGCAGGTCGATCTCGACAGCCGTCACCTTGTGTGGCGCCGGGATGAAGAAATGCGGGATGTGTCTCGGCTGGGTCCAGCATTCCCAGACCAACTGGCGCGGCACGGCCAGAGTCCGGGTAAAGCTGAGGTCGGTTTCGGGGTCCAGATCGGTCGTCATCTTTCACGTTCCTTCATCAGTTTCGTCACATAGTCGTCCAGCCGGTCCAGACGCCCTTCCCAGATCGCGCGCTGCTCCTCCAGCCAGTCGCGCATCGGCTGCAGCGCTTGCGGCTGGAAGGCGCAGGACCGCACGCGGCCGTCCTTTTGCGTGCGGACCAGCCCCGCCTCCTCCAGCACCGACAGGTGCCGCATGATCGTCGGCAGCCGCAGCCCTGTCGGATCGGCAAGTTCGGTCACCGCAGCAGGCCCCTTGGCCAGTCGCGACAGCATCATCCGCCGCGTCGGATCGGACAGGGCGTGGAACAGCAGCGACAGGTCGGGATCATATTTAGCCATATCGCTAAGTATCATCGCCACAGCGGCCTGGCAAGCCATTACTTCGCCATATGGCTAAGTTTATTCTTCCAGCTTCCAGACAAGTGACTTTCGGATTCTCAAGATAATCCAGGGCCGCTCGACCTTACCCCCATCCCCCAGGGCAGAGATCGACGAATGGCACATCGCCCGGCGCGGCCAGCCGCGTGACGCACAGGCCCATCGGGCCTTTCTGACCGACATCGGCTATAATGAGCGGCTGACGCCGCACTTCTTTTGTCTCGCCTTGTGCGCGAAGAGTGCGCAACGGCTCGGTCATTGGGGGCGCTTCGCCCCCCAAACCCCCAGAGAGTATTTGCAAAAGAGCAAATGTGCAGACGGGCTTCGGCCTAGCCGATGTCCAGCGCGATGGCGTGGATGCGCTGGTTCAGGTCGCCCAGCGCGGCCTGCACCGCCCGGTGCCTGGCGATCCGCGTCATCGGCTGAAACGCCGCCGCGCGAATCGTGATGCGGAAGTGGCTGGCCCCCGACCCGTCATCGCCCGAATGCCCGGCGTGCTTGTGGCTTTCGTTCACCACCTCCAGCACGCTGGGCGCAAAGGCCGCCGTCAACCGCTCTTCGATGTCGTCTTTCACGCCCATGTCAGCCCTGCCCCCTTCAATCCGCCGGGAAAACCCCTAAACTCGTGGCCCCGAGTCGGAAAGGCCGCTTTACATGACCAGTCGTCCGCCCTTTGAATTCAACCTGAGTGCCGCCGCCGACAAAAAGCGCAAGAAAACGGGCCGTCGTGGCATGTCCGGGGCGTTCGAGACCGCGGAACGGCCGTGCGATTACCCCGGCTGCAAGCTGCAGGCGGCCTATCGCGCGCCGAAATCGCCTGACCTGCTTGATGAGTTCTTCTGGTTCTGCAAGGACCACATCCGCGAATACAACCTGAAGTGGAACTTCTTCAACGGCACCTCTGACGAAGAATTCCAGAAATTCCTGGACAAGGACCGGGTCTGGGAACGCGAGACCAAGCCCTTCAGCCGGATCGGGGACGGCAATGCCTGGGCGCGGCTGGGGGTGAACGACCCGATGGCGCTTCTGGGCGAGAAGGCGACGCAGAACCCCGGGCGCCCGGCCTCGACCGCGACGCGGAAACTGCCGCCGACCGAGCGCAAGGCGATCGAGATCCTGGACGCCCGCGACACCTGGACCAAGACGGAAATCCGCAAGCAATACAAGACTCTGGTCAAGGATCTGCACCCCGACATGAACGGCGGCGACCGTCGGGACGAGGATCGGCTGCAAGAGGTGGTCTGGGCCTGGGACCAGCTGAAGGACAGCCGGTTCTTCCGCGAATAGCGCTTAGTCGGGCAGGCTGTCCACGCGCCGCATCTGCGCCATGCCTTGATGCGCGCAGGCCATCGTCAGGACCCAGGCCGCCAGCACGACCGGCGACGTCACAAGCGCCGCGCCAACGGTGACCGGGCCGTAGACCAGCCCGGCCCCGGCCAGCCCCGAGGGAAGCCCGATCGCAAACCCGGCCAGCGCCGCCCCCAGCGCCGTGGCTGCGACCGCGCCAAGCGCGGCTAGGACAACTCCGTTCCGGCCGGGCCACCCGAAAAGCGGCGCCGTGGCGACCCCGCCTAGCGCCGCTCCGCCCGTGGCAAAGCCGACGAACAGCGCCCCGTCCGCCGAGGACGGCTTGACCCCCATGGTCAGAATGACGGCAAAACCCGAGATGGCGCAAAGGGTTGCGGCGGCGGCGCGGTGTGATATCGGCATATGATCCTGATCCCTGAAGGTGCCGGATCATCCTGGCCCCGCCCTTGAGCAACTCTGTCGCAGCAGTCGTGCAGGGCTTGCGCAGATGCTAGGCCGCCCGAAACACCAGCGCCGCGCCGTTCATGCAATAGCGCAGGCCCGTCGGCTCTGGCCCATCGGGGAACACATGACCGAAATGCCCGCCGCAGCGGCGGCAATGCACCTCGGTTCGCGCGCCGAACAGACCGCCATCCTCACGGGTGCCGACCGCATTCGGCAAGGGCTCCCAGAACGAAGGCCAGCCGGTGCCGCTGTCATACTTGGTGTCCGACGCGAAGGCGGGCAGATCGCAGCCGCCGCAGAAATAGGTCCCGGCGCGCTTTTCGTCGTTCAGGCGACTGGTGCCGGGGCGCTCGGTCTCTTCTTCGCGCAGGACGCGATAGGCAAGATCGCCCAGCCTGGCCCGCCATTCGGCTTCGGTCAGGGTGATCTCGAACGTCTCGGCCCGGGCCATCGGCGCGGCCAGCAGGGCGGCGGTGGTCAGCAGGAACAGTCGGCGGTGCATGGCTGTCGCCCCCTATGGTTTTGCGCAAGGTACGGCAGCATCTACGCCGGACCGAAGCGGGAAGTTGCCAGGTCACGCAATTGCGAAGTGCCGCCTTCCCCTTGAACCCCCCCGCGTTATGTTCCAAGGATGGCGGGCGTCGCGCATGGGGTGCGGCGGCAAGCGATGGACCTCAGGCGATGCTGGACCAGGTGATGAAACCGACCGAAGAAATCTCGGTCCGCGATGTGTTCGGGATCGACACCGACATGCGCGTCAAGGGCTTTGCCGAGCGGACCGACCGCGTGCCCGAGATCGACACGACCTACAAGTTCGATCCGGACACCACTTTGGCGATCCTTGCGGGCTTTGCCTATAACCGCCGCGTGATGATCCAGGGCTATCACGGCACCGGCAAATCGACCCATATCGAACAGGTCGGCGCGCGGCTGAACTGGCCCACCGTCCGGGTCAACCTTGACAGCCACATCAGCCGGATCGACCTGATCGGCAAGGACGCGATCAAGCTGCGCGACGGCAAGCAGGTGACGGAGTTCCACGAGGGCATCCTGCCCTGGGCGCTGCGCAATCCGGTGGCCATCGTGTTCGACGAGTATGACGCGGGCCGCGCGGATGTGATGTTCGTGATCCAGCGGGTGCTGGAGCATGACGGCAAGCTGACGCTTCTGGACCAGAACGAGATCATCACCCCGCACCCGTCCTTCCGCCTGTTTGCGACGTCGAACACCGTGGGGCTGGGCGATACGACCGGGCTTTACCACGGCACCCAGCAGATCAACCAGGCCCAGATGGACCGCTGGTCCCTGGTCGCGACCCTGAACTACCTGTCGCATGATGCCGAGGCCGCAATCATCCTGGCCAAGAACGCGCATTACAACACGGAAAAAGGACGCAAGACGATCAGCCAGATGGTGACCGTCGCCGACCTGACGCGGACGGCCTTCATGAACGGCGATCTGTCCACGGTGATGTCGCCCCGGACGGTCCTGAACTGGGCGCAGAACGCCGAGATCTTCCGCAATGTCGGCTATGCCTTCCGGCTGACCTTCCTGAACAAGTGCGACGAGTTGGAGCGCCAGACCGTCGCCGAGTTCTACCAGCGCTGCTTTGCCGAGGAACTGCCGGAATCGGCGGCCTCGATGGCGATGAAGTAAGCCCGGATGCCGTCGGGACAGGGGCCGTCCTTCGGGGCGGCCTTTTCATTTCGGGACGGCTTACGGGTTTTCATTCCGCCTTGAAAAAGGGCGGTTTCTGCAGCCCAATGCCCGAATGCCGCGCGGTTTGGAAACATTTCTGTCCGTCCTTGTGCTCGGGGTTGTGCTCGGGGTTGCGACGCCCCCCGCAGCCGCCGATCCGCTGTTGCGCGACTTTGCAGTCTGCGCCGGGCGGCTGTCGGCCCTGATGGAAGACCAGTGGATGTTCGACGGCCCCGCCTCGGACCAGACGGCCAAAGACCTTGCCGCCGTGGTCTCGCTGATCGACGCCTCGATGCCCAACGGGGCCGGGCGGCAGGTCATGGCCTGGCGAATCGACGCCAAGGTGGCCCAGCGCGGCCTGTTGCATCAGGCCCGGTTCGCGCAGGACCCGCGCCTTGCCGAAACGGCAGCGGCCAGAGCCGAAGCCCTGGCCGCCACCTGTCGTGCGATGATCCTCAGCTAGCCCAAAGGCTTAGCCGCGCGCGGCTTTGGTCGCCTTGGCCCACCAGACGATATCGTCCAGAAGCCCAGCCGCCGCCGGGGCGATGCCGGCCTCGATGTCGGCCAGATTGCCCGTGCCGCCAAAGCCGGGGTGAACCTTGAAGAAGTCGGACCCGCCGATGCGGACGTTGTTGCGCACCGACACCATCTGCAATTCAACCGCGATGTTCTGCAGGTGGCCGATGGCGTTGGTGGCCCCGGTCGACCCGTAGCCCACGGCACCCATCGGCTTTTTGTTCCACTCGACGTTGGCCTGGTCCAGCGCGTTCTTCAGCGCCCCGGTGATCGACCGGTTGTACTCGGCCAGAACGAAGATATAGCCGTCGAACTCGGCGATCTTCTGCTGCCACTTGACGGCGGTCGGGTCCTGGGTCGGGGCCCAGGCGTTCGACGCCACCTCGGCGAAGAAGGGCATGACATAGTCGCGCAGGTCCACGACCTCGACATCCACGTCACCGCGGGCTTCGGCCTTGGCCTTGATCCAGGCGGTCGGGATGTCGGCAAAACGGGTCGGGCGGGTCGACGACACGATGATCGCGATTTTCGGATTGGCCATTGGTTGCTTCCTTGGCTGGATGTGAATTCGGTCCCTGTTATCTGGCGGCAAGGGGGGCGCTGCCAAGTCCGCACTCCCGCGCCGGACCTGTGCAAAGGCGCACGGGGGCGCTTGCCGAAGGCAGCGGCGAGTGCTTTACCTAAGCCCATGACCAAGCCCAGCGACAACCCCGCCGACCCGTTCAAGAAAGCCCTGGCCGAGGCCACCCGCACCATGGCGGATGACCCGGAGATGACGGTGACCTATTCCGTCGATCCTGCGGGCATGTCCAAGGAAGGCGTGCGCCTGCCGCAGGTCAGCCGCCGCATGACCCGCGACGAGGTGCTCCTGGCGCGCGGCACGGCCGATGCCTTTGCGCTGCGGCGCCGCTATCACGACGACGGTGTCGCGGCCCGCTATGCGCCGACCGGCCCGCTGGCGCGCGAAATCTATGACGCGATGGAAAACGCCCGCTGCGAAGCGGTGGGCGCCATCGCCATGCCCGGAACCGCCGGGAACATCGACGCCAAGATCGCCCACGAGGCCGACCGCAAGGGCTATGGCCAGGTCACCCAGGCCTCGGAAGTGCCGCTTCCGGTCGCGGCGGGCTATCTGGTGCGGCAACTGGCGACCGGGCGTGAGTTGCCGAAATCGGCGGCGCATGTCGCAGACCTGTGGCGCGGCTTTGTCGAGGAACAGGCCGGCGACACCCTGTCGAACTTGGACCATGTGCTTGGCGACCAGGCGGCCTTTGCCCGGCTGGCGCGCAAGGTGATCGCCGATCTTGGCTATGGCGACCAGCTGGGCGACGACCCCGACGCGCCCGAAGATGTCGGCGACGACCAGGCCGAACAGGACGAAGACAGCCCCGACACGGCGGGCGACGAGCAAGAGGAAGGCGACGACACCGAAGCCACGCCCGAGCGGAGCCAGGAAGAACAGCTGGACCAGTCCCAGGCGCAGGTCACGATGGAAGACAGCGCCGACATGGAACAGGGCGACGAGGCGGAACTGCCCGAAGGCGAGGCCCCGCTAGAGCCGCCACCCCCTGCGCCCTATTCGGACGCGGACCCGAACTACACCGTCTATACCACGGATTTCGATGAGGAAATCAAGGCCGAGGATCTGGCGGAACCGGCCGAACTGGAACGCCTGCGCGCCTATCTGGACCAGCAGCTTGAACCCCTGAAAGGGGCCGTCAGCCGTCTGGCGAACAAGCTGCAGCGTCGCCTGCAGGCGCAGCAGAATCGCAGCTGGGACTTCGACCTGGAGGAAGGCACGCTGGACGCGGGCCGTCTGGCGCGTGTCGTGGCGAACCCGACGACTCCGCTGTCGTTCAAGCAGGAAAAGGACACCGAGTTTCGCGACACCTGCGTGACGCTTCTGCTGGACAACTCCGGCTCGATGCGCGGGCGTCCGATCAGCATCGCGGCGATCTGTGCTGACGTGCTGGCCCGCACGCTGGAACGCTGTTCGGTCAAGGTCGAGATTCTGGGCTTCACCACCCGCGCCTGGAAGGGCGGTCAGTCGCGCGAACGCTGGCTGGCGCAAGGTCGCCCGCAGATGCCGGGGCGGCTGAACGACCTGCGCCACATCATCTACAAGTCGGCCGATGCGCCCTGGCGGCGGGTCCGGCCGAACCTGGGGCTGATGATGAAAGAGGGGCTCTTGAAGGAAAACATCGACGGCGAGGCGCTGGAATGGGCGCACCGGCGCGCGATGGCCCGGCCGGAATCGCGCCGCATCATGATGGTAATCAGCGATGGTGCGCCGGTGGACGACTCAACTTTGTCCGTCAACCCCGCGAATTACCTGGAAAAACACCTGCGCGACGTGATCGCGATGGTCGAACGTCGGCGGGCGGTGGAACTGATCGCCATCGGCATCGGCCATGACGTGACGCGCTACTATCAGCGCGCGGTGACGATCACCGATGTCGAACAGCTGGCGGGTGCGATGACCGAGCAGCTCGCTGCCCTGTTCGAGGTGGACCCGAAGAAACGCGCCCGGGCGCTGGGGATGCGGCGGGCGGGCTAGGCCGCCAGGGATCAGGGAAAAGCCCGATGTTTCAGACCTTTGACAGCCATTCCTCACCCGATCAGGGCCCACCTCGACTGGCAGCCCTGCGGGCACAGCTAGCCGAGATGGGGTTGGACGGCTGCCTCGTGCCCCGCGCCGACGCGCATCAGGGCGAATATGTTGCGGGCCGGGATGAACGCCTGCAATGGCTGACCGGCTTCACCGGGTCCGCCGGGTTCTGCATCGTCCTGCCCAAGGTCGCGGGGGTGTTCATCGACGGACGCTACCGCACCCAGGTCAAGGCGCAGGTCGACCTCGGTCATTTCACCCCGGTGCCCTGGCCCGAAACTCGGCCAGGCGACTGGATTCGGGACCGACAGGCCAGCGGTCGGATCGGCTTTGATCCCTGGCTGCACACGGCGGACGAGATCGCGAAACTTGAGACCGCACTTGAAGGAACGGGCGTAACCCTATGCCGTTTCGACAGAAATCCGGTTGATGCGATCTGGTCAGATCAACCTCCCGGCCCCTTGGGCAAGGTCTTTCTGCATCCCGACAGTCTGGCGGGTGAAAGCCACGCCGACAAGCGCGCCCGCCTGGGTCAGGACCTGCGCACCTCCGGGCAGACCGCGGCGGTCCTGACCCTGCCGGATTCGCTGTGCTGGCTTTTGAACATCCGGGGCGCGGATGTGCCGAAGAACCCGGTCGTGCATGGCTTTGCGATCCTGCATGCCGACGGCCGGGTCGACCTCTTCTCCGCGCCCGCGAAATACAACGACACGGTGCGCGTGCATCTGGGCACCGACGTTGCCCTTCACGTCCCCGATGTCTTTGCGCAGGCGCTGGCACGGCTGACCGGGCCGGTCCGCGTCGACAAGACCACGGCCCCGCTGGCGGTGTCGGACCTGCTGACGGCGGCGGGCATTTCGGTCAGCTGGGGCGACGATCCCTGCAAGCTGCCGAAGGCCCGCAAGAACCCCACTGAAATCGCCGCCACCCGCGAGGCGCATCTGCGCGACGGCGCGGCGATGGTCGAATTCCTGTGCTGGCTGGACGATCAGGCCCCGCGCGGCCAGCTGACCGAAATCAGCGTCGTGCAGGCGCTGGAAGGCTTCCGCCGCGCGACGAATGCGCTGCATGACATCAGTTTCGACACGATCAGCGGCGCGGGCTCGAACGGGGCGATCATCCATTACCGGGTGACCGAAGAGACCAACCGCCCGATCCGCCAGGATGAGCTTTTGCTGGTCGATTCGGGCGGGCAGTACCCGGACGGCACCACCGACATCACCCGGACCATCGCCATCGGCGACCCCGGCGACGAAGCGCGCGAGGCCTATACCCGCGTGTTGCAGGGCCTGATCGCCATCAGCCGCGTGCGGTTCCCCAGGGGCCTGGCCGGGCGCGACATCGACGCGCTGGCGCGCTATCCGCTCTGGCTGGCCGGGCAGGATTATGACCACGGCACCGGGCATGGCGTCGGCGCTTTCCTGTCGGTCCACGAAGGCCCGCAACGCATCAGCCGCCTCTCCGAGGTGCCGCTGGACCCCGGGATGATCCTGTCGAACGAACCCGGCTACTACCGCGAAGGTGCCTTTGGCATCCGGCTGGAGAACCTGATCGTCGTCGAACAGGCCCCCGCCCTGGGCGACAACCGCGCGCAGCTGGCGTTCGAGACGCTGACCTTTGCGCCCTTCGACCGGCGGCTGGTGCTGCGGGACCGGCTGGCCCCCGGCGAACGCGACTGGCTGAACGCCTATCATGCCGCCGTGCAGGATCGCCTGACAGAGCGGGTGTCGGCTGTGGCCCGTGACTGGCTGACCCTGGCCTGCGCCCCGCTTTAGGGCACCAGCAACGCCCGTGCGGCGGCGCGCGCCGCCTCTGTCACCGTGTCGCCGGCCAGCATGCGGGCGATCTCTTCGACCCGGGCGTCCGCGTCCAGAGCCACCACCGTCGACAGGGTCTGCTCGCCCGTCACCCGCTTTTCCACCCGCCAATGCCGCGCGCCAAAGGCCGCGACCTGCGGCGAGTGCGTCACCACCAGCACCTGCGCCCCCTGCGCCAGCGCCTTCAACCGCCGCCCGACCGCATCCGCCGTGGCCCCACCGACGCCCCGGTCGATCTCATCGAAGATCAGGGTCAGGCCCGGGCTTTCGCCGGTCAGACAGACCTTCAACGCCAGCAGAAATCGGCTCAACTCCCCGCCCGAGGCGATGCGGTTCAGCGCCCCCGCAGGGGCCCCGGGGTTGGTCGCGACGGTAAAGGTCACCGCATCCACGCCCTCCGGCCCCGGCTCTCCGCCGCTGATCTCGGTCGCAAAGACCGCGCGTTCCATCTTCAGCGGTGCCAGTTCCGCCGCCATCGCCGCGTCCAGCCGGACCGCCGCCGCGCGCCGGGCGGTTGTGACGCGGGCCGCTTCGGTGGCAAAGGCCGTCTCGGCCTCGGCCACCGCCTTTTGCAGCCGCGCGATGCCCGCAGCCCCGCCGTCGATCGCCGCCAGCCGCGCGCGCAGATCCCCGGCAAAGCTGCCCAGATCGTCCGCCAGCACCCCATGCTTGCGCGCCAGCGCCCGGATCGCGAACAGCCGTTCCTCAACCCGCTCCAGCTCGCCCGGATCGAAATCCAGCACGTCCAGCGCGCGTTCGACCCCTGCCTGCGCCTCGCCCAGTTCAATCAGCGCCCGGTTCAGCGCCGCCATCGCAGCGTCCAGCTGACCCTCGGCCTTGTCGGCAGCGCCGTCCAGCCAGCGCAAGGCGTCGCGCATCCGCCCCTCGGCTCCGTCCTCGGACACCGCGGCCAGCGCCTTGGCCACATCCTCACGGATCCGCCCCGCGCCCTGCATCAGCCGACGGCGGGCGTCCAGCGCCGCATCCTCGCCCGGTTCGGGGTTCAGCTTGTCCAGTTCGGCGACGGCATGGCGCAGAAAATCCTCCTCCGCAGCCGCCCGGGCCAAGGTTCCCTCGGCCTCGGCCAGCGCCTGTCGCGCCAGGCGCTGCGAGGCCCAGGCCGCGCGCAGACCGCCAAGGTCCAGCCCGGCAAAGGCGTCCAGCAGCGCCCGGTGCCCCCGAGGGTTCAGAAGCCCCCGGTCGTCGTGCTGGCCGTGCAGTTCGACCAGCAGGTCCGAAAGGTCGCGCAGCACTTCGCCCGACACGCGCCGGTCGTTGACGAACGCAGTCTTGCGGCCATCGGCAGCGTTGATCCGGCGCAGGAACAGCTCGTCCTCGGGCTCGATTCCCGCCGCGTCCAGCACGGCGCGGGCCCGGTGGCCGGGGGGAAGGTCGAAGACCGCCGTCACCTCGCCCTGTGCTGCGCCCTGGCGCACCAGTTCGGCCCGGCCGCGCCAGCCCAGCACAAAGCCCAGAGCGTCCAGCAGGATCGACTTGCCGGCCCCGGTTTCGCCGGTCAGCACGTTCAGGCCCGGCCCAAGCTCCAGGCTTAGCCGGTTGATGATCAACACATCGCGGATGTCCAGACTACGCAGCATGAAGCGCACGCGTAAGGTGGGTGATACCACCCACCATCCCTACAACCACTCGCCCCGCACCATCTGGCGATAGACCGTGCGCAGCCAGCTTTCGCCCTTGGCCTCCGGCGACAGACCCCGGCCCTGCAGCAGGCGGAACGTGTCGTCGTAGAACGGCGAGCTTTGGTAGTTGAAGCCCAGGATCGCCCCGGCCGTCTGCGCCTCGTCGTTCAGGCCCAGGCCGACATAGCACTCCACCAGCCGGTGCAGCGCCTCGGCGGTATGGGTCGTGGTCTGGAAATCCTGCACCACGACGCGGAACCGGTTGATCGCGGCGGCATAGTGGCGGCGCTTCAGATAATAGCGACCGACCTCCATCTCTTTCGCGGCAAGCTGGTCGAAGGCCAGGTCGAACTTCAGGATCGCCGACCGGGCGTATTCGCTGTCGGGATAGGTCTCGATCACGTCACGCATGCCCTTCAGGGCCTGGAAGGTGATGCCCTGGTCGCGACCCACATCGTCGATCTGGTCGTAGTAGGACAGCGCCATCAAATACAGCGCATAGGGCGCGTCCTCGTCCCCGGGGTAAAAGTCCAGGAATCGCTGGGCAGCATCCCGCGCCTCGGGGTAATCCTTGGCCTTGTGGTGGGTATAGGCCTGCATGATCAGCGCGCGCTTGGCGTATTCGGTATAGGGATACAGCCGTTCCACTTCCTGGAAGTAGATCAGCGCGTCCTTGGGCCGCTTGCCGGTTTCAAGCTCCAGCTCGCCCTTCTTGAAGATTTCTTCGGCGGTATAGGTGTCAAGCGCCCGCTCCCGGCTACCGCCAGAGCAGCCGGCCAGAACGACCGTCAGAAGCGCTACCGAAAGAAACCCTGCGCCGGGCCGCCTGCCTGACATTCTTTGCCTACCCAACCTGCCGTCCAACCTGCGCATGTCCCGGGCGATTTGCCCCGTCTTTGGCCCGTCCTAGCACAGAAAAATCCGGGGCGCAAAACGCCTTTCGTGACTTTCGCCCCGCAGGACAATTTGTAACGAACTGCTCAGGCCCGGGCGGGCAAGTCGCCGACATGCACACCGACGCCCGGCAGCTTGCCCAGGGTCTGCGGACCGCAATCCACCAGCCGGAAGGCCGAAGGATCCGCGAACAAGGCCCGCAACAGCCGGTTGGTCAGCGCATGACCGGCCCGCACACCGATGTAGCGGCCCAGAATCGGCCCGCCCGCCAGCGCCAGATCCCCCAGCGCGTCCAGCATCTTATGCCGCACGGGCTCGTCCTGATGCCGCAGCCCATCCGGGGACAGCACCCGGTCGCCGTCGA
>ERZ724516.1241-NODE-1241-length-15096-cov-7.475833_pt1 | contig 15096 bp, 12 predicted proteins | sample MGYA00376049_ERZ724516 | MGnify/ENA primary metagenome ERZ724516 (study PRJEB28724, sample SAMN07190886) | activated sludge metagenome | isolation source: activated sludge of sewage treatment plant in Hong Hong | place: USA: Christiansburg, Virginia | collected... | reverse complement strand
CGAAACCTAAGTGCCTTTTCCAATATCAGATTGCAGCTTGAATATGCCGCCAATACTTTCGATACGTTTTTGCATGTTGAGCAAACCGTTGCCTTTAACTACATTTTCTAAATCGAATCCAGCGCCGTTATCTTGAATCTGAATCGAAACCGAATTGTCTATTTTTTGCACGGCAATTTTGATTTGTGTCGGATTGGCATATTTCAACGCATTGTTGACAGCTTCTTGCAAAGTTCTGTAGATGTTCATTCCGAAAATGGAAGTCAGTTGCAGTTGGCTCAAATCTTCAGTAATGGCAAATTGAAAATCGATGTCTTCTTTGGCTGTTTTGGCTTTTTCTAGAAAATTATGAATGCGCGCGCGCAAATCTTCGAACGTAATTTCATTAGAATTCATCGCCCAAATCGTATCGCGCAGTTCGACAATTGTAGATTTCGTAAAGTTGCTGATGCTTTGCAATTTCGAATCTAATTTGACATTCTGAATATCAAATGCATATTTAATATTATCGACTGATGAAATAATAAAGGTCAGTTGCGCGCCAATATTATCATGCAAATCGCGTGAAATCGTAAGCCTTTGTTCCTGCAATTGGTTTTGCGTTTCGATTTGAGCTATGGCTGATTTCAACTTGAATTCTTGTTCTTGCTGGCGGTTTCTGAGTTTCTGTTGGCGGTAGATCAAATAACCAATCAATGCAATGAAAATCGCCAGTAATGATACTGCCATCAAAATGTTCTTTTGTTCTTTTGCTTCGATTTCTTTTTGAAGCAATAGTTTTTCTTTTTTGTTGGTTTCGAATTTGACTTCGAGTTCGGCGATTTTCGAGTTCGTATCTTTATTGAGCAAACTGTCTTTATACTGCGTGTATTTCTTAAAATGGTAAAGTGCTTCCTTTTCGTTTTGCATCAATTCATAATTCTCAGAAAGCATTTTATAACCGTATTGTATCAAATCGGTATATTTATAACGCAAGGCTATTTTCAAGCTTTTTTGATACCAATCGATGGCCTGCTGTGATTCGTTTTGTGCTGTAAACATATCGCCATAATGAGTGTAATTTTCGGCAATACCATAGTGATCTTTCAACCGAAAACGAATATCGATAGCGCGATTATACAACGTTTTTGCTTCAGTAAATTGTTTTCTAATGACATGGATTCCAGCAATATTATTTAAACTATACGGAATACCAACGCTGTCTTTTATTTTCTCTTTAATCAACAAACCTTTATTATAAAAATAAAGAGCAGAATCGAACTCCTGTTGCATTTCTTTCAAAACACCATAATTATTATAAATACTTAGCAGCGGTTTTTGAAAACGGTTTTGCTCTGCGATACTTTTGCCTTTTTGCATATAATAAAGTGCCTTTTTCATATTGCGCCGTTTCATCTGATAACCGAGCAATCCGAAGGCATTTGCTAGTTTTTCTTTGGCGTCGAGCGATTCAAATAACGCAATCGCTTTGAGTGCATATCGAAGATTTTTGTCATATTTCCCTTGTGTGTAATATACCAAACTCAAATTATCGTAACTGTCAGCTTCGCCCAAAACGTAACCTATTTTATGAGCTTCCTGTGCATTTTTCAAAAACACTTCATCTAAAGTTGCAGCATTTGAAACTTTAACATCATAAGTAATGTTATTAATATGATCAATATGAGCTTTTTGCTGCGCATTGCCATACAACAGAAAAGGTAGAAAAAAATAGTTTATTAGGTTTTTCATGGCGTTTCAAGATTGGCTTTGTTGAGCGTGATTGTTACACGAGTTCCATGCTTATAGGAAGAAGTTATCGATAAAATACCGCCAATATCTTCTACTCTTTTCTGTATGTTGCGCAAGCCGTTCCCTTTTTCGACGGTGTGAATATCTAAACCGATTCCGTTATCGCGGATGGCAATCTGGATTTTATCTTCCAACTTTTTCACTTCTATAACCACTTCGGTGGCTTCGGCATATTTGATGGCGTTGTTGATGGCTTCTTGTATGGTGCGATAGCAATTCATGCCAACCACAGCGCTGAGTTTTAGATTGCTCAAGCCGTCTTCGATAATGAATTTAAAGTCGATGGCTTCTTTGGCATCTTTGGCTTTTTCGATAAAATTGGTGATGCGCGATTGCAATTCTTCGATGGAGATTTCATTATAATTCATGGCCCAAATGGTGTCGCGAAGTTCACTAATTGTGGCTTTGGTGAAGTTGCTAATGTTGGCAAGTTTCGATTCTAATTTAGGGTTTTGAATATCGAAAGCGTATTTGATATTGTCGACCGATGAAATAATGAAGGTCAGTTGCGCCCCAATATTATCATGCAAATCTCTGGAAATGCTCAGACGTTGTTGTTGCAATTCGTTTTGCGATTCGATTTGAACGATGGCCGACTTGAGTTTGAATTCTTGTTCTTGTTGGCGGTTTTTAATTTTCTGTTGGCGGTAGATTAAAAACCCGACCAATCCGATGAAGAGTGCCAATGCGGTCACTGCGATTAAAATGTAATTTTTCTGTTTGACTTTGGATTCATTTTCTAGCAACAAGACTTTGTTTTCGGCGAGTTCTTGCTCTTTCTTTTGGGTTTCGTAGACGATTTTGAATTCTGCCAAAGCGGCTTCTTTTTTCTCAGAAATCATTTCTTTATAATTGGATTCTTTCTCCAATTGAACTGCCAAAGCTTTTTCGAATTTTTGTTGTTTTTTATAGATGTCAACCAAAACGGTGTAAGCCAAATTTAAGTTAGGCTTTTGATTGATTTCCTTCAGAATCGCAATGCTTTTGTTGAGATAATTTTCAGCGGCAACCATATCGTTTTTGAGCATCGACAGATTGCCTAAATTGTTGTAAGTATCGGCTATTTGTTTTCGTTCGCCAATTGCCATATCAATTTTGAGGCATTCATTAAAATAATACGCCGCACTATCTAGCTGGTTTGAGTACATAAAACAATTGGCTTTATTGTCAAAGAATGTCGATTTGTTTCTAGGAGATTTGATTTTTTCTGAAATCAAGATACCTTCTTTGTCTATAAGCAGTGCGTTTTTATAATCGCCTTCCATGCCGTAGAGGTTGGCTAAGGTATGTGACGCAATCAAATAGAAATGATTGTATTTGTCATTCCCAAGTGTCTTTAACGATTTTTTTAAATTTTCTTTGGCCGATGGAATATCATTTTTCTGAGAATAAATCTGGGCCAAGCAACCGTATGAACTAGAAATCCCGTATTTGTTGTTGTTTTTTTCGTAAATTTTTAAGGCTTTGTAGATGTAACCAAAAGCTTTAGGATAATCTCCAACATTCTTATAATTATTTCCCAAACCGATATAGGTTTTGGCTTTTATAGTATCATACCTAGAATTTTCTATGAATTTTAGTGCTTGCTCATACGCTTTTTTCGACAATTCAAAGTTGGAAGTGTTCTGATAATAAGAGCCTTTCACAAAGCGAGACATGGCTTGGTATACATTGGATTCGCCAACAGCCAATTTTTCGATTTGATTGGCATAAATCTCTAAGGAATCAGGGTAAGTATTTAAGATATAGCTAACATTCTTGTAAAGCTTTATGATTTTAGCTTGTTTCTCTGTTCTTGAAGTTGAAGGCATTTTCTCTTGTTGCTGACAAGAAATCAACAACAAAATAATACCAATAAATAGTGCCTTGCTTTTCATGAATGGGATTTACTTTCTAAAAATACTAAAAAACGAAATATAGAAAGCGATTGTTTTTATCATTTTTTCGATTGTAGCAAGTTGTTTTGAGCAAGCAGTTCGAATAAATCGTAATTCAGATTAAAAATGGAATGACTCAAAGTCCTATTATTGGCTCGAAGTGTTTTCTCAAGTTCAGCGGTAAGTTGTAACTGATTGTTTTGCAAAGCTGATTTTTGTTGGCTTTCAACTATGATTTTTTGCAAGGAAGCGATTTTCTGCTGAAACAATTTTTGTTCACGATCGAATTGTTTCAACAGTAAAAAAATCACTATTGAAAACAAAGAAAACAGCAGTAGCAGCAGTAACATCATCGTTAAAAAATCTATTTATGGAAACAAAAATAATTTCTATTCGCAGCCTATAAAGTTCCTGCATTCTTGAAAATAAAAAAATACGGCAAATGCCGTATTTTTCTCAAAAAAAACCAAACTAAATTAAGGAACTACCGTAATGTTGGTAAACGTTCCTGTGACTGATGTAATGCCGCCTGCTGCTGTTCCTGTTCCTTGAAACGTACCTGAAACTTTATCGCTCGCATTAGTTGTAATGATTACATTTCCAGCATCTGCTATAAAAAATGGACTCACACCTGCATAGGTGATTGCATTGGTTGCACCAACCGTATACGTTGCCGGTGTTGTTCCGTCTAAATTGATTTCAAAAACAGTAGCATTCGAAGCGTCTTTGGCGATTAAGGTTTTGTATTGTGTAGAAAAAGTGGCGCTAGCAGCTGTGTTGACAGTTGTGCCACCGTTCTCTGTCCATCGAAAACCATTTCCTGTTGGCGTTGGTGTTGCTGAAGAATCGTCGTCGTCTTTGCTACAAGATGAAAAGGTTACAGTAAAAATAACTAAGGCAAGTACTAAAAATTTTGTTTTCATGTTTTGTTATTGGTTTTAAGTTGACGCCAAAGATGATGCATTTACTTGCGGAAAGGAATACGCTGTTTGTCGTATTCTACTGTTTCATTAAATCTCTAATGGGAATTTTTACGGCGTGCAACTTCCATTTTCCATCGACTAATTTGATGTAATAAAGCGTTTCAGTGGTTTCATCATAAAACGGTGCACTATCAAAAGTATCGCTATTGATTTTGGCACCAAGATTCATGGGTTCTGACCAGTTTTTCCATGTGTCGTCTAAACGATAGCTGACGTAAATATCATAGCTGCCATAACCGCTAAAGCCGCAGGAACTAAAGAGCAACGTTTTTTTGTCGGATAGCAATTGCGGTGTAATTTCTTCGTCGGCCGAATTGATGACTTTGCCCATACTTTGAAGCAAGCCGTAAGTACCGTCGTCTTTTTGATTGGCAAAATAAAAATCGGTGCCGCCTTGTGTGAAATCGGATTCGACTGCAAGAATGATTGTTTTTAAATCCGCAGTTATTGTGGCATCGGCAGTTTCTCCGTAATTGTTATAGGCTGTAATTTTTACTAAATTTCCGGGTAAAAAATTCCCGTTATTAACTGTGTAAAATTGAAAACCTGTTTCGCCCGAACCCTTTGTATAGCGATTGCCACCTTTTAATAGCAAAGCTGAAGAAGCAAAATTGACCAAATTGTAATTCTCGTTTTGGCTTAATTCAGGTTCATGTTTGGGTGATGCCCACGTTCCGTTAGACTCGCGAATAGCTGAATATACTTGGTCTTTGGTTTCATCATTAGACGTAAAAAACAATTGCTTTCCGTCTTGCGCTATGGCTACACTCGAAACTTCTTTACCATCAAAAGCTACTGCAACAGCTTGTTGAAGCGATTCAAAAATGTTGTTCGTATTGATTTGAGCGGTTATGGGTTGCTCGCTATCCGATATCCCAACGGCATCAATTTGCTTTAATCCGGGCAACAGTGCAAAATTCAATTCGATTCGAACAGCGACGACATTACTAACGGCGTTTTCTAAAATGGCGTGTTCAATTCCGGGGTTTAGTACGTCCGGTGCTTCATGTATTTTCCGTCTTTTGCGTTTGAAATAATACCTGTGGTCGGCTGGAATTGAAGCTTTGAACGTGGGCGTTTTATAATTTAATTTTCGTGTCCAAACGGTTTCATATTTTCCCGAACCAGTATCGACGCCGATTTTCACGACACAGCCTGCATTCAAATTTTCAAACACGGCAATTTGCTTTACTGTTTGTGGTTTTTCAAAACCCAATTCTAGTATTTCTCTGCCGTCGAGTGCGTTTTTGGTTGCCCAAGCATTGGGTGAATTTCCCGCTTGAGGAAACGCATCAGGTTTGCCGAGAATTCTTTTGATGCCGTATTGTTTTCCGCCCAAATCGGAAGAATACTTGATGAGTTTGTTGGCCCATTGAATTTGCTGTGCGCAACCTAACATGCTGCAAAACCAAATGGAAAGGATTAGTATGTTTTTCATTTTGATGTATATTAAAAAAAGGCTGCGAAATTGCTTTCAGCAGCCCGAAACAAATAAACGTTCAACCTATTTAATTGTTTACTTTTATCTTCTCTACTTTTCTGCCTTTGAAGGCGTAGATATATTCTCCATCGCTGGTAATATCGATACCATTTCCGTATTTTGGACTACCACCTTTTCCTTTAGATTGTACAGAACCTTTGGTCTCGCCGTTGGTCATATCGATACCGTAGATGATGTTTTTGCTGTTTCTTTGATCTCTTAAGAAATAGTTATCTCCGATATGGTAGAAATAATCAACCCCTTTAATTTTATCCGAAGCATAGGCACGTGTTCCGTCTTTTTTGTTGTAAGCCGCCAATCCTTTTTCTGAAAGTACAATTACTTTATCACCGAAATCAATTACGTCAGCAGCTTTTCCAACTTTGGCATCGTTGTGTTTTACATCGAACAATTGTTTTCCGGTTGGAATATCATAGCTATAAAATTCATCACCATCGCCAACAAAAACAGTTTTGTCTCCATCTAAAATAAAATCGGTAATTCTTTTGTCGAAACGTTCCGAACGCCAAGCGGTTTGTCCGGTTTTATCATCCAAACACAACACCGAATTCTTTTGGTTTCTGTAATCCCAATAGATGTAAGGAACCCATTGTTTTGTTCCGCCACCGCCGCCAAGTCCGCCGAGTGCCATAGCAGCTCCGAATCCTGCACTGCCTGAAGTTGTTTCCAAACGGTATTCTTGCACTTGCACTTTTCCGCCCACTTGCACCATGATTTTATCTCCGGCTTTGTAGATATTTGGCATACAGAAAGCACCCGTGATTTTCTCAGAAGCCCAAAGTAATTTTCCGGAATTCAAATCGTGTTTTTCTACATACTTGGTACGATCTCTTCCTCCTAAAATTACCAGGTATACAGCATCCTCAGTAAACAATGGATCGGCTAAAGTTCTGTAAATTTTAGAGCGTTTACCGCCACTAAACAAACCTCCATTTGCACCAGCCATGTCAGTTTCATAGTTTACTGACCAAACTTTTTGCCCTGTATTGTAGTCGTATACATTCATTCCGTCGAGGTACATGAATATTTTATCACCTTTAATCCACAAATCGATGATGGCTCTTTTGGTTACCAATTCTTTTTCAATCGTACCAACAAAAGTCGCGTCCCATAAGATATCGCCATTGGTAGCATTGATACGTACCAATTGGTTTTTGAATCCAGAGAACAAGGCTCCTAAAGCTGTTGGTTTGAAATTGACCATGATGATTTCGTTTCTTTTGGCATCATACACATACTTTCCAACACCACCTTTGAAACGGTTGGTTTCCCAGATTTTTTCACCGGTATTGGCTTTCACCAAAATCACTGAATTTTTTTGCGAGATTAGAAATGAATCGAGTTCGTTGATATACTTTACCGTTTCCAATTCTCCTTCATCGGTACCTTCTTCTGCTTTGGTTCCTTTTGGAATCAAATTTTGGTACAACTCAGAATTCCACAATTCTTTTCCAGTAGCCAAATCGATTACTGCTACGCGATCTGTTCCTAATTTTCTAGCATCAAACAAGAATAAATAACCACCTTTGTCTTTCCAAATGGTATATTGGTATTCGGAATTGTTTGTTTTGTTGGTTGTGATTTTTTTGTAATCGCCGCTCCAAATTACCTTTCCGTTGGTGTCTAAAACGGAAGCAGAATTATCGTCGGTTCCGATAATGTACTGACCATCGCCGTCGCAAAGAGCCAATCGGGTGGCTTTGTTATCAAACTCTGATTCCCATACAGTGGCAAAACTTCCAGATTTTTTACCTGCTGATTTTTTTCCTAACAAACCGCCTAATTGTGCGGACACGGTTAATGTTCCCATCATACAGAAAGCAAACATTAGCAAAGAGACTTTTTTCATTGTAAATTAATTTTTTGGTTGAACTTTAAAATGTGACTGTGTAGCGAATTTTGTATCGCTGTTGTTTTTGAAGTTTGAATTGAAACTTGTGATTTAAAATGTAATCCGACATGAAGTTGATAAAATCGATGTCTTTAATTTCGCTGTCGACTTTAAAAAAAGAAGATACTTTTCCGTTTTGTACTACGCCGATATCGATGACCATGGTGCCTTTGACGTCGGTGAATTTTTTATTTTTCTTTTTGAGAAACGCTTCCGATTGAAACATTTCATTGACTTCTTTGGTTACCACTTCAGCAATCTGTTCTTCATCGGTTAATACGGGTCTTTGCGCATGAACATTAGAAACAAAGCCACATAAAAACAGGAAGATTGCGCAATATAATTTTGGAGCCATAATCAGTGTTCTTTAAGGTTTAAACTAGTTTGCGTAGATGCATCTAAACGAACCATTCGTAACTGTTTTGGTTGCGCTGGTTTCGCAGTTGTTCACATCTTTCCCTGTGAATGAGAATGTGCCTTCAATTTTTTCATTGTCGATAAAAGTCACATTCATAGTTCCAGTTGCGCCTGAACAACCTCCTGTTCCGTAAGCAGCTTCACCTGTTGGTGGTGTATAAGCAAGTACAGAATCAGAATCAGCATTTAAGGTGTATGTTCCGGTAGCGGTGATGCCTAATAAATTAATGGCAATGCTGTTTCCATTCATATCCGCTCCGATAACTTGTATTAAGGTAAAATCTCCCGAACCTGATCTTGATCCGCTAGCAGTAGAAACACCCGCAATGGTTGTTGAGAAATTGGCTCCATTTACTTTGGCAGAAATATAAGAACCCGATGGCGTTGATGGATTTGATGAAGAACTATCACTGTCTTTACTACAAGAAGATAGAACCATCGCGCATACTACTAAGACTAATTTTGAAATTGATTTAAAAGATTTCATACTGTTGGTTTTTGTTTGTTAAAATTTACTTTACAAAACTGCGGTTAATCTGAAAGCGATTCAATACGAAGAAATACGTATATTTTGCGAAGCCTATAAAAGACCTTGTTTTTAAAGATGGTTATACATTGAAAAAGAAAACGAGTGTTGAGAAAAGCAATAAAAAAAACCCAAACACTTTTAATAAGCATTTGAGTTCTTGATTCCTATTGCGTGGATTTGATCTTCACCAACAATTAAGGTTGGTGTGTAATTTCAGTGACTACCAAATTCCCTTCGGTAATATTTTTTGTTGAAGTACCATTATTCCCTACAAAATTGAAAGTCCCTCTTAATTCATCGGCTGTCAAATCGCAAGTAGTAAGATTCATCGTGCCTGAATCGGAATGAAAATTATCTAAAATAGGATCCGTTCCGCCCGTTTCATAGGTCAACCAAGAATCTGACATTGTAAATCCGGTATGTTGCGCAGGATAATTCCCAACTGTAGCAGGCATGTGCAATTCTAAAACTTGCACACCATCTTTATAAGCATATACATCAATATATTGCCCGCCCGCAATAGCATTATTGTATAGTGTTGCGTCTGTTTCGTCGGCGGTGATTAAAACACCATCGAGTTTGAATGTTGTCTTAGTAGTGTTGGCTGGATTTGAATTATTAGAATCACTAGAATCGCTGCTACATGCAGTCATAAAAAGGAGTATTCCAAAAGCGATTGTTTTTCCTAAAACTGAAATGGTTTTCATATTGAATAGATTTATGATTAATTACATCACAAAGCTGCATCAAATAGCGAACTGTTTCAATACGAAGAAATGCGTATTTTAACAAAGCTGCAAGAAAAACATTGCCACTAGACTAATAAAAAAACTGTGATACGAATTCCATATCACAGTTTTTAAAAGAAATTAAACACTAAAATTTACTTCACAATAAGCTTTTGCCTTGCTTTTGTTCCGTCCTTTTCTATTTCAATAATATAAATTCCTTGATGCAAATCGGCTTGCATTTCAGTATCCATTATCGCAAATGTTTTGATGTTTTGTCCTAAAATTGAAGTAATCTGCACTTGACCACCTAACATTTTGTTTGATGTTTGAATCGTAAAAACTCCGTTTGTAGGGTTGGGATAAACCGTCAATTGTGTTTCATTTTTAATAAATTCTTGACTAGCGAGTAAGTTTTCTGAGAACAATGGCGGTGTATTGTTGTTTAGTCTGGCAATGTAATTTCGGGCGACACCATTGTAGGTAAAGAAAACACCTCCGATGAGAATTTTCCCGTCGTCGGTAAGCTGTGACGTATAAATTTCTTGACCTGGTCCGGTTCCAATACTGAATGTCGGATCGATAGTGCCATCTGCATTAAAGCGAATAATATGGTTTGGTACTGTAGTTCCAGATATTTTATTGAAAGTGCCTGTAATGATTATTTTGTTATCATTTTGCACATGCAAGCCCGCAATTTTTCCTGAGCTATTTCCTTGATTAATTTGAATGGTATTTCCTCCAATCGAAATAAAAGGTCCAAAATTAACTTGGGTACCGTTGGGATTTAATTTCCACATAAAACTATCTCCAGCCCCAATAATAGTATTGTCAGATTGCAAAGCGATTTTAACGAAATTGGCGCCTTGGTCTGCTTGATAACTCGTGTCAACGGAGCCATCATTTTCTAATCGCATGGTCGAACTCAACCGACTTACACCATTAAAAACAGCGATATTTGGACCCGTAATCATAAACTTCCCATCCGCTAGTCGGATAATATCTGTTATCCCTACTGAGCTTGGCGTTCCAGTAGCCACAAATGAAGGGTCTAAAGTTCCATCAGCATTTAGTCTGAAAATACATCCTTTAGAAGTTCCATTAAATGAAGTAAAAGCACCAATCACAACAATTTTACCATTGGGTTCGACGATGGCTTTGTAGGGCTTCATATCGACACCTGTTCCCAAATTGGCTTGAAATTGACTGTCCAAAGTACCATCAGCATGATACCTAAAAATTTTAGGCGCATTGTTGGCACCAATAAAAAGAATTTTCCCATCGGGTTGCTCAACAATATCCTGAATCCAATTGTTCGAGAATCCCGTTTGCTGTGGTGGTGATTGAAAAGTGAATGTGAAATTAGTAGCATCAGCATTATAATATTTTATTCCGCCAGTGGTACTGTTAGCATGTGTCGCAATGATTTTTCCATTCGACAATTTTTGAAGGCATCTCATATATGCTGTCCCAGAAATATTAAACGGAACATCTAAACTTCCGTCTTGAGAAAATGCAGTCAAACCCATTAAAAAAAGTGATAATACGAGTAATTTTCCTTTCATGACACTTTTGTTTTAAGTTAATATGTAAAATTAATTTTAAAACAACCGTCAAGAAATACGTAGAATTTCGTATTCTATTCAAATACTAAAAAGGGATATTGCTTTTTAATATTGGACATTCTTTCATTCAAATTGGAAAGAAATTTTTGATGGCTTTCTGAATTTGGATTAAAAGCGCGATGTGCTAATGCCTTTTGAATCTGATCAACCTCATCCATGATGGGAATGCTTTCGACAGCTACCGAACCCGATACAAACCGCTCCCAAATATAAGCAATAGCCGTCGCGTTGGGATGCAATAAATCTTCGGCATAAAAGCGATAATCACGTAATTCATCCATCATGATTTCGTAGGAAGGGAAATAGTTGGTGGTTGATGGTTGTTGGTTGATGGTATTGTGAATTCCGATGATTAGATTGGCTTTACTTTGTTGGTTTTCGATGAAGCCGTCTTTGAGGTGACGCACCGGTGAAACTGTAAAGGTTATGGTGGCTTTGGGATTGACACTTTGAATTAAGCCAATCGTTTCTTGAATTGCTTTTTGAATTGTTGTCGCGGTCAAAAGTTCTTTTTCAAATTGGGATTGCGGTACTTTATGACAATTGGCCACAATTTGCTGAGTTGCTTTTTCTCGATAAACCCAAGCCGTTCCATAAGTAATTAAGAAATGTGTGACTGATTCGACTTGAAGTTTGAAATCGGCTACTTTTTGATTGAGATTTTTTAGCAAATCTTCTTTGTGAATGGCACTCAAATCAGAGTGCACTTCGAAACAGTGCCAACGTTCGTTGTGAAAGAACAAATCACTTTCAGTAAAAAAATCTTGTTCAACTGCTCTGCGAATACATTCATGAATGGCTAATGGATGAAACAAAATTCCAAACGGATTGACGGTATTTTGAAATTTATAATAATTGAATTTCTCTGCAATATTCACAGCAAAGCAAGATCCCAACAAAATCACCTTCGCATGATAATCGATGGTATGATGGCTTTTGGCAATGGGAACTTTGGTGGTGAACTGCATATTTTTTTTAGTCAAATATTTTTTAAAAATAAAAACCCAAACAATAACTGTCTGGGTTTTTTAATTTTTTTATTTTACCATTTTATTGATAAGTATAAGTCAAAACAACGTCTGTTTCTACTCCTGAACTTATCGATGTTGTTGCTGGATAATCGATGGCACTGCCCGTAGTATTATAGGTATGTGTTAAGGTGAAAGTAGGCACTGGTCCGCCAGTACTTTCTTGTGTTATATTTTTTGAAATACCCCCGCGCGACTCTCCATCGACAAAGGCAATTTTATCAAATCCGAGTACATTTTTGAATGGATTTTTTTTATTGTCGTACAAATAATTTTTTACGGTGCCTGTGGAAAAATTAATTGAACTCACCTCACCGCCAGTAAATTGGATTGTTGAAGTTCCATCTGCTTCCAATTGCGAAGTTAAATCGCCTATAAATCTTGAAACCGTAATCGATCCATCAGTATTGTGCTCATATGTTTCTTTCACTCCTGTTTCTTCCCAATAATCAATGGCTACATAGGCTACCAATTTATTTGCGTCGTAGGTAAACGTTTCGCGAAATACCAAACCATCTACATCTGTAGATTCGATTTTAGTAATCAAATTGCCTGTATATTCATACAATGTTGTTTCAACAAATCCATCTGAATCTGTATATACTTCTTTTTTTATTTTGTTTCCTTCATAGGTATACACTGCTGTTTGATCAGCGATACCAGCACCTGGATAACTATTTACAATTTTTCTAACTAAAACAGCATTTTCCGGTGTGACTACGGGTGTAGCGGTATATGGAATATTGTAAAAAGTACCATTAGTAAATTCAATAGTTTCAACAGCGGTTTGCGTAGCATCAGTAAATCTAACACCTGTAAACCTAAAGGTTCCTGAAACCCTTTTATGAACCCTATCAACCTCTAAAATAACCAGCTGTGCGGTATCGGTATATGCTGGGAAATTAGCAAACGCGCCAGAGTCGTCACGGGCAGCTACATAAGATTCTGTTCCGATTCCTTCATTATATTCTAATGAAAAACCTGTAACACCAGCTTCAAAAACATCCCAAGAATAAGTTCCGATTAGCGGATTTTCAGGTAACGTTATTTTAAAGTAAGAACCGTCAATATCAGTCGCTTTCAATGACATAGAAACCGCATCAATAACGGTAACTGTAGTCACTGATTGAAAATTTTGATTGTCAAAGGTAGCCGTTACATTTCCCGGAGGCGGCAATGGGGTTGGGTTTTCTTCCGGGTTTTCAACACACGAAACAAACAAACCTGATGCAATAAAAAATATAAACAATAATTTTTTCATGAGTATCCTTTTGATTTTGAATTAATTTTAAACAAATAAACTTAAAAAGTATCGAATAAAAAAAAATCTGGTCTTAATTTATAAAATCGACCGCTTTATTCAACGCATCGGTAATTCCAGCCACATGCTTTCCACCAGCAGTAGCAAAGAAAGGTTGTCCGCCGCCGCCACCTTGAATGAATTTACCCAATTCACGAACCACATTGCCAGCATTCAGATTTTTTTCTGCAACCAGTTCTTTAGAAATATAACAAGTCAACATCGGTTTTCCTTCTTCAGCAGTAGCCAAAACCAAGAAAATATTCTTCGCGGTATTTCCAATTTCATAAGCCAAATCTTTAGCACCGTTGGCATCAATGTCGACAAGTTTTGAAAGGAATTGAATGCCGTTGATGGTTTCCAGTTGCGGCACCAATTCAGCAGTTAAATTCTTGACTTTGTCTTTCATCAACAACTCGATTTGTTTGTTGAGTTTTGCGTTTTCATCTTGCAAAGCAACCACAGCTTTTATAGTATCTTGCGGGTTTTTCAAAACTTCTTTGATGTCTTGCAATGCCTTTTCTTGTTGGGCAAAGAAGTCGCGAACGCCTTGATTGGTAATCGCTTCTATCCTTCTGATTCCAGCCGCTACAGCACCTTCACTGACAATTTTAAAGTGCCAGATTTCAGCGGTGTTTTTTACGTGCGTGCCTCCACAAAGTTCCATACTTTCACCGAATTTAATCGCGCGAACGGAATCTCCATATTTTTCTCCGAACAAAGCCATGGCTCCTTCTTGAAGCGCTTGTTGAAACGGAATGTTTCTTCTTTCAATTAATGGTAAATGCTCTTGAATTCTAGCATTCACAAAATCTTCTACTTGTTGCAATTCTGCTTCAGTAACTTTAGCAAAATGCGAAAAATCGAAACGCAAATAGTTTGGAGAAACCAGCGATCCTTTTTGTTCGACGTGTGTTCCTAAAATCGATCTTAAAGCTTGGTGTAATAAATGTGTTGCGGTATGATTGCTTTGAGAATCGGCACGCAGTTCGGCATTGACTTTCGCTACAAAAACAGCACTTGTATTTTCGGGCAGCTGTTTGGTGAAATGCAAAATCAGGTTGTTTTCTTTTTTGGTATCAATGATTTCAATCGATTCGTTGGCTGAAGTTAATAAGCCTTTGTCGCCCACTTGTCCGCCACCTTCTGGATAAAATGGTGTGTTATCTAAAACGATTTGGTATAAAATACCATCTTTTTTACTATCTATTTTTCTGATTCTGGTGATTTTGACTTCGTTTTCCAATTGATCATAGCCGACGAAAGTCTCTACATTACCCGGAATCAAAACCGTCCAATCTTCTGTGGATACTTCGGAAGCAGCGCGCGAACGTGTTTTTTGTTCTAACATCGATTGATCGAATTCAGCTTCGTTGAACGCCATGCCTTTTTCTTTCAAAATCAAGGCGGTCAAATCTTTTGGAAA
>ERZ724516.1240-NODE-1240-length-15097-cov-4.617737_pt1 | contig 15097 bp, 12 predicted proteins | sample MGYA00376049_ERZ724516 | MGnify/ENA primary metagenome ERZ724516 (study PRJEB28724, sample SAMN07190886) | activated sludge metagenome | isolation source: activated sludge of sewage treatment plant in Hong Hong | place: USA: Christiansburg, Virginia | collected... | reverse complement strand
CCAAGCGGCGGCGACTTCTCTTGGCTTTGAAATGCCCGCCACTTTCGTCGGGGTCGTGCCGTGCGCCGACTGCCCGGGTATTGCGCAGACGCTGACCTTGCGTGGAGATGGTCTGTACCGCCTGCGGCGCACCTACCTGAGCAGGCCCGAAGGGCCTTTTTCCGAGCTTGGTCGGTGGACCGAGGAGGCGGGCGGCAAGGTGTTGAGACTGCGCAGCGGTTCGCAGGCAACGCTCTTCGCCGTGCGCGACGATGCGTCCTTGCGCCTGCTGGATCGCCTGGGGCAGCCGATCAGGTCGACTGCCAACCTCGACCTGCGCCGCAGTGCAGCCGTCGATCCAATCCGCGAGTCGTTGCGCTGGCGCGGCGAGTTTCTCTACCTGGCCGATGCGGCGACCTTCACCGACTGCGCCAGCGGCCTGCGCTGGCCGGTGGCGATGGCCGAGGGCTACCTGGCCGCGGAGCGCGACTACGTGCAATCGCGCAGCGGTCCGGGAGCGTCGCTGCTGGTCGTTCTGGATGGCCGTCTCGAATGGCGGCCGGCGATGGAAGGTGAACCGCGAGAACACCTGGTGATCGAGCGCTTCGCCGGCTCGCAGCCGGGAGCGACGTGTGACTCACCAGCCCCCGGCAAAGCCCGCGTGGCGACCAGCCTGCAAGACACCTACTGGAAGCTGCTCGAGCTCGACGGCAAGAGCATCGGCATGACGTCGACGCAAGAGCGCGAGGCTCGCCTGACGCTGTCGAGCGTTGATGCGCGCGTGACCGCTTTTGCCGGCTGCAATCGACTCAGCGGGGCTTATGTACAGGACGGCAGCGGTCTGCGCTTCACGCAGATGGCGGGTACCCGGATGGCCTGTGCAGCCCCGCTCATGGAACTCGAGCGGCGCTTCTTGCTGGCGCTTGGTGCCGCCACGGCCTTTCACATCGAAGGCGAGCAAATGATTCTGCTCGGGGGCAGACAGGTTCTGGCGCGCTTCGAGGCGGTCTCGCTGCGATGAATCTGCTACTTGGCTGGCCACCGAGCTTGGGAGTAATGGTGACAGGGGCCTGAAATGGCGAACGCACCTTCGATGTCTGGTCACGTCCTGCTTGCGATGGCGACGTGCAAGCTGCGCTTGGGCGTCGTCGGCCTGCTGGTGGTACTACTGGCAGCTTGCGCCAGTCCGCAGCGCGCCCCTGAGGCGACTCCGCCGGTGCAGGTCTCGGAGACTGTCTGGTGGCAGGTCGAAAGCGACATCGTCGGCGCGTCGCGGGCCGCGACCGGGCCGGCCACCAACTACGCGCGCGGCTTCATGGAGAGTTGGCGAAGCCGCGTCGCCAAGCGCATCGAGACGGACTTCATTCCGTGGTTCACCGGTTACTGGACGCAGCAGTGGCTGGCGATCAAAGTCGCCTGGTACCAACTGAGCATCGGGGAAGGGACGGATCCAGCCACGCTGCGACTGGCCGCCTATCTGCAGGAACAATTCCGCGAGCGTGTGCTGGACCCCGTCGCCCGGGAGATCGATCCCGATGTCGTGCGAGGGAAAGCCACCCGGCTCTACATTCAACTGCTCAGTGAGCAGGTTCAGGGAATCCCGCGGCGCTACGGTGTTCCGCGCGACCAGTTCGACCGGCGTCTCAAGGCCTTTCCGGCGATTGCGCTGGGCCCTCCAGCCGCCCATGACGCGTCGCTCTACGAGCTGGTAAACGCCGTCCCGATCGACGCGCTGCCCGCCTATGTGGCGCTCACCGCCCGGATCCGCAAAGGCGGCGGTGGCGTGGGAGAGGGCCCGTCGAGCGCGAGGATATCCCCAGTGGCGAAGCGGGCCAGCGAGAAACTGATGGCGAGGCTCGCCACGAGCGGTGGGGCGAGTGCGGCGGCGGCGGCCGTCGGCGGCGTCGCCGGGATGGTGATTTCCCTCGGCTCGCTCGGTTTCGGCGCTATCGCGCACGCGAACGAGCGGCCGCAAATGGAAGCGCAGCTTCGCGAACACCTTGGCGCTGCGCTGGACGATATGTGGCACGCCCAAATGCTGGATCCCGCAAGCGGGGTGATGGCCGGGGTAAGCTACCTGTCCGGACAGATCGAAGGAAGCCTTGCCCAAACCGTGGTGCGACCCGTCGAGTTCGAACCGGGGCCGCGGGAAGTCCCGCTGTCGATCGAAGAAGATTTCCCGGATGAAGACAGCGGGGATGCCGCTCTGCGCGACGAAGGGCAGGCGGCTGAATGACCCGACGGGAGCGCTGCCAGTCATTCCGTTCCTGGCGTAGCGCGGAGGTGGGCGACTGCCGTCGACCAAGGCGATAGCGGTCTGCAGCGGCGAGGAGGGCAACCACCGGCAAGGCGGCCCGAGTTTCTTCCCCGTTGAGCGCGTTCAGCAGCGGAAACTGCCGGTCGATTGCTGCATTCGGCGTGCCGCCTCGGCGAGGCGGCTGGCCGCCGCGGCGAGCTGTCCGGCGCCGGCCGAGTTCTCTTCCGCGGCCTGTGCCACCCTCTCGATTTCGTCGGCAATACTCTGGCTGCCGGACTGCTGCGATTGCAGACCGGCGGCAACGTCGCGCATTTCGGCGACCAGGGAATGCGCGGTACTTTCGATGCCGAGCATGGTTTCGCGCGAGCGGCTGACCGCTTCGGTGCTGACCTGGGCCTTGGTCGACTCCTCTTGCATCATCGCCACGGCCGTGTCGATCCCCGAGCGAATCGCAGCGACCACTTTGCCGATCTGTTCAGTAGACTGCGCGGTGCGCTCGGCAAGTTTGCGAACTTCGTCGGCGACGACCGCAAAACCGCGGCCTTGCTCGCCGGCGCGCGCCGCCTCGATCGCAGCATTCAGTGCCAGGAGATTCGTCTGGTCGGCGACTTCACGGATGACGCCGACGATCGCCGAAATCTCGCGCGAGCGTTCGCCGAGCGCCGCCACGGTCGTTGCCGACGACTGGACGTCGGTCGCCAGTTCGCCGACGATCTTCGCCGTCCGCTCGATCTCGCTCGATCCGGTCCGGCACTGCTCGCCGGAAGCCAATGCCGGCGTTTCCGAGCTATCGGCAAGGGTCGCCATGTGCGCGATGCCGGTCGACATTTCCTCGACGGTCGCCGCCATCGCCGAGACCGCGGCGCTCTGCCGTGTCGAGTTGCCGGCCAATTGCGCCGTCGTCGACGACAGTCGTTCGGCCTCGGCGCTCAGCGAATCGGCGTTGTTGCGAATCGAACTCACCAGGGTGGCGAGTTGTCCCGAGGTATCGTTCATCGCGTTGAGCAGACCACCGATCTCGTCGGCGCGCCGATGTTCGGTGCGCATCGACAAGTCGCCTGCGGCGATGGCCGTGAGGTGCCGGCGCGCGCTGTCGACGCCATCGAGAAGCGAAACGCTGAGGAACCAGGTGCTGCCGACCGCCGTGCCGAGCGTGATGAAGAAGACGACGGCGAGGACGAGCGAGTTCCGGGACGTTGCCGCTGCGGTTTCGGCTTCGACCGCGGTCTGGTGCTCGGTTGCCTGCTTGACGACATCGTCGATCGCCTTGCGGTGCATTTCATAGAGCGCTTCGAGTTTGACCATCGCCGCCTTCACCTGCGCCGCGTTGTTCCCGGTCACCGCCGGCAGGTCCTGTTTGAGCCAGAACTCGAGGCGGGTGTCGTATTCCTTCTTCAGGATCGCGAGTTTGTCGAGGAGTTCCTTTTGCTGCACCGCGCGGTCCGGGTCGGCAAGCAGCAGTACGGTCAACCACGACTCGATGATGTAGTTGGGCGGCGGCAGGATGTCTGCCACCAGATCCTTGTCGAGCACGATGCGCTCGTAGAGCGGGCCGCCGACCTTCACCTTGCCGAGGCCGGAAAAGGTCTGCAAACCAAAGGCAGCGAAGCCGGCGAGAAGCACCAAAGTCAGCAAGAAGAACTGGATTCTCAGTTTGAATCGGGTCATGTCAAGGTCTCCTGATGGCCACGTTGTGCGGTGCAAGCGGATTCTAAACGTATCGAGCCTCGCGTCCAACGTGCCATGAACGTCAACGAGGCGCGAGCTGGCCGCGAGGAATGTGCCCGAGGGAAGTACATCGCGACGGAAATGGGGTGTCAGCGCGCCGTCAATGCGGCGCCGGCGCGGCGTCAATGCGGTGTCGGTTGATCATCGCAAGGATGCTGATCAGGACGAGCGACGCACGACCGGCCGCGATCGAGCGCTTGCCAACGCCAGCACCCAGCTAGTCAGGAGTGCTATTCTTGGCTGATCGGCAGCTTTGCCGCGGCAGGTGTTGCTGGGCGTCGTACGGCGTCTGGCGGCAGCGATCCGGCAGCGGTGCTGGCGTCCTGGACGATTGGCGACCACTTCGCGCCGCATGCCGACAAGACTGCTGGCGACTCGCCATGGGCTTCATTGATACGTACTCGCCTTGACCTCACTCGCGCTGCTTCTCATCGGCTTCTCGCTATTCAGCGCGCTCACCCTTGCGCTGACACATTTCCGTCGCGAGCACTATCAGGGCCAGGCGCTGTCGAGAGCGATGGGGCTGGTGCTGCTGCTGGCGTTGAGCGGCTTGCAGTCGGCCCATTTCGCGTGGCTCTACCTCGATCGGCCATGGGTGGAGACAGTCCCGTACCACATGACGCTGTTTGCCGTGGCGCCAGCTTTCTTCCTGTTCAGCCAGCCGCTACTGCGCCCGCAAGTTCCAGGTCGGAACAAGGTGGCGCTGCTCGGGCATTCGCTGCCCTTCGCGGTGTCCCCCTTGCTTCCGGGCGAACTGGCTCTGCCGCTGGCGTTCATCGTGGGCGCCGGATACTTGTCGTGGCTGGGGCGCAGTCTTTATGCGCTGCGTCGCGAACGAGCCGGCTTCCATCAGGAGATGCTGCTGCTCGGGAGCGTCTTCGCGATTGCCGTTGGCGTTTCCGTTCTCGGATTGTCACAGCAGGCGTTGCCGGACAAGCTGTTTTACTGCCTCTATGCGATCTCGATAGGCGTGGCGTTCGTGCTGGTGCAGACGACGCTCGGCCTGCGGCCGCAGCTTTCCGCCGAAGTCAGGGAGACGGTCCAGACGGCCTACGCGAGCTCCACGCTCACCAACGTGGACTGCGATACGCTGCTGGTCAAACTGGCCACGCTGATGAGCACCGACCGGATCTACGCCGATTCGGAATTGAACCTGCGACGTCTGGCAGAACGCCTGGGACTCAGCACCCACCAGTTGTCGGAGTTGATCAATGCGCGGCTGGGCAAGGGCTTTTCCCGGTACTTGCGTGAACAGCGCATTGACGCTGCCAAGGCCATGTTGTGCGCCGAGCCATCCGCCTCGGTCCTGTCCGTTGGGCTCGGCGTTGGCTTCACCTCGCAATCGAATTTCTACGAAGCGTTTCGCGAGATCGAGGGAATGACCCCCGGCCAGTACCGCAAGCTGAATGCCAAGCTTCGGGCGCCTTGATGGTGCCCAGATAGTGCCCTGATCGCGGCTTTGGTGGCAATTCCTGTTCCGAAATGATCTTTCCGGAGCAATAAGCGGTTCCGCTTCGATCGGATCGGAAGAATTTCAAGGCGCCAGTCGCCAAACTGAGGGCTCCAATTACTGATCAGGAGCCCATCATGAACAATCGTGCCGGCTGTGGAGATATTCACGCACTTCGGCGACCCGCTGGACAGCCGGCGTTGCGTGCTGGAGGCTGCCTGGTGCGGCTTGCCAAGCGGCCTGCATTCGATCGGCAAGCGCCTGGGCCAATTCGTGAAGGCCTGGGAACCGCCGGGGAACGCGGCTTGAACGTGCTGCTTACCGGCGCCAGCGGCTTCATCGGCCGCAACGTTGCGAGCGCTCTGGCAGCCGCCGGTCACCGGTTGAAGCCGGCGTCACGTCGCCACGGCATCGACTATTGCCGCATGCAGGCCGAGGCGGACTGGTTGCCGCATCTCGCAGGGGTCGATGCCGTCATCAACAGCGTCGGAATCATTGGCGAAAGCGGCTCCCAGCGATTTGAACCCCTGCATCGCACGGCCCCGAGCGCCTTGTTTCGCGCGTGCGCGCAGGCAGGGATTCGCCGGGTGCTGCAGATCTCGGCGCTGGGCGCCGATGCGAGCGCGTTCTCTGCCTACCACCTGAGCAAGCGTGCCGCCGACGACTGCTTGCGCAGCCTCGACCTCGACTGGTTCGTGCTGCGTCCTTCACTGATCTATGGTCGGGGCGGCAAGAGCGCCGACCTGTTCATGCGGCTGGCGACATTGCCGCTGATTCCGGTGATCGGCGACGGGCAGCAAGCGCTGCAGCCGGTCCACATCAGCGATGTGGTGGCGACGGTGCTGCAGAGCCTCACCACATCGACGACACGACAGACGCTGGACGTCGTCGGCAACGAAGCGATCACTTTTGCCGACTGGCTGCAGTTGATGCGTCAGGCCCAAGGCTTGCCGCGTGCCGCGATGTTCCACATACCGTTGCCGCTGGCGCTGGCGCTCGCGCGCCTGGGGCGTCATTTCAGTCCCCTGCTGCAACCCGAGAATCTGCGCATGCTGCAAGCGGGCTATCGGGCCGATGTTCAGCCGCTGACGCGCTTCCTGGGGCGTATGCCCCTGACCGTCGAAACGCGCCTGTTCTTCTCGGACCTCGTTCCCACCGGGAGGCCATGATGGCCTACACCGCTCTCAAGACACTGCACATTCTCAGCATGGTGTTGCTCTTCGGTACCGGCCTTGGCAGTGCGTTCTACAAGTGGATGGCCGACCGTAGCGGTAACGTCGCGCACATCGCCGCCACGAATCGGCAGGTCGTTCTGGCCGACTGGATCTTCACGACGCCGACCGTGATCTTCCAGCCGTTGAGTGGCCTGTGGATGGTGTATCTGCTCGATCTGCCGCTGTCTACCCCATGGATCGTAGCCAGCTTCAGCCTGTTCGTCCTCGCCGGGGCTTGCTGGATCCCGGTGGTCTGGCTGCAGATCCGCATGCAGAGCCTTGCCGCCGACGCGGTCGCCCACGAGTCCTCGCTGCCCGAGATCTACTGGCGAATGGCGCGCTGGTGGTTCTGGTTGGGCGTCCCGGCCTTTACGTCGATGGTGCTCGTCGTGGCGCTGATGGTTGCCAAAGACATACCGGGAGTTGGATCATGAACAGCCTGATGCAGTGTGCACTTGGCGCCGACTGGGACAAGCTGCCAGCGGCCTTGCAGGCGCACCATCGCTTTGGCACGACGCGGGACAGCGGTCACCTGGATATCGAGTATCCGCGATTCATGCAGCCCTGCCTGAGTCTGCTGCGCGTCATCGGAGCCCTCGTCGATCGCGGCGGTCGACACGTGTCCACGCTAGTCGAGAAGAGCGTCGTCGGCGATCGACAATACTGGCGGCGGACCATCACCTACCCCGACGGGAGGGTGCTCACCTTCGACAGCTTCTGGGTTGTGGCCGGCGGCAATCAGATCATCGAGTTCGTCAATCCGCTACTCGGCCTGCAGATGGCTGCGCGCGTGGTGGGTGGTCAGCTGCATTACTGCGGCGTCAGGTTCGTCGTGAAACTGGGGCCGCTGTTGCTACCGATCCCCGAATGGCTGCTACTCGGGCGTACCAGCATCGTCGAGGAGGCCGTGGACGCAACCCATTTCGCCATGGATTTCCGCCTGACGCACCCGCTGTTCGGTCAGGTATTTCGCTACTCGGGAGAGTTCGAGGCGGCCTGAGGATCTGCCCGGAGGAAATCCGTGACGAGGGTGGGTTGAATGCGAACGGCCGGGAAGGTGGGTCATCCAGCGATGCGATCTGAGATCCGCCAGCGCGGCCGGCTCGGCGAGATGCTCGACACCACGATGGGCGAGCCCGAACCGCCGCCTCAACCGGTGCTCGAATACGAGGTCGATCAGCGTACATCGCCTGGTTGGTGGCAGGCTGAAGGCGCCAACGCGTAGCCCTCGAAGCCAAAGAGAGACAGCTGCCGTCAGCACCGTGGGACGACGCAGGCGCTGAACGGGGCGGACGGCGGACGACTTTCCAGGGGGCTCACGCGAGCCCGTCAGAGATTGACGCCGTTTCATGGGGCTCCTATTGTTGAGGTGCCCTGGATTTCCTGTACTTGCGGAGGTGCCCTCATGCTGATCCCTGATTTCGAGACTGTGTTGCCGCGCTTGGTTTCGACCTTTGAATCAGGGCGTCTCGTGCCCTTCATTGGCGCCGGCATGAGTGCTCCGGTCTGCAACGGTTGGCCGGCGTTCATCCAGGCCCTCGAACGTGCGGCCGGGATGGCCGAGATGCCACTTGCCGCCGATGCTCCACGGGAAACCCTGGTCAGGCGCGCCAACCTCGCCGTGCGCATGCTCAAGCGCGCCGCACCCGGGAAGTTCGCGACCGCGGTGCGTGCCAGTCTGCTCACCAGGCCAGACGAGAGTCCGTCGGCGCTGGCACAGACAGACGCTCTGGCGCGTCTCGGCTGGCCGCTGGTCTTGACGACCAACTACGACAACTGCTACGCGGCCGCGTACCAGCGCCTCGCGGCGGGACGTGACCTCGCGGTGCTCGGGCGCAGCGCCGAGGATTGCCAGCGCGTTCTTACGTCGCTGACTAACGCTGGCCGCTCGCTGCTGTGGGCGTTGCAGGGCTATCTGGCCGACCTGCCGCACTTCGGCGTGCATGCGGAGGACCTGACTGCTCTCGAGCAGCAACTCGTGGTTGGCCACGAGGAGTATCGGCGGGTTACCTATCGAGATGCGCACTTCCGGCGCGCGTTCGCCGAGGTGTTCCGCCAGCGCTCGCTGCTGTTCCTGGGAGCAGGCCTGCAGGAAACCTATCTGCAAGAGCTGTTCGGGGAAGTCCTCGAGTTCTACGGGCCCGGTGCGCGCACCCACTATGCCTTCATCCCAGAGGGCGAAGTGGATCCAGAGTTCATGTTGGCGCGCTTCCAGATCGTCGTCGTCGAGTACCCGAAGGGTGAACACGGTCAGGTCTGCGCTCGGCTGAACGCCCTGGCCGACCAGTTGTCGCGGCCGCACCGCACGGCCACAACATGGAGCTGGGGTCGCATCGAAGATGCAGGCACCGAGCACTGGAGGAGCGTTCCCGACCTCGAGGTGATCCGTGGCCCTTTGCCCACCGCCGCAGCCGACGGCGAGTGTCTTGCGGTAAGTGCGGGTGGCAGCGGCGACAACTTCTTCTTCTCGCCCGGCATTCGCAGCGTGCTTTGCCAATGGCAGGCCGTGCAGCCCATGCCGGACCGGCTGCCGTCGCCGTACCTGGGGCAGTTCGGTGCGTTGCCGGTGTTTGCCGTACGGGCGCGCAACGAGGCCGACGAGCGGAGCCTTGCGGAGGTCCGCGACGCTTCGCTCGCGCTGTTCGAATGGGTCGCACCGCGCTTCCGATGCATCCGCATGCAGTTGCTCGCCACCGGCGGGCAGGATAAGGTGGACCTCGCGCACTGGAAGGTGCGCAACTACCCCGAGCGCTTCTCGTTCGTCCAGACAGTGACCGCTTGGGCGAGCTGGCGGCGCGCGCATCCCCACGTCGACTGCCGGCTCGTGCTGCATGTCGTCGCGGACTCGGTGTTCCGCGAGATCGCAAGCGGCCGCATCGATGTGCTGGAGTTGCTCAGTTGCACGGACAGCCGCTTCTTCGTCGAGGTGGTCGGCGAGCGCGGCGAACTAGAGCGGCGACTATTCCAGACGATGCCGGAAGTATCGCTCGCCCATGTGGCCGAAGACCTGCAACTCGCCCCAGGGATGTGGCAAGCGAAGGTCACGCCGCCACCCGACATCCAGGACGCCTGGCATGCGCTGGATGACGCGACGCTCGAGCGGACTCTGGCGAGCTTTGGCGTGGTTCCCGGAAGCACGCTGCACTTCAGCCGCCGCCCTTGAGTGGCGCGTCGCCAGCTCGCTCCCGCCTCAGTCTGTGCCGCGATCGCAGGATCGCCGACTTTCAGCTCGCCGCGCCGGCCTTGCAGGCCATGGCTTCACCCATGCGGATCGCGCGGGTGGCGGTCCAGGTCGGGTTGAAGCGCAAGGTATCTCGCGGGAAAAGCATGACCACCGTCGAGCCGAGCAGGAAGCGGCCCATTTCCTCGCCCTGCTTGAGGAGCACCTGCCGGTCGTCGTAGAGCCACTCGCGAATCTGACTGCCGCGCGGTGGGTTGACCGTGCCATGCCAGACCGTCGCCATGCTGCCGACGATGGTGGCGCCGACCAGGGTCAGCACGAAGCTGCCGAACTCGGCATCGAAGACGCAGACGACTCGCTCGTTGCGCGCGAAGAGGCCGGGGACGCCGCGTGCGGTTGCGGGATTAACCGAGAACAACTCGCCGGGAACATGGATCATGCGCCGCAGGCGCCCGTCGACCGGCATGTGAATCCGGTGATAGTCACGCGGGCTCAGGTACAGCGTGGCAAAGGCCCCGTCGGCGAAGCGCGAGGCGAGTTCGCCGTCGCCGCCGACGAGCGCTGTGGTCGAGTATCGATGACCCTTGGCCTGGAAGATCTGGTCCTGCTCGATGCCGCCGAACTGGCTGATGGCGCCGTCGACCGGGCAGATGAAGTCGGCGTCGGCGAGCGGCCGTGCTCCAGCGCGTAGAGGCCGGGTGAAGAACTCGTTGAAGCTGCGATAACTGACTGGGTCGGAATCGACGGCTTCGCTGAGATCGACGCCATAGCGCTGCACAAACCAGCGAATGACGCTGGTGGTGAGGCTGCCTGCTTCGGTGTCGGCGAGTCTGCCGGCGAGTGTGGTGAGTGCCTGTTTCGGTAACAGGTACTGGGCCAGTACGGCGAGACGGTCGGACACGAATTGAGCCTGCGGGAGAGAATCTGCAATTATACGGGTTGGCTCCGCTGCGCGGATTCTTTCACTGCACGAGGCGTCCGAAAGCCGCCGTTGAGGTCGTCGCTGGGCAGTTGCGGCAGTGGGCCAGCGTGGATCAGAAGAGGGTTCTGAGATGCGGCAGCAGGCCTTGCTCGCTGACGAAGGTGAGGTCGTACATCGCCGTCAGCCCTCTGGCGTGTTCGTCACTGAGGCCCGCCACGCACATGACGAGCTTCTTGCCGGTCAGCCCGAGGCGCTTGCGCAAGCTGACGTATCTGTCGATGTCCTGGCGATATTCACCGCTCTTGCACTCGATGCAGAGAGCCAGTTGGTTATCGATGAGCATGAATACGTCGAGTTCGCAGCGTTCCTCGTCGCTCAGCGTGATGACCAACTGGCGGGCACAGGAAAATTCCTTCGCGCGTTCCTGGCAGTAAGCCAGGCAGGTCATCATCGCGAACCACTCCAGCCATTCACCGTTGAAGAACTGGCGGATGGTCGACGCCGTTGGGCGTCGAAGTACTTCTCGAGGAGCCTGCCAACAAAGAAAAGGGTCGGATAGACCGGGGTAGCGTTGCCGCATCGCGGGCAAACGACGCTGACGCCGATCTGGCCATCTGCTTGTTCCTCGAGATGAGCGCACTTGTTGCATCGAGAGATGGCCATGGCTGGAGCGATGAGGGAGGAGGCGCCAAGAATACGCGGAACCGCTCCCGGCCGCCAGACCGGCGAAAAGCTCGGACCTCCTCGCTAGCGCAGCGACGCGTTGATCTGCTCGAGGGCAGCCGATCCCGGGCAGAGTTCCGCGGCGCCAAGCGTGTTCAGGGGCGCGTCGACGGTTCCGAGCTGCTCGTGCAGGTCAGCGGAGTCAACGTCGAGGTAGAGCAGGCCGGTGACGACCTCGCCGCGCGCCGCATGCTCCTGGATGTAACTCATCGCCCGGATGCGGTCGGTGGGATCGTAGTCGGCGTGCAGTTTGCGCAGGCGGACGACCGATCCGTCGTGCTGGCGGACTTCGGTCACCTCCCCCTCGCCATATTCGGCTGTGATTTCTTCGCGCTGCGGCCAGAAGTCGAGGCGGTTGACGGCTTCGTTGTGCTCGCGCACGTAGTCGTAGCTCTTGGTGCTGCCGGTGTGGTTGTTGAAGGCGAGGCATGGCGAGAGGACGTCGATCACCGCCGCTCCCTGATGCGCGAGGGCTGCCTTGATCAGCGGTACGAGTTGCGTCTTGTCGCCGGAGAAGCCGCGGCCGACGAAGGTCGCTCCCATCACCAGGGCGAGGGTCACCAGGTCGAGCGGCGCGTCATTGTTCACCTGGCCGCGCTTGGATTTCGAGCCCTTGTCGGCGGTGGCCGAGAACTGGCCCTTGGTGAGCCCGTAGACGCCGTTGTTCTCGACGATGTAGGTCATGTTGACGCCGCGGCGCATGACGTGGGCGAACTGGCCGAGGCCGATCGATGCCGAGTCGCCATCGCCCGAGACGCCCAGATAGATCAGCTCGCGGTTGGCCAGGTAGGCGCCGGTGAGAACCGACGGCATGCGGCCGTGGACGGTGTTGAAGCCGTGCGAGTTGCCGAGGAAGTAGTCGGGGGTCTTCGACGAACAGCCGATTCCCGAGAGCTTGGCGACGCGATGCGGTTCGATGTCGAGTTCCCAGCACGCCTGGATGATCGCCGCCGAGATCGAGTCGTGGCCGCAGCCGGCGCAGAGCGTCGAGATCTTGCCCTCGTAGTCGCGGCGCGTGAAGCCGACGCGATTCTTCGTCAGGCTAGGGTGGTGCAGCGTGGGTTTGGCGAGGTAGGTCATTTCAGGCCACCATCCCTTCACGAAGTGGACGCACGTTGATGCGCGAGACGCGCTCGGCGATTTCCTGGGTGATGAAGCGCGCGGTGATCGGCGTGCCGTCGTAGTGCAGGACGCGAATCAGGCTCGCCGGGTTGACGCCGGCTTCGTTGATCAGCAGCGTCGTCAGTTGTCCGTCGAGGTTCTGCTCGAGCACGAAAACCTTCGAGTGGGCGGCGATGAAATCGGCGATCTCGTTCTGGAACGGGAAGGCGCGGATGCGCAGGGCGTTGATGTAGATGCCCTGCTCGGCGAGCGCGTCGATCGCCTCGTGCATCGCCGGGCTTGTCGAGCCGTAGAAGATCGCCGCGAAGCGCGCCGGGAATTTGGCCGCGGTGAGCACTGGCAGCGGCACCAGCGACTTGGCCGTCTCGAATTTGCGCAGCAGCCGCTGCATGTTGTAGACGTAGTCGGCACCGGCTTCCGAGTAGCCGGCATAGGCGTTCTTGGTCGACCCGCGCGTAAAGTAGCCGCCCTTGGTCGGATGGGTACCCGGATAGGTCCGGTAGGGTATGCCATCGCCGTCGACGTCGAGATAGCGGCCGAAGTCGGTGCCGGCGTCGAGCGCATCGCGCGTCATCACCTTGCCGCGGTCGTACTCGCGGCTCTCGTCCCAGGCGAACGGCCGGCACAGCCGCTGGTTCATGCCGATGTCGAGGTCGCTCATGACGAAGATCGGTGTCTGCAGGCGCTCGGCGAGGTCGAGCGCCTGCGCCGACATTTCGAAGCACTCGTAGGGATCCTCGGGAAACAGCAGGACATGTCGGGTGTCGCCGTGCGAGGCGTAGGCGCAGGCGAGGACGTCGGCCTGCTGGGTGCGCGTCGGCATGCCGGTCGACGGACCACCGCGCTGGACGTTGATCACCACCGCCGGAATCTCGGCGAAGTAGGCGAGGCCGATGAACTCGGTCATCAGCGAGATCCCCGGCCCGGAGGTGGCGGTGAACGAGCGCGCGCCGTTCCAGCCGGCGCCGACTACGATGCCGATCGACGCCAGCTCATCCTCGGCCTGGACGATGGCGTAGCGATGCTGGCCGGTGGCCGGGTCGACGCGCAACTTCTGCGTGTAACGAATGAACGCCTCGGCGACCGACGACGACGGCGTGATCGGATACCAGGCGCAAACCGTCGCGCCGCCGTAGACGCAGCCCAGCGCCGCGGCGCTGTTGCCATCGACGAAGACCTTGTCGCCGACCGCGTCGCGGCGCTCGACCTTGAGCGCAATCCGCTTGAGATGCTGTTGCGCGTAGTCGCGGCCGAGGTTGAGCGCCTGCACATTGGCGTCGAACAACTTCTCCTTGCCTTTGTACTGTTCGCCGAAGAGCTTCTCGATCTCGGCCGGATCGATCTCGAGAAGTTGCGTCAACGCACCGATGTAGATGATGTTCTTCAGCAACTGGCGCTCGCGCGAGTCGGTGTAGGCGTTGTTGCAGATCTCGGTGACCGGCATGCCGATGACGTGGATGTCGTCGCGGAAGCGGGCGCGCGGGACGGGCTTGGAACTGTCGTAGAAGAGGTAGCCGCCGGGATCGATCTCGCGGACGTCCTGGTCCCAGGTCTGCGGATTCATGGTGACCATCATGTCGACGCCGCCACGCCGACCGAGGTAGCCGTGCTCGGTCACCCGTACTTCGAACCAGGTCGGCAGGCCCTGGATGTTCGACGGAAAGATGTTGCGCGGCGAGACCGGCACGCCCATGCGCAGGATGGCGCGCGCGAAGAGCTCGTTCGCCGAGGCCGACCCCGAACCGTTGATGTTGGCGAACTTGACGACGAAATCATTGACCGCTTCGATCTTCTGCATTCTCGCTCTCCTCAGGCGGTTTGCTGCTGGGAAGCCTGCGTGCCGCCGCCGCGGCAGGCCGGCCCGGCGTGCGTCATGGCGAGCAGGAACTTCTGCATGTCCCAGGCGCCGGTCGGGCAGCGTTCGGCGCACAGGCCGCAGTGCAGGCAGACGTCCTCGTCCTTGACCATCACCCGCCCCGTCTTCAATATTTCCGAGACGTAGAGATCCTGGCTCGTGTTGAGCGCCGGCGCGCGCAGGCGCGGGCGCAGTTCGTCCTCCTCAGCGTTGCCGGTGAAGCTGATGCAGTCCATCGGGCAGATGTCCATGCAGGCGTCGCATTCGATGCACAGCTTGGGCGCGAATACCGTCTGGACGTCGCAGTTCAGGCAGCGCTGCGCTTCCTTGAAGGCAAGCTGCGGGTCGAAACCCAGTTCGACTTCGATCTTGATGTTCTTCAGTGCCGCACCGATGTCGCGCAGCGGCACGCGCAGGCGGCGGTCGACCGAGATGGCATTGTCGTAGCGCCAGGCGTGGATGCCCATTTTCTGAGAGATCAGCGTGGTCATCGGGTCGGGGCGGGTGGCAATGTCCTCGCCGTTGAGCATGCGATCGATGGAAACCGCCGCTTCGTGCCCGTGCGCGACGGCCCAGATGATGTTCTTCGGCCCGAAGGCCGCGTCGCCGCCGAAGAAGACGTTCGGCAAGGTCGATTGCATGGTCTTTGCGTCGAGCTTGGGCAGG
>ERZ724516.1239-NODE-1239-length-15101-cov-3.837964_pt1 | contig 15101 bp, 17 predicted proteins | sample MGYA00376049_ERZ724516 | MGnify/ENA primary metagenome ERZ724516 (study PRJEB28724, sample SAMN07190886) | activated sludge metagenome | isolation source: activated sludge of sewage treatment plant in Hong Hong | place: USA: Christiansburg, Virginia | collected... | reverse complement strand
CTTCAATCTTGATGAAGGGCGCGTTGGCTAGACGTGCCAGGCGGCGGGCAATCTCAGTCTTGCCGACACCGGTTGGCCCGATCATCAGTATATTTTTCGGCGTGATCTCCTGGCGCAGCGGCTCGGCTACCTGCGCTCGCCGCCAGCGGTTACGCAAGGCAATGGCGACAGATTTCTTGGCGTTCTTCTGGCCGACGATATGTTTGTCGAGTTCGGAAACGATTTCCTGCGGGGTCATTGCGCTCATTCCAGAACCTCGAGGGTGAAATTGCGATTGGTGTAAATGCAGATGTCGCCGGCGATTTCCAGCGACTTGGTGACGATGTCGAGCGGCGGCAGTTCGGAGTTTTCAAGCAGCGCCCGCGCCGCACTTTGGGCGTAGGCACCACCAGAGCCGATGGCGACAATACCGTGTTCCGGCTCCAGCACATCGCCGTTACCGGTGATGACCAGCGAGTTCTGACGGTCGGCCACCGACAGCATGGCTTCGAGACGCCGCAAGGCGCGGTCGGAGCGCCAATCCTTGGCGAGTTCGACCGCCGAGCGCATCAGGTTGCCCTGGTGCTTTTCCAGCTTGGCTTCAAAACGCTCGAACAAGGTAAAGGCATCCGCCGTGCCGCCGGCAAAACCGGCGAGGATGCGCCCTTGATATAGCCGGCGAACCTTGCGTGCCGTCGCCTTGATGACGATGTTGCCAAGCGTGACCTGACCGTCGCCGCCCATGGCGACCGAATCGCCCCGTCGCACCGACAAGATTGTCGTGCCGTGATATTGCTCCATGTGTTTTCCTGACGCTTATGACTTGGGAACGATGATGCGCGCCTGCTTGTTGAGACCGACGACGGCCATCAATTCAGCCACCAGATGGTTGGGACTGCGGATGACGATATCCCGCCCGGCAGCCTTGTAGGGCGCAATGCGATTGACCAGTTGCCCGGCCGAAAAGAAATCCATGCGGCTGACGCCGGAAAAATCGAGCACCGGGTTCTGCTGGGCCGCGAAAACGGCAATCAGTTCGTCGAACTTGGCGTTCTTGAGATTGCCGGACAGATAGTAGGCATCGTCATTCGGTAGGGCCGGCGCGACCAGATCGACTTTTGCAGTAGTGGTCCTGGGCAACTCCCAGGAGGGCGGAGAGCGTTCGAAGGTAACCGCGTAATCAATGGCCCGCTCTTCGAAAATCTCCTGTGTCGATGTCCGCTGCAAGAGTTCCAGCAGCAGCAACCAGGCCGGTTCGCTGCTGGCCTGCCCGACGACGAGGCGTTCGCTCAAGCGTTGCAACACCGCTGCGGCATTCTCCAGCACAACATCCACACCGGTTCGCCGGGCCTGCGTCAGCAATGTGGCGAGTTGCCCCGCAACCTCATCGTCACACCCGATCAATTTGCCGCAATCGAGACGAACCGAAGCTTTCTGCTTGATCAGTCTGGCCAGTTCGGCAACCGGCTGAACACCGTCTGCGGTCAACACGCCCTGCAGCACCAAAAGTCGACTGCCGGCAGTTACCCCGGGTGCCGAGACGACGACCTGTGGCTGGCGCCAGGTGGGCGGCGAGGTTTCGCAGGTTTCGGCAAATTCGGCACCGAGTTTATCGAAAGCCATACGGTCGCCCGTCACTTCGAGCAATTCAAAAAGCAGGCGCCAGAATCGGCGGCTATCCGCACCCTGGTAGGTTCTGACCAATGTTTCCAGCAAGGAGCGCGCCACGGCATCCTGACCGTTGGCATAAAGCACGACGATCTGTTCGATATCGGCCTGCACCGGGTCGCCGCCATGATCGACGTCGATGGCCATGACGCTGGACTCGGTGAACTCCCGGTCAAAGTCTTCATCGGTGAAATCGAGGTCATCAACAGCCGGGGCCAGCGTCGCCGGCTCGATGGCCGGCTGCTTTGGCGGCGGTGGCATGTTGCCCGACGTGAACTCCAGATCAGGCAGGGGTTCAAGCGGTTGTATCTCCTCGACGAGCGGCGTAACCGTGCGGATTTCCGGCGGCACGCCGGGCGCGCGCGGCCGCACCGCCGGTCGCTCCGGCATCTTCTGTGGCTGCTTTTTGAAAAAGGAGAAAACCATAAGCACTCCGCGTACAGAGGGTGAGTTTTAGCACGCTCTTGAGGCTCATGCAATGACCAGCCCGACAACAATCAACACCAGCGCCAGCACCGGGCCGAAAGGCTGGTCAAGCCCCAGTGCCAGAAGAAAGGCCAGGAAATACGCCAGCACTCCCACCAGCAAAGAAAAGCGTATTCCCGAACGCCAGCACGACGCACGCCGAAAGGCCAGCCAGGGTGGAATGAAAACCAGCGCGAAAGCCCCCATGACGCCCATGCTCATCGTCGCCAGCGCCAGGACGAGTGCCGCCAGCAGGTCGAATCCGGTTTGCGTCGGCCAGGACTTGATGCCGCGAACCCGGAAAAAATCCGGGTAGACATGCGCCAGCAACAGGTGGCTGGACGAGGTGCGCAGGAGCAGCAGCACCAATACGCCCCCGACTGCGACCAGCACGAATTGCTCAAGTTCTGAAAAATAGAGTTGACCGTCGAACAAGGCGTGCCCCAAACGCTCGGCCATTGGATGATTGGCCGCCAGCAGAACAGCCAGCGCCCAACCGCCAAGCAGGAAAATGGCGTACCCGGCACCGCCTGCCAGTTTGGCCGCAAAGAATCGCTTGCCGGTTCCCGCCAGCGCAGCGGCGGCAATACCTCCTGCGGCCGGTGGCAACGCTGCAACGAGCGCCAGCAAGGCCCCGGCCGCAGCCACATGCGCGTAGGCGAGCGCCGCCAGCCATTCATCGCGCAGTCGCAAATAGCAGCCGAGCAGGGGTAACAGGATGGCGAGACAAAGGCCCGTCAAGAAAGGAACGATGAAGAGCTCACCCCACATCGCCAGCCTCCAGCACCAGAACGCGATCGCAGACCGCATCGACGAAAGCTGCATCATGGCTGACGACAACAATGCCAGCCCCTGCTTCTGCCCGGTCATGCAAATGCGCTGTTAGATGGGCGACCCCGGCGGCATCGAGGTTATTGGTCGGCTCATCGAGCAGAACGAGGTCGGCGGGGGCCTGCAGAATGGCCCACAGCGCCAGATAATGCCGCTGCCCGCCCGAGAGGCCATCCAGCCACCTATCGATGCGGTCGGCCAGCCAGGGCGGCAAGCCCTCGGCAGATGCCGACGTCAGGGCGAGCAGTTCGCGACCCGATAGCGGCAGACCATCGACTGGCGGTATTTCCTGGGTTTGCAAGGCCAGCCGGATTCCCGGCTGCTGTTCGACACGGCCCGAGAACACCGTGGCGCGTCCGGCCAGCGCAGCCAGCAGCGTGCTCTTGCCGACGCCGTTGGGGCCCGTCAGTCCGACAATTTCACCGGCAGACAAACAGAGGTCGAGCGGCCGGGTGGCCGGCCTTTGCCAGCCGGCCACCAATTGCTCGATTCGCAACAAACAACTCAAGATCGTGCCTTCAACAGACGCTGGATGGTGTCGTCGAACAAGCTGACAAAATCCTTGGCCTCCGGCGTACCGCCCACCGTGTAGGGGAGAAGAACGGCCGGAATGCCAACCTTGCCGGCAATCCACTGGCTGGGCGCTTCCTGGTTATAAGCCGCCCGCAAGATCATTTTCGCGGGCATTGTCTGCTGATTGGCCAACAAACTGCTCAGATGGCCGCGCGTTGGCTCGATCCCGGGCTTCGGCTCCAGCGTTCCAACATCCTTCAAGCCCAGCCAGTTGGACAGGTAGACGAAAGAGCCGTGGTGTACCAGAACGGCCACACCGCGCAAGGGCGCAGCTTCCTTTTCCCAGCGCTGCATTGCCGTTTGCCATTTCGCGGCAAAAGCCGTGTACCGCGTCTGATAGCCTGACGCATTCGCTGCGTCGAGTTCGGCCATGCGCCGCGCCAGCGCTTCACCTACCTTCAGTACATTGCGCGGATCAAGATGCGTATGCGGATTGCCGGCCGCATGCACATCGCCATGCGCACGATCGAGCACGGCTGGCACCTCGAGACGATTGACGACGCTGGCCGCCTCGAAATAGCCCGGCTTTCCGGGCTGAATGCCGGCGTTGCCGGAATCGCGAACGACCAGCGGCAGCCAGCCAACTTCCAGATCAGCCCCGGCCGCGACCACCAGTTGCGCTCGCCGTGCCTGCGCGAGCAAGGAGGGCTTTGCCTCGATGCGGTGCGGATCCTGGAAGGCGCTGGTCGCGGTGTACACACTGACCTTGTCGCAACCGATCTCGCTGGCCAGCGCTCACAATTCCGGGACGGTGGCAAAAATATTGAGATCGGCGTGCGCCAATGCTGCGGTCAACCCGAAAAACAGGCCAAAAATGAGCTGTTTCATCATCGGCTCCTAGAACTTGTGCGCGCCATGGGCACCCAGACTCATGATGTACTGCGCCGTCACCTGGTTGTCGGTCAGCCCCTGCATGGACTTGTCCTGCGCAAACTGCAGACGGACACGGGAAAACTCGCTCCAGCTGTAATCGACCATTGCCGTCGCCTTCTTCGGCTTGTAGCTGTCGACCACCAGATTGGCGGCATTGACACCGAAATCCCGCGTACCGCTGTCCAGTTGCTCATAGCGCAGGCCGGCGCGCCAGTTCGGGGTGAACTGATAGACACCCTGGGCATACCAACCGGATTGGCGGGTCTTGTAGTCACTGGTCACCGAACTGCCATCGTTCAGCGGGTTGCAGGCATTGCCGGTGGCCTCCTCATCCATGCAGGTCAACTCACCTTTCTCCTGCCGGGAAAAGTATTCCGACTGGAACTTGAAGTTCTGGTACTTCGGATTGCCGTTCGGCGCCCACTTCCAGACAAAATCGGCGATCCAGGTCGTCGAATCACCCTTGAAGGCACCTTGCGCTTCCAGCCCATTCACATCGGCAAAATGTGCTTCGCGTTCGCTGGCCGAGGTTTTCAGCCAGGAAACTCCGGCGCGCCAGTTGTTCGAGGCGCCGACATCACCGCCGATATGCGCAAACAGGGCACCGGCACCAGTGCCGTTCTTGTTGCGGTCGCTTCCCGGGAAATTAGCGCCACGCCCGAATTCAGCACCGAATTCGAGGAAAAGTGGCGTCGGGGCCAGCCATTTGAGTTGCACGCCGTCCTGCGTGTAGCTGCCCTCTTGACCGAACATTGCCTGATACATCAGCGGCGCATCGGCAAAATCCCACATGTGCGGGTGCTGCTCGTTCAGGTAGCCGATTCCGGAACGCAGGCGTCCACCTTTCAGGCCGATCCCCTGACCAATCCCCAGCGACTGGAACCAGGCCTCCTCGACTTCGACCACGCCATCCAAAATGGCGAGGATTGCCTGACCACGCCAGTAGGGATCGATGTTGGCCGCAAGAACCAGTTCGGTGTGATCAATAGAGAACCCGCGCTTGCTGATCCCTTCGGTGCCGTCGTGGTCATGACCGGTGGCCGGAACGAAACCGGTAATCTGCCGCTCAGGCACGTTCTTCATATCCTTGTATTGCCCCTGAAGGATCAGCGAGACCTCAGGATTGAAACTGCTGGCAGAGCGGGTTGGCGTGTTGGCAGCGACCTGACTTGCCGCCACCGGTGCGGCAGGTGCCACGACAGCGCTGGACGGCTGAGCGACGGCAACCGGCGACTGCACTTTCGATTGGGCTTCCGTCTGGGCGAGTTTCTGTTCGAGCGCGGCGATACGCTGCTCGTACGACTTCTTCATTTCATTGATCTGGCTGCGGATGGCTGCCAGATCGGCATCGGACGCTGCCTGCGCGCCGCAAGAAGCGGCGAGCAGCGCAGCCAGGGCAAATGGCTTGTGCAACATGGGAATTCTCCTGAAAACGCAAACGACGTTGCCGCAGCGTGAATTGCCGCGGTCAACGAGAAAAAAGGGGCGTTTTCAGAAAGCGGGCGGGCCGCGCTGCGTTGCAATCGGCGGCGGCAAGGCCGCACGGCTGTGTGAGTCAAGCGACTCGGGAAGAACGCCGGGCGCCGGCAGCGAGGGCAGCGCTCCAGCCGAAGGCAGGGTGGAACCGAGATCGTGGGCAGCCAGACAGAGTTCGCAGACATGCGATGGCAAACCCGGATCCTTGTCGGCCACATGGCCGACCGCATGCGCCCCCGCCGCCAGTTGGGCGAAGAGAAGAACGGCAACGAGAAGATATTGGCGCAGCAGATTCACGAGCCTAGTTTAATCGACCTGGACAAGCAGACCCTTGAGATATTCACCTTCCGGAAAGTTCAATGCGACCGGATGATCCGCCGCACCAGCCAGCCGGCGAACAATACGCGCCGCACGCCCGGAATCCACAGCGGCACCGGCAATGATCTTCTGGAACAGTTCCAGCCCGATACCGCCCGAACAGGAATAGGTCATCAACAGGCCACCCGGCTTCAGCAGACGGCAACCCAGTACATTGATATCCTTGTAGGCTCGCGCTGCACGCTCGGCATGCGCTGCGGAAGGGGCGAATTTGGGTGGATCGAGAACGATCAGATCGAACTGCCGGTCATCTTTTTTGAAATCGCGCAGCGCCTGGAAGACATCGGCCTCCATCCACTGCGCCCGATCAGCCGGCAATTGCCGATTCAGGGCCAGGTTGGCCTGCGCCTGCAGCAGTGCCGGGCCGGAGGAATCAATCGACAGCACACTCGCCGCACCGCCCGCCAGCGCCTGCAGCGAAAAGCCACCGGTGTAGCAGAAGCAGTTCAGCACTTCCTTGCCGGCGGCCAGTTGGCCGAGCAGGGCGCGATTATCACGTTGATCGAGATAAAAGCCGGTCTTGTGACCGCCAACAATGTCGATGCCCAACGTGATGCCGTTTTCAGCGATGGCCAACGGCTTGGCCGGGGCCTCGCCGAAAAGCCAGCCGGTGGTCGGCGCCAACCCCTCCAGACCGCGCACATCCGAGTCGGAACGCTCGTAGATGCGGGCGCAGCCGGTCGCCTTGACCAGCCCCTGCACGATGGCGTTACGCCATTTGTCGGCGCCGGCCGAGGTGAGCTGGACGACAATGGTGTCGCCATATTGGTCGGCGATGACACCCGGCAGACCGTCCGACTCCGCGTGTATCAGCCGCAAGCCAGCCTGGCCGCGCAGTTCCGGCAGCATTTGGCGGCGCGCCACGGCCGCAGCAATACGTCGTTTGAAGAAGGCGTCATCAACGGACTCGTCCGGTTCAAAGGTCCAGAAACGGCCGCGAATCTGCGATTTCGGGCTATAGGCCGCGCGCCCCAGCGGCCGCAGGTTGTCAGCCAGCACTTCGACGGTATCGCCCGGCCGGGCGCGACCTTCGAGCCGGCCAACCGAACCGGCAAACAGCCAGGGATGATCCTGCTTGAACGCGGAGCGCTCCTTACCCGGCATGAGAATCAGCTGAGCCATGTTTTCCCGATCTCAAACAAAAAGCCCCGGCTGTCTTGCGACAACCGGGGCCAAACCAATCTGGCGAAGCTTAGGCGCCCAGCGCCTTGCGGTTACGCGCGTGGCACTCAGCGGCGTACATGACCTTGAACATGGTCTTGCCATTACCCTTGAACAGGCGCTTGGTGGACTTGGAAACACAACGGCGTTCCAGGGAAGAACGGCGGGTACGGTTGATGGCCATGACTAACTCCTTGATTCCGGCGAATTTTCGAAACCATTAATAATAGGGGCTACGGGAAGAAAGGTCAATTGATGCTTGAATTTTCGGCTTTTTTAGCGGTTGACCGCGGGTTCATTAGCGTTTCGCGCGCGGATGGGCCAAGTCATAGACTTTGGCCAGATGCTGGAAATCAAGATGCGTGTAGACCTGCGTGGACGCAATGCTGGCGTGACCAAGCATATCCTGCACCGCCCGCAAGTCACCCGAGGATTGCAGCACATGCGAGGCGAACGAGTGGCGCAACATGTGCGGATGAACGTGACGCGGCAAGCCGAGACGGATGGCCTGGCTCGACAGGCGAAGTTGAATGGCGCGATGGCCGATGCGCGTTCCGCGCCGGGTAACGAACAGTGCCCTTTCCTCTGTTGCCACCATCGCATCCCGCAGCGGTGCCCAGGTCGCCAGTGCTTCGCGCGCCTTGCTGCCGACCGGCACGAGACGGGCCTTGCTGCGCTTGCCGAGGACACGAATTTCTCTCTCCTGCAGCGCCGATTCGAGCGCATCGCGATCCAGCGCAGCCAGTTCTGCGAGCCGCAAGCCTGAAGAATAGAACAATTCGAACATTGCGGCATCCCGGGCCACCAGCACCGGGTCACCGTCGTCATTTGTATCAAGGAGTCGAGCTGCTTCATCGACCGAAAGGGCATTGGGCAAATATTTTGGCGCCTTGGGTGAGCGCACCCCGTCACAGGGGTTGGCCCGCACCGCGTCGCCCTGCCCCAACCACTTGAAGAATCCTCGCCATGCAGACAGAAGACGCGCCAGCGAGCGACCCGACAAGCCCTGCCCGTGTAACTGAGCAACGAACCGCCGAATGTGATGAACCTGGAGTTCTGCCAGCTGCCCCTCACCCGTCAGCTTGATCAATCTGAGCAGATCGCGCCGGTAGTTACTGACGGTATGCGGGGACTGCCGGCGCTGCTCGGCCAGTTCGGCCAGATAGGCGTCGACGGCAGCTGCCGGGGTCACAGCACGCTCTTGGTCACCCGGGCGAGGGCGGCAGACACCATTTCACCGAGGCGCTCCAGATAAAGCGTTCCCATATCGGCGTAGAAACGTTGCGCCTCCTCGCTTCCCAGCGCGATCATGCCGATGGTGCCGCCGCCATTGCGCAAGGCGATCAGGGCCTGCGAACGAATGTGATTGGCATGCTCGCCGAACCACGAGGCGGTGCCAAAACCGGCCGTCGAACCGCAGTAAGGACGGCTCAGGGTTTCGGCAAAAACCTGCAATTCTTCGCTGACTGCGGCAAATTCAGGGAGATCCTCGATCCCTTCCGGGTTGTGCCACAGGCGAAGGGCGACATGCGGCACTGAAAAATCATCACGCAGGTGGAAATTGAGCAGATGGATCACCGCCTGAAAGGTTTCCGCAGCAATGAGGCCGACCGCCAGTCGATGCACCTTCTCGCTGATCGCATCATTTTCTTCACCAAAGGCGATCAATTCCGCCAGCTTGCTCTCGGTCGCCCGGTTTTTTTCCCGCAACGTCAGCATCTGGCGCTCGGCGAGCGAGACCGCACGACCGCCATGCGGATGCGGCAAAAATATCTGCGACATCAGGTCGGCATACTGCTCAAAAAAACCAGGATTGTTCTTTAGATAGTCCGCGACATCTTCAGGAAACAGGGCGCTCATAAATCGATTTCTCCAGAAAAAACGGTCATTGCCGGCCCTGTCATCAATACCGGCCGGTCAGCCCCGCCCCAGACGATGGTCAAATCGCCACCGCGCGTCGTCACCTTGACCGGTGAATCGAGCAAACCGCGCCGGACGCCGGTAACAACGGCAGCACAAGCGCCCGTTCCACAGGCCAGGGTTTCGCCCGAACCCCGTTCATAAACCCGCAACTTGATCGCGTGGCGATCGACAACCTGCATGAAGCCGGCGTTTACGCGCTGCGGAAAACGTTCGTGGTTCTCGATCAGCGGACCATGCGCGCCAACCGGTGCGCCATCGACACAGTCAACCACCTGGACAGCGTGCGGGTTGCCCATGGAGACCACACTGATATCGAGCGTTTCATCGGCCACATCCAGCGAGTAGATCACGACATCTTCGTCGTGCAGAAAAGGAATCTCCTGCGGCAAAAATCGGGGAATTCCCATGTCGACCGTAACATTGCCATCGGCTTCGAGACGCGGCGAAATAATGCCCTTCTGCGTCTCGACACGAATCTCGCGCTTGTCGGTCAGACCCGCTTCATGGACAAAGCGCACGAAGCAACGCGCACCATTGCCGCACTGCTCAACCTCGCTACCGTCCGCGTTGAATATGCGATAGCGGAAATCAACACCGGCCTGAGAGGGTGACTCGACCAGCAGGATCTGATCGCAGCCGACCCCGAAATGGCGGTCGGCAAGATAGCGCAACTGTTCCGGCGTCAGTGAAATTTGCTGGCGAATACCATCCAGAACAACGAAATCGTTGCCCAGACCGTGCATCTTCGAGAATTTGAGCTTCACAGGTTGCTCCGCTGTTAGGTTGAAAAAAGAATAGCAGAGACAGTGCGTTATCTCAAATTCTTAAAGTTTTTTCTCCATGACGAAATCGTCCATGACGAAACCATGGCCGATGTCATCGACAATCGCCTCGCGCACGACAAAACCATATTTCTTGTATGAACCGATTGCCTTGTCGTTGCGCTTGTTGACGGCCAGAATCACGCAGGGATAGGCCAGTTTCCTCGCGCGTGCAGCAACGTGCGCGATCAATTCGCCGCCGACGCCTTTGCGCTGAACATCCGGATGGATATACAGCTTGTCCAGCTTGAATTCGCCCTTGTAAATCTCGCTGAAAGCGAAACCGACGCGGCGGCCTTCATGGAAGGCCTGATCCAGCCACTTGTCAGCATCCTCCAGATCGTCGTAAAGACGCTCATGGCCATAGCGCTGCTCCAGCATGAAGTCGATCTGTTCCTGGGTGATGATGCCAGGATAGGTCGCCTGCCAGATTTCGCGAGCAAGGGCAGAGATGGCCGGCACGTCCGGGGGGGTGACGGGGCGGATTTCGATACTCAGACTGCAACTCATTTGTAAAACCTCTGTTCTCCGGGTGGCCGGGTCTTGAAACGCTTATGCAACCAGAAATACTGCTCCGGCATGCGCAGCACCTGGCTTTCAATGAAACGATTGACGAATGCCGTATCGGCTTCAACGCTTTCGCCGGGGAAATTATCCCACGGCGGCGTTATCTCCACCTCATATCCATCACTGACCTGCCGTGTCAGACAGACCACGACTTTCGCCCCGGTCAATCGCGCGAGCCGGGAAACGCCGGTGATTGTTGCCGCCGGCACGCCAAAGAAGGGGACAAAAATAGACTCTTCGGGACCAAAATCCATATCGGGCAAATAATAAAACGGGTAGCCATCCTTGATTGCCCGCACCACCTTGCGCATCCCGTCCTGGCGAGAAAGCAGCAGGACATCCGAAAAACGACGGCGTCCGTCGTACAGCAACTTGTTGAAGACCGGATTTTTTTGATTCGAGAACACACTACACGCCGGATAGGCCATCGAAAGTCGCAGCGCAGCGGCATCAAGGCCGACAAAATGTGGCGACAAAACAATCAGCGGCTTACCGATCAAGGGCGCCAAAAGCTCAAGTCCCGTGACACGGACCAAGCGCTCCAGCCGGTGCCGGGAAGCCCACCATCCCAAGGTACGATCAAGTACAGCCCGGCTGAAAGCGACAAAATGCCGGCGCGCCAAGTCCTGGCGCTCCGCTTCCGTCTTCTCCGGAAAACATAGTCGCAAATTGATCAACGCCACCTTGCGCCGCTCACGCCCAAGCGCATACAGCAAGCGCCCAAGCAAGTAGCCAAGCCCCCGCAGCACCGGCAAGGGCAAGCAGTGGAGTAACCAGAGCAGGCCGACGGCCAGATGTGACAAGGCCGTTTTGATCACGTATTCCCCCCGCCCGGTGGCGGTTCCGCGCCGCCCGGATGCTTGTAACGGTTGTACCCCCAGAGATACTGGCTAGGACACTGGCGGATCAAGGCTTCGATTTCATGATTGATCTGCTGCGCGCGCGCAGTCGTCGAACCGGAAAAAGCCTGAAGTGGTGGTCGCAAATGGAGGCGATAACCGCGCCCGCCGGGCAAGCGTTCCCCCCAAGCCATGATCGGCGTTGCTCCTGTTTCAGTCAGGCGGGCAGCCAGGGTCATGGTGTAAGCGGGCTTGCCAAAGAAATCGAGCCAAACACCTTCACCGACTTTCGGCGCCTGATCCGGCAACATGCCAACCGCCTCACCGCGTTTCAGCGCCTTGATCAAGGCGCGCACCCCGGAGAGATCGGCTGGCGCCAGATGCAGGTGTTCGCGTTTGCGCCCGGTGAGGATCAAATCCCTGATTGATGACTGGCGGGGGGGACGATAAAGCACCGTGATGTCGCCAAATGTTGCGTAATACTGTGCGGTAATCTCGAAACAACCCAGATGGGGCGTCAGAAAAACAATACCCTTGCCAGCCTCCTGGGCGGCCTCGACGTATTCCCAACCTGTCGTCTCTACCACTTGCGCCTTTGCCTCTTCCACTGAGCGCAGCCAGATGCGCGCCAGTTCAAGCATCTGTTTTCCGGCTTCGGCGACAACCGACGGTTGCAACGACGGGGGAACGCCAGCCAGTGCCATATTCTCGCGAACATGCCGCCGATAGGTTGGCGACAGCAGAAACACCAGCCGGCCGAGTGCAGCGCCCAGGACGTGCACCAGCCACAAGGGCAAACGGCTCAGCAAGCGAAAGAGAAAAACCATGAGGGCCCGGGGGTTGATACCCGCCGTGAAAAGTTTAATATTATGAGATCGCCGAGTTAAACAGACAACTTGCGGGGCGATTCATAAATGCTGCTAAAGCGTCACCCGCTCGTGGTCCGAAGCCGGTAACGCCGGACAAATGGACCATTGGAGCCTCAAATGAGCGATTACTTCTTTACCTCCGAATCTGTTTCGGAAGGTCATCCTGACAAAGTTGCCGACCAGATTTCCGACGCCATCCTGGACGCCATCCTGGCGCAGGACAAGCATTCCCGTGTTGCCGCCGAAACCCTGTGCAACACCGGACTTGTGGTGCTCGCCGGTGAAATCACCACGCACGCCAATGTTGACTACATCCAGATCGCCCGCGACACGCTGAAGCGTATCGGCTACGACAACAGCGACTACGGTATCGACTATAAGGGCTGTGCCGTGCTCGTGGCATACGATAAGCAAAGCCCCGATATCGCTCAGGGCGTAGATAAGGCCTATGACGACAACCTCGGCCAGGGCGCCGGCGACCAAGGCCTTATGTTCGGCTACGCCTGCGACGAAACGCCGTCGCTGATGCCCTTGCCAATCTACCTATCGCACCGCCTGGTTGAGCGGCAGGCCATGCTGCGCAAGGATGGCCGCCTGCGCTGGGCGCGCCCGGATGCCAAGTCGCAGGTCACCATCCGCTACGTCGATGGTAGGCCGCACGCGATCGATACGGTCGTCCTCTCCACCCAGCACAGTCCTGACATCAGCCTCGAAGATCTGCGCGAGGCGACCATCGAGCAGATCATCAAGCCGGTTCTGCCGAAGGAACTGATCAAGGGTGACATCAAGTATCTGGTCAACCCGACCGGCCGTTTCGTTGTCGGTGGCCCGCAGGGGGACTGCGGCCTGACCGGCCGCAAGATCATTGTTGACACCTACGGCGGTGCCGCGCCGCACGGTGGCGGCGCATTCTCGGGCAAGGATCCGTCCAAGGTTGATCGCTCGGCCGCCTACGCGACCCGCTATGTCGCCAAGAACATCGTTGCCGCCGGTCTGGCGTCACGCTGCCTGGTGCAGGTTTCGTACGCCATCGGCGTTGCCGAGCCAACTTCGATCATGGTCGAAACCTACGGCACCGGCAAAGTCAGCAATGAAACCCTGACGGCATTGGTTCGCAAGCATTTCGACCTGCGGCCGAAAGGCATCGTCAATATGCTCGACCTGCTCCGTCCGATCTATCAGAAAACCGCGGCCTATGGCCATTTCGGCCGGGACGAGCCGGAATTCAGCTGGGAAGCCACCGACCGCGCCGCACTGCTGCGCAGCGACGCTGGCCTGTAATCAAGCGCCGCACTGAAAAAGGGAGCCATGCGGCTCCCTTTTTCGTTAAAATCGACAAATATGCTCAAAAAAATTTCCGTCGAACATCTCGTCCTTGGCATGCATTTGCAGGCTTTTTGCGGCGCATGGCTGGATCATCCGTTCTGGCGGACGAAATTCGTTTTGACCGACCCCAGGGACTTGAGCCTAATTTGCGAAAGTCCAATCAAGGAAGTCTGGATCGACATCTCCAAAGGATTGGACATCCCCACGGATAGCCCGGGCGCTTTGGCTGAGCCTGTGCTGGCCGAGCGCTTGCCGCCCGAAACCGGCGCCATTCAGGAAAAGAGCAGCTTCAACGACGAAGTCAAACGTGCTGCCAAAATTTGTGCAAAAGGCAAGGAAGCGGTGGTCTCGATGTTTCAGGAAGCCCGCATGGGCAAGGCCATCGAGGCCGAAGCCGCGGCACCGCTTGTCGAGGAAATTTCCAACTCGGTTTTGCGCAACCCCGGCGCACTGATCAGCCTGGCCCGCCTGAAAACAGCTGATGACTACACTTTCATGCATTCCGTTGCTGTCTGCGCCCTGATGATCGCCCTCGCCCGCCAACTCGGCCTCGACGAAGAGCAGACGCGTGAGGCGGGCATGGCGGGCCTTCTGCATGACCTGGGCAAGGCACTGATCCCTGCCGAGATTCTGAACAAGCCTGGCAAACTGACCGACGAGGAGTTCGCCATTGTCAAAACACATCCCACCGCCGGCCACAAGATTCTTCTGGGTGGATCCGGGATCAGCGAGGCCACCAAGGACGTCTGTCTGCATCACCACGAAAAAGTGGATGGGACCGGCTACCCCGACAGCCTGAACACCGAAACATTGAGTCTGTTTGCCAAGATGGGGGCTGTTTGCGACGTTTATGATGCCATCACCTCGAACCGACCTTACAAGGCAGGCTGGGATCCGGCAGAATCGATTAAACGCATGGCCGAATGGAAGGGGCACTTCGATCCCACAGTTTTTCAGGCCTTCGTCAAGAGTCTGGGAATTTATCCGGTTGGCTCTTTGGTGAGGCTGGAATCCGGAAAGCTGGGGGTCGTCGTTGAACAGGGGGAACAGTCCCTGCTCAAGCCCAAGGTCAAGGTTTTCTTTTCGACGAAGTCTCAGGCCTACATAAACCCTGAATTGATCGACATCGCCCGCAGCCCTGAAAAAATCGCCGGTCGCGAGGATGCTGCAAAATGGGGCCTCAAGGACATCGACCGCTACTGGGCCAGCGAAAAAAGCTGACTTCTCGAGCAAAACCGGTAACCGAAACCGGTTTATAATCCGCTTCTACCGAGGGGCGCTGCAGGGGACCTTCCCCCAGGCTCGGTTTAAAACGGCGCTCACTGATCAACCCTGCCGGGCGCAGGGGGCCG
>ERZ724516.1237-NODE-1237-length-15103-cov-8.625930_pt1 | contig 15103 bp, 13 predicted proteins | sample MGYA00376049_ERZ724516 | MGnify/ENA primary metagenome ERZ724516 (study PRJEB28724, sample SAMN07190886) | activated sludge metagenome | isolation source: activated sludge of sewage treatment plant in Hong Hong | place: USA: Christiansburg, Virginia | collected... | reverse complement strand
CATCGAGCGACTTGAGCAACGGCCAGGTGGCGACGACAATCATCGTTGCCCACACTGTGGCCGCCAGAAATGGACGCAACACCCATACCGACATGGCAATCAACCCGACGATGCAAAACACCGCCAGCGTCGTCCGCGTCAAGTCACCTCGAATATTGGTCATCAGCTACGATAGTCCGCATTGATTTTTACGTAATCGTAAGAGAAGTCGCAGGTATAGACAATGGCCTGCGCGGTTCCACGCCCAAGCGCCACGCGCACCTTGATTTCGGCCTGGGTCATGACGCGCGCACCGTCTTCTTCCTTGTAGGCTGCCGCCCGACCACCATTTTCAGCAACCAGCACATCATCAAGCCAGACTTTGACTCCATCAACATCGAGATCGTTGATGCCGGCGTAACCGACTGCGGCAAGAATACGACCAAGATTGGGGTCGGAGGCGAAGAAAGCCGTTTTGACCAGCGGCGAGTGGCCGATGGCGTAACCGACCTTGCGGCACTCTTCAATATCCTTACCGCCTTCAACAACGACCGTAATGAACTTGGTAGCGCCTTCACCGTCACGAACAATCGCCTGGGCCAGTTCGACCGAGACGGCGATGATGGCCGCCTTGACCTCGAGCCAACCGGCATCAGCCTCAGAAACGAAAGCGGCGCCGGACTGACCGGTGGCAATCATTACGTAGGAATCGTTGGTCGATGTATCGCCATCCACCGTGATGCAATTAAAGGACGCATCCGCCGCCTCCTTGACCAGTTTGTCGAGCAACGACTGGGCGATGCCGGCATCGGTCGCCAGAAAGCCGAGCATGGTCGCCATATTCGGCTTGATCATTCCAGCGCCTTTGGAAACACCAGAAATAGTCACTTTTTTGCCGTTGACCGCAACAGTCCGCGAAGCCGCCTTGGCTACGGTGTCAGTCGTCATGATGCCGTGCGCCGCCGCGTACCAGTTATCGGCCTTGAGATCCGCCTTGACCGCCTGCAAACCAGCCTTGATCCGCTCAACCGGTAAAAGCTCAAGTATCACGCCAGTAGAAAATGGCAGCACCTGTTGGGCATCAATGCCGAGCAAAACACCTACCGCCTCGCAGCTTGCCTGGGCGGCCAAACGTCCCGGTTCGCCGGTACCTGCATTGGCGATACCGGTGTTGATGATCAAGGCGCGAATTTCCTTGCCGCCCGCCAGATGCTTGCGGCAAATCTGCACCGGCGCGGCGCAGAAACGGTTCTGGGTAAATACACCAGCCACCGTACAACCGGGATCCAGTGCCACCAGGGTCAGGTCACGACGATTTTTCTTGCGGATTTCCGCCTCGGCAACACCAAGGCGGACGCCGGCTACCGGGAACAGTTGATCGGCAGCGGGGGTGGCGTAATTGACAGGCATTCTCGTGGCTCCAAAAGCATCAAGGCACCTCGTAGGTGCCTTGGGAGGAAACAGTAAAAATCAGGAAAGTTTTCCGTGGCAGTGCTTGTACTTCTTCCCGCTGCCGCAGGGGCATGGATCATTGCGCCCGACCTTGGGACCCGCATCGGCCGTTTGCAGCTGAGGCTCATCGCTCACCCCGAGGGCTTCGTCGAAGCCGGCGTGCTGGTATTGCACGTTTTGCACATCGGCGTGCGGCGCAGTTTCCTCAACATCCTCCGGCGAGCGAATCTGCACGGTAAAGACAACGCGCGTCACTTCCTTGCGCACCAGATCAAGCAAGCCTTCGAAGAGCTCAAAAGCCTCGCGCTTGTATTCCTGCTTCGGATTTTTCTGCGCATAGCCGCGCAGATGGATACCCTGACGCAGATGATCCAGCGCTGAAAGATGCTCGCGCCAGTGTGTATCAAGACTCTGCAACATCACATTGCGCTCGAATTGATGGAAGGTTTCGGCCCCCACCAGTTCCACCTTGGCCTGATAAGCATCATCGGCACGTTGCACAATACGGGCAAGAATTTCATCGTCAGAAAGCGTCGGTTCACTTTTGAACCACTCGGCAACCGGCGCTTCAATCAGCAAATCAGCCGCTAGGGCACGCTCGAGACCAACCATATCCCACTGCTCTTCAACCGATTCAGCTGGCACATGGACACGAAAAATCTCGGAGATGACGCTGTGGCGCATCGCCATCGTTGTTTCAGAAATGTCGTCAGTTTCCAGCAACTCATTGCGCTGCTGGTAAATTACCTTGCGTTGATCATTGGAGACGTCGTCGTATTCCAGCAACTGCTTGCGGATATCAAAATTGCGCGCTTCAACCTTGCGCTGTGCGGATTCCAGCGAACGCGTGACGAGCGGATGCTCAATCGCTTCGCCTTCCGGCATTTTCAACTTGTCCATGATGGCGCGCAGACGCTCGCCAGCAAAAATACGGAGAAGCGGATCATCCAGCGACAAATAGAAGCGCGAGGAACCGGCATCACCCTGACGACCGGAGCGACCGCGCAACTGATTGTCGATACGACGCGATTCGTGGCGCTCGGAACCGATGATGTGCAAGCCACCAGCGGCCAGCACTTTTTCATGCAATGTCTGCCACTCTTCGCGCATGGCGGCGACCTTGGCATCACGCTCTGCCTCAGGCATCGATTCGTCGTGCTTGATGGCAGAGGTGGCTTTTTCAATACTGCCGCCAAGCACAATGTCAGTACCACGACCAGCCATGTTGGTAGCGATGGTGATCTGCCCCGGGCGACCGGCTTCGATGACAATTTCGGCTTCGCGGGCGTGCTGCTTGGCGTTGAGCACCGAGTGCGGCAACTTTTCCTTGTCGAGCAGACCGGACAACAACTCGGAAGCTTCGATTGAGGTCGTGCCGACCAGTACCGGCTGGCCGCGCTTGGAACAATCCTTGATGTCGGCAATGATCGCCGCGTGCTTCTCATCAGCGGTCTTGAAGACCAGATCGTTCATATCCTTGCGCACCATCGCGCGATGCGTCGGGACAACAACCGTTTCCAGACCGTAAATCTGATGGAACTCGTAGGCTTCGGTATCCGCCGTCCCGGTCATGCCGGAAAGGCGCCCATACATACGGAAGTAGTTCTGGAAAGTAATCGAGGCCAAGGTCTGATTTTCGGCCTGAATTTGCACACCTTCCTTGGCTTCGACAGCCTGATGCAGGCCATCCGACCAGCGTCGGCCCGCCATCAGGCGACCCGTGAATTCGTCAACGATGATGACTTCACCATTCTGCACCACGTACTGCTGATCCTTATGGAACAGCGTCATGCCACGTAGCGCGGCATTCAGGTGATGCATCAGAGTGATATTGGCAGCTTCGTAAAGACTGGCACCTTCCTTGAGCAGACCATGCTCGGCCAGCAGTTGCTCGGCATGCTCGTAGCCTGCTTCAGAGAGATGAACCTGATGGCCCTTCTCATCAACCCAGTAATCGCCTTCGGCATTTTCTTCCGGCGCGCGGGTCAGATTGGGTACGACGTCCTTCATGCGCAGATAGAGGTCGGTGTGATCGTCCGCCTGGCCCGAAATAATCAAGGGCGTACGTGCTTCGTCGATCAGGATCGAGTCCACTTCGTCGACGATGGCAAAATTCAGGCCACGCTGCACACGCTCACCGGCCGTATAGACCATGTTGTCACGCAGGTAGTCAAAGCCGAATTCGTTGTTGGTGCCGTAGGTAATATCGGCAGCATAGGCCGCCTGTTTGGCCTCGTGATCCATCTGCGACAGATTGACGCCAACACTCAGCCCGAGGAAACGGTGCAAGCGCCCCATCCACTCCGAGTCACGCGTCGCCAGATAGTCATTAACCGTAATGACGTGAACACCCTTGCCACCAATGGCATTGAGATAGGCGGGTAGCGTGCCGACCAGCGTTTTTCCCTCGCCGGTACGCATTTCGGCAATCTTGCCGAAATGCAGCACCATGCCGCCGATCATCTGCACATCAAAATGGCGCATCCCCAGTTCACGCTTGCCGGCTTCGCGAACCACTGCGAAGGCCTCGGGCAACAGGTCGTCAAGCGACTCACCATTAGCGTGACGCTGACGAAATTCATCCGTCTTGGCGCGCAACTGCTCATCGCTCAAGGTTTCAAGTGACGGCTCAAGCGCATTGATCAGCTTGACGGTCTGGAAATATTGCTTGATCAGCCGGTCATTGCGGCTGCCGAAAATCTTTTTGAGTAGGCCAGAAATCATCGCGTTGGAATAAGGTGCCCAAGGTGCGGCAAAGCGGCGATTCTAGCACGCCGACCCCTTCCGGGGATTACGACCTAAATCAAGACGTTAAATGCTATCGCCGCTTGAGTTGAGCGAACTCTTCGCCCTTCTGCAGGAAAAGTGCGGGGTTCTGCGCAACCCCGAACATGCGTACCTCAAAATGCAGGTGCGAACCGGTTGAGCGTCCGGTTGAGCCAACCGCACCGATCAACTCACCACGCCTCAACATCTGCCCTGCCTTGACATTCATGCGCGAGAGGTGGGCATAACGGGACAACAGCCCATCTCCGTGATCGACCTCGACCAGATTGCCGAATTCGTTGTGATAAGCGGCCCCCAAGACAACACCATCGGCTGCGGCAACTACCGGCGTTCCTGATTCGGCGTTGAAATCGATACCTTCATGCATGGCGCGAATGCCGGCAATTGGGTCAGCGCGATGGCCGTACGGTGAGCCGAGCATCGCTGCCTTGACCGGCAGGGTAGTTGGCAAGAGGCGTTCCTTGACTCGTTTTTCAAGGAAACTCGATTCCAGCAAAGTCAGTTCATCCGTCTTGCTGTCTATTGTTTGCGCCAAGCGCTCAATCTCGCGCTGCAATTCGCCAGCGGTCATAGGCGCCGGGATAAACGGGCCACCCTGACCAGGTCTCTCGACTTTGACCGACTCGCGTTTGATACCGGCCACATTCGACAGCCGATCACCCAGGCTATCAAGCTGCAAGACCTGCGCCTGCAACTCACCGAGACGAGTTGCCAGCATCTGCATGTTATTGGTAACGTAATCTTGGGTTTTCTGGGATTCCTTATACTGTATCGAGGCCAGCAGGTTTTCAATAACTGGCAGGCGCAAATGCACCGATAACCACGAAAAAGCAGCCGAAGTAAAGAAAACTGCCAACAGGAAGCCTGCAAACACCATCGCCAGATGGCGGGGCATAATAGTGAATGTTCGCGCCGCCTTTAGATGGCGCGATACCAGAATAATCTGCACGGAACCTCCTATGTACAAAGGGCCAGAGCAATACCTCGACAGCGACGCTGCCGCCAGCAGGGTCATGGCCCACGCACGGCTGTTGCTCAAGCTCTCACGGCGCTTTGAAGCGATTGCCCCAGCGGGGTTTCGCCATACGGCACACGTTGCCAATTACAAGTCAGGGAAAATCATTATCCACACCGATAACGGTGCGGTCGCTGCCAAGATTCGCCAGATGAGTCAGCGTTTGTGCAGCGAGTTATCGAAAGGCGGGGCGGAGTGTAACGGCATTGAAGTAAAAGTACAACCCCGCCAAATCCCTTACCAATCAACGAGTTCAACTCAGAAGCCCCTTTCCGCAAGGGCTTGCGGCGTGTTGCGGTCAACTACCGAAAATCTTCCAAAAGGACCGTTGCGTGACGCGTTGGACCGCCTTCTGGAGAGCGCCGCTAAACGGGAATGACTGCAACGCGCTCGATGATCATCAGGGCAAAAACAATCAGCGCAAAGACAATTCCGTAGCGAAACATGCGCCAGGAAACCGCAAGGTAATAGCGATTGCCAGTGATGACATAGATCAGCAGACTGGCACCAATAGCCACCACCAGAATGACTGCCAGCAAGCGTAGCAGCCACATCTTCGCTTAAGCCGGCTGGTTCAGCCAGCGAGTGACGCCAAGCGGGGCACGCTCGGCATCTTCGAAGGTGGCGAACTCCCAGCACTCCGGGTGATCAAGCAGCTCGCGGGCCAGCAGATTATTCAAAGCGTGACCACCTTTGTGCGACGAAAAGGCAGCCAGCAAGGGGTGACCGAGCAGATACAGATCGCCAATGGCATCGAGAATTTTGTGTTTGACGAATTCATCGCCGTAGCGCAAGCCATCCTGATTGAGGACGCGGAACTCATCCAGAACAATGGCGTTTTCCAGACCGCCACCGAGGGCCAGGCCATTTTCGCGCAGGTATTCGACTTCCTGCATGAAACCAAACGTACGCGCCCGCGCTACTTCGCGTGCGTAAGATTGCTCGGAGAAATCAATTTCAGCTTTTTGCGCCGACTTATCGATCGCCGGATGATTAAACACAATGGAGAAAGCCAGGCGATAACCTTCGTAAGGCTCGAAACGCGCCCACTTGTCGCCATCACGAACTTCGATCGGCTGGGTGACGCGGATAAATTTCTTGGCTGCGTTCTGCTCCTCGATACCAGCGGACTGGATCAGGAAAACAAACGGTGCAGCGGAGCCGTCGAGGATGGGCACTTCCGGCGCATCCAGATCAACCCAGGCATTATCGATCCCGAGGCCGGCAAAGGCGGACATCAGATGCTCGATTGTTCCAACCTTGACTCCGTCTTTTTCCAGACAGGAGCACATGCGCGTATCGCCAACCAGAATAGCCTTGGCCGGAATATCCAGTGGTTCCGGCAAATCGACACGACAAAAGACGATTCCGGTATTTGGGGCAGCAGGACGCAGGGCCATGTTGACCTTGACGCCACCATGCAGGCCGACACCTGAGGCGCGGATAATAGTCTTTAACGTGCGCTGCTTCAGCATGTAAGTAATTGAAAATATTGGGAGGCAGCGCATTGTAACACAAGGCGCCGCCAACCTTTTTTCAGAGAGGTTACTCCCGGATCAATCCGCCTGTTTGCGCAGGAAAGCCGGAATGTCGTAACGATCGACGCCGCTGTTGGCCAGGGCTTCCACCGTTACATTACGCTGACTGCTACCGCGACCACGCAGCACCGCCGGCACATCAAGATGCGAGTAATCGGGGGTCGAACCATAAGCTACGGCATCGTGCGTTCCCGTTGCCTGCAGCACCGGGGTATTGATCACTTCAAAGGTCTGACGCTTGGCGGCAACCTGGCCGAGACCGGTAGCGACCACGGTAACGCGCAAGGAATCACCCATCAATTCGTCGTAGACCGCACCAAAGATGATGTGTGCGTCTTCGGCCGCAAAGGCCTTGACGGTATTCATCACTTCGTTGACTTCCTTCATCTTCAGACCACCCTTGGCGGCGGTGATATTCACCAGCACGCCCTTGGCACCAGAAAGATTGACCCCTTCGAGCAGCGGCGAAGCCACCGCCTGCTCGGCAGCAATACGGGCGCGATCGACGCCGGCAGCGGCAGAGGAGCCCATCATGGCACGCCCCATTTCACCCATCACGGTACGGACGTCTTCAAAGTCGACGTTGACCAGCCCCGGGTAGGTAATGATTTCGGCAATACCGCCAACGGCATTTTTCAGCACATCGTCAGCCGCCTTGAAGCAATCGTCGACATCAGCGTCGTCGCCCATGACTTCCATCAGCTTGTCGTTAAGGATAACGATCAGCGAATCGACGTGCTTGGAGAATTCAGCGATACCGGCTTCGGCGGACTTCATCCGCTTGTTGCCTTCGAAGCTGAACGGCTTGGTCACCACACCAACGGTCAGGATGCCCATTTCACGGGCAATTTCCGCAACTACCGGTGCTGCGCCAGTACCCGTGCCACCACCCATGCCGGCAGTAATGAAGGCCATATGCGCGCCTTCCAGGCTGGCGCGAATTTCGTCGCGGTGCGCCATGGCGGCTTCCTGGCCTTTTTCCGGCTTCGCACCGGCACCAAGGCCGGTCTTGCCGAGTGACAGTTTGCGCGACGCCGCATTGCGGCTGAGCGCCTGGGCATCGGTGTTGGCGGCGATAAATTCAACGCCGTTAACCCCTTCGTGAATCATGTGCTCAATGGCGTTGCCACCTGCACCACCCACACCGAACACCTTGATGATGGTGCCGGACTCTTCCTCTTTCTCAATAATCTCGAACATGACTACCTCCTCTGAAAAAACCGTTCAAAAACAAATCAAAAATTCTTGGCAAACCAGGATTTCATGCCATCGAAAACATCCTTGGCGCTCTGCTTTTCCTTGATCTTCTGGCCACGCTTACGCTGCGCCTGCGCTTCCAGCAGCAGACCGAAAGCAGTAGAAAACCGCGGGCTTTGCACGACATCCGCCAGACTGCCGGTGTATTTCGGGTTGCCCAGACGAACCGGCATGTGGAAAATTTCCTCGCCCAACTCGACCATGCCAGGCATCACGCTGGCGCCGCCGGTCAGCACAATGCCGGAGGACAAAACCTCTTCGAAACCAGCTCGGCGCAGCTCATGCTGGATTAATTCGTAAAGTTCTTCGACGCGCGGCTGAATGACGTCAGCCAGCGCACGCCGACTCAATTTGCGGCTCGGACGGTCGTCGACCCCGGCAACCTCCATGTTTTCAGCGGCATCAGCCAGTTGTGACAAGGCACAACCGTATTTACACTTGATATCCTCGGCTTCGCGGGTCGGCGTACGCAGCGCCATGGCGATGTCGTTAGTAACCTGATCACCGGCAATTGGAATCACCGAGGTGTAACGGATGGCCCCTTGGGTCCACACCGCGATGTCAGTCGTGCCACCACCGATATCGATCAGGCAGACACCGAGATCCTTCTCGTCCTCGGAGAGCACGGCATAGCTCGATGCCAGCGGCTGCAACACCAGATCATTGACCTCCAGACCACAACGACGGACACACTTGACAATGTTCTGGGCCGCCGACACGGCACCGGTGACGATGTGCGTTTTCACTTCCAGACGCATGCCGCTCATGCCGATCGGCTCGCGGATACCGTCCTGACCGTCGATGACGAATTCCTGGGTGAGGATGTGCAGGATTTCCTGGTCCGCCGGAATCGGCATTGCCTTGGCAGTCTCGATGACACGCTCAACATCGGTCGGCGTGACCTCTTTATCCTTGATCGCCACCATGCCGTTGGAGTTGAAACTCTTGATATGACTGCCGGCAATGCCCGTGTAGACATCCTTCACTTTGCAGTCGGCCATCAACTCAACCTCTTGCACAACGCGGCTGATGGTGTGCACCGTCTCTTCGATGTTGACCACGACACCTTTTTTCAGGCCGCGCGAATCCTGCGACCCCATGCCGATGATATTCAAGTGGCCTTCCTGGTTGATCTCGGCGACTAGGGCGACAATTTTCGACGTCCCAATATCCAGCCCGACCACCAGATCCTTATTCTCCCTGCTCATAGCTCTACTTCCCCTTCACTTCGCTCGCGACACGAATCGCGAAGCCATTCGGATAACGCAAATCCACCACTGACGGACGCACCGCACGGTTTGCGATAACCTCCGGATAAATTTCTATAAAGCGCCGCAGACGAACACCCACTGGCGATTTCGGCTGCTCGCGCCCCAGATCCACCAACATGCCGTGCTCCAGGCGTAGCTGCCAAGCCAGGCGGGGAGAGAGGATCAACTGCACCGGCCGTTCGCCCACTGCCTTGAAACTGCCAACCAACTCGCTGTAGCGCTTCAGCACCTCCGGCGCAGTGCCCGCCGGGCCGAACAGGAGAGGTAGTGCAGCCAGTTCCTGATCGACCAGCGTCGCAGCAAAAACCTCGCCAAAGCTGTTGACCAACTCGCCACGCCCTTCGCCCCAGCGCGCTGTCGGACGATGCTCCTCGACCTTGACTTCGAGCCGGGCCGGCCAAATCCGCCGTACTTCCACCTTGCGTACCCAAGGCAGTTTCTCCAGCGCACCGCGTACCGCCTCCAGATTCAGGCTGAAGAAATTCCCCTTCAAGGCTGCTGGCAGGATTTGCTCGACCTCCAGTCGGCGCGTATGCGGCAGCGACTCGGCAAAAACCACCTGACGTACCGGTAACGAAGGCACGCGTAACGCCCAAACCACCGATGCAGCCAGCAACGCGGCGCCCGCTAGCAAAATCAGCAGATCGGCGAGTGCATTTAGCAGGTGCGGTTTGTTCCACATTCATTGCCTCAGTCGTTGGCAGCCAGTTCGAGGACACGACGAACCAGAGTCGGGTAGTCCATACCGCTGACCCGTGCAGCCATCGGAACCAGCGAATGGTCCGTCATGCCGGGCGCGGTATTCACTTCAAGGAAATAGTGATTGCCGTCCTCGTCCATCAGAAAATCAACTCGCCCCCAGCCACGCCCACCAAGAATACGAAAAGCTTCCAGAGCCCCCTTACGGATCTCCATCTCCTTGGCTTCACTCAAGCCGCAGGGGCAGAGGTAACGCGTGTCATCACGGTTGTATTTGGCTTCGTAGTCGTACCAGTCAGTAGCCGGCTCGATCTTGATAATTGGCAAAGCGACCATATCAGCCCCATTACCGATGATGCCAACCGTATATTCACCGCCCATGATCCCCTTTTCGGCAATCACCAGCGGGTCGTATTTGGCTGCCTCAGCGTAGGCCAGATGCAACGTGTCGCGCTCCTTGACCTTACTGATACCAATCGACGAACCTTCGTGCGCCGGCTTGACGAAAATCGGCAGACCAAGCTCCTCTTCAATGTCGGCAAAATCCGAATCAGCAGTCAGCAAGGCATATTCCGGCACCGGCAAGCCGGCTGCCTGCCACAATAATTTGGTGCGGAATTTGTCCATACCGAGGGCAGAAGCCATCACGCCAGAACCGGTATAGGGAATGTGCATCAGTTCCAGCACGCCTTGTATCGTGCCGTCCTCGCCGTGACGCCCGTGCAATGCGACAAAGGCGCGGTCGTAACCTTTGAGCGCGTCAAGCGGCTGCTCGGCCGGATCAAAAGGATGGGCGTCGATGCCCTGCCCAAGCAGTGCGGCAAGAACGCGTGAACCGCTGTTGAGAGACACCTCACGCTCGGCAGATGAACCACCGAAGAGAACTGCGACTTTACCGAAACTGCTCATTTGAACTCCACCACCTTACCCGGGACGGCACCGATCGAACCGGCCCCCATGCACAACACCACGTCGCCATCACGGGCAACATCCATAATCGTTTGCGGCATCGCCGCGATATCTTCAACAAACAGCGGCTCGACTTTTCCGATCACACGCAGGGCGCGGGCCAGCGAGCGGCCATCAGCAGCAACAATCGGTGCTTCACCGGCGGCATAAATTTCTGACAGCAAAAGCGCGTCGACCGTGGATAACACTTTGACGAAGTCTTCGAAACAATCACGGGTCCGCGTGTAACGGTGTGGCTGGAAGGCCAACACCAAGCGCCGACCGGGGAAAGCGCCACGCGCGGCAGCCAGCGTCGCCGCCATCTCGACCGGGTGATGGCCGTAGTCATCGACCAGCGTAAAGCTGCCACCGGCCGGTAGAGCCACTTCGCCATAGCGCTGGAAGCGGCGGCCGACACCTTTGAACTCAGCCAGAGCCTTGACGATGGCCGCATCGGAAACCTGCACTTCGGTTGCCACGGCAATCGCCGCCAAGGCATTCAGCACATTGTGCAAACCCGGCGTATTGAGCGTGATTGCCAGGCGTGAAACCGAGCCATTGACCCGTACACAGTCGAAACGCATCTGGCCGTTGTCAGCCACGATGTTATCGGCGTAGAAATTGCAATTTGGCGACAAACCGTAGGTGACGATCTGCTTGGAGACCTGCGGCATGATGGCGCGCACGTTGGGGTCATCGCCGCAGAGGACGGCTACACCGTAGAACGGCAGACGACTGAGAAAATCGACGAATGCCCCCTTGAGACGCTCGAAGTCGTGGCCGTAGGTTTCCATGTGATCAGCATCGATGTTGGTGATCACTGAAATGACTGGCGACAGGAACAAAAAGGAAGCATCGGACTCGTCAGCCTCGGCGACGATGAAATCGCCGCTACCGAGGCGCGCATTGGCTCCAGCCGCATTCAGCCGACCGCCAATGACAAAAGTCGGGTCAATGCCACCCTCGGCGAGAATACTGGCCACCAGGCTGGTCGTCGTCGTTTTGCCGTGTGTGCCGGCGATGGCGATGCCCCGCTTGAGGCGCATCAGTTCGGCCAGCATCTGGGCACGCGGAACAATCGGAACATGGCGTTCGCGGGCGGCAACGACTTCCGGATTGTCCGCCTTGACTGCGGTCGACACGACCACCGCATCTGCTCCAGCAGAATTCTCGGCGGCGTGACCAATCATCACGCGCACACCCTCGCCTTCAAGACGGCGCGTTGTGGCACTAGCAGCGATATCCGAGCCACTGACCGAGTAGCCCAGGTGGGCAAGCACTTCGGCAATGCCGCTCATGCCCGAACCACCGACGCCAACGAAGTGGATGTGTTTTACCTTGTGTTTCATTTTGCACTCTCCGCGCAGATGTTCGCCACTTCTTCGGTGGCATCGGGCTTGGCCAGGCTGCGGGCCTTTTCGGCCATTTCCAGCAACTGGCTGCGGCTGTAATTCCGGATCAAGGCAATTGCCTCAGCGGTCAATTCATTTTGCGGCAGCAGGAAAGCCCCCCCAACATTGACCAAAAATCGGGCATTCCCGCTCTGGTGGTCATCCACTGCATGCGGGAACGGCACCAGAATGCTGGCGACACCGGCGGCGGCCAACTCTGCCACGGTCAACGCGCCGGAACGGCAAATAACCAGATCTGCCCATTCATAGGCTCCGGCCATGTCTTCAATAAAAGAAACGCAATGGGCCTGGACGCCGACTGCGGCGTAATTGGCCTTGAGCGCTTCAATATGCTTTTCGCCGGCCTGATGAACAATTTGTGGCTGCTCGTTCTCGCCGAGCAAGGCCATGCCCTGCGGCACCATTTCGTTCAACACCTGAGCCCCAAGGCTGCCGCCAATCACCAGCAAGCGCAAGGCACCGCTACGTTCGGCAAAGCGTTCCGCCGGTGGCGCAATTCTGGCGATTTCCGGACGTACCGGATTACCGGCCCAAACACCTTTTTTCAGTACCTCTGGGAAACCGGTCACAATTTTGTCGGCGACGCCAGCCAGCACACGATTGGCTAATCCGGCCACCGAATTTTGCTCATGCACCACCAGCGGCTTACCGAACAAGGAAGCCATCATGCCACCCGGGAAAGTAATGTATCCGCCCATGCCCAGCACCACATTGGGCTGCACATCACGGATAGCCTTCTGCGCCTGCCAGAAGCCTTTGAGCAAATTGAGCGGCAACAACAATTTGCGCAGCAGGCCTTTGCCGCGCAGTGCAGCGAACTTAACCCAGACCATTTCAAAACCGTGCTGCGGCACCAGACGTGCTTCCATACCATCCGGATTGCCCAGCCAAACCACACGCCAGCCGCGTTCGCGCATTTTTTCGGCTACCGCCAGGGCAGGGAAAATGTGGCCGCCGGTACCGCCCGCCATGACCAGAATAGTGCGATTCACAGCTGGCCCCCGCGCATCAATTGGCGATTTTCCCAATCGACGCGAAGAAGAATGGCTAGCGCAACGCAGTTGGCAAAAATACCTGAGCCACCGAAACTCATCAAAGGCAGGGTCAAACCCTTGGTTGGCAGCAAGCCCATATTCACACCGATATTGATGAAGGATTGCACGCCAATCCAGACGCCAATGCCCATGGCGACCAGTGCCGGGTAAAGTCGATCCAGCTGCACACATTGCCGACCAATAGCAAAGGCGCGCTGGACGACCAGGGCAAATAAGGCAATCACCGCCAGCACGCCAAAGAACCCAAGCTCTTCGGCGATCACCGCCATCAGGAAGTCGGTATGAGCTTCCGGCAGATAAAACAGTTTTTCGACACTGGCTCCAAGCCCGACACCGAACAACTCGCCGCGCCCGAAAGCGATTAGTGAATGGGATAACTGATAGCCCCGGCCAAAGGCATCAGCCCACGGGTCCATGAAACCAAAAACCCGGTCGCGTCGATAGGGAGAGACGATGATCATGACGGCAAAGGCGATCAGCAGGCCGACGATCAGCAGGGCAAAGAGGCGCGCCTTGAGGCCACCGAGAAAAAGGATAGCCATGGCAATCGAGATGATGACAACCAAGGCGCCAAAGTCCGGCTCCTTGAGCAACAGCATCCCGACAATCGCCATGGCACCAAACATGGGCAGGAAAGCCTGCTTCAGATCGTGCATGACGTTGATTTTGCGCACCGTGTAGTCAGCGGCGTAGAGCACGGCAAATAACTTCATCAGCTCGGATGGTTGCAAATTGGCAAAGCCGAGTGGCAACCAGCGGCGGGCGCCATTGACATCCTTGCCGACACCAGGAATCAGGACCAGCGCGAGTAGCACGACGCCGGCCATGAACAGATAAGGCGAGTATTTCTGCCACAAGCTGAGCGGCACCTGAAAGGCAACAGCAGCGGCTACCATGCCGATACACAGGAAAATACCGTGGCGCACCAGATAGTAGGCCGGCTGATGTCCGGTGAATCGCCCACCCTCGGCTATTGCGATGGACGATGAATAGACCATCACCATGCCGGTGAACAGCAGAATAAGGACACTCCACAGCAGGGCGTAGTCGATTTCGTCAACCTGGCGGCGCGGCGCATCGAGGGCTTTGATCATCATGACGAAAGGCCCCGCACCGCATCGATGAAAACCTGCGCCCGATGTGCGTAGTTGCGGTACATATCAAGGCTGGCACAGGCCGGCGAGAGCAACACACAATCGCCTGACTCGGCCTGGGCAGCCAGCCAGCGCACGGCGTCTGCCATATCGCCCAGAATTCGGGTCGGTACACCGCTACCCTCTAGTGCCATACCAATCGCTGCTGCGTCGCGCCCGATCAGCGCGATGGCACGACCATGCTTTTCGAGAGCGGCTTTGAGCGGTGAAAAATCCTGCCCTTTGCCGTCGCCGCCAAGCACGATGGCAACCTTGCGCCCCATCCCTTCAATCGCTGCAAGGGTTGCACCAACATTGGTGCCCTTGGAATCATCGACGTAGATAACGCCGTTTATCTCGGCCACGGTTTCGACACGATGCGGCAAACCGGCAAAGGATTTAAGTGATTCGATCAAGCGTGAAGACTCAACCCCAAGCGCCTCGCACAAAGCCAGTGCGGCCATGGCGTTGGCCGCGTTGTGTAAACCAGCCAGTTTCAGCGCGTCGACCGCGACAAGCGCCTGTTTGCCTTTGCAGATTGCGCCATCGACCAGACC